>ENA-UOVV01002085-UOVV01002085.1-compost-metagenome-genome-assembly--contig:-NODE-2085-length-12128-cov-4.054253_pt1 | contig 12128 bp, 12 predicted proteins | sample MGYA00238155_ERZ761577 | MGnify/ENA primary metagenome ERZ761577 (study PRJEB28898, sample SAMN06268775) | compost metagenome | isolation source: Emeryville, CA | place: USA:Emeryville, CA | collected...
CCCGCGCCTTGGTGGCGTCGGTGAAGCGCCCCGTGGACTCCACCACCACGTCCACCCCGTCCCGCTCCCACGGGATCGCGCCCGGGTCCCGCTCCGCGTGCGCCGCCACCCGGCGCCCGTTCACCCGGAAGGCGCCGGAGCCGTCCGCCGCGACCTCGCCGGGGAACGCCCCGTAGTTCGAGTCGTGCGCCAGGAGGAAGGCGTTGGTGGCGGCGTCCGCCAGGTCGTTCACCGCCACCACCTCCACCGCGCCCGGGTGCGCCGCCTCGATCGCCCGCAGTGTCAGCCGCCCGATCCGCCCGAACCCGTTGATCCCCACACGTACCGCTGCCGCCATGTCCGTTCTCCCTTCGCGCGTCTCGCTGCCCGTCCTCTTATATTCTTTCTGACGGGCAAATGTTGTTTTTGCCGGTGATAACCTCATTATGTCGCCGTGATTCTCACTTGTCAAGCGTTGGTTTGCCCGTCATAATAGCCCCATGACGGAAACAGAGCATTGGGCGGCGGGGTTGGACCTCGCCACGCGGTTTGCGGCCGGGCGCCTGTGCCTGGACTTCGTCAACACACGGTTCCTGCGCCGGGGAGCGGATGTGGACCTGATCGGCGGGGCAGAGGCGCTGCGCCGCTGGCTCCGCGACGCCGAGAGCGTGACGGGGGCGACGCTGCTGCCTCCGGCGGGGGCAGACGCGGACGGTGAGCGCTGGATGCGGCTGCTGCCGCGCGTCCGTGCGCTGCGCGCGGCCCTGCGCGCCCTGTTCGACGGCGTGATTGAGGGGGGCACGGCGGCGCCGCCGGACGCCCTGGCGGTGCTGAACGCCGCGCTGCGCGAGAACCCGTCCTACCCGCAGGTCGTCGCGGCTGCCGCCGCGGAAGGGGGGGCGGACGCCGGCATGGGCTTCGCGGAGGCGACCGCGTTGCTGCACCCCGAGGATGCCTGGCTGGCCGCAATTGCGCGGGATGCCGCGGACCTGCTCTGCCACGGCGACCGGTCGCGTCTGCGCCGCTGCGGGGCGTACCCGGCGTGTATCCGCCTGTTCTACGACGGTACCCGCAACCAGGGGCGCCGCTGGTGCGTCGAGAAGTGCGGCAGCGCCCCGAAGGCCGCCGCCTACTACCGCCGCAAGAAGGCCCGCCTCGGCGCGGCGGCGGTCGGAGAGGATTAACCGCCAAGACGCCAAGGAGGGAAGAGGGGGAGGAGGGACAGAGGATGCCCCCGGTTTTGCCCGGCGGTTTCAACCGCCGGGCACGCCACTGGCCGGGCAAAACCACCGGGCTAACCAACGGCCACCGGGCGAAACTAGGGGCCGGAGGTGTGTGTTTCTACGCACCTGTCCCCTGGCAACCGGCTCCCAGGTCGCTTATACTCTCTACTAAGTGCCCGCTCGCCACGCTGGCGCCGCGCCGGGTATAACTTTTTTTCTCTCCGGCAGCGGTCGGGGCACGGAAGAAGGGAGAACCATGCGCATCCGGCCTTTTGCCACAGCGCTTGTTGCTTTTGCCACCCTCCTGGTTGGGGCCGCCGTTGCGGCGCGCCCTGCCGTTGCGGCATCTGTCTCCGAGACTCTCGTGTTCGGTCCAATAGCCCCTAACGCCACCTCGCTCCTGGCGTTCCAGACGTTCGACACCTCCCTGGGCACTCTGGACGCGGTGGAGATCACGCTGAACGCGGACCTGTCCGCGCGTGTCCGCGTCAACAATGTGGACGATGTCCCCCTGGCGTGGAAGTCCGCTACCGGCATGATCGACGTCTCCGCCACCGGTCCGGCGGGCGCGGTCGCCCAGGTCGCGCTTCGGATTGATGACACGACCGGCGGGATCATCGAGCCCGGCGGTGGGTACGTGGGCGACTTCCTGCCCGACTCCGCCTCTGACGCATCGCTGGTCGCTGCGGACGACTTCGGCTCCTACTGGAGCGGCATTGTTCCCAGCACGTTCGACATCGTGGTGGCGGCTGGCCCGTACTCCGTTTCTCTGGATGGCGACGACGACCTCGTGTTCGGCGGTCGGGCCAGCGTCTCCGGCTCCGTCACCCTTACCTACTTCTACACCGCCCCCGCGGCGGCGGTCCCCGAGCCCGGCACACTCGCCCTGCTCGCCGCCCCGGCTGGCCTGCTCGGCCTCGCCGCAGCCGGGCGCCGTCTCCGCAACCGGCGCCGCCCCGCGGCCTAACACGCCCTTCTTTTTCGCCCCCTCCGACACAGGGAAACGCCGCGCCGCCGCGGAAGGAAGAGGAGGGGGCGAGAAGAAGAGGCTATGAACGGCGGCGAAACGAACGGGGTGGACGTCCACGGTATCGTGGCGGGGGGACTGGCAGGACTCGACCTGCGCGGCAAGCGGGTGCTGGTGATCGTGCCGGACGGGACGCGCACGGCGCCGATCGGGCTGGTGTTCCGCCCTGTGTGGGCGCGGCTGACGGAGGCCGGCGCGGCGCAGATAGACGTCATGGTGGCGCTGGGGACGCACCAGCCCATGAGCGAGGACGCTATCCGCCGGCGCATCGGCATCACGGCCGAGGAGCACGCGACCACCTACCGCGAGGTCCGCCTGCTCAACCACGCCTGGGACGACCCGGCGCGCCTGGCGCCGCTCGGCACAATCCCCGCGGCCGAGATCGCGGAGCTGACCGGCGGCCTCTTCGCCGAGGGCGTCCCGGTGACGTTCAGCCGCCCGGCGCTCGGCTACGACCGCCTCGTTATCATCGGGCCGGTCTTCCCGCATGAGGTCGTCGGCTTCTCCGGCGGCAACAAGTACCTGTTCCCGGGCATCTCCGGCCCGGAGGTGCTGAACTTCTTCCACTGGCTCGGGGCGGTGATCACCAGCCCGCGCGTGATGGGCCACAAGTGGACCGCCGTGCGCGCCGTGGTGGACCGCGCCGCGGCGCTGGTGCCCGTGCCCGTGACGGCGTTCTGCCTGGTGGTGCGGCCCCACGGCGACGGGGAGCATCACGAACACCCGGACGGCGCGTTAGCCGGCCTCTTCGCCGGGGAGGTGCGCGATGCCTGGTCGCGGGCGGCGGACCTGTCGGCCACGCAGCACATCGTCACGGTGCCCCGGCCGTTTCGCACGGTGCTGGCCTGCGCCCCGGCGATGTACGACGAGATCTGGGTCGGCGCGAAGTGCATGTACAAGCTGGAGCCGGTGGTGGCGGACGGCGGCGAGCTCATCATCTACGCCCCGCACATCCGCGGCTTCGCGGTGACCCACGACGCCGCGATCCGGCGCATCGGCTACCACACCCGCGACTACTTCCTGAAGCAGTGGGACCGGTTCAAAAACGAGCCGTGGGGCGTGCTGGCGCACTCGACGCACGTTCGGGGCGTGGGGACGTTCGAGGACGGCGTGGAGAAGCCGCGCATCGCGGTGACGCTGGCGACCGGCATCCCCGAGGCGGAGTGCCGCGCGGTGAATCTGGGCTACCGCGACCCCGCAACTATCGACCCGGCGGCGTTCGCGGGCCGGGAGGACGAGGGCATCCTGATGGTCCCCCGCGCCGGTGAGATGCTCTACCGCCTCGCCGACCCGCCCGCCTGGGCGACCCCGTAGACTGCCGCGTCTTTATAACTTGGGTGCCTCGTGCAACTCGATGGGGTTCCCGTCGGGATCGTCGATCAGGACCTGCGAGCCTCCGGGGCCGTGCTCCACGCCGTTGCGGAAGGGGACCCCGGCCTTCTTGAGCCGCCCGGCGTGCCCTTCCAGGTTGTCCACATACAGCACGATCCGGTTCCACCCGCCCGGCGCCTGCTTGCGGCCGTCCGGCATCGGGCGCGCGCCGGACGTTCCCGGCCCGCTCAGGATCAGCACCAGCTTCCCGCGCACCACGCTCGCGAACGGTCCGGTCTGGTGCTGCAGGGTGAAGCCCAACTCGGGACCGAGGGTGCGGGTGTAGAAGGCGACCGACCGGTTCACATCCGCCACCTGGTAGCGGACCACCGCCGCGTCAAGGCCCGGCCGGACCACCTGACCGACCGCGCCGCCACCACCGCCGCCGCCGCCGCTGCCCTGCGCCGTCGCCTGGACCGTCGTGTGCGCTCCCAGCGCCGCGCAGCAGAGCGCGCACAGGAGCGGCCACCGGAAGGATTTTGCGAGTCTCATCGTCCAGTCTCCTTTCGCCGGCATTTCGCCGTGCCTGACCGCGACTATATCCCGGGTGAGGCCGCCGCGTCTTGGACGTTTTTGACCCCCTGCACGCTTTCATCCCTACGGTGCGACGGCCACATGACCGTCTTTGACGGGGGCGGCGCGTGCGTGCCGGACCAGGCGCTCCGGGGTGAGTCCCGCGAACTCCCGGAAGTCGCGGACCAGATGGGACTGGTCGAAGTAGCCGCATTCGAGCGCAAGCGCTCCCCAGTTCGGCCCTCGACCGGCGCCGGCGCCGGCGGCGTCGGTGGCGACCCGCAGGGCCCGGTGGAACCTCTGGAGACGGCCGTAGAACTTCGGCGTCGTCCCCACCTGCGCCGTGAACACCTCGATGAAGCGCCGGTGGCTGAGTCCGAGGTCGGCGGCGATCTGGCTGATCGGCGCGGTGCCGCACTGGAGCGCCTGCACCGCGTAGTGGATATCGCGACGCAGGGAAAGAAGCTCGGCCGTGCGGCAGGCGAGGCGCGCGGTGAGGGCGTCTTCCAGAACACGCAGCCGCTGGTCCGTCGTGGCGGCGGCGCACAGCCGCTCGCGCAGCCGGCGGGCGTCCGCCGCGCCCCACAGATCCTCCAGTTCAACATGGCCGGCGCCGATCTCGTCGGCGCGGCAGCCCAGGAAGGGCAAAACGCGCCCCGGCCGGAAGTGGACGCCCACGATTGAGGCGTGGTCGCGCGTATCCACGAGGAGGAACCGGCGGAACGGGCCGGAGACCACGGCCCCGCGGGGCCGGCGGGTGGCGCCCGCCGGCCCGGACGGCTGCTCGCCGATGCTAAACCCATCCTCGGCGAGGTTGATGACCAGCTCGAACGTCCCGGTCGGGACGATCCGCTCCTGCGCGTGAGCGGGCGTGTCGGCCAGATACCAGAGGTATTCGACATAATCGCCCAGAGGCGGCGCCGGTTTTCGCTTGTGGAAAAACATGATCCTGAAAGTGCTGGAGCCCGGGAGTCAGCGGCGTAGGCGTATCCGAAAGTGTATTGATTCTAGGGGGTATTAAAGTCTTCCCCTTGGGAAAGATACTCGATTCCGATAACTAAGAGCATGGCGAAAATAAAAGACACCTTCTGCATAATGGCTAGCAAGCCCCAATTGCCTGAGCCATAGAGGGCAACCGGCAGGTTGCTTCGCTCCTTCTATCCCCGCTGCCCCTGGACCCGAGAAGTCCCGGGGCGGCGGGTTCGTTTTTTTTGACTTGGTTGTTTTCTTGACAAAGTCCAGGAAATAGGGCATCATGGAGGGCATGCGGGTAGACGCAGAGATTCTGAAAGCGAAGCTGAGGGCGGCGGGGATGCGGGTGACCGCGCCCCGGCTGGCGGTGCTGGAGGCGGTCCACCACGGCGGCCACTGCAATGCCGACGCCCTGACCGTCGCGGCCCGGGAGCGGCTCGGAAGCCTGTCCCGGCAGGCCGTGTATGACAACCTCCACGCTCTGCTGGAGGCCGGACTGGTGCGGCGCATCGAGCCCGCCAACGCCCCCGCGCTCTATGAGGCGCGGGTCGGCGACAACCACCACCATCTGGTGTGCCGCCAGTGCGGCCGGGTCGAGGACGTGGACTGCGTCGTGGGACGCCGCCCGTGCCTGGAGCCGAGCGAAGCGCACGGATTCGACATCGACGAGGCCGAGGTCACGTTCTGGGGCCTGTGCCCCGCGTGCCAGCCGCGGCCAACGAACCCCTGAAGACCGGGGAATGCCCTCCGGCCGCCGCGGGAACGGGACGCTCCGCTCCCGCGTGCGCACTCTCTCACTCGAAAGGCAAGAGGTCAATGGAAGAACAGCCCCGTAAGGACATCGCCACGGACGCCACGACGGACAACGCCGAGCGCAACCTCCATCCGAAGACGCAGGACCGCGAGCTGGTGGACGAGTCCACCGTTCTCGGCGACATGAACGACGACAGCCACGCGAACGACCGAAGCCACCCCGAGATCGACAGTAGCAGCAGCGGCAGCACCAGCACGGGCGGCGGTGCGGAGGCCCGGTGCCCGTTCCACACCGGCGAGGTCCGGCAGGCCGCGGGCGGCGGCACGCGCAACCAGGACTGGTGGCCCAACCGGCTGCGCCTGAACATCCTGCGCCAGCACTCCCGCCTGTCCGACCCGATGGACCCCGACTTCGACTACGCCCGGGAGTTCCAGAGCCTGAACCTGGACGAGGTCAAGCAGGACCTGTACGCCCTGATGACCGACTCCCAGGAGTGGTGGCCCGCCGACTTCGGCCACTACGGGCCGCTCTTTATCCGCATGGCCTGGCACAGTGCCGGCACCTACCGCATCTCGGACGGCCGCGGCGGCGCGGGCTCCGGCACGCAGCGCTTCTCGCCGCTCGATAGCTGGCCCGACAACGCTAACCTCGACAAGGCGCGCCGCCTGCTCTGGCCGATCAAGAAGAAGTACGGCCGCAAGATCTCCTGGGCGGACCTGATGATTCTGGCCGGCAACTGCGCTATCGAGTCGATGGGCCTGAAGCCCTTCGGGTTCGCCGGCGGGCGCGTGGATGTCTGGGAGCCCGAGGAGGACATCTACTGGGGCGCGGAGACCGAGTGGCTGGGCGACAAGCGCTACACCGGCGACCGCGAACTGGAGAACCCCCTGGCCGCCGTGCAGATGGGCCTGATCTACGTCAACCCGGAGGGACCGCTGGGCAACCCGGACCCGCTCGCCGCGGCCCGCGACATCCGCGAAACGTTCGGCCGCATGGCGATGAACGACGAGGAGACCGTCGCCCTGATCGCCGGCGGGCACACGTTCGGCAAGACCCACGGCGCCGCCGACCCGGTGCCGCACGTTTCCCGTGAGCCTGCCGCGGCGGGCATCGAGGAGCAGGGGCTCGGCTGGAAGAACTCGTTCGGCACCGGCAAGGGCGCCGACACGATCACCAGCGGTCTGGAGGTGACCTGGACCACCACGCCCACGCGCTGGGACAACAACTTCTTCGAGAACCTGTTCGCCTTCGAGTGGGAACTGACCCGCAGCCCCGCCGGGGCGTTTCAGTGGAAGCCGGCGAACGGCGCGGGCGAGGGCACGGTGCCCGACGCGCACGTTCCCGGGCGGCGCCACGAGCCGCGCATGCTCACCACCGACCTCGCCCTGCGCGTGGACCCGGAGTACGAGAAGATCTCGCGCCGCTTCCTGGAGAACCCGGACCAGTTCGCGGACGCCTTCTCCCGCGCGTGGTTCAAGCTGACGCACCGCGACATGGGGCCGCGCTCGCGCTACCTGGGACCGGACGTTCCCGCCGAGGAGCTGATCTGGCAGGACCCGGTGCCGCCGGTGACGCACCCGCTGATCGACGAGGCGGACATCGCCGCCCTGAAGACGACGATCCTCGCGTCGGGCCTGACGGTATCGGAGCTGGTCTCCACCGCCTGGGCGTCGGCGTCCACCTTCCGCGGCTCCGACAAGCGCGGCGGCGCCAACGGCGCCCGCATCCGCCTGGCGCCGCAGAAGGACTGGGAGGTGAACAACCCGGAGCAGCTTGCCCGTGTCCTCAGCACGCTGGAGGGCATCCAGGCGGCGTTCAACCGGGACGCGCCGGGCGGCAAGCAGGTGTCGCTGGCGGACCTGATCGTTCTCGGCGGCTGCGCCGGGGTCGAGCAGGCGGCGAAGAACGCCGGGGTGTCGGTGACCGTGCCGTTTACGCCGGGCCGCACGGACGCCACCGCGGAGCAGACCGACGTCGAGTCGTTCGCCGTGCTGGAGCCGCGGGGCGACGGGTTCCGCAACCACCGCATTGCGAGCGTGGTTTCGCCGGAGGACCGCCTGGTGGACCGGGCGCAGCTTCTGACGCTGACCGCGCCGGAGATGACCGTGCTGGTGGGTGGCCTGCGCGTTCTGGACACCAACGCGGACCGGTCGCGCCACGGGGTCTTCACCGACCGGCCGGGCACGCTCACGAACGACTTCTTCGTGAACCTGCTCGAACCGGGCACGGTCTGGAAGGCGACCTCGGAGGCAGGGGATCTGTTCGAGATTCGGGACCAGGCGACCGGCGCGGTGAAGTGGACGGCCACGCGGGTGGACCTGATCTTCGGCTCGAACTCGGAGCTGCGGGCGCTGGCGGAGGTGTACGCCAGTGACGACGCCGGGGAAAAGTTCGTCCGCGACTTCGTGGCCGCCTGGACCAAGGTGATGAACCTGGACCGCTTCGACCTCGCCGCCTGACCGAGGGATTCCTCACCCACTGCCCCGCCCCTTCCGGCTTACTGACGGAAGGGGCGGGGTATGTGTTTAGGGGACCGAACCGTAGGAGCAAAGAATGACCGCGAAAAACGCGATGCTGCGGATGGACAACATCCTGATCGTGGTGGACGACCTGGAGGGCGTCAAAGCCTTCTTCACCGAACTCGGGATGGAACTGGAGGGCGAGACCACAGTCGAGGGGCCGTCCGTGGACCGCCTGATCGGACTCCAGGGCGTGCGGGCCACCCTGGCGATGATGCGGACGCCCGACGGCAGCGGCCGCATCGAACTGGATAAGTTCCACACGCCCGACGCGGTACGCTTCGCCCCCGCGAACGTGCCGGTGAACGCACTGGGCATCCGCCGCATCATGTTCACGGTTGCGGACCTGGACGATGTCGTGGCGCGCCTTCTGCGCGCCGGCGGGGCCGAACTCGTGGGCGACGTGGTGGAGTACGGGGACGCGTTCCGCCTCGCCTATGTCCGCGGGCCGGAGGGCCTTATCGTCGGCCTCGCCGAGCCGCTCGGCGACTCCTGACGCCTGCCCGGCATCCGCGCCCGCCAGAGGGGGTGGTAGCATGGGAGCATGGACGACTCCGAGGCCGTGACCGTGCGGGTGGCGGACACCCGCGATGTCTGCCTTCTCGCCGAACTCGGCGCCGCCACCTTCCGCGCTGCATTCGAAAAGGACAATACGCCCGAAGACATGGCGGCGTACCTGGCCGAGCACTTTACCGAAGCGAAGCTGCGGCAGGAGATCGCGGACCCTCTCGCCACCTTCCTGATTGCCGAGCGGTCCGGCCAACCGCTCGGCTATGCCAAACTCCGCGCTGGCGCCCCGGATACCTGCATGATCGGCCCGAAGCCCATGGAGTTAGTGCGCCTGTATGTGCTACCGGAGAGCATCGGGCAGGGCGTCGGCGCCCGCCTGATGCAGGCGTGTCTCGCCACGGCGACGGGGCTGGGCTTCGAGACGCTGTGGCTGGGAGTCTGGGAGCATAACCACCGGGCGCGCGACTTCTACCGGAAATGGGGCTTTGAAGCGGTGGGCAGTCACCTCTTCCAACTCGGCAGCGACATACAAACGGACCTGATCCTGCAAAGAGCGCTGCGGGTGTAATCAAGCATAAGGCCAGGACCGGGGCATCGCACGAAGCAGCGCGATGCCCCGGCCCTTTCTGTTGTGCCGCCGCCATGTCAGAGGGTGCCGCGGCGGGCCTGCTCGCGCTCGATGGCCTCAAACAGGGCCTTGAAGTTGCCCTTGCCGAAGCTCTGCGAACCGTGGCGCTCGATGATCTCGAAGAACACGGTGGGCCGATCCTCCACGGGCGCGGTGAAGATCTGGAGCAGGTAGCCCTCGTCGTCCCGGTCCACCAGGATGCCGAGTTCGGCGAGTTCCGCCAGGTCTTCCGGTATCTCCCCGACGCGCTGCGGCAGTGCCTCATAGTAGGTTTCGGGGACGCGCAGGAAGGTGACGTCGTTCTCGCGCAGGGTCCGCACGGTCCGGACGATGTCGCTTGTGCTCATGGCGACGTGCTGGACGCCCGGGCCGCCGTAGAAGTCGAGGTACTCCTCGATCTGGCTCTTCTTGCGCCCCTCCGCCGGCTCGTTCAGCGGGAACTTGATGCGTCCGCCGCCACCCTGCACCACCTTGCTCATGAGGGCGGTGTATTCGGTAGAGATGTCCTGGTCGTCGAAGTGGACGAGTTGCGAGAAGCCGAGGACCTTCTCATAGAACCCGACCCAGGTGTCCATCGCGCCCAGTTCCACGTTGCCCACGATGTGGTCGATGCTCTGCAGACCCGCGGTTCGGGCCGGAGCCTGATAGCGATCGGGGTCCAGCGGCCGGTAGCCGGGCAGGAAGACGCCCCGGTAGCGGTCGCGGTTCAGGAACGTATGCGTGGTGTCCCCGTACGCCCGTATGGTCGCCGTTTCCACCACGCCCTGATCGTCGCGGAGTTCCGCCGGTTCCGCGACCGGCTGCGCGCCGCGCTTCACGGCGGTTTCGAAGGCGGCGGTGACGTCGTCCACCTCCAGGGCCACGTCCTGCACGCCGTCCCCGTGCCGCGCGAGCCGGTGGTTCTCGGGGTGGTCGGCGCGCAGGGGGGAGACGACCAGGAACGTGATCTCCCCCTGCCTCAGGATATACCCCGCCTCCTGCTGGGAGCCGGTCTCCAGCCCTGCGTAGCCTACGACGTCAAAGCCGAAGGCGTTCCGGTAGAAGTAGGCGGACTGGCGGGCGTTGCCGACGAAGAAGCGGACGTGGTCGATGCGCCGCAGGGGGATGTCGTCGCTCATGGGGAAGAACCTTTCCTTTGCTCCGTTGCGAAGGGCTGCGTGGTTACTCTTATGATACCCGCTCAGGAAAGGAGCAGGGCCGGAAGCGATTCGCCCGCGGCGTAGTCGCCCCGGTCCTCGTGCGCGACCAGGAGGGCGTTCGCGCCCACCAGGGAGGCAAGACGGTGTGACCCCTGCGCCCCGGTGGGAGTGGCCAGGCAGGCGCCGTCCTCCGCGCGCCATTCGACGCGGGCGCGGACGAACTCGCGGCGGCCCGGCGCGTGCGGCAGGTCGGCGGTCAGGAGGGCGACGGTTCGCGGGCGCAGCACCTGTGCGTGTCCGGCCAGGCGGCGCAGAACGGGCCGAACGAACAGCTCGAACGTGACCAGCGAGGAGACGGGATTACCGGGCAGCCCGAAGAAGAGCGCGCCGCCGACCCGTCCGAACGCCAGCGGCTTGCCGGGCTTGATGGCGATGCGCCAGAAGTGCAGCACCCCCATCTCCTCCGCCACCGCTTTGACATGGTCGTGGTCGCCCACCGACACCCCGCCGGACGACACAATGACGTCGCAGCCCTGGCAGGCCGCCAGCGCCGCCCGGACACTCGCCTCGGTGTCCGCCGCGTGCTCCCGGACGGCCAGCTCTGCCCCCGCTTCCGCGACGGCGGCGGCGAGAGCGGGACCGTTGGCGTCTCGTATCTGCCCCGGCGCCAGGGGGGCGGAGCCGGGCGGTATCACCTCATCGCCGGTCGTCAGCAGCGCCACCCGCGGCACCCGCGTGCAGGGCGCGTCCGTGACGTTCAGCGCGGCGAGCAGTCCCACAGCGCCCGCGTCCAGAGTCGTCCCCGCCGTCAGGGCGACCGTCCCCCGCGCCACGTCACTCCCGGCGCGACGGATGTAGGCCGCGGAACCAGCGTCGCGCAGCAGCACCTGGCCGGTATCCCCACCCGGGTTCTCCGTGTCCTCCTGCATGACCACGGCATCTGCGCCCGGCGGCACCGGCGCCCCGGTGAAGATGCGCGCGGCCGTCCCCGGGGCGAGGGGGGTGATGCGCGTTGCCCCCGCCGGGATCACCTGCGAGACCGGGAGTACCACGCCCGGCGAGAACGGCCGCAGGTCTTCGGACCGGAAGGCATACCCATCCACGCTGCTGTTATCAAACGGAGGCAGGTCTTCGGCCGCGGTCACGTCCCGCGCGAGCGCCCGCCCGCGCGCCGCCGCGAGCGCGACCCGCTCCTTCGGTAGCGGCCCGCCCGCCACGTTCAAAACCCGCTCCAGCGCTTCGTCGTAGGTGAGCATCGTGTGCGTTTCGTTCCACCGAATGATGATGGCCGTCGCCCGTCCGTGTCTTCGGATGGTCGCCGTGGACTGAAGTCCCGGCTTCTGTGATTCAAGCCCGCCTGCGCGGGCTCCGGTGAATGCACGCAGGTACCGTGAGGCGGTAGCCGCCTCTCGGCCAATGCAGCCCGCGGAGGCGGGCTTGATTCCCAGAAGCCGGGGTTTCAACCCACGGCACCCATGCCACGGCCACGGCTA
>ENA-UOVV01002087-UOVV01002087.1-compost-metagenome-genome-assembly--contig:-NODE-2087-length-12113-cov-4.291176_pt1 | contig 12113 bp, 10 predicted proteins | sample MGYA00238155_ERZ761577 | MGnify/ENA primary metagenome ERZ761577 (study PRJEB28898, sample SAMN06268775) | compost metagenome | isolation source: Emeryville, CA | place: USA:Emeryville, CA | collected...
ACAGAGGCTCAGTAAAACAGGAGGATAATATCCTGGCGGATTTTTCCGGGAAAACCACGGAAACCTGAGGCGTGGGGAGGGCGTAGGGGGAAAAATGATAGCTGAACAGACCGATGACCACCGCATCGAGCCTGAGTTCGCTGACCGAAGTCTCATTGTCGGTGGGGTTATCGGACGCTACCTGTTCGGTAGTATCTCCGTCGGATGGGTAGTCATAGGTAAATGATCCCATGGTTACAACCAGCAGTACGGTTGCAACCAGCCAGCAAAAAATGATCTGTATCGGCTTTTTCAGGGACATTATTCTTTCTTAGACCTATCCGGGGTGCAAATTTTGATTTATTTCTTTAAAAAACCAAAATAATCCCAAGCTACTGACTGCTTTCAAAGAATAATGGGGGTCTGGGTGAATTAATCATCCATTTCCAGTCGGCGCTGCAAGGCGGTTTCCTCATTTTTCCGCTGCCGTTCAATGGTCGCCGAAATGAAAATACCTACTTCATACAGGACAAACAACGGAAGGGCGACGATCACCTGACTGAAAATATCGGGCGAAGGCGTGATGATCGCGGCGATGATCAGGATTACTATCACCGAATGGCGACGGTATTCCCGCATGAATTTCGGGGTAATCAGTCCTACCTTGGAAAGGACAAACACCACAATCGGGAGCTGGAAAGCCACCCCGCAGGCCAGTGTCAGGGTTGCAATGGTAGAGATATAGGACTTGATGTTAAATTCATTGACAATAGACTCATCGAGCGTAAAATTGGCCAGGAAGTTGATGACCAGCGGTGTTACGACGTAATAACCGAACATCACACCTGAAAAGAAAAGGACCGTCACAAAAAAGACCGCACCCCGGGCTGCCTTGCGTTCGCTGTATTTCAGGCCGGGCTTGATAAAGCGCCAGATCTCCCAGAACGCATAGGGGAATGCAAACAGCAGACCCACGATCCCGGCCGTCATCAGCGCCATCCGGAACTGCCCGCCCACTTCGATGTTCTGGAGTTTGAAGTTGATGGAGTCTACACAGAGCCCTTCTGCTCCTATTGCATCGCCCAGTTTGCAGAGCATGCGGTAGGTCCAGAATTCAGGCTTGCTGGGGCCGAGTATGATCGATCCATAGATCCACTCGCGATAGACCCACGCCAGAATGGCGAACACCACGATAGAGCCAAGAGCCCGTATAATATGCCACCTCAGTTCTTCAAGGTGTTCCAGGAAGGTCATCTCCTTGCCTTCATCAATTTCGCTGTCAAATTCCTGATCCGAAGTCATATGAGTTTTGCTGTGGCGGTGCAGTATTCGCCTGAAATGTTTTTTGTATATTCCGGGGCGAAATTAAAGAATTCAAAATTTTAATTACAATAATCAACCCAATTTCCGCAGAACAATGTCGAAGCGAAAATCCGTGGGGGTGGTATATTCTACTGATCCCGATTATAAATACCAATTTGATGAGGCGGACGAGCCTGATACAGTGGCACCCTCAGGCCAGGATCTGCGCCTTTGGCTCGAACGGAAAGGAGGGGGGAAGGTGGCCGTGGTCGTAAGGGGCTTCATCGGGAAAACCGCTGACCTGGAACAGCTCGGTAAGCAGCTCAAAGCCGCCTGCGGCAGTGGAGGTACCGTGAAAGACGGTGAGATTATCATCCAGGGTGACCACCGGGACAAGATACTGGGCTGGCTGCAGGCAAAAGGATACAAAGCGAAAAAGGCCGGCGGTTAACCGGCCTTTGTTATATCGGGGCAAAACCTGGTCTACAATTCTACAGCCGTAGTGTCGGCTGGGGGTTTTGGTGTGGAATCAGGCTGCTGGTAACTCGGTTGCTGAAAGGGTGACAGGCTCGGATTGGAACGAAGCACTTCCACGCTGGTGACGAAGAACTTGGTATCACCGTTCCAGGGCAGGATAAAAAACTTCTCTTCGTAGGTCAGCGATGCCCTTTGTCCGGTGGCAATTGCTTCTTCCAGTTTTTTGATGGCTTCCTGATTTTTAGAACTTACTGAAAATGCCCATTCGGTAGCGTTCATGATACCCTCCCCGTCGTACAGGCCTCCCAGTCGGAGCTCCCCTTCATAGGTTTTAAAGATATAGCCTTTCTTGCTGAGTTTGAGCACGAAACCGGCTCTTTTGCCTTCGCTGTAGGAGCCGAAACTAATGTAATACAGTATGCCCAGCAGGACACCCAGGAATATGATTAAGAAGATCCACTTACGCATGGTTGACAGATTTTGATGCTAACTTCGGAATAAGTTGGAAGATTTACAACACGCTATTTGGAGCGGATAGCGGCAACCGGATCCATTCGGGCGGCCATCAGGGCAGGGACGAAACCCGAAAGCATACCGATGACAGACGAAACACCCAGTCCGAGCAGAATGTTGCTAAACTTCATGACCAGCGTAAATTCTCCCATGGGAACCAGGGTAATGAGGTACACCAGCAGTACTCCTACCAGTCCGCCTACCAGACTCAGCATAACGGCTTCGAACAGGAACTGCAGGAGAATGAAGTAGTTCTTGGCTCCCAGCGATTTCTGGATGCCGATGATATTGGTTCGTTCCCGTACCGATACAAACATGATGTTGGCGATACCGAATCCGCCAACCAGAATGGAAAAACTTCCGATTACCCAGCCTGCTACAGTCAGGACGGCGAAGATGGAGTCGATGGCCTTTGCGGCGGCGTCCGGGCGGTTGATGGAAAAATTGTTTTCGTCGCGGGGTTTGAGGGCACGCTTGGTCCGCATCAGACCGGTAATTTCAGCTTCCAGTTCCTGCAGCCCTTCATCGTGTTCAAAACCTTTTACCGCGATGTCCACATTGATCCGGCCGGAAGAAAAGTATTTGGCAAAGGAAGCATAGGGGATGTAGCATTTTTCGTCGGCCTTGCCGTTAAATTCGATCATGCTGTTGCCCTTGCGTTTCTGAACGCCTATGACGGTGAATTTGTAGCCGTTTATTTTGATTTCTTTTCCTACCGGATCCGCGGTGTCGAAAAGCCATTCGGCTATGGAAGCGCCGATGACCGTCACGTTCTTGCCGGTCTGGTTTTCGATGGGTGTAAAATACCGCCCGTTTTCTACAACGATTTCGGAGATCAGGGTATAGTCCTGGGATATCCCCCACACCGAACCTTTGGCACTGTTCGACCCCGATTGCAGATCCACCGACCCCTTGACATCAAATACGGCGACCGCTTCGGCGGTTTCCAGCTTGTCGGCCAGGAAACGGTATTCGTCGTAACTGGGCTCAGGCCAGCGGAAGTATTTCCACCACGGGTATTCCCCGCCAAACCCCCAGGGCCATTTCTGAACGTACACTACCCGGTCACCGATTTCCTTCAGACTCTCCTTGATGCTTTTTTCGAGGGAGTCCACCACGGTAAATACGGCTACAATGGCGAAGATCCCAACCGTCACGCCCAGCAGGGACAGGGTCGTACGAAGTAAATTCGACTTCAGCGCCTGCCAGGCAAATATAAAACTCTCGAAGATCTGTCGGATCAATACCATAATTACAGGCAATTACATCAGGCGCCCTGGTTTATACAGACTACAAAGGTTGTTCTTCCAGATGCAAAAAACAATTTTTTCAGGATGAATGGCGCCTGGGACGGTTGAGCGTACCTGAAATTAAATAATCCGCAATTTGAAACCTTGCCTGATATCCTTTTAATTCGCTGAACCGCGGGAAACGGTTTAAGCAAGCGAAAATGAAGAAAATATTTTTACTAATTGTATCTGTCGGTTTTACAGCCGCATACGCCCAGCAGCCCGAAATAAAGGAAACCACCGGTTTCTACCAATTTCTGAGCGATGATCCATCGCACATGCCCTTTATCAGCGATCGTGAGGGTGTTTTTGCCCGTAACGGAATGGTTGCGTCGGCGCACCCCGAAGCTTCACGGGTTGGGCGGGATATCCTGATGAAAGGAGGTAACGCGGTGGATGCGGCCATAGCGGTGAAATTTGCCCTGGCCGTAGTTCATCCTGCGGCGGGAAATATAGGCGGCGGAGGGTTTATGGTATTCCGCTCGGCCAGTGGTGAATCGTATTCCCTCGATTTCCGCGAAAAAGCTCCGGCGAAAGCCCATCGGGACATGTATCTGGACAAGGAAGGCAATGTCGTGGATGGTCTCAGCATCTGGGGACATCTGGCCAGTGGTGTTCCGGGCTCGGTCGACGGTATGGCCAATGCCCATAAACGTTTTGGAAAACTGCCCTGGGCAGATCTGGTTCAGCCCGCCGTGGAACTGGCAGAAAATGGGGTAGTACTTACTGAAAAAGAAGCCCGGGGTTTAAATGCGTTTCGCGACCGTCTTCTCAAAATCAACCCGGAACAGACCTACTTCCTCAAGCCCGACGGATCGAGCTGGGCGGAAGGAGAACGGCTGATTCAGAAAGACCTGGCGGAGGTACTCAAAAGAATCAGGGACAAGGGGCGGGATGGCTTTTACAAAGGTCGTGTTGCCCGAATGCTCGTAAAGGAAATGAAGTCTGGGAATGGGGTCATTTCGCGCAAAGACCTGAAAAATTATCATTCCGTATGGAGGGATCCGATTGTGGAAGGGTACAAAAATTACCGGATCATCACCATGCCACCGCCGTCCAGCGGAGGGGTAGCACTGATGCAGCTGCTACGGTTTGTAGAACCTTATCCGTTACGAAAGTGGGGGTGGAATGCTGATTCTACCGTGCAGGTCATGATTGAAGCCGAACGCAGGGTGTATGCCGACCGGGCGAAATTTCTGGGTGATCCGGACTATATCAAGGTGCCGGCAAAAGAACTTGTAGCCTATGATTATCTGAAAAAGCGTTGGGAGAATTTCACTTTTGAGCAGGCCACGGATAGCAAGTCCATCGACGGGGGGGTAATACCCGGTTACGAAAGCGACGAAACCACACACTTTTCCGTCGTGGACAAGGATGGAAACGCAGTGGCTATCACGACGACCCTGAACGGCAGTTACGGCAGCGGGGTAGCCGTGAAAGGGGGAGGCTTCCTGATGAACAACGAAATGGACGATTTCAGCGTCAAACCCGGAGTCCCCAATATGTTCGGCCTGCTGGGAAACAAAGCCAATGCCATCGAGCCCGGCAAACGTATGCTTTCGTCGATGACGCCGACCATCATTGAGCGCGACGGAAAACTCCTGATGGTGGTGGGTACGCCCGGAGGATCTACGATCATTACTTCCGTGTTCCAGACGATTCTCAATGTGCTTGAACATGGCATGACCATGCAGCAGGCCGTGAATGCCCGAAAATTCCATCATCAGTGGCTGCCCGACAAAACCATGTTTGAGGCTGGCGCTTTCAGTAGGAAAACCATCGAATATCTCCAGTCGAAAAATTACCTGCTGGAGCAGCAACGCGGGACCATCGGGCGGATGGACTGTATTCTGATATGGCCTGACGGGAGGCTGGAGGGTGGTTCCGATCCCCGGGGAGATGACACCAGTGTCGGTTACTGATCATGGAAACCTTTGCAGATAAAGTCATTGAATTCAACCGGAATCTGACCTTCCGGGGCCGTTTGCCTAAAGGGTTCCAGGTGCTGAATCCCTATCTCGATAATCCGGAAACCATGGAGGTCATGGGCCGGTTTTATCACAAATACTACCATGACCGGCAGCCGCGGCGTTTCCTGATAGGCATCAATCCCAGTCGGAACGGGGCTGGGGTGACCGGGGTGCCGTTTACCGATACCAAGCGCCTCGAATCGGTCTGTGGTATTCCCATGCGTTCAGTCCGTACACATGAGATTTCTTCGGTATTTATATATGACATGATTGAAGCGTATGGGGGGGCGGGGCTGTTCTACAAGGACTTTTATATCAATTCCCCCTTTCCGCTGGCGATTGTCCGGGTGACCAGCGACGGCAAGGTTCTGAATGCCAATTATTATGACGACCGGCAACTTTTTGAAATGACGCGCAGCTTCATGATCGACTCCCTGCAAAAACATGTAAGCCTGGGACTCGATTGTCGGGAAGTATTTGTTCTGGGAGCGAAAAATGCGGTGTTTATTCGGAAACTCAACGACGAAGCCAGGCTTTTTGAAAAGATTACGATGCTGGAACATCCCCGGTTCATTCAGCAGTACAAATCAAAAGAGAAAGCATTTTACATCGAAAAATACCTGAAGGCTTTCGCCGGAATGGCAGAATAGCGGCCAGGGCCCAAGCGGTCTTTCCTATAAGCGGCTGTCAGGTAAAAAGTCCTGACAATCAGGGTAATTAATTGGTTCAATATTTGACATTTAAAATATGAGATTGTAAATTTTCAGGAAAAATCTAAACCTGAAAATTATGAATGTCTTTGAGCGAATTGAGTACTGGGGCGACAGGCATCATCCCGCCTGGCTGGATATCGTCCGGATTGGTTTGGGTGTGTTTCTCTTTATCAAGGGAATCGGGTTTATCGCCGATACCTCTCGGCTGTCGGAGATTGTGAACGGTCTGCATATCGATTTCTGGCCGGTCGTAGCGGTGCATTACGTGGCCTTTGTTCATATTTTCGGTGGGTTTCTGATCGCATTGGGTGTGCTGACACGGCTGTCGTGCCTGCTTCAGATGCCGATCCTGCTCGTGGCTGTATTCTTTGTCAACCTCCGCCAGGGATTCTCCTATCTCAATTCCGAATTATGGCTGTCGTTGATTTCCCTCATACTGGTCATCGTTTTTTATATCATCGGTTCGGGGCGTTTCTCCATGGATGAATGGATGAAACAGCACCCCGCATGAGATTGCAAATCAGTTATTAAAGGAGAGCCCCAGATTTTTACCATCGTTTTTTAACTGGGTTAAAGCTGTTCGGACGATGGTAAGGTCGCTCGAACGCGTGATTAGTTTTGCCCCGTTATCCAGAAGCATTTTCGAATGCTCGTTGGAAAAAGCGGGTGTGCCCCACCATTTTCCGGCCTTCGATGCGGCATCTGCTACGTGCTTTAATGCATCGAAATATTTTGGATTTTCAAAATCACCCGGAAATCCTGCCTGTACGCTATAGTCACCGGGTCCGAAGAAGAGCATATCCACGCCATCCACCTTAGCGATTTCTTCCGCATTCTGAAGTGCCACAGGGTCTTCAATCTGGATCAGGATAAAAGTTTCGCGGTTGGCATGCTCAAGATAGTCATTCAGATTGCCCATGCCATAGAACCGGTCGGGACCGGCTCCGTCAAGTCCCCTGATTCCGGCAGGCGGGAATTTTAGATTCTCTACCAGTTCGCGGGCTTCTTCCGCTGTTGCACAACGGGGGTAAATGATGCCATTGGCGCCTGCTTCCAGCATTCGGGCAGCACGGAGGAACTCACCCCTGGCCGGCCGGGCCAGAATATCGGCTCCGCCTACTCTGGCAGCCCGCATCAGATTGCCGGCGGTTTCTAGGCTATGTGCGTGGTGTTCCAGATCGATCCAGATGAGTTCGAAACCCATCAGGCTGGCCATTTCAAAAACGGCAGGATCATGAAAATGTAAGGTAGTACCGAGAACGGCTTGGCCCATTCTCCATTTGGCAAGGGCTTTACTTTTGCGCATAGGGTTGAGAACGATTAATCATTTTGTCAAATAAACTTACAGCACATCCACTGAGAATTCCGACCAATAGGGAAATAGGGATAATCCACAGGACCGTGATGCCGAAAACATTGTAAAAGGAAATGGCACAGGCTGCCAGGGTAGACAGAATTCCCCCTGCCAGTGCGCCGCTGGTAGAGGCAAAGGGTACGAATAAGGCGAGAAAGAATAAAACAAATAAGGGTGCTACCAGCAGGTTCACTACTTTATTTACAACATCCAGCAGGTTCCCCTCCACGTTCCCGATATAGATGCTCAAAAGCATGACGACAGCGCCGATGAAGTAGGACAGGAATTGTACCTGCCGAAGTAGTCCTTCCTGGTCAGCACTTGACCTGCGGAATCGCTGAATCAGATCTTCGGAAATGACGGAGGAAACCGAGTTGACCCCTGAAGAAATACTGGACATCGCTGCCGCCAGTAATCCTGCAATGACCAGGCCTGATATACCAGCGGGCAGTCCTACCAAAATGAAGCGGGGGAAAAGGGTATCTGCCTGTTCCCGAAGCGTCTGGCCATCGGCGAGTAAGTGGGGGTTCTGATTAAAATAAGCAAATACAGCCAGTCCTACCAGGCCCAGTAAGACCTTGGCAAGGACATTGGTATACAGCGAAACGCCGAGCGTTTTACGGGCTGCTTTGACGTCCTTGGTGGACAGATATCTTTGAATGGCCATCTGGTCGGAGCCACTCGTACAGATATACCAGAGAAAGATCATCATGATGGCATTCGCGACCGTGGTTCGCTCTTTCGGATCAAAGCCCAGTTGGGGTGGGTCCCAGGTGACTGGCCATTCCGTCGGGATCCAGGATGTCAGGGAGTTAAAATGAATACAGACCACGATGATACTTAAAAATGCCCCGCCCAGGAAGATGATGGATTGGAGCACATCGGTGACAACTACCGCCTTTAGACCGCCCATTGCCGTATAAATGATAGTCACTATCATGAGAACTATTCCGATCGGAAGCGCGAGGGATCTGTCAAAGGGGATGACTGAAAAAAGTGCGATTTCAATTGTTACATAGATGATGGTGGCCATCCACAGGAATCGCAGGAAAAGAAACATGAAGGTGGCGAGCATTCTCACCGACAGCCCAAATCTCTTTTCGAGCAGTTCATAGGCACTTGTTACCTGCAATTTCATGATCCGGGGGATCAGCCACCAGCCGGCTACATAGTATACCAACGGAAGTGCGAGCAGACCCGCAAAAATCACGGGACCGTTCTTAATCATCTCTCCGGGATACGACAAATAGCTGAGTGTGCTGAGGAGTGTTGCAAACAGGGATATGCCTACGGCGATCGGATTCATTTTACGGCCCCCCAGCAGATAGTCTTCCCGGGATTTGTTTTTTCGCGAATAGTACCAGCCTATTCCAAGCATCAAGGCACCATACATTACTATGACAATCCAGTCTGCGAGGACAAGGGAGGGTTCATTGCGTCGGTCAATTCTCGAAAGCGCATAGGCCGCTCCCACCTGAATGTCGTTTTTGTCATTTTCCGATAATTCAAACGGGATCTCGCCCTGTAGCAACTCGGTTAGCAAAGGAACGTCCTCAGATTTTCCTTTAATCGCGAGTGCCTGGGTAAATTCAAACAGGTCCGACTTGTTTGTGTAAAGCTGTTCCTGCAAAAGTTCGGAACGAAGGGCATTTTCCAGCTTCGTACTGTCTACAGGTACATTTACCAGCGCGGCACTTAACAGAAAAACCTTGCTGGATGAACTGTCGGGTTCATCCAGGGCTGCTTTTGACAGCATTTGCAATTCATCTCCGTTTAACTGGCCCAGGTGACGCAACGCATAGGCTGCCAGTCTTTTTTCCCGGGGACTTGCCGATGCGGAACCAATCTTCTCCGAGAGAAAGGATTTGGCCGATTGAAAGCTCTCACTGGATTTGTAGGCATTTGACCATTGGGAGAAAAGCTTTAATATGGGTGCGAGGTTATCCGGTACCGTATCTACCGGGTACCTGAGTTTCGCCAGTGACTCTGATGCATGAACCCGATCGGGTGCGTCCGGGTTTTGATAAACCTCCACTATCTTACGAATCCAGGGGTTTGCTTCTTTTGCATTGGCAGGTAACTGAGCCAGAACACGCCAGATTCCTATTCGGTAAGGTGCTTCTTCTCCTCTAAACTTTTCTTCTGCTAGAAATACCGCTTCTATTTCGTCATAATAATTCAGCTGTATCAGGGCTTCCGCTGCATGTACCTTCTCCCATCGGAGTGTATCCCGGAGCGTTTTCCGAAGGATGCGCACTGCCTCTTCGCTGGTATCTACCGAAACCGGGGCACCTGGATTGGAGTTCGATTGGTTACAGGAAAAATGGGTAAAAATTAAAATGATTAGGGAGAGTAGCCGGGATAGTCTCATAATGCCTTAGATTTTCAGCGAATCGGAATAGACGGACGGCACGCCCGATTTAAACTGGTCGGTTAGTTCATCGAGGAAACGCTCATATACGTCCCGGGGCAATGCGTTGTTCCTGATGCAGACAGAGGCAGCCATGCCTACGACTTCTCCCATCATACCGGTGGTCTTCATCACCCTTACGGTCCCCAGTGCGACATGCGTAACGCTGATATTTCTTCCAGCCATGAACAGATTGGAGATATTGCGCGAATAAAGGCACCGGTAGGGGATCGCATAGGGTTCAATTTTTGTCTTTACACACCGCGCCCTGAAAGGTTCTTCCGGGAAGTCGGGTATGATCTTGGGGTGATGCAAATCAATCGACCAGGTTGTGGTCACTGAAGCATCGGGGAATTCGGCTTTGTCGTCAATGTGTTGTTGTTGCAGAATTACATCGCCTATCAGTCTTCTCGACTCCCTTTTGCCTGCAATATAGGCTACCCATTCCAGACGTCGGTTTTTGAAGTCCTCTTTCAGGTAACTTTTGTTCTTGAGGTAGGACCAGTTTCCAAAAATCGCCCTGAGTGCATAGTCACGGATAAATTCAAATTCCTGTATCTGATCCCTTCCAAGCCCGGTTTCCCAGTCCCAGTCACCTTTTCTCGCTTTCTGACAGGTGAGATCGTTAAACTGAACGGCCCAGGGAGTTTCCGGAAAGGCGAATTCGGCATTTTCCTCTTCCACCGAGTACCACATGACCGAACTACCCATGGTCATCATATCGGCGTCCTCGGGTGCTATCGACTCTCCGGTCTCGGATCTGGATTCTCGTCCGACACGAAATTCTGCTCCAGCCAGATAACCCAGATTGGCATCTCCCGTACAATCGGCAAACAGGGTTCCTTCAAGTACATGCCTGTGGCCGGTTAGGATATGCATCGTTTCGACAAGTTTTATCGTGCCGTTGTCTACTTGGCAGGAAGTAACCTGGGTATTCAGGAACAGACTGACATTGGGTTCATTTTCCACAATACCCATTTTCAGATAGTCTTTATATTCTGCGGCAGGCCGGGCATTCTGTCCCTGCCGGGCATCCAGCTCATTGACGATATTGCCAATCTGCGGGTAGGGAGGGAGGTTAACCTTTCCCCCCAGCTGTACACGTACTTCGGAACTGTTGTTTCCGCCGACCACCGGGCGGTTGTGTATCAGGGCTACCTTTAGTCCCAGCCGGGCTGCAGAAACGGCGGTGCAGATACCGGCAATGCCACCCCCGGCGACGACCAGGTCGAACTTCCCTGCGAATTGGGGTGGGCCGTCATTACCCGAAAGTTTTCGGCGTAACTGCAGAAGTTCATCGCCGCTGTCGGGAAGTTTTGCATCCGAGTCCTGGCAGAAGATGATGGCGTCACAACGGCCGTTGAAACCGGTCAGATCTCTCAGTGTCAGTGTATTTAAGCCCTTTTGAACCGTGACCTGCCCGCCGTACTGCCAGTGCCAGTCGGCTCTTTCCGTACCGAAGATGGCAGGTGCCGGAATCTGATTGACCAGCAGTTGAAATCGACCCGGACAATGCTCCAATTTAGGTTGAGCCAGTTCCTCCGCACTTTTCCACGGAGCTGCCCAGTCCCGGGTCCTAACCCATACGTGGTAACTGCCTGGTTGATCAAATTCAACGCGGGTTGAAGCATCTTCCACGGGTGTTCCCAGTCCGTGAGCCATGAGGAAGGGCGAGCCCATCTGATCCATAAACTGCTGATCTACAACCCACCCGCCAGGGTGTTCAAAACTTTCTGCTTCGATCAATATCATAGTATTAGATTTTCAAAAAGGGAGAAAATGATTTAGTGAAGTTTTTCAACTCCAAATCGGGAAATAGTTCGGGTTCTTTAACGTGGCATTGCGTGCAAGCGCGGAACAGCCGTTACGGTTCCGCGCTTGTAAGGAATCCCGGACTTCTAGTTATATCCCGGATTTTGAGCCAGATTGTTATTGATGTCAATGGCTGGCTGGGGAATCGGATAGATATAGCGGTCTTTCGACGGAATGGCATTTTCGAGGTTATACTGAGCCAAAAACGCTTTCATCACGTCCATGGCACGGTCTGTTCTGACCAGATCGAACCAGCGCTGATTCTCAAAGCAGAATTCGTGACCTCTTTCCTTT
>ENA-UOVV01002088-UOVV01002088.1-compost-metagenome-genome-assembly--contig:-NODE-2088-length-12108-cov-4.143865_pt1 | contig 12108 bp, 6 predicted proteins | sample MGYA00238155_ERZ761577 | MGnify/ENA primary metagenome ERZ761577 (study PRJEB28898, sample SAMN06268775) | compost metagenome | isolation source: Emeryville, CA | place: USA:Emeryville, CA | collected...
ATAAGGCCATCTCTACACCACTTACCCCGCCCCCCTGTCGGGCATGATGACCAAACTGCTTTATCATCTTGAAGATCTGCTCCACATTGCAGGGATTTTGACCGAGGAGCCGGCTCTTGAGCATGAGGGCATATCTTTCATCCGCCCCGTCCCGGACTTCTCCCAGGCCGTAAATGCCCTGGTTGGTATCGATCCGGATAATGGGCGTCCGGCCTACGTTCTGCACGATACAGTAGCGCATGTCGGTGATTTTGAGTTCGGAAGGTTTCGACGCCCGGTTGACTTTCGAGGTAGCCTGGGCAATGGTATCTTCGACCTTCATGCTCATGAATCCGGCGAGGGTTATGCCCCCGGCTAGCGATTTTTTGAGGAAGTTTCGCCGGTCATCACGGGTGGAAGGATGCCTGAGTTCGGCTTCCATTTTTTGTCTCTCCTGATTTTCCGTTTCCTGGTTTTGGCGAATGATTTCTTTCAGTACACTTTTCATGATCGAGTTGGATTAGGATGAAATGATTTGCGTATGTACGGGGTGAAGGGTTACCAGTTTCTTTCCTTGAAATAGTTATCCAGTTCCGATTTGGGCATGGGGAGTTTTCCCGGATAGTTGTCGAGCCAGCTCAGGAAGTCTTTCTTGATGGCATCGCTCCATGCGCTGTCGATTTCACCCGGGGTATATTTGCCTTCCTTCAGGCGCTGGATGCCGAATTCGTCTCTCAGCTGGGTAACCTCCGAATTGATGACGACCTCCTGCACCAGGTGCGCCGGTATGAAAACGACCCCGCCTTTTTTGGCCAGTACGGCGTCTCCCGGCAGGACGGTAGCTCGGCCTATGCGGATGGGAATATTGATCCCTGCCAGCATCATATCTTTGATGAAGGATGGGTCCTCACCCTTATACCAGGCATTGAAACCCTCGATTTTGGACAAGCCGGCCACGTCGCGGACCCCACCGTAGAATATCACGCCCCGTTTGGATTTTGCATAAATGGAGTTACCCAGATTGTCGCCGATCAGGGTACCGTCAACGATTTTCCCATACCCGTCTGCTACATAGACATCGCCTTCCTTCAGGATCTCAATAGGCCATGAGTTGGTAAATCCCGATTTGCTGCGGCCTTCCCTGATCCCGGCTTCCCTGAACGGTTCATGAAAGTCGGGCCGCATGGGGAGGTACTGGGCAGTAACTACCCGGCCTGACATGGCCTGATCGGGGTTGAGAATGATCCAGTTGCCCTCGAACTGATTGGTATAGCCTTTGTTCCGGAGCACACCCCAGGCTTCTTCCAGGGAGATATTCCTCAGTCGTTCCAGGAGTTCATCCGAAATTTTGGGGCGGCCGTCGGGGAATCTTTCTCCCTTCCACTGCGCCGTTAACTGGGTGATTTCGTCAGGGGTGGGGGTCACTTTCTGACCGGCAATCGGGTTCGAAATTCCGATAAACCCTAAGAAAAGCAGGGAAACGTTGATCCACTTAAGCATATGCGTAAAGATTTAGGTTAGTAATTCTATTTGTCCCACCAGACTTTGGTGTCAAGGTCGTCAGCTCCCATCCTGCTCACGGCGGCCATATAATTATCGCGGTTGATATTGGCTTCCACGATCGGATATACCAGCCGGTTGATGAAGTCGCCCTTAATTGATTTGCCGGGATAGGGATTCGGTGTCAGCCGGGGGAATCCGCTGCGACGGAAGTTTGCCCAGGCTTCCGGGCCGTTCAGGAAGGAATTTATCCAGTATTGCGTATTGATTTCTTCCATTTCCTTCCCGGGCTCGAGCTTAATCTTACCCACGTAGGCAGTGATCTCAGCCGGTGCAATGGCCGCTTCCGGATGCTGCTGGGCCATTTGTTCGAGGGCAGCCCTGACAGCATTTCTGTAGACCGTTTCGGCGTCTCCGTTAACCCATTGCCGTACGATAGCCTCGGCATGCAGCAGGGCTGTCTGGGCATAGGTCACAAAAAAGATGGGTGCCGTAATGTGCCCAATCGTAGACCGGTTGATTTGCGAATATTTATATCCTGAACCCGCAGTACCTGGAAACCCGGGAGCCGTTGCAATCGTCAGGTTGTCATAACCATAGGGCATTCCGATCTGATCTGCCGGATTCTTATTTTCAGCCGTGGCTCCTGCCACTGCACCCGGGTCGGCATAAAGTACGGAAATGGAAGTCAGCCGGGGATCTTCTGTCGCTTTGAGGTGATTTACGAAGGGTTCGGAAAGGTAAATATTCGCCCGCTCCGATCCGTTGGTATAGCCAGCATACGGACTGGTAAATGTGGTGGAGTAGGGCATCAGGCAGTTGTCCGCATTGCTCGTCATCAGCCCTCCGTTGATCGCCTGAACCGCATATTGCTGGGCTTTGGAAGGCTCCACTTTCACCAAACGCATGGCCGCCCTTAATAACAGGGAATTTCCCAGTTTTTTCCACTGGTCGATATTGCCCTGATAGAACAGGTCTCCCGTCTCGATAAATCCTGAAGGATTCAGGGCCGCGGTAGATTCGGACAGTGTTTTGAGGATACTGTCATAGATTTCGGACTGGGGGTCGTAGACGGGGAAGAAATTCCCGTCGATATAACCCAGACCGGCTTCCCTGTAGGGGATGTCGCCGTAGGTATCCGTCAGCACCATAAAGGTAAAGCAATGCCAGATCCGGGCCATATGGTATAGGTTTGAGCGTTCAGGCAGGTCTTTGGTTGTATTAAGTATATCGACCAGTGGCTTTACTACATTATTGTAATATTGATTCCACATCCCCTGTGCCTGATCGGCATTGAGTATGTTCACGTTACCTCCCGCAAGTACCCCTGCAAATGGGTTCATGATCTGCTGTACAATTGCCATGTCATAATTGATGGTATGACTGGTAAACCCGGACGATAGCTGCGCATTCGAAAACAGGTATGCCGGATTGATGGAAGTAGGCTGTATCGGGTTGGTGTTTACCTCTTCGAAATCCTGATCACAGGCACTGAGGCCGACCACCAGGGCGGCCAGATACAGAATTTTTCTATAGATGGTTTTCATCGGATTCATGTTTGAGTCGGTTACTATTTCGGTTTGGCTCAGAATTTGAGGTTGAGATTGATACCCAGACTGCGGGTGAGCGGGAGTGCTCCGGACTCTATTCCCGTCAGGTTATCCGACGCCTGGCCGAACTGCTCGGGGTCGATATTGGGCGTATGTTTTTTCAACACCAAAACGTTATTGCTAACCAGCGATAGGGAGATCGCCTGGAAGGGAGTTCTCTGAATCAGGCTGGCAGGCAGATTATAGCCCAGACTCAGCTGACGAAGTTTGACGAACCCGGCGTTGTACACGAATTCTTCCACAAAGCTGGTGATGTTCCGGATGGATCCGTAGAAGACACTGGCTTCCAGGGGGGTAGTATTCGGTGAACCGTCTGCCGTGACACCTTCTCCAATAACACCCCCTTCCCGGCCAGCGAGGGTACCCTTATGCTGACCATGCCGCCACAGGTTGTAGTTGGTGGCGGAGATAAGCTTGTGCCCGCCCTTGAAGTCGATCAGCGTGGAGAGCCGCAAGTTTTTATACCGCAGGGTATTGGTCCAGCCCCCTATCCATTTCGGCATGGCACTGCCCCAGGACACCAGCTCCCGGTTAAACATCGGGGCTCCGTTGGCGGCGAAAACCCGCCGGCCCTGTGCATCCCGCTCGTATCCTGCTCCCAGCAGGCTGGCCATGGGTTTACCAACCTCATGTGCTACCCGGCCGGTGAAATCGCCGTTGCTCCCTACGATAATCTGCTGCTGTTCACCGGCCAGGGAAATGACCAGGCTTTCATTGTAGGTCAGGTTCAGCCCTGTTTCCCAATCCCAGCTACCCGACTGCACGGGTACGAGCGTAAGCAGCATTTCAACTCCCTGGTTTCTCAACCGGCCCACGTTCACCCGGGTGGAGGTGTAGCCTGAGGTATTGGAAACCTGTACGTCCAGGATTTCATCGATGGTGTTTTTCCGGTAGAAAGCCAGGTCGAGATTGAGACGGCTGCCCAGGGTGCGTAATTCCAGGCCTATTTCGGCTTCCTTCACTTTCAGGGGGCGCAGGTTTTGATTGGGGCTTACGGATGTAGCAATGGACCCCAGTGCCTGGCCGAGATGCGTATTGGCACTCAGGCTGTAATAGAGGTTATTGGCATAGGGATTGGTATCTCCCCCGACCTCCGCATAGGCTGCCCTGATTTTACCAAAATCGATCCATGCCGGTAATTCCATGGCCTGACTAAAGACAAAACTGCCACTGACCGAAGGGTAGAGATAGTTGTTGCTGTTCGGGTTAAGCGTCGAGAACCAGTCGTTCCGGCCCGTAACGTTGAGGAACAGAAAATCTTTCCAGGATAGCTCCAGAGCACCGTAGAGTGAATTGACCTTCTTCTTGCTGTAATAATATTGCGGATCCTTGATCTGACCGTTGGCGACCGTATATAGATCCCGAATGAAGAAGTTATTCACGAGTACGTTGTTATTCCGGCTTTCCTGCGTCAGACGGTTGCCCCCCAGATTGAGATCCATGCCTATGTCGCCCCAGGTTTTGTTAACTCCGATAAGGAAATCGAGGTTGGTTTCCCTGAAACGCCGGTTTTCCTGATAGTACTGGCCGTTAAAACCGCTGGCAACGGCATTCAGGTGCCGGCTGCCCGTGGGGATATTGTAGTCGTTGTCGCGCGAGAAATAATCCTGCCCGATACGGCCCTGTACAAACAGCCAGTTGGTGAGGTCGTACCGCACGGAGAAATTGCCAAAAATGCGGTCACGGAGGATATTTTCGAAATGCTCATAGGTCGACCAGTAGGGGTTGTTGCGGGGTGTAAAACGGGAGGTGGGTACTTCGTCGCCGGTTACCGGATCCTTTCTTTTTTCGAACAGGGTATTGTAGTCGAGGGTGCTTGAAAAGGTGTACAGGGCTGCATTAGGGTTGAGGTTCTGTATAGCTACCTGAGGCGGGTTTTTGATGTTTTCGTAGGAGTAATTAAGGTTGGTATTGATCGATAGCCTGGAGGTAAGGTTGTAATTGGCTCCTACGTTGATCGATTTTTTGTCGAAAGTATTCCGGGGCGAAATACCCTTGTTGCTGAAATTGGACAGGGAGACATAAATGCCTCCGTTTTCGTTGCCCGCGTTCATCGATACGGTGTTGGTAAAGGAAAAGCCGGTTTCATAGAATTTGTTGATCCGGCCCTTTACGGGACGGTAAGGCCTTTCGACGCCGTCGAACTGGATGGTTGGGCGGCCGTCGTATTTTTCGCCGAAATCCCAGATACTGCTGCTCTGAGCCATAGCCAGGGTACTGGGCCGGATGCCCCCTTCACCCTGACCGTATTCGTATTGGAAATCGGTCTCGTCTACAGCACGGTCAAGGGTATAGTTCATGTTATACTCCAGGCCAATACCTTTCTGGCGGGCACCCGACTTGGTTGTGATCACGATGGCACCGTCTTTAGCCCTGAAACCATAAAGGGCTGCTGCGGCGGCACCTTTCAGTACCGTCATCGATTCTATATCGTCGGGGTTGAGGCTGATCAGGCCATCACCCCCGTCGGAGTTGACGCCCCCGCGGGTAGTAGTTCCTTCGGTATCACCATTCCTGGCCCCAAAATTTGCGTTGTTGACCGGTATGCCGTTCACGATGATCAGGGGAGAGTTGTCACCCTTGAAGGACGACTGACCTCTTATCCGGATTTTGGAAGTTCCCGCCGAGCCTGATGCGCTTGCCGTGACATTCACCCCCGCAATTTTACCCTGAAGACTGTTTCCCAGGTTGGGTGTACGGTTTACGGTAATGGCTTCCGTATTCACGGTGCTCGTGGCGTAACCGAGTTTTTTCGATTCCCGCTTGATACCCAGCGCCGTTACGATTACAGCCTCGAGATTACGGATATCTGTCTGCAGGATGACGTTGATTTCTTCCCGGTTATTCACAGAGACTTCCTGCCTGGCGTAACCGACGAAGGAAAATATCAGAACCTGGTTTCCGTCGGGGATGCTGAGGGTGTATTGGCCTTCTTCATTGGTAATGGTACCAATCTGTGAGTTTTTAACCTGGATATTGACGCCGGGCAGCGGTTCCTGGGTTTCTGCATCCAGTACCCTTCCCCTCACGCGGTGCTCCAGCATATTGACCGATTCGGGTCTCAGGGGGTCGGCAGGGGGCAGATCTTTTTTCTCAATGGCAAATAACAGAATCTGATTCCCTGAGACCTGGTAGCCGATTTGCAGCGGGCTAAGAAGCTTGTCGAGAACCACATGGAGTCGTTCGTTTTCTACATCCAGTGATACTGTCTGATGTACCGGTATTACTTCCTTACTATACGCAAATCTGATTTTGGTACTGCGTTCAATCTGCGTTAAAGCGGTCTTCAGACTGACCTGCTGAATTTTCACCTGTATCCTCCGGTTGAGCAATTCCTGAACAGGGCGGAATGCCAGGGAAACCAGGATTACCAGCAATGGCAGGGCCAGGTTTCGGAAGACCCATAGCATCGTGTGATGAGTCGTTTTTCGTTTCATACGTCATTAGAATTGAAGGTTAAATAGTGCTACTTGAGTTGTTCTTTCTTACAGACCGCATTTGTCACCCAGTATGATAAACTCGTCGTTTCTCAATTCGTAGGTGACGTTCAGCAGCAGCGTGAGCATGGAGAGTGCGTCGGGCAGGTTCAGGTTTTTCAGTTCTACGGTAACGGTGCAGGATCCCAGATCGGGGTTGTCCAGTCGGATCGGGGTGTTGAAGATGTTTTGCAGCTGACCGATGACCGTACTGAGCGGTGTGTCATCGAAGCTAAGTGCAACCGGTTGCCACAACTCCATTTCCGGGGTATCGGCAGGGAGTGAGGCCACGACCAGTCTTTCCCTGTCATGGTCGAGTATGGCCTTTTGTCGGGGCTGGAGCAGTACCCGGTTGTTCTGTCCGTAATCCATCGAAACCATGACCTTTCCTGTAGTGACTGTCAGGTTGAATACATGGCTTTCCGGCAGGGAGCGGATACTAAAGGAGGTGCCCAGGACCTCGGTTTTCAGCCTGCCGCTTTCGATGGTAAAGGGAGCCTGAGGATTGGAGATGACCGTAAAGAATGCTTCTCCGGAAAAGCGAACATCCCTTCGGTTGGCGGGGAACTCGCGGGGGTGCCAGACTTCCGCCCCGGGCATGAGCCTGATTTCGGTACCGTCAGGGAGGAAATAGTTTTCGACCCGGCCATTTTGGTTCCGGTACAGAATCTCCTGAGGAAGCTGGGTTTGGGCAATGGGAGCAGTAATCTGTACAGCCTTTTGCCGATGCAGGTACAGCCAAAGGCCAGGGGAAATTAGCAGAAAAACCACAGCCGCGACTTTCAGGAAAGTTGTGAAAGCAGTCGATTTTGGCGGATGTGTCTGTGCCTGGATACGCTCAAACAGCTCTGATTCTTCCTCCCCCGAGTAAGTGGGTGCGTCTTCAAGGTTGAGCTGCGCATACCAGCGCTCTACCCGTTCGCGTTCCACATCGGTGCAGGTGCCATTGAGGTAACGAAGCAGTAGATCCCTGGATGGCCGATTTTCCTCCATGTTGCCGACTGTATTATAAGTATCTGGGAAAAAATTGTATTATATATCCACTAATACAGTCCGGAAAAAAGGAAGACATCCCTTATTCCGTAATGAAAAAATTAATCGATTAACAGAAGAATGAAGAGGAGGTTGATATAGTCGCGCATTTCTTTCCGCAGCAGCCGGAGGGCTTTCCCTATATGTACCTCGACTGTTTTTTCGGAAATATGCAGCTGTTTGGAAATGTCCCTGATACTGAAACCTTTTCGGCTAAGCTCAAATACCTGGCGGCATTTGTCGGGGAGGCGGGAGAGCGCCTGAAGGTAGTGATTGTGAAGCAGACGACCGGCGAGATAATCATCGTCAGCGGGATCGGGAAAGGAAGAAAGTAGTGAAGCGGTCACCAGTGGAGAATTCTCCCGCATCAGGTAGTGGTCAATCACATGATAACGTAGCATCCCTTTCAGGTAGGCCTGCAGGTTTTTCTGAATGACCAGTTTATGCCGCCTGAGCCATAATTTAACAAACACTTCCTGTACGATGTCCTCGGCGGCGTTCCGGTCCCCTGTTTTGCGTATGGCTTCAAGGACAAGCTGCCGGCCATATCGCCAGTAAATTTCGGCAAAGGCCGTCCGGTCGTCGTCATGACAAAGCATTTCGATCAGTGCCTGGTCCGTAAAGTCGTAGTATCTGCGCAACACACCTCTGACTACTAAGGTTTAGGGATTCATGTCAGATAAAAGAAAACCAGTTAATTAATTTACTTAAAACATGATTCAGCTGGAAATAATACAGACGAACGTATGTTTCGAAAATCCGGTCCTTCGGTCGGAAGGAATTAAAAATACAAAAAAAGGTGTGAGCAAAATGCCCACACCTCGGGTATACTGGTTTATATTTTGTTAAACCACGCTGAGCTTGAGTGCGTTGGTTTTACGGATTTTGGAAATCGGCATGCTCAGGGTGTTGATGAAAACGTCGCCTTCCACGAGTTCGCCTTTCTCTACGAGGAAGCGCTTGATGTCATCAATGGTATCGTCGGTCGACAGCTGTTCCTGCGGTTCGTAATAGAAGACTTTGGTTCCCCAGTAAAGCCCCAATGTGTTCATCAGCTGACGGTTCGAAGTGAAGATCAGCAGATTGGCTTTGGGACGGTGGTGTGAAAGGCGGGTGGCCGTATAGCCGGAATTGGTAATCCCGATCAGCGCTTTCGCGTTGGTATCGCGGGCCAGCCGGCAGGCCGACATAACGACATTGTCGTTCAGCCGATCGGGCGCTTCTTTCCTTTCGTTTACCTGCGCATGGTACTTGAAGTAGAGCGAGTCGGATTGCTCTTCCACCCGCTGGATGGTGCGGGCCATGTTTTGTACCGCCAGGACGGGATAGGCTCCGGAAGCCGTTTCTGCACTGAGCATCACGGCGTCAGCACCGTCGAGTACCGCATTGGCTACGTCGTTGATTTCCGCACGGGTAGGACGTGGATTCTCGATCATACTTTCCAGCATCTGGGTTGCCACGATAACCGGTTTACCCAGGCGGTTACTTTTTTCAACCAGCATTTTCTGGATCATCGGTACTTCTTCCGAAGGAAGTTCCACTCCAAGGTCACCGCGGGCGACCATGATTGCATCGGTGGCTTCGAGAATGCTGTCGATATTGGCTACCGCTTCCGGTTTTTCGATCTTGGCGACGATGCGGGTCGATTTGCCCTTGGATTTAATGTAGTTTCTGACTTCCTCGATGTCGGATGCCTGACGGACAAAGGAGAGGGCGATCCATTCTACGTCGTTGGCCAGTCCAAAATCGAGGTCCCGGTAATCCTTTTCGGTTACGGACGGGATGGAAACTTTGGTATGGGGTAGGTTTACTCCTTTTTTGGATTTGAGATAACCCCCATAGATCACCTCAGTGATCACGTCTTCTCCCACGATGTCAACGACGACCACTTCGAGTTTTCCATCGTCGAGAAGGATTCTTTCACCCACCTGCACGTCTTTGTACATGCCTTTGTAAGGAGTACTTACCCGTTCAGACGTTCCGATGATTTCCTCGTTGGTAAATACGAGTCTTTGACCAGGTTGTATCAGCACGGCTTCGTCTTCCACTACGCCGATCCGGATTTTAGGGCCTTGAAGGTCCTGCAGGATGCAGAGATTGGTTCCGTATGTTTCGTTGATGTGCCGGATCCGGTTAATTCTTTCCATGTGTTCCTGATGTGAGCCATGCGAAAAGTTTAACCTGAAAACATTTACACCGGCCTTGGCTAGAGCGATGAGCATTTCCAGGGATTCTGAGGCCGGTCCAACTGTGGCTACAATTTTAGTTTTTTTGAGTGTCATGAGGTTTTAACGAAAATAATTAGCGGCTACGCCGGGTCCACATCTATCACTACCTGAACTTGTTTCCGCGTTTTGTCTGCCAAAACTTCGTTCACACTTTCCTGTATGAGAGATTTCACGGCCCTAAAATTAACCTTTTCCCGCTCAAGTTTAATAAGTATGTCAAACAAAAAGCGATTCCGCACCCGATTCACGAGGGGAGCTTCAGGGCCGAGTACCCGGGTTTTGCCCAAATGGGAGGTCAGGATCTCTGAAATTTTACGGGCTGTATCCTGTGCAATCCCGGAATCTTCATGTTTTGCGGTGAGTTTGATGAGCCGGGTAAAAGGCGGATACCCAAAATTTTTTCTTTCGGTAATTTCCGAATTGTACATGGCCGTATAATCGCCCTCAACTACCCATTTGAGTAGTTCCATGCCCGTATTGGCCGTCTGGATCAGGACCTTACCGCGGGTGCTGGCCCGTCTTCCCGCTCGTCCGCTGACCTGTGTCAGCAGCTGGAAGGATTTTTCGATGGCCCGGAATTCGGGGAAATTTACCATACGGTCGATGTCGAAAACACCCACTACCGACACCTTGTCAAAATCCAATCCTTTTGTAACCATCTGAGTCCCTACCAGAATATCAATATTATTTTCTTCGAGACTCCTGATGATGTTGTTGTAGGCATTTTTGGTGCGGGTGGTATCGAGGTCCATGCGCTGGATACGGGCTTCCGGTATCAGCAGCTGGAGCTGGTTCTCGATTTTCTCGGTGCCGAAACCCATGGTCTTTACCCGCGGCGAGCCGCAATGCGGACAAACCCGGGGGACTTCTTCCTTGTGCCCGCAGTAGTGGCACCGGATTTCAGCTTCTCGCATATGGTAGGTGAGGGACACGTCGCAGTTGGCACATTCCGAAATCCAGTCGCAGTCTTCGCACTGCAGCCAGGGGGCATAACCGCGCCGGTTCTGAAAAAGGATCGACTGCTGTCCTTTTTCCAGGTTTTCCTTCAGGGTGTCGAGCAGGATGGAGGAAAATTCCTCTTTCACCTTACGCTGTTTCCGTTCCCGTTTCATATCAATCAGTACAAACTCGGGAAGCTGAGCTTCACCATACCGTTCGGTCATCGATACGAGCCCGTACTGCCCCTGGCTGGCGTTGTAATAGCTTTCCAGCGATGGGGTGGCGGAGCCCAGGAGGACCTTGGCCTTGTGGATTACACCCAGCATGACGGCCACGTCCCTGGCATGGTAGCGCGGCGCCGGATCAAACTGTTTATAGGAGCTTTCATGTTCCTCGTCTACGATAATCAACCCCAGATTGTCGAAGGGAAGAAAGATCGAAGACCGTACCCCGATCACAAACTGGAAACGACCTTCCAGCAGTCCCCGCCATACTTCCACCCTTTCGTTGTCTGAAAAACGGGAGTGGTAAATGCCCATTTTATCGCCGAACACACGCTGTAAGCGGGTTACGATCTGGGTTGTTAACGCGATTTCCGGCAAGAGATACAGCACCTGGACGCCGCTTTTCAGGGCTTCGGCGATCAGGTGTATAAAGACCTCGGTTTTTCCGCTGCCAGTGATGCCATGGAGCAGGACTACCTGTTTCTGATTGAAATGATCGAAGATTTCACCCACGGCCCGTTGCTGCTGATCGGAAAGGCTGATTTCATTGCCTGCGGTGGGAAGCACGGGTGCAATTCGCGATACCTTTGCTTCGAACAGTTCGAAGATGCCCTTTTTGATAAGGGTGTTGAGCGCGCTTCCTGAAAAACTTTCGTCCTTGGTGAATACGGATTTGTCCAGCCCTTTTGCATTCAAGGCCGGGTTGTTGTAAACCGGAATATAGCTCAGGTAGCGAAGTAGGATATCCAGTTGTTTCGGATTTTTTTCCAGCTGCCCGACGACCTCTTCCAGCTTTTCCTTATCGGTATATGCAGGCGTCAACCGAATTCTGGAAACATTCTTTGGCTGATATTTCTCCCTGATTTCTTCGAAGAGGATAATTGCCTTTTTGCTGATCAGGCTCTTGATCAGCCTGGTAACATTTTTCTTTTCGGTAAACCGTCCCAGCTCGTCGTAGGTCAGCATACCCCGGCTTTTGATTTCCTCAATCAGGTAGGTTTCCTCCTGGGTTAGCAGTTCCGGGTAATCGAAATCGGGATTGAACTGGATTTTGGAGAGGTTGGTGATTTTAAGACCCGAGGGCAGGGCCACGTTCAGTACTTCTCCGATGGTACACATG
>ENA-UOVV01002089-UOVV01002089.1-compost-metagenome-genome-assembly--contig:-NODE-2089-length-12102-cov-25.543538_pt1 | contig 12102 bp, 14 predicted proteins | sample MGYA00238155_ERZ761577 | MGnify/ENA primary metagenome ERZ761577 (study PRJEB28898, sample SAMN06268775) | compost metagenome | isolation source: Emeryville, CA | place: USA:Emeryville, CA | collected...
GCCATCAAGACGGTTTCCACCACTCGTGCCGACCTCGGTGCTGTGCAGAACCGCTTTGACCACACCATCAAGAACCTGAACGTGGCGGTGGAGAACCTCTCCGCCTCGGAGAGCCGTATTCGCGACACCGACATGGCGTCCGAGATGGTCAACTTCACCCGCGCTCAGATCCTGTCGCAGGCCGGCACCGCCATGCTTGCTCAGGCCAACCAGATTCCGCAGAGCGTCCTGTCGCTCCTGCGGTAATACCGACCGGCTGAGCTCTCCCCCCGGTAAGCACAGCCAGCAGTCGCCAGTTCGGCGGCGGGACGATATGCCCGAGTCGTCCCGCCGCCGTCGGCGCACCGGAGTCATCGAAGACCATCGGTGAGAAGAGGAAGGAGACAGCGATGGCGAACTTTGGCATTGACGGTCTCGCATCTGGCCTCAACACCACCGAAGTCATCAACTCCTTGATGCGCGTGGAAGCGGCACCTCAGAACCTGCTCAAGACCAAGCAGTCGAATCTTCAAAGCGTTGTCTCTGCGTTGCAGGGCATCAACGTTCGAATCCAGTCAGTGCAGTCCTCGGCAGCGAAGGCCGCGGATCCCGCCAACTGGAACGCATTCTCGACCACCTCGTCGTCGAAGAGTGTGGCCGCCACCGCCTCCGCAACCGCGCAGGTTGGATCTCTCAGCTTCACGGTGGACCAAGTGGCCACCCGTCAGGTGTCGCTGAGCGAGCCCGTCACAGACGGTGCTCAGCTCGCCCCCGACAACCCGCCCACCTTCACCCTCAAGAAGGCGGACGGCACCTTCGTCTCTGTCACCGCGGCATCGAACTCTCTCAGCGACATCGCGAGTGCGATCAACAGCTCGGACATGGGTGTCAAGGTCGCTGCCGTTCGCGTCGCCGGCGGCGAGACCCCCACGTACCGCCTGCAGTTCACTGCTGAGTCGACTGGGGCGGACGGTGCTTTCGAGTTTTACCTCGGCGATGAGGCATCCGTGGTCGCCGAGACCGCGACGCGCATCGACGCCAATGTGGCGAAGCAGGCCCAAGACGCAAGCATCACCTTGTGGAAGGGCACTCCGTACGAGCAGGCCGTGACGCAGAGCTCGAACACCTTCGACGGCATCATGGCCGGCGTCTCGGTGACGATTGCCGAGAACACTGAGGTGGGCGAGGAAGTCACCATCAACGTCGCAACGGACGCGAACAAGGTGAAGTCGCTCGCATCGAACATCGTCAGCGCGTTGTCGGTGGTCATCAGCGAGATCGGCTCTCGCACCGCGACCACAACGACGACGGGCGCCGACGGCCGTGTTGTCGTATCGGGGGGCTTGCTCTCTGGTGACAGCTCGGTGCGCTCCGCACTTGACCAGCTGACCCAGGCCGCGATCTACCCGATCAACGGCTTCTCACCCGCGTCGGTCGGAATCAACATCGACCGGACCGGCGCCATCACTTTTGACGACGCTGCCTTTGCTGCGGCCTTCGCGGACAAGCCCGCTGAGGTCGCCGATTTCGTCCAGCAGCTTGCGACACGCCTCGAAGGGGTCGCGAAGAACATCTCGGATCCGTATGAAGGCGTGCTGACGAGCAAGATCACGGCAAACGAGTCGCTCGTCACCGACTACGGCCGTCAGATCGAGAGCTGGGACAGCCGTCTCGAGATGCGCCGCGCCAACTTGCAGGCCACGTACTCGGCGCTCGAGGTGACACTGTCGAATCTTCAGTCGCAGTCGTCGTGGCTGGCAGGTCAGATCGCATCGCTGGCCAGCATGAACACGGGCAGGGCATAGAAGGGCGGATGACATGAACTACGGAACCTTGCGGGATCGCTACGTACAGGACTCGGTCTCGACCGCCTCCCCCGCAACGCTGCTCATCATGTTGTACGACCGCCTCGTGCTCGACCTGCTCCGCGCCGAAGCCGCGCTGAACGACGGCAACAAGCAGCAGGCGAGCGAACAGCTCATGCATGCGCAGGACGTCGTCTCCGAGCTTGCGAGCACTCTCGACGTGGATGCGTGGGAAGGCGCTAAGCAGCTGATGAGCGTCTACACGTTCTTGCTCACCACTCTTGTCGAGGCGAACCTCGAAGGCGATGTGACGAAGGTTGTCGCATGCCGCGAGCTCGTTGAGCCGCTCCAGGACGCGTGGCAGCAGGCAGCTCGCCAGGTCGCGAAGGCTGAGCCGGAGCGCTCGTTCGGAGAACTGGGCGTCGCATGACCAGCGAGACCGCGGCGCCCGAATGGGCCGACGCGTGGGCTGAGGCGCTCGGTGCGCTCGAGATCGAGGTGGCCGAGGCAGAGGCAATGCTCGCTGTCGACCACGTCTTCGAGGCGATCGCGCGTGACCCGTGGACTCCGCCGTCACACCTCGGACCCCTGCCGGCGCACCTCGTGGAACGCGCTCGCGCTCTGCTCGGGCGTCAGCTCGATGTGTCTCGTCAATTGGCTGCCGCTGCGCGCAACTCGCGCCGGCACGACCGCGCGATGTCGCACATGCGCGACAACCCCCCGGCCCCGCCGGTGTATATCGATACGCCCGCATAGCGGCGGAATCGACACGCACGTGAACGGGAACGCGTGACATACATCACGCGAAAGGACCTTCACACCCTCCCGTCATGACCGATGAGGACCATGAGCACGGATTGCTCTTGGTTTTGGCCACGGATCGGCCCCGACGTCTTCACGAAGGGCGGTGCGATCCGTGTTCGGTTCCATCAGCTTCGATGCCATGCACAGCGCACTTGATGCGCTGTCTCTGCGTCAGCGTGTGATCGCAGACAATGTCGCAAACGTGCAGACGCCGGGCTATCAGGCCAAGAGAGTTCACTTCGAAGACGCCCTCGCACGGGCTGTCTCCTCCGGCAGCGGTCGCGCCGCCGGTTCGATCACCGAGTCGGCAGAGCCGGGCCGCCAAGACGGCAACAACGTCAACCTCGACACCGAGGTCGTGTCCAACATTGACACGAACCTTCGCTACCAGCTCGCCACGCGAGCGATGGACGGCAAGTTCTCGATCCTCCGCGCAGCGATGAGGACCTCATAATGGGCACCTTCGCAGCCATCGGCATCGCTGGCTCGGGACTCGACGTCTACCGCCGGTGGCTCGATGCTGTCTCCGACAACCTCGCCAACATCAACACGATCCGCCCCACCGGCGAGGCTGCCTTCCAGGCGCGCTACATCGTCGCCGAATCGATCGACAACGAGGGCGGCAACTCTGGCGGCGTTCAGGCGACGGGCGTTGCACTCGGCTCCGCCGAAGGTCGCTTGGTGTATGAACCCAACCACCCGCTCGCTGACGAGCAGGGCTACGTGCGCTACCCCGACGTCGACATGTCATCCCAGATGGTGCAGCTCATTCAGGCGCAGCGCGGCTACCAGGCCAACGCTGCCGTGATCGACCGCGCCAAGGACATGTACTCCACCGCTCTCACCATCGGGAGGAACTGATGTCGATCCCTCCGATCTCCGGCATCTCTGCCGCCATGCCCGCGGCGGTGACGCAGCCTCCGCAGACGATGCCCGTCTCCGACGGTGGCGCCGGCTTCGGCACGTCGCTTGCATCCGCGGTCGATGGCCTGCAGGCGATGCAGTCGACGTCGTCGGCTCTTGCCATCAAGGCGGTCACCGGCGACCTCTCCGACGTGCACGACTACACCATCGCGGCCACACAGGCGTCGGTGGCCATGGAACTGACTGCCACCATCCGCAACCGGGCGGTTGACGCATTCAACGAGATCATGAGGATGCAAGCCTGATGCCCGCTCAACTCACCTCGATGTTCGGCCGCGTCCAGAAGCAGGTCCAGGAGCTGTCGCTCGCTCAGCGCGTCTTCGCGGTGCTCCTTGGTGCGGGCCTCGTGCTCGCGGCGATCGCGCTCACGCAGTGGATCAACAAGCCGCAGATGTCGCCGCTGTTCACCAACCTCTCGCCGACGGACGCAGCCGCGATCGTCGATGAGCTCAACTCGTCGGGGGTTCCCTACGAGCTGACCGCTGGCGGCAGCACGATCATGGTGCCGAACAGCCAGCTGTACGACACCCGCTTGCGCGTCGCCGCTGAGGGCCTGCTCGCCAACTCCGACGCTGGCTACTCCCTCCTCGACGGCATGTCGATGACCTCCTCCGAGTTTCAGCAGCAGGTCACCTACCAGCGCGCACTCGAGGGCGAGCTCGCCCGCACCATCGGCGCGATGGACGGTGTGAGCGCGGCGTCCGTCAAGCTTGCGATTCCGCAGGAGTCGGTGTTCGTGTCGGAGACTCCTGACCCGACGGCCTCGGTCTTCATCCAGACGGGTTCGACTGGAGCGTTGCCACCTGCGAGCGTGCAGGCGATCGTCCACCTCGTCTCGGCCTCGATCGAGAGCATGAAGCCTGAAGGCGTCGCCGTCATCGACAGCAACGGTGTGGTGCTGTCCTCGGTGGGCGGAGACAACTCGACCGTCATGCAGTCCGGTCAGATCTCGGAGTATGAGAAGCGCATCGCCACGAGCGTTCAGGCAATGCTCGACCGCGTTGTCGGCTCCGGAAACGCGGTCGTCTCCGTCAGCGCTGAACTCGACTACGACAAGACCCACACCACCACCGAGACCTATTCGTCGGACCCCTCGGCGGCTCCCATCAGCGAGTCGACGACTCGCGAGGAGTATTCAAACAGCTCGCTCGAGGCGACGACGGGTGGCGTCCTTGGCGCCGACAACCTCATCCAGCCGCGAGACGAAGCGTCGGACACCGGCAACTACCTCAAGGAAACCGCCGTCCGGAACAACGCCGTCAACAAGGTGACCTCGGTTCAAGAGACCGCTCCTGGAAGCGTGAAGCGTCAGTCGGTGTCCGTCGTGGTGTCGAAGGAGGCTGCCGCTTCCCTCAACATGGGCGAGCTGGAGCAGATGGTTGCCGCAGCGGCCGGCATCGATGAGGACCGCGGCGACGTGGTCTCGGTCTCCCGCATGACCTTCGACCAGACGATGGCCGAGACGGCGCAGATGGCTCTCACCGAGGCCGTCGCCAGCGAGCGTGCCGCCGCGACCAAGGCGATGTACATCGACATCGCCAAGTGGGTCGTGCTCGGACTCGTTGTCATCCTCGTGTTCTTCCTCATCCTGCGGATGTCCCGCAACGCTGGCGCGACTGACCGCATGTCGCTGAGCCTCGAGGCAATCGAAGAGCTTGAGCAGCGCACGCAGTCCGCGCTCGAGCAGCGCGCCCAGGCCGTGCTCGACAAGGCAGCGGCGGCGGCTGCTGGAGAACTCGCCCTCGAAGCCCCACCCGTTCCCGACATGGAAGACGTCGCGGCCGAAGTGCGCAACGAGATCATGACGTTCGCAGCCCAGCAGCCTGCTGAAGTGGCTGAGGTGCTGCGCGGCTGGATCAACTCTGGGCGGCAACGATGACCGCGATGCTGACCGGGACGCAGAAGGCGGCGCTCTTGCTCATCCAGATGGGCAAGGCGTCAGCCGCTCGCGTCATGTCCCAGATGAGTGAGCAGGAGATCGAGTCGCTCACCGCCGAGATCGCCCGCTTGCAAAGCGTGGACAACGAGACGGTCGCCGAGGTCTTCTCTGAGTTCCAGCGCGCCTCGCAGCGCAAGGGCCTCATCGTCCAGGGCGGATACTCCTACGCACAGCGCCTCCTTGAGGAGACGCTTGGCCGCGAGAAGGCTGCCGAGGTGCTCGAGCGCCTCGCCAACCGGATCCAGGTCCAGCCCTTTGAGTTCCTCATGCACGCCGACGCTCGTCAGGTGGTCTCGCTCCTCAACGGTGAGCACCCCCAGACGATCGCGCTCGTCCTTGCTCACCTGCGACCCGAGCACGCCTCGGCCATCATGGCGGGCTTCAGCCCGGAGACCCAGACGATCGTCGCTCGCCGCATCGCCCTCATGGCCGGCGCCTCGCCCGACGTCGTCACCCTTGTATCTGACCAGTTGAAGAAGAAGGCGACCAACCTCATCACCTCACAGGAGATGACGTCGGTCGGAGGCGTGCAGCCCCTTGTCGAGATCATCAACCGGGCCGACGCCGCGACCGAGAAGCTCATCCTCGAAGGCCTCGCTCAGGATGATCCGGAGCTCGCCGATCAGATTCGCCAGATGATGTTCGTCTTCGCCGACATCACGTTGCTTGACGACCGCGCCATCCAGCTCATCATGCGCGCCGTCGACATCTCGACGGTCGCCACCGCCCTCAAGGGTGCGGACGAGCCGGTCAAGGAGAAGATCCTCCGCAACATGTCCGAGCGCGCTCGCGAGAACCTGCTCGAAGAGATCGACCTCATGGGCCCCGTGCGCATGTCGATGGTCGAAGAGGCCCGCTCGCAGGTGGTCCAAGTGATCCGCAAGCTCGAAGAGACCGGCGAGATCATGATCAGCCGCGAGGGGGAGGACGAGTATGTCGCCTGAGCGCCGCGTCAGCCCCTTCACGCCTGCCGTCATCTCGTCCTCGAGCGTGCGGGCGACGAACGACCCGTCTCACGCCGCCGGCTACAGCGCCGGTTGGGTGGCAGGCTCGCGTGCAGCAGCCGAGGCCGCCCAGGTTGACCGCTTGCGCCTTGAGGCCGAGCACCAGGACCGCGAGGCGGCGCGCGACGCCGCCCTCGCACAGGCGCTCAACTCTCTTGGTCAGGCAATCGCACAGTGGCATTCGCGTGCGCTTCCCGTGCTTGACGATGCACAGCGTTCGGTCTACGAGGCGGCGCTTGACCTCGCTGAGGCCGTGCTCCAGCACGAGATCACTCCCGGACCGGACTCGGCTCGCACCCTGCTGACCCGTGCCCTCAACGTCCCGGCAGACATTCACCCCACGGTGTTGCGCCTTCACCCCGATGACCTGCTCCACGTGAACCTCCTCGTGGAATCGGGTGAGGCGGAAGTGCCGGAAGGCCTCGTGCTCATTCCGGATCAGCGCCTCAACCCCGGTGACGCGATCACCGAACACGCAGAAGGTGCGCTCGACGCGCGCATCTGCACCGCCTTGGCCCGCGCTCGCGAGGTCCTGTTGGGAGAGCCCACATGACCACGCCTGCACTCCTGGATGGACCGATGACGATGTCGTTGAACTCGGATCCCGTGATGCGCCGCGCGCTCGCGGCGGCAGCTCCTGAACTCGTTGGCACCGTGTCGTCCATCGTCGGCTTGTCAATCGACGTCACCGGCCTCGCTGGCGCCGTCGGTGACCTCGTCGAGATCGAGGGCACCGAGGGTGACCGCACCGTGGCAGAGGTGGTGGCGATCACCCCGCGCGCATTGCGCTGCATGCCGCTCGGCCCCATTCATGGTCTCCGCGTCGGCATGCAGGCCCGTGCCACCGGCCAGCCGCTCATGACGCCCACCGGCCCGCAGCTGCTCGGCCGCGTGCTTGACGGCCTGGGCCGTCCGATCGACGGCAAGGGCCCCATCATGAACGGCCCCTTCGCAAAGCGCGTCCCGATCACGGGTCACGCCCCTTCCGCTCTTGACCGCGCTCGCGTCGACATGCCGCTCGGCCTCGGCGTGCGCGCCCTCGACACGATGACCACCGTTGGCCGCGGCCAACGCATCGGCCTCTTCGCCGGCTCCGGCGTCGGCAAGTCGAGCCTGTTGTCGATGATCGCCCGTGGCACTGAGGCCGAGGTGAGCGTCATCGCCCTCGTCGGTGAGCGTGGCCGTGAAGTACGCGAGTTTCTCGAGGACGACCTTGGTGAAGAGGGCCTCGCCCGCTCCGTCGTCGTCATCGCGACGTCCGACGAGCCGCCGATGGTCCGCATGCGTGCCGCTTTTGTCGCGACCCGCATCGCCGAGGAGTTCCGTGCTCAGGGCCGTCACACCGTGCTCATGATGGACTCGCTGACCCGTGTTGCCATGGCGCAACGTGAGATCGGTCTGTCCGTTGGCGAGCCGCCCGCCACGCGTGGCTACCCGCCGTCGACCTTCTCGATCCTGGCCCAGCTGCTTGAGCGTGCCGGCACCGACCAGTTCGGCTCGGTCACCGGCATCTACACGGTGCTCGTCGACGGCGATGACCACAACGAGCCGATCGCTGATGCTGCCCGCTCGATCCTCGACGGCCACGTGGTGCTCACCCGCGAACTTGCGGTGCAAGGCCACTATCCCTCGATCGATGTGCTCGGCTCGGTCTCTCGCGTCGCATCTCGCGTCACAAGCGCCGAGCAGCGCGACGCCGCACAGGTGCTGCGCAAGGTGCTCGCCGCACGCAAGCGTGCACAGGATCTTCTCGATGTGGGCGCTTACGCCGCCGGATCGAACCCGCTCGTGGACGCGGCTGTCGCCAACTCCGCAGAGATCGACAACTTCTTGCGCCAGCGCGTCGACATGGTCGCGCCCGCTGGTGAGTCGTGGGCGCACTTGCAGCGCCTCATTGCACAGATGGGAGTCGAGTGATGGAGCGCAAGTTCTCATTGGCTGGCCTCATGCGCGTTCGTGAACTGCAAGAGGAGCAGGCCGCCGCTGACCTCGCCTTGGCGAACGGCCGTCGCGTTCGTGCCGAGCAGGATCGCGTCGAGAAGCAGCGCGTGCTCGCGCAACAGGAGTTTCCGCGCGTGGCCCCCGCACTCGTCATGTCGCACGCCCACGAGGCAGTGCAGAACGCGGCCACCTGGCACGCGGTTGTTGCCGCACGGGCCTCGGTGGCGGCGATGCTGCGCGACAGCACCCAGGCACTTCGTGCGGCTCAGGCCGACGCCGACCAGGCCACTGAGGAGTGGCATGCCGCAAAGACGCGCGCGGCAATGATCGAGAAGCTCAAGCAGCGCCACGACCGCGAGAGCGAAGCCCAGGCGCTTCGTGACGAGCAGCTTGTGCTCGACGAGGCCGCACTGCGCCGCACCATGGAGGTAAACCCGTGACGTCAATTGCTCCAGTCGCGCCGGCACCTGCTCCCGCAGCGGGCTCGGCGAAGGCACCCGCCTCGGGTTCGGCCAAGACGTCCGCCGCAGGCGGCAACGACTTCGCACGTGTGCTCGACAGCGCAGCGCGCGATCACGACGGCGGCGCCACACCCAAGAAGGCGAACGACACTGCCGTCGCCAAACAGGACTCCGCCGGACCTGGGTCCGCCTCATCGGGCGAGGCGACCCAGGTCGCGGCGGCACTGACCGAGACCGAGGCGGGAGCTCTCGCTGCGCTGGTCGCGGACGCCGACGTGACGGAAGAGCCGACAGAGGCCGGCGCCGCACAGGCTGACGCCGCTCCGGTCGAGACGGGCGACGCCGACGCTTTGGCAGCAGCCATCGCCCTGGGGGCAAACGCCGGGACGACGTCCACCGACACCGATGCGGCGGCAGACACCGCCGCATCCACCACCAAGCCAGCCGCGGCTATCACCCCTTCCATCACTGCCGCGGCCGCGCCGGGTTCGCCGGGCTCACCCTCCCCGAGCACCGCGGACCCGGCGCCCACACCTGTCGAGGAAGCCACGATCGCTCCAGCAGCGACTGCACAGACCACAACGACAGCGCAGAACGCAACGGCTGGGCAGACTGGTGCAACGACGGCAGCGGCAGCAACGGCACCCGCCTCCGACACCGGGACGGCTCCGGCAGCGTCGGCCCCGGTGGAGGCCGCGCCTCGCTCAGCCACCGCTGAGCCGACCACGCCCGTGGTCGCACCTGTGGCAACCACCCCGACCCAAGCGTCGGCCCCCGCCGCACCCGTCCACCACGCGAGCCCCGCCCAGCCGCCAGCCCCGCTCGCCACCCAACTGAGCGGTCAGCTGATGTCGCTGCGCCAACTGCCACAGGGCGACCACGTCATGACGTTGACGGTGAACCCCGAATCGTTTGGCCCGGTCCGGGTCGTCGCGCACATCAGCGCAGAAGGCCTCCACCTCGAGCTCTTCGGTGCGAGCGAGCAGGCCCGCGCGGCCCTGCGCGCGGCACTTCCCGACCTGCGGCGCGACCTCGCCGGTGCCGGTCTCGACTCGCGTCTCGACCTTGGCGCCGAGTCCAACGCCGACGGCCGCCAGCAGTCAGCACTTGGCGATGCGAGCGACTTCGGTCACCGCCCCGGCCGCACCGCAGCCCCGGCGGGCTCGACGGACTCCGCAACTGGAGCGTCGGCCGCATCCCCGACCACTAGCCGCAGCGCCCACACCGGCGCGATCGACGTCGACCTGTAGGAGGAACTATGACGGTCAACCCCGCCGCAGCGGCCGCCAGCGGCATGTACGCCGGCACCGCGCCGACGCGTGCCCCCAAGCAGACTCTCGACTCCGAGGTGTTCATGGCTCTGCTCGTCGCGCAGCTGCGCAACCAGGATCCGAGCTCACCGATGGACACCAACCAGATGATGGCCCAGCAGACGTCACTCGCTCAGCTGGAGCAGATCACCAACATGGGAGAAGTCTCCCGTGAACAGTTCGCACTCACGATGCGGATGGCCGCCCTCAACATGGTCGGCCAAGACGTGAGCTATGTCGATGCCGAAGGTGAAGTGATCTCCGGCATCGCGACTGGGGCTTCGTTCGCGAACGAGGTTCCTTCAATCAAGGTGGGCGACACGGATGTTGCCCTTGATCACATCCTGTCCGTGGCGCGTCAGGGCGCCTGAGTCCCACACAGTTAGGAAGATTCGCAATGCTACGTTCGCTCTTCTCCGGCATCTCCGGACTGCGCGCCCACCAGACCATGCTTGACGTCACCGGCAACAACATCGCCAACGTCAACACCGCCGGTTACAAGGCCGCCCAGGTGCAGTTCCAGGACACCCTGTCCCAGGTGCTGACCAACGCGGGTGCCGCTCAGGAAGGCATCGGTGGTACCAACCCCGCACAGGTTGGCCTTGGCGTGAAGGTGGCCGGTGTCACCACCAACTTCCAGCAAGGCGCGGCCCAGCTCACCAACCGCCAGACCGACATGATGATCTCCGGCGACGGCTTCTTTGTCATCAACAAGGGCGGCCAGCAGCTGTACTCGCGTGCTGGTGCGTTCTCGTTCGACGCTCTTGGCCAGCTCGTCACCCCCGACGGCGGTCTTGTCCAGGGTTGGGCGGCCGACGCATCGGGCAACATCGACCTCAACTCGATGCTCACGGACCTGCGCCTGCCGGTGTCGACCCTCATGGGTGCGCGTGCGACGACCACCGCGACGTTCGAAGGCAACCTGCCTTACGACGCTGAAGTAGGCGCCGTGCTGAACCGTCAGATCGACGTCTACGACGCCACGGGTGAACCGCGCAGCATGGAGGTTTCCTTCACGCGCACCGCGACCGGTTGGAACATCTCAGCAGCTGTCACCGGCACCACCTCGGCTCAAACCGGCACGCTGACCTTCAACACTGACGGCTCGATCGACACGCTCACGTTTGCCGCAATGCCTGCGGACGCGGCGGCGGGGCTGTCGGCACTCACCGTCGACTTCTCGTCGCTCACGGGCTTCGCGGGTCTTGAGACGGTGGCAGCCAACGGTCAGAATGGTCGCTCCGCCGGCAGCTTGCAGTCCTTTGCGATCAACTCGGACGGCACGCTCATCGGTTCGTTCTCGAACGGGCTCAAGCAGGCCATCGGTCGCGTGGCCCTTGCCAACTTCTCGAACCCGCCCGGTCTGTCAAAGGTCGGTTCCTCGCTGTACGAGCCCACGGTGAACTCTGGTGACGCGCAGGTTGGCGCCGCTGGCACGGGCGGACGGGGTGTGCTCTCGGGTGGCTCACTCGAAATGTCCAACGTCGACCTTTCGGCTGAGTTCACCAACCTGATTGTGGCGCAGCGCGGTTTCCAGGCGAACTCGCGCGTGATCACCACCTCTGACGAGGTCCTTCAGGAGCTCGTCAACCTCAAGCGCTAGCGGGATCTCCCGCGGCCTGCGTCCGCCATGCGCCTTCGGGCAGCGCATATCGGGCGGCGGTGCAGGAAGCGCGCTCGGCCATGGGCCGGACTCCTCGGGCGGGAGTCCGGCCCTTCGCGCACCTTGGTGGTAGGCCACCTCTTCGGACGCGCGTGTCCGCGCGCCCTAGTGGTGGCCTACCTCTCGTTCGTGGGCGTGATCGCGCGCCATCGCTGGTGTCCGGCATGCGTGCGTCCTGGTTCCGTCCGGCGGGCCTGGTGGCTGCATGTGGTCCGCGCGATCCGCGAGCCCGAAGAGGTGATCTACCACCTGGCCGCTGCCATTGGAGCGCG
>ENA-UOVV01002092-UOVV01002092.1-compost-metagenome-genome-assembly--contig:-NODE-2092-length-12079-cov-5.246507_pt1 | contig 12079 bp, 9 predicted proteins | sample MGYA00238155_ERZ761577 | MGnify/ENA primary metagenome ERZ761577 (study PRJEB28898, sample SAMN06268775) | compost metagenome | isolation source: Emeryville, CA | place: USA:Emeryville, CA | collected...
CCCCCCGGGGGCGGGGCGCCGGACGGGGGGATGGGCGCGGCGCATTCGCGCCGTGGAGAGCCCCCTCCCCGACCGGGCTTTGCCCGGCCACCTCTCCCCGAGGGGGAGAGGAACAAAAGGCCCGCTGTCGCGGGCCTTTTCGTTTCAGCTCGCCCTCGCCTGCATCCGGTCCAAGCGCAGCTGCGCGGCGCGGCGGTGGCCTTCGAGGCCTTCGCTGGCGGACTGGCGGGCGGCGGGCGGGGCGACCTGGGCGACGCCGCGTTCGTCGAGCCATTGATGGGTGGCGATCTTGACATAGGCACCGACCCAGAGCCCGCCGGTGTAGCGGCCCGCCCCCATGGTGGGCAGGGTGTGGTTGGTGCCGGAGTTCTTGTCGGAATAGACGACGCTGGCCAGCTCGCCGATGAACAGCGAGCCGTAATTCCTGAGCTTCTTGGCAAAATCCCCGGGGTCGGCGGTGTGGACCTGAAGGTGCTCGGCAGCGACGAGATCGGAATAGGCGATCATGGCTGCTTCGCTGTCGCAGACGGCGATCTCGCCGTAGTCGCGCCAGGCCTGGCCGGCGGTGGGGGCGGTGGAAAGGGTTTCGAGCTGGGCTTCCACCTGAAGCAGCGTGGCCTCGGCGAGGGCGCGGTCGGTGGTGATGAGGCCGACGCGGGTGCGCACGTCGTGCTCGGCCTGGGCGAGCAGGTCGGTGGCGATCATCTCGGCATCACCGGTATGGTCGGCGACGACGAAAATCTCGGAAGGGCCGGCGAGCTGGTCGATGCCGACCGGGCCGAAGACCTGGCGCTTGGCCTCGTTGACGAAGGCGTTGCCGGGCCCGACGATCTTGTTGACGGCCGGCACCGTCTCGGTGCCATAGGCCATGGCGGCGATGGCCTGGGCCCCGCCGATGCGGAAAATCCTATCCGCGCCAGACAGATGGCAGCCGGCGATCATGGCCTTGTGGGCATTGGGCGGCAGGCAGGCGACGACCTCGCCGACGCCGGCGACCTTGGCCGGCACGATGGTCATGATCGGCGCCGAGAGCAGCGGATAGCGGCCGCCGGGGACGTAGCAGCCGACCCGCTCGATGGGGATGACGCGGTGGCCCAGATGCACGCCCGGCAGGGTCTCGACCTCGAGCGGCAGGATGGTGGCGAGCTGCGCCTCGGCGAATTTCCGAACGTTTTCAATGGCGAACTCGGTGTCCTTGCGGGTCTGGGGATCGAGCTCGGCCAGGGCTGCCCCGCGCTCGGCCGCCGTCACCTCGAAGGAAGCGAGCTCGGCCTTGTCGAAGCGGGCCGAATAGTCCCTGACCGCCTTGTCGCCATGGGCGCGGACATTGGCGACGATCTCGGCCACCAGCGCCTCGACCGGGGCATTGTCGCCCGCCGGGGAACGCTCGGCCGCCTTCACATAAGTGACGCCGGGAAAAGAGGATTGGTGCATCAGAGTCTCCGAAACGACAGCGCGAAACGGCGATCGGTTAGCGGACTGCTAACATTTGCCGCCGCCGCTGGGCTGAGAATGATCTTGCATACGTATTCAAAATTTGCCAGAGTTTTTTGGTGAAAGCGACCTCGATCTTTCGTCGGGGCGACGTCGTGACCGGTGAGATGAACAGCCACGCCACACCAGAGCTGGAGCAGGACGCATCGGGCGCCGAGACGGCGCCGCTGCTGCTGCTGCCGGGAACGGCCTGCGACGAGCGCCTGTTCGCGCCGCTGCTCGCCGCGCTCGATCATCCCGACATGCGGGTGATGCCGATGAGCGGCGCGACGACGACGCCGGCGCTCGCCGCAAGGCTGCTGGCCATGGCGCCGGAACGGTTTGCGCTGCTGGGCTTCTCGCTGGGCGGGATCGTGGCGCTGGAGATGGCGGCGCAGGAGCCCGGGCGGGTGACGCGGCTGGCGCTGATCGACACGACGCCCCGGCCCGACCCGAAGGAGAACGCCGCCCTCCGCCGCGCCGCCGTGGCGAAGGCCCGGGCCGAGGGGATGGACAGCTATATCCTCGATGGCTGGGACCGGCTGGTCTCGCCCGCCCATGCCGCGGATGCCGGGCTCAGGCAGACCCTTCTCGCCATGGCGCGCGCGGCCGGCGCCGAGACATTGGCGCAGCAGGCGGAGATCGCCATCCACCGCGCCGACAGCCGGCCGCGGCTGGGCGCCATCGCCGTGCCGACGCTGATCCTGGCCGGGGCGGACGAGCAGGTCTGCCCGCTCGCCGCGCATGAGGAGCTGGCCGCCGGCATTGCCGGCGCCCGCTATTTCACCATTCCGCAATCCGGGCATTTCGCCCCGCTTGAAAATCCCGCCGCAGTGGCGCGTCATGTCCGCGACTGGCTGGGCCGGACCGCCGAACACCATGCCGAGACGGCAGAACCTCAAGGAGCAAAAATGAGCGAGAGCGACAGCAACACCAGGGGCAAGGGCGGCGCGCCGGCCGCCCGCAGGGAAGAGGTGCTGCAGGTCGAGCGCCGCGACTATACCGACCTCGCGCCCACCGACCGGCCGCGCAGCCAGTCCATGGAGGGGTTCGACGACATCTATACCGACATCGTCGACTACATCATCCGCTGCACCCACCGCATCTGGGACGAGCGCGACATCGGGCTGATCTATACCCACTACACGCATAATTGCGTGCTCTACGGCACCACCGGCACGATCTACAACCGCGAGGACGTGGTGCGCGACACCATCCAGCGGCTGGTGTCGTTCCCCGAGCGGCGCGGCATGGGCACCCAGGTGATCTGGAACGGCAACGACAAGGACGGCTTCTACACCAGCCATCTGGTCACCGGCTCGGGCCGGCACACCCAATTCGGCCATTTCGGCCCGCCCACCGGCCGCCCCTTCGTCAGCCGCACCGTGGCCGACTGCATGATCTACCAGAACAAGATCTACCGCGAATGGGTGGTGGCCGACACCATGGCCATCATCCAGCAGCTCGGCCTCGATCCGCACCACTTCGCCATGCGCACGGCCAGGCAGAAATTCGATGCCGGGCTGGTCTCGCTCGATATCGGGGAGAACCGCCGCTTCGTGGGCCAGACCCCGCCGCCGGACAGGCCCGATACCGCGCTGGCGCATAACGAGGCGGAAGCGCGCACCATCGAGATGCTGCACGAGGTGTTCACCAAGCGCATGTTCGGCCGCATCGCCCGGGACTATGCGCCCAACGCGCAGTATCACGGGCCGCTGATGAAGGAGCTCTACGGCCACGCCGCCATCATCCACCAGCATCTGGGGCTGATCGGCTCGCTGCCCGACGCCTCCTACGAGGTGCAGCACGTGGCCTCCAACCCCAGCGAGGAAGGCGGCACCAAGGTGGCCGTGCGCTGGATCATGGAAGGCCATCACCTGGGCTACGGCATTCTCGGCACGCTGGGCGAGCCCACCGGCATGCGCGTGCAGGTGATGGGCATGAGCCACTATCACTGGAAGGACGACCAGATCGTCGACGAATGGACCGTCTACGACGAATTGAGCCTGCTCACCCAGGTGAAGCTCGGCCAGCTCGCCGCCGAAGCGGGACGGCGGGAGTAGCAGGGCCGCCCGGCCCCGGTCGTTCCTCGGCCCTGGGGCGCGGCGCGGTTGATAGCCCGACACCCCCGGCCAGCCATGCGCGCGTAGCGCTCACGGCCTTCTCGCCTCAGGGGCCTGCGCTCGGGAGCGCGCAAGCGCTACCCCCCTCATCCGGCGCTTCGGGCCTCCTTCTGCCACAAGGGGAGAAGGAGGAGGCCGACGCGGTTTCCGGAGAAACGGGAGTGCCTACCTCTCCGCCGACGGCCTTGGCAGGAAGCCTTCGCCGGGGTAAAGAGGGGAAAAGCGCTGAGAAAACGATTCAATGAAGCTGCCCCGCTTTCCCCTTTTCGTGCCGGCGCACCGGCCGGAGCGCTATCCGAAGGCCGCGGAGAGCGGTGCGGATGCGGTGATTCTCGACCTAGAGGACGCGGTGCCGGCCGCAGACAAGGCGGCGGCGCGGGCCGGGGTGGCGGGGCGGCCGGCGCTGCCGGTGCCGGTGATCGTGCGCATCAACGCCGCCGACAGCCCCTGGTTCGCCGCCGATCTCGCCATGCTTGCCGGCGCGGCGCCGGATGCGGTGATGGTGCCCAAGGCGACGGATCCCGGACAGTTGCAGGGCCTGATCGAGGCGCTGGAGGGGCGGGTGGCGCTGATCGCGCTGATCGAGAGCGCCCGGGGCCTGGCACGGACGGCGGCGCTGCTGGCGCCGGACGGGGTCGTCGGCGCCGCCTTCGGCCATCTCGACTTCGCCGTCGACCTGGGTTGCAGCCCGGACTGGGAGGCGCTGCTGCTGGCGCGCCAGACGCTGGTGCTGCAAAGCCGGCTGGCGCAGCGCCCGGCCCCGCTCGACGGCGTCACCGTCAGGCTGGACGCGCCGCAGGCGGCGGCCGAGGACGCGGCGCGCGCCAAGGCGCTGGGCTTCGGCGGCAAGCTGCTGATCCACCCCCGGCAGGTGGCGGGGGTGCGCCAGGCCATGCTGCCCAGCGCGGCGGAGCTGGACTGGGCCCGGCGCATCGTGGCCGCCGCCGGGGACGGCGGCGCCGTCCAGCTCGACGGCGAGATGATCGACCCGCCGGTGCTGGCCCGCGCCCGGGCCATGCTCGATTCCTGAACCGCCGCCGCGGCCCGCTGGTGGTCATGCCGGCTTATGGGGAGATGCGGGCTTGCGCCGTTGATGAAACGTTTTTATAGAAGAAGGCGGGAGGTGCGAGATGACGACGATAGGCAAGGACGACTTCATCCGGTCGATCGCGGACGCCTTCCAATACATCTCCTATTACCACCCGCCCGACTTCGTGGCGGCGCTGGGCCGCGCCCATGCGCTGGAGGAGGGCGAGGCGGCCCGGGACGCCATCGGCCAGATCCTGATCAATTCGAGGATGTGCGCCATGGGCCACCGGCCGATCTGCCAGGACACCGGCATCGCCGTGGTCTTTCTCAGCGTCGGCATGGACGTGCGCTGGGACACCGACCAGTCGATCCAGGAGATGGTGGATGCCGGGGTGCGGCGGGCCTATCTGGCCGAGGACAATCCGCTGCGCGCCTCGGTGGTCGCCGACCCGCTGGGGCGGCGCGGCAATACCGGCGACAACACGCCGGCCGTGGTCCATTACGCGCTGGTGCCCGGCGACCGGGTCGAGGTGATCTGCGCCGCCAAGGGGGGCGGCTCGGAGAACAAGGCGCGGCTGGCCATGCTCAACCCCGCCGCCTCGATCGTCGACTGGGTGCTCGAGACCGTGCCGCAGCTCGGGGCCGGCTGGTGCCCGCCCGGCATGCTGGGGCTGGGCATCGGCGGCACGCCGGAAAAGGCCATGCTGATGGCCAAGCGCGCGCTGATGGAGCCGGTGGACATCGCCGAGGTGGCGGCGCGCGGGCCCGCCAGCGCCGAGGAGGCGCTGCGGCTCGAGCTCCACGAGAAGGTCAACGCGCTGGGCATCGGGGCGCAGGGGCTGGGGGGGCTGACCACGGTGGTGGACGTGAAGGTGGCCACCGCGCCCACCCATGCCGCCTCCCTGCCCGTGGCACTGATCCCGCAATGCGCGGCCAACCGGCACATCCATTTCACCCTCGACGGCAGCGGCCCCGCCGACCTGCAGCCGCCGAGGCTGGAGGACTGGCCCGAGGTGGCGCGGCCCGCCGGCGCGGCCGGTCGATCTCGACCGGCTGGACCGCGCCGAGGTGGCGCGCTGGCAGCCGGGCGACAGGCTGCTGCTGAGCGGCCGGCTGCTGACCGGGCGCGACGCGGCCCACAAGCGCATCGCCGACCTGCTGGCGCGCGGGGAGCCGCTGCCGCCCGGCGTCGATTTCACCGACCGGGCGATCTACTATGTCGGCCCGGTCGATCCGGTGGGGGCGGAGGTGGTGGGGCCGGCCGGCCCGACCACGGCCACGCGCATGGACGGGTTCACCGAGACCATGCTGGCCCGGACCGGCCTGTTGGTGATGATCGGCAAGGCCGAGCGCGGCCCGGCCGCCATCGAGGCCATCCGCCGCCACGGCGCGGCCTATCTGACGGCGGTCGGCGGGGCCGCCTATCTGGTGTCCAAATCCATCCGCAGCGCGCGCCTGGTGGCGTTCGCGGATCTGGGGATGGAGGCCATCCACGAATTCGAGGTGCGGGACATGCCCGTCACCGTGGCGGTCGACAGCCGCGGGCAGAGCGTGCACGCCATGGCGGCGGCGGAATGGCGCCGGCGCCTGGCCGACCGCCGCGCCGCGGCGGCAGCCGGGCCGTGACCGGAGCCCCCTCGGAAAACACGCCTGATCGCGGGAGGAAATGATGACGATCGCCAGAGTGGATGCCTTCGTGCTGCGCTATCCGGAGCCCAACGACTTCAACGCGCTGCGCATGACCGTGCTGGTGCGCATCGCCACCCGGGACGGGGTCGAGGGCTGGGGCGAGGGCATCGCCATGTGGCCGGAGGCCTGCAAGGCGACCCGGATCGTGGTCGAGGAGGGGCTGGCCCCGCTGGTGATCGGGGAGGACCCCAGGGACGTCGAGCGGCTGTGGCAGCGCATGGCCGCGCATCTGTGGTGGTACGGGGAAGGCGGCATCGCCAATTTCGCCATGAGCGCCATCGACATGGCGCTGTGGGACCTCAAGGGCAAGCTGTCGGGCGAACCGCTCTACCGGCTGCTGGGGGGCAAGGTGAAGGAGCGGCTGCCGGCCAACGCCTCCACCCACCCGGCCCAGGCCGACCCCGAGAAGGGGGCAGAGGAGCTCGCCGCGCTGGCGGCCGCCGGCTACCAGTCGGTCAAGTTCGGCTTCGGCAAGAAGGGCCATGCGGGGCTCGGGGTCGATCCCGAGCACGATGCGCGCTTCGTGCGGCTGGTGCGCGAGGCCATGGGGCCGGGGCCGGGGATCATCCCCGATCTCGGCAATGCGGTGAAATACGACATCGCCACCGTGCTGCGGCTGGTGCGGCGCTTCGAGGAGGAGGCGCAGATCAGCTGGATCGAGGAGCCCTTCCATCCCGACGACATCGAGGCCCACCGGCAGCTGCGCGCCAATTGCAGCGTGCTGATCGCGGCGGGCGAGCGGGACTGGACGGTCAACCAGTACCGGCGCCGGCTGGAAACCGGCACGGTCGACGTGTTCGGCTTCGATCCCGGCCGGGCCCAGGGCCTCACCGGTTTCCACAAGGTGGCGGCGCTGGTGGCGGCGGCCCGCCGCTTCGTCAATCCCCATGCCTGGTCGAGCGCGCTGACCAGCGCCGCCGGCCTGCACCTGGCGGTGACCACGCCGGCCTCGGTGCTGTTCGAGTTCAAGCCGCTGGAGAACCCCATGCAGCACGAGCTGGTGGACAACCCCATCGATCCGGTCGCGGGCTGGGCCGTGCCGCCCGAGGGGCCGGGGCTGGGCGTGGTGCCGCGCGATGCGGTGATCGAGAAATACCGGGTGGCGTGATGGAAGCCGCCCCCGACAACTGGCCCCGCCTTGTCGCCGAGTTCCGCGCCCGGCCGCTGGGCCGGCACAGCGCGGACCTGCAGGAGCTGCTCAACCGCTTCCGGGCCGAGCCGATCCACGGCAAGCCCTTCCTCTACATGCTCGAGCCGCACCGGCGCTGGGCGCTGGCGCATTTCAGCCCGGAGCCGCCGCTGACCTACACGGTGGATTTCGAGACCCGGTTCGACAGCATCGAGGCGGCCGAATGGGCCGTGTTCCGCCGGCGCTGGCAGCAGCGCTTCGGGTTCGACCCGGCGGAGGGCTAGGCCATGGCGGTGCTGCTGGGCTATGCCGACCGGCGCACGCTGCGCGCCGGCGAGACCATCCGCTTCAAGGTCAGCGCCGAGGGGCTGGAGCAGTATCGCGCCCAGCTGGTGCGGCTGCGGGCGCCCGATGCCGGGCCGCCGCCGCACATGCCGGGCTATCGCGCCGATGCGCTCGACTGCCCGGCCAACGGCCTGCATCCGGCGCGGGTGCAGCCGCTGCGGGCCGGCTCCTTCGTCGAGATCGGGAGCTGGGCGGCCGCTGCCGCCGCCGCGTTCACGGTGACCATGCGGCTCGAGCCGACCCTGTTCGCCGAGGGCGGGCAGGCGCTGCTCTCGACGCTGTCGGCCGATGGCGGGGCGGGGATCGAGATCGGGCTCGACGGGCGGGGCGAGGTGCTGGTCCGGATGGGCGGGGCGGTGTGGCGCTCGGGGCTGTGCTGCAAGGCGCGGCGCTGGGGCAGCCTGACGGTGGCCTGCGATCCGGGCACCGGGGCGGTCGCGGTGACCTATGCGGTCCTTGCCGGCCACCGGCTGGAACGGGCGGAAACGCGCGAGGCCGCGGGCCGGCTGACGGCGGCGCCGCAGCCGGGCGAGGCGCCGCGGATCGCCGCCGGGCGCGGGCCGGACGGGCAGGCGGCGCGGGTCTACAACGGCAAGCTGGAGCGGCCGCGCTGGCTCGCCGGCTGGTCGGATGCCGGCCAGCGGCGGGCGCTGTGCGCCCTCAGGCCCGACCGGCCGGCGCCCCGCTTCGCCCTGGCCGACTGGGATTTCTCCCGCCGCATCGACAGCGAGACGGTAGAGGACGTCTCCGGGCAGGGCCGGCACGGGCGGACGGCGCAGATGCCGGCCCGCGGCGTCATCGGCTCGCTGTGGGACACCTCGGCCCTCGACTGGCGGCACAGCCCCGCCCAGTACGGGGCCATCCATTTCCACGACGACGACATGATCGATGCCGGCTGGGCGGACGATTTCGCCGTCGCCGTGCCGGCCGACTGGCCCTCGGGCTGCTATGCGGTGCAGCTGACGGGCGGGGACGCGGAGTTCTTCGTGCCGTTCTTCGTCCGGCCGGCGGCCGGGGCGCCCAAGGCGGAGGCGGTGTTCCTCGTGCCCAGCTGCACCTATGCGGCCTATGCCAATCTGCGCGTGCGGGTGAGCGGGCAGTGGAACGAGATGATCCATGGCCGGCTCACCGTGCTCGACCGCACCGACCTGCTGCTGCTGTCGCATCCCGGGCTCGGCCTGTCCTGCTATGACGGGCATTCGGACGGCAGCACCGTGCTCTATTCGAGCCTCAGCCGCCCGGTGACCAATTTCCGGCCCAACGGGCGCATCTACAAGTTCTGCCAGGACCTGCTGATCGTCGCCTGGGCGGAGCAGGCCGGGTTCCGGCTCGACGTGGTGACCGACGAGGACCTGCATGCCGAGGGCGCCGGCGCGCTCGCCGGCTACCGCACTTTGGTCACCGGCTCCCACCCCGAATACTGGACCACCCCGATGCTGGACGGGCTCGAGGCCTGGCTCGGCACCGGCGGCCGGATGATGTATCTGGGCGGCAACGGCTTCTTCTGGCGCACCGCCTATCATCCCGGGCGGCCGGGCACGGTGGAGGTGCGCCGGGTGGGCATGGAGCAGCTGTGGACCACCGGCGCCGGCGAGACCGTGTTCAGCACCGTGCCGGAGCCGGGCGGCACCTGGGCCCATGCCGGCCGGCCGCCCAACCTCGTCGCCGGGGTCGGCTTCATCACCCAGGGGTTCGACGCCAATTCCTACTATCGCCGGCGGCCCGACGCCGACGATCCGCGCGCCGGCTTCGTCTTCGCCGGCGTCGAAGAGGAGCGGATCGGGGATTTCGGAGCGCTGATGGGCGGGGCGGCCGGCTACGAGATCGACCGCCACGACACCGCGCTCGGCTCGCCCGCCCATGCCCTGGTGCTGGCCTCCTCGGAGAACCACTCCAATCTCTACGACCTGATGGTGGGCTCGATCGCCGACGTGCTGCCCGCCGGCGACCCCGAGGCGCCGGACGCCCTGCGCGCCGACATGGTGTTCTTCGAGACGCCGGCGGGCGGGGCGGTGTTCTCGGTCGGCTCGATCGCCTGGTGCGGCAGCCTGTCCTGGAACGGCTACGACAACAATGTCGCCCGCATCACCGCCAACGTCCTCGCCCGCTTCAACGACCCGGCGCCGTTCGCCATGCCGGAGGATGGGTAGGGGTTTCCCCCCTCCCGAGGGGAGGGGAGCAGGAGAGGTCAGCCATTCGCGGAAAGCGGGGCCGGTGCCGGCCTCAGGCGTTGGCCAGGGGCCAGCCGCCGTCGACGCCCAGCACCTGGCCGGTGATGAAGCGGCTGCGCTCGGAGAGCAGGAAGGCGACGGCTTCGGCCAGGTCGGCGGGCTGGCCGAAATGGCCGAGGGGCAGCGCCTTCAGCGTGGCCTCGGCGGCGGCGCCGGGCCGGCCGGCGGCGCGGGAGCGGGCCGCCTCCACCACCTGCCACATGGGCGTCTCGATGGGGCCGGGGCTGACGGCGTTGACCCGGATGCCGCTGGGCGCCAGCTGCAGGGCGAAGGAGCGGGTGAGGTGATCGACCCCGATCTTGCTGATGCCGTAATCGGCATTGCCCGGCCGGGGCCCGTGGGCCGAGGTGGACGAGAAGGTGACGATCGCGCCCTTGCGGCCGGCCGCGAGCATGGCGCGGGCCACCGCCTGCACGTTGAAGAAGGTGCCCTTGAGATTGATGTCGAGGGTGCGGTCCCACACCGCGGGGGTCAATTCCATGATCGGGCCCATGACGATGATGCCGGCGCAGGTGACGAGGCCGTCCACGGCCCCGAAGGCGCGCCGCGCCGTCTCGACCATGGCCTCGCCGGCGCCGTCCGCGGCGACGTCCTGCGCCAGGGTGACGAAGGCATCGGGCGCCAGCCCCTCGGCCAGCAGGCGCTCGCGCGCCGTGGCCAGCGCCTCGGGCCGGAGATCGACCACGGTGACCCGGGCGCCGGCGGCGGCGAGCCGCCGCGCCACGCCGAGGCCGATGCCGCTGGCCCCGCCGGTGACGATGAAGGACTTGTTCCGGAACTCGGTCATCTTGCGGTCCACTCCATGGTTGGATCGAGGGGATAGAACGGCCGCTGCGGCCGCCGGTAGGGGAGCCGGTCGAGGCGGGACGGGCTGGGCCCGGCACATTCCACCGGCAGGTTCTCGGCCATGAAGGGCGCGTAGCTGCGCAGATGGCCGACGGTGGACTTGACCACCACGATCTGCGCCGCGGCCGGCTCGACGCCCATATGGCGGAACACCGCCGGATCGTGGCCGGGCCCGGCCCGCTCGCTCGCCACCACCCGGATCGGCCCGATGGCGAGCACCGCCATGCGCCCCATGTCCACATCGGCGCCGAGATGGCCGGAGACGGAGAAGCGCCCGTGACCGAGCCTGCGCACGCTCGCATGGACGCTCACCGGGCGGTGGAAGCGGGTGGAGACGCCGGCGCCGAGATCGAGCGCGAGCCGCGCCCCCTCCCCCGCCCGCCAGGCGGCGGCCACGGCCCCGGGATCGACCAGGGTGAGGCAGGCGGGCACGGCGATGTCCTGCGCCAGCATCTCGCGCAGCAATTGCGTGCTGTCGCCGGGCGAGCCGCCATTGGTGGCGTCGGCGCCGTCGGCCAGCACCACCGGGCCGCGCGCGGCGGCGGCCGCATGGGCGACGGCGGCGGCGGGCTCCCATTTATCGACGGTGAAATCCCGCCGATGGCGCCAGGCATGGTTGGCGAGGCGGGCGGCGAGCTTGCGGGCGGCGGCGCCATGGCCGGCATCGCCCAGCACCAGCACGCTCCAGCCGAATTCGGGCACGTCGAGCCAGGGCTGGACGGGAAAGAGCGAGATGTCGCGGATGCCCGGCATGCGCTCCAGCCGGCGCGCCAGGGCGAACCAGCCGGCCATGGGGCCCTCGTCGGTGGCGAAGCGCTCGCAGGGGGTCACCAGAGGCAGCTTGACGAAGGCCATTTCCGGCCGCGGGCGGCCCGCCAGCAGCTCGAGCAGCAAGCCGGCGCCGCGCCGGCCGGTCTCGCGCATGTCGAGATGCGGGCATTGGCGATAGGCGGTGATGGCGTCGGCGGCCTCGACCATGCGCCGCGTGAGGTTGGCGTGGTGGTCGAGGGTGGCGACGATGGGCACGCCGGGACCGAGCATGTTGCGCAGCAGGCGCAGCACGGCGCCCTCGATGTCGGGCTCGGCGGGCCCGGCCATGGCGCCGTGCAGCGAGACCAGCACGCCGTCGAGCGTGCCCGCCGCGTTCACCGCGCGCTCCAGCCGGTCGAGGATGGCGGCCATCAGGGCCGGCTCGGCCGGCCCGCCCGGCCAGG
>ENA-UOVV01002093-UOVV01002093.1-compost-metagenome-genome-assembly--contig:-NODE-2093-length-12075-cov-6.629617_pt1 | contig 12075 bp, 8 predicted proteins | sample MGYA00238155_ERZ761577 | MGnify/ENA primary metagenome ERZ761577 (study PRJEB28898, sample SAMN06268775) | compost metagenome | isolation source: Emeryville, CA | place: USA:Emeryville, CA | collected...
GCCGCCGAGCGCCGGCGCGGTGTACTCGAGCAGCAGCGCCACGCCGACCGTCAGGTGGGCGACCGCGTTGTAGTAGCAGAGTTGGGCACCGGCGATCGGGACGACCCCGTAGGCCAGTACGGTCGGCAGGTGCCTGCGGGTCTCGGCGATCCAGCCGGGCCGGATGAGTGTCGCGAAGACGGCCATCACCAGCGCCCCGCCGGCCAGCCGGGCGGTGACGGCGGCGGTCGGGCTCCAGCCGGCGGTCATCAGCGCCTTGGCGAACGGGCCCGACGACCCGAACGACAGCGCGGAGGCGACGGCCAGTGCCAGTCCGAGCCGGAACTGGTCAACGGTCGCGCGCGTGCTGGCGGCCATGCCCACCTCCGATGTAATGAGTAAAATCAGCTTTGGTCATGACGCTAGCCGGGGAGGAGGTCATGAGTCAAATGCTTTTCAGTCATGACACGGACCTCACATTGCGGGCGGCGTGTGTCCTGGTGAACAGCAACCGAGTGGACGGTGAGCGGCTCGGCACCCTGGCGGCGCTCGATGCCTACCTGGACAGTTTCGGCTGGACCGGTCGGCGCGACCGGGACGCCGCCGAGTTGGAGTCCGTGCACCGGCTGCGTGACCGGCTTGGGGCGATCTGGGCCTCCGTCGACGACGAGGAACGCACGGTCGGCCAGGTGAACGCCCTGCTGGCCGACACCCACGCCGCGCCGTGGCTGACCCGGCATCCGGAGATGCCGGAGTGGCACCTGCACCTGGCCTCCGTCCACGATCCGCTGTGGCAGCGCATGGGCGCGGAGATGGCGATGGCGCTGGCCGACCTGATCCGCATCGGGGAACTGCGCCGGCTCAAGGTGTGCGCCGCCCCCGACTGTGACGCGGTGCTGATCGACCTCTCGCGGAACCGGTCCGGCAAGTTCTGCGACACCGGCAACTGCGGCAACCGTCAGCACGTGGCGGCCTACCGGCAGCGCCGAGCCCGGGAGTCCTGACCCGGAATCGGTGCCGACACCCCCGTTGCGCGGCCCTTAGGCTGACTGCGGGGGAGGGATGTCTCGGCAGCTTCAGATCAGTGGGCACCGGCTACTGATGCGGCGCATGTCGCATGCGCTGGTGCGCGGCGACGTCGGCATGCGCGACGATCCGCTTCGGGCGCAGTCGCTTTCACTTTCCGCCGGTGCGGTGCTGGCCGTGGTCGCAGTGGCGGCCTGTGCCGTGCTGGCGATGCTTGCGCCACGCGGCGCGCTCGGTACGGCCCAGATCGTCACCGTGCGGGACACGGGCGCGCTGTACGTCCGCATCGACGACACCTGGCATCCGGTGCTCAATCTCGCTTCGGCCCGGTTGATCACCGGCAGTACCGACGCCCCGCAGTCGGTCAGCGCGTCGGCGGTGCACCGGGCCAAGCGGGGACCGCTGGTGGGAATCGTCGGCGCCCCAGATGATCTCGCACCACCGACCGAGCAACACGAATGGACGGTCTGCGAAGACGCCTCGGACACCACCACGGTGCTGGTCGGTACCGGCGAGTCGCGGTCGTCCCGCCGTGTGCTGGCCACCCCTCGCGGCGAGAGCGCCGCCGCCACCTACCTGCTCTACGACGGCCGCCGCGCCAGGGTGGATCTGCGAAACCCCGGCGTGGTCAGGGCCCTTCGATTGGAGGGGGTGCGCCCGCGACCGGTGTCCCGCGCCCTGCTCGATGCGTTGCCGGAGGCACCCGAACTCGCCGCGCCCGCGGTGGCGCGGACCGGGTCGGAGTCGCTGCTGCGCGGCGTGCCGGTCGGCACCGTGCTGCGGGTGACCCGCGCCGACGCCGTCGAGTACTACGTGGCCCTGGCCGACGGCGTGCAGCGCATCGGTGAGGTCGCGGCGGATCTCCTCCGCTTCGCCCATCCCGGTGGGCCGCCGCAGCTGGTCGACGTAGCGCCCGGGACGATCGGCACCGTGCCGATCGTCGAGAGCCTGCCTGTCAACGCGTTTCCGGAGACCGGCGGCGCCGCCGCGGATCCGGTGGTCTGTGCCGCGTGGGAGTGGTCGGACGCATCGGTAAAAACCGTTGTGTCTACCGGTGAATCGTTCCCAGGGGAGTCAGGGGTGACGCTGTCGCAGGCCGACGGCGCGGGGCCGCGGGTGGACAGCTTCGTCATGCCGCCTGGCCACAGCGTGTTCGTCCGCGCCGCGGCCGCCACCGGAGCGGGCGCGGACACCGGGCCGCTGTATCTGGTCACCGACTCCGGTGTCGCGTACGGGATCAGCGACATCGAGGCGGCCGAGAGACTGGGGTTGACCGGTCCACCCACGCCTGCGCCGTGGCCAGTGCTCGCACAGTTGCCCCGCGGGCCGGAACTCAGTGTCGCGGCGGCGTCAGTCGCGCGCGACGCGGTCGGGGCGGCGCCTTAGCCGGGTCACCGCGATCAGCGCCGCCGTCAGGCCGAGGCAGACTGCCGCGCCACGGATCGCGACGGGGCCGGCCCGGTCGTCGGTGGGTGGGGGTGGCACGGTGGGCCGCAACGGTTCCCGACGATCCGCCGGCGACGGCGGAAGCCCGCCGGTGACCGCGGCGAGGGCGTCGACGACGCCGTGGCCTAGCGTCGGATCCCACCCGGCCGCGGGGTGGCGGGCCGTCGCCTCGATGCGCTGCATCACCTGCCGCGCCGACAGTTCCGGGGACCGCGACCGGATCAGCGCGGCGATCCCGCTGACCACGGGTGCGGCATAACTCGTTCCGAAGAGCGGTGTTTCACCGCTGTCGGTGGTGAGCGCATCGACAAGTCCCTCGCCGTCGGGGTCCAGCGACACCACGCCTTCACCGGGTGCGGCGACATCCACCCAGGGTCCGGCCAGGCTGAACCGCGACGCGGCGCCGTCGGCGTCGGCGGAACCGACGGTGAGCACGTAGTCGTCGTACCAGGCCGGGCTCACGACCGCATTGAGATTCGACCAGTCCGGCCTGCCGCGACTCGGATTCTGCTCGGGGCACTGACCGGGCGCGCCGATGTTGCCCGCCGCGCTCACCACGACGACGTTCTTGACGTCCACCGCGTACGAGAGCGCCGCGCCGAGCGCGCGGTCGTCGAGCGGGTCGCCCGCCGACACGCAGGCCACCGAGGACACGTTGATCACCGTCGCACCCATGTCAGCCGCGGCGCGCACCGCCATCGCGAGGGTGTCGACGTCGCCGAACCCGGACCCGGCCGGATCGTCGACCGCGCTGAACCGATTGCTCGACTGCCGGATGCCGATGATGGTCGCCTCGGGTGCCACGCCGCTGAACCCAGAACTCGGTGCGGCACCGATGATTCCGGCCACGATCGTGCCGTGACCGTCGCAGTCGCCGGTGCCGTCGCCGGTGGACACGTAGTCGCCCCCGGGTACCAGCCGGGGCAGCAGGCGATGCCGCGCGACGCCGGTGTCGATGACCGCGATCGTCTGGCCGGCGCCCCGGGTCAGCGGCCATACGTCCGGCAGGCCGAGGTCGGCGAGTTGGGTGCCGGCCGTGGACCCGACGGTGCGGGTGCCGGACGCGCACTGTCCCCGCTGCATGGTGCGCCGCGGCGGTGCCGGTGGCGCCGGTTCCGGCAGCGCGGCGCTGTCGATCGGCGGCGGTGTCACCGCCGCGGCTCCCGGAGCACCGGCCAGGGGAAGCGCCACCAGGCAGGCGACGGCCGCCACCCGCGGCAGCAGCACCGCGGTCACCGCAGGCTCGCCGCGCGCACGAACCCGAACACGTCGAGCACCCAGCACGCCGCCGGTAGCAGTGCCGCCCAGGCGACGCAGTCGACGGCGTCGGTCACGCGCCGGACGCCGGGGCTCACCGCGAACCCCAGTGTCGGGCTCAACGCCGCCGCCCCCGCGGCGACGCCCAGTACACACCACCACTCGGCACGGCCCGGTTGCCACGCGAGGCAGACCAGGAAACCGGCTCCGGCACTGAGCAATCCGCAGATCACCAACGCTGACTGCCGGACACCCTCGACGTGTATCCGGCTGCGCAGCATCAGCACCAGCGCCACCGTGAGGGTCAACGTGACGGCCGGCAGCGGTGGCGCGGTGAACGCGATCGCGGCCGATCCCACGGCGGCGGTGCACGACGCCGCGATGACCAACGCCGACAGCATCTGGTGCGCAGCCGCCGCCCGCCCGGGCGCGACATCGGCTTCGGCGTCACCCGGCATCGGCGGAGCGATCCCGGTGAGCGCGATCGCAATCCGCGGCGCGGTGGTCAGCAGTCCCACCGCCGCGACGACGAGCAGCACTCCGACCGCCGCGCGCCCGCTCCGCCAGACCACGTCAACGGCGGCCGCGCCCGCGACCAGCACTCCGACGGTCCCCGCAGGGATTAACACCATCGGATGGCGATCGGCCACGCGGTACAGCGTCATCGCGACGGCGGCCGCCACGGCGGACGCGAGCAGTACGGTCGCCGACGCCGAACCAGCGGGCACGGCCAGGATCCCGGCGACCGCGGCGAAGAGGACGGCGACGATGCTCAGCGGCACGCCCAGCGATGCCTCGGCGCGCAGCCGCGACGCCACCACGGCGCCCCCCGCGGCGGCCACGGCCACGGTCGCGGCAACCAGCAGGCGACCGAGTTCAGGTGTCGATGGTCGCGGCCATACCAGCGCGACGGCGGCGGCGACGAGCGCGACGACGCAACACACGGCGGGCAGGAAGCCCGACGCGCCGGCATCGCTCGGTGCGTGTTGCGCCACCACATGTTCTCCGCTCAGGGCGGTCCACCGCAGTGCGGGCGGATCGCCGACGGAGAGCAGCAACGTGTCGCCATCACGAACACCGTTGTCGGGCAATGACAGCGCGTCGTCGACCGGCGCTCCGCCGACCTGCGTCAGTCGCCACCGGACCGGGCGATGCAGCTCACCCTCGCCGATGACGAGATCCACGATGCGTGGCAGGAGCCTGCCCACCGGGATATCGGTGGGCAGCGCCAGATCGGCGCCCGCGTCATCTCGGAATTGAATAGTCAAACGGCACAGCGACTCTGGCATCACACCCCCCGAAATGAAGCCGTCACGCTCACCGTAATCCCGCCGGACGCGTCGAAGATGCGGCAATATTTCACGGAACCGATCGGCGCGGTACCGCGTCCAACCGTTCGATGGAGTTCCCCGGCCCGATCCGGCTACCCACGCCACCGGTCCCGACGCGCGAGATCCGGGTGGAGCGGCCGCCGGCGCTGCCGAAGGTGGCGCCGGGAAATCCGCTGGCGCGACTGACGCCGGTGGTGATCCTGGTCGCGGTGGCCGGGATGGCGACGGTGTACTTCACCTCGGGCATGGCGACGGCGCGCGGCCCGATGTCGATGTTCTTCCCGGTGATGATGATGACTTCGGCGCTCGGCGCGGTCGCCTACGCGGTCCGCGGCGGCGGACGCACCGCAGAACTCACCGCCGACCGTCAGCGGTATCTCCGCTATCTCGACGCGATGGACGCCGTTCTCGCCGACACCACCGAGGCACAGCACCGCGCGCTGCAGTGGTGCCACCCCGAGCCGGCTTCGCTGTGGACGCTGGCCGGGACCGCCCGAATGTGGGAGAGACGGCCCGACGACCCCGATTTCGGCGTCATCCGCGTGGGCCTGGGAGAACGCGGCCTGTGCGCGCCGTTGACCGCGCCAGAGTTCGGCCCGGCCGAGGAGACCGACCCGCTGACGGTGTCGGCCGCGCAGCGGTTGATCAGGCGGCGAACGGTCGTCAACGACGTGCCCGTCACGGTCGCGCTGCTGTCGGCGGCCGAGATCGTCGTCAGCGGCGACAGCGAGGCCGCCCGTGCGCTGGCGCGCGCGGCGGTCCTGCAGCTCGCGGTGTTTCACGGTCCCGACGCGGTGGCAATCGCGGCGGCATCCGCGGACCAATCGCAGTGGGAGTGGCTGAAATGGCTGCCGCACCATGCTCCTTCGCCAGATCAGGTCACGGCGTCGCACCTGGTGGTGCTCGCCGACGGTGGCCCGCCGTTCGACGCCGGGTGGCGACAGGCGGCGCGCCAGGTGACGGTCGTTTACCTCGGTTCTGCTCACCGGGACGGGTTGGGTCTCGAGGTCGCCGGTGACGTCGTCACGTTCGACGACGGGAGTACGGCGCGAGCCGATGCGCCGTCACTTGTGCTGGCGGACACCTGTGCGCGACGGTTGGCGCCGTTTCGGGCGCACCGCCCGCGACCCGCATCGGCCCGCGGCTGGCTGGGACTGATCGGGATCGACGACCCCGCCCGTTTCGACCCGACCGCACGGTGGGCCGCGCAGGCGGACGGACAACTGCGCCCGGTGCCCATCGGTGTCACGCCCGACGGCGCACCGGTGCGACTCGACATCAACGAGGCCGCCAGAAACGGCGTCGGCCCGCACGGGTTGTGCGTCGGCGCCACCGGTTCCGGCAAGTCCGAGCTCCTCCGCACGCTCGCATTGGGCGTGATCACCACCCATCCGCCGGAGGTCGTCAACCTCGTCCTGATCGATTTCAAAGGCGGCGCAACCTTCTTCGGCCTGGAGCGGGCGCGACACGTCGCGGCGGTCATCACCAACCTCGCTGACGAGGCGCATCTGGTCATGCGGATGAACGACGCGCTGTCCGGTGAGCTGCATCGTCGCCAGGAACTGTTGCGAGCGGCGGGCAACTTCGCCGACGCCGTCGAGTACCGGCGCGCCCGGTCCCGCGGGGCGGCCCTGCCCGCGCTGCCGTCGCTGTTCATCATGGTCGACGAGTTCTCGGAACTGTTGAGCCAACACCCCGACTTCGCCGAACTGTTCGTGGCCATCGGACGACTCGGCCGGTCGCTGGGCATCCATCTACTGCTGGCCAGCCAACGATTGGACGAGGGCAGGCTGCGCGGGCTGGACAGCCACCTGTCGTATCGGATCTGTCTGAAGACCTTCTCGGCGGCCGACTCGCGGGCGGTGCTCGGGGTGCCCGACGCATATCACCTGCCCGGCGCGCCGGGTGCGGCGTATCTCAGCACCGCCGAGGGTGAGTTATTGCGCTTCCAAACGGCTTTCGTGTCGGGACCCGTCGACTCAACGAGTGCACCCACACACGCCGAGACGCCGAGGCCGTTCACCGCGAGTCCGCCGCCGCGGCCGCGCGCCGTCGCGCGCGACCATGAGTCGCCCACCGTGCTGGAGTCGATCATGGCGCAGGTGGCGGGTCGCGGCGCGCCCGCGCATCAGGTGTGGCTGGCGCCGCTCGGCGAGCCGCCCGCGTTGGACGTCCTGATGGGCACCACGCCGCCCGGCGACTTGGCGGTGCCGATCGGCGTGGTGGACTGCCCGTACGAGCAGCGTCGCGACCCGCTCGTGGTCGACTTGACCGGCGCCACCGGCAATGTCGCGATCGTCGGGGCCCCGCAGTCGGGCAAGTCCACCGCCGTGGGCGCCCTGTTGCTCGCGCTGGCCGAACACCACAGCCCCCGCGAGGTCGGCTTCTACTGCCTTGACTTCGGCGGTGGCGCGCTGTCGACGTTGCGCGGGCTGCCACATATCGGCGCGCTGGCGGGACGCCGTGACGTCGACCTGTGCCGCCGTACCGTCGCGGTGATCGAATCGGTCATCAGCGCCCGCGAAACCCGGTTTCGTCAACTGGGTATCGCCTCGATGGCCGACTACCGGCGCCTGCGCGCGACCCGATCGCGGACGGTCGACGATCCGTACGGTGACGTCTTCCTGGTGGTCGACGGCTGGGCGACGCTGCGTCAGGAGTTCGAGGCGCTCGAGATCGCGATCACGGCCATCGCCGGTCGGGGCTTGTCCTACGGTGTGCACGTCGTGCTGACCGCCTCGCGATGGGCCGAACTGCGTCCGGCACTGAAGGACCAGATCGCCACGCGGATCGAACTGCGGTTGGGGGAACCGGCGGAGTCCGAGATGGACCGCCGCCGGGCGCGCCTCTTGACCGGGCGACCGCCGGGCACCGGAATCACCGCGGCCGGGCGCGAGTTCCGCATCGCGCAGCCGCGGCGCGAGCCCGTCGAGCGGCTTCGGGTGCGCTGGCATGGCGTCACCGCACCACAGGTGCGGCTGCTGCCCACGCACGTCGCGCATCGCGATCTCATCGCGCGTACGCCGTCGGCACCGCACCGATTGGTCATCGGCCTCGATGAACACGAACTGCAGCCGGTGACACTCGATTTCACGGATCAAACCCACCTACTCGTGCTGGGTGAGGCGCGATGCGGCAAAACCGCCGTGCTGCGACTGGTGTGCCGCGAGATCCTGCGAACCTGCAGCGCGGCGCAGGCCCGGATCGAGATCGTCGACTTCCGGCGGTCGCTGCTCGGCGTGGTCGAATCCGATCACCTCGGTGGCTACGCGATGTCGCCGCCGACACTCACTGCGCGCCTGCAGGCGGTGGTCGAGACACTGACCGCGCGGATGCCGGGCCCCGACATCAGCCAGCAGGAACTGCGCACCAGGTCGTGGTGGTCGGGCCCGGAGATCTATCTCGTCGTCGACGACTACGAACTCGTCGCGGGGCCGACCGGCAACCCGCTGACACCGGTCGTCGAATTCCTCCCGCACGCACGCGATCTCGGCCTGCACGTAATCGTCGCGCGCCGCTCCGGTGGGGCGGCACGGGCCATGTTCGATCCCGTCCTCGGCGGCCTGCGCGAACTCGGCAGTGTGGGCGTGATGATGAGCGCCGGCCCGGACGAGGGAACCCTGCTCGGGTCGGTCAGGCCGACACGGCTGCCGCCCGGCAGGGCCCGGCTGATCCGCGATCGCGATGCCGGGGACGTCGTCCAGGTGGCGTGGGCCGAGCCGTGAGCGCGGTCGTGGTCGAGGTCGGCCCGGCAACGGTGAACGGCCCCAACGATGTTGATCACGAGCTGGTTTCGGTGGCCATCGACGGTATCGAGGACGACCTGGTGCTGGTCGGCGAACGTGCGGTCGAAACCGAGCAGGTGTGGCGCGACATCGTCGCGTCCGCGGCCGGACCCGGCGCCGAGAAGATCATCCTGGTGTGCCCCACCTGGTGGCCCGGCACGTGGGTGCAGCGGGTGTGGGCAGCGGCGCACGCGGTGGCCGACACGACGATGATCCGCAGGTCTACGGCGCTGTCCAGCCGGCGTTGCGCGCTCGTGGAGATCGCCGAACAGCTTATCGCGGTTACGCGTCGCGACGGCGGAGTCGCTGTCGTGGCGCGGGGCGGTGATCCGGACGAGGACGCGGCCGCGGTGGATACCGCGGTAGGGGTGTCGGCGGCGGTGCTGATCGACGCGCCCGAGGCGGTGCGCGCCGAGCCCGTGGCGACGCTTGTCGGGCGGCGGTTGCGGGCCAGGGGAGTGGAGGCGACGGTCGCGACCGTCGATGCGGTGCGGTTGGGGGTCGCGTCCGCGGTCGAGCCCGCCGAAGACGTGCCCGCGCGGTTCGGCAGCCCTAGGACGCTGGTGGCGGGCCTGATCGCGGCTGTCCTGCTGTGCGGCGGATTCGCGGTGCGGTCCCCGGACGGCGGCGACATCCCGACGACGTTGCTGGTCGAGGGCCGAGTAGGGGTGACGGTCCCGGCGACGTGGTCGACGCGACGCATCACGTCCGGCCCGGGATCGGCCCGGGTTCAGGTGGTTTCGCCCAGCGATGCGGTTGCGCTGCACATCACGCAGTCCGCAGCGCCGCCGGCGGGATTGGCCGCCGCGGCGGACATCCTGCGTGCCGCGCTGGACGACGAACCCGATGGCGTGTTCGTCGACTTCAAGCCGTCGGACCGGCGAGCCGACCGGCGGGTGATCACCTACCGGGAACTCCGCCGTGACCGCCATGTCGAGTGGTTCGTCCTCGTCGACGGCGCGGTCCGCATCGCGATCGGCTGCGAAAGCGCGCCCGGCCGCGCAGACGCGGTGCGGGAACCCTGCGAGCGGGCGATCCGATCCGCGCACGCGATTTTCTGACCGGCGGAACCGATCGCCGGGGCGCCGCGTCTGAACTCAAAACGACAGAAAGGACGACGCACATGACGTCACCTGCGGGCGGGGCACTGCACACCGACTTCGAGCTGATGGCGTCGGTCGCCGCCAGCATCGATGCGCGCAACGAGGAGATCAGGTCATTGCTGGGGGCGTTCATCGGCAGGATCACCAGCGTGTCGCCGTCGGTCTGGGGTGGGGTGGCGGCGACGCGCTTCCACGATGTCGTCGAACGGTGGAATGCCGAATCGGTGAAACTGCACGCCGCGTTGCAGCGGATCGCCGAGACCATCCGGGATAACCAGCGCACTCTCGCCGAAGCGGCCGAACGGCATTCGCGCCAAATCGATTCCATCGCCACTCAGATGTAGAGGAGCAGCTTCGTGTCGCACATGATGTCCTACGATTTCGGCGCCATCGAATACGCGATCCGTCAGGAGATCCACACCACCTCGGCGCGGTTGAACGGCGCACTCGACGACCTGCGCACCCAGATCGCGCCGCTGCAGGAAACCTGGACCCGCCACGCCGCGGAGGCGTACCGGGTGCAGCAGGCGCAATGGGATCAGGCGGCCGCCGCGTTGAACGACATCCTGCTGCGCCTCGGCAATGCCGTGCGCGATGGTGCCGACGACGTCGCGGCCACCGACCGTCTCGCGGCCAACGCCTGGGGCGGCTGATCACAGACTCCCGGCGATCGTTCGGAGGGGAGCCGACGACGCCGGGCGCGAAGCGCCACCGTGGTCGAGGAGAGCGGCCACGGTGGCGCAAACGCCTGCCTACTCGCAGGCGACGCCGTCGTCGTCGCGGTCCAGGTGCTCGGCGTAACCGTTCTGACCTTGCAGGATCGGTGTGACTCCGGCCGCCCTGGCTTGGCTGCAGTTGCGGTAGTACGTATCGGCGCTGGCCGTGGCCGCCGCGCCCAGCGCGCCGCGGCACCGCAAATGACCGCCGATGCGATGACGAATCGAAACATGTTTGCTCCGTAAGGATCTTGAATAGCGCGGGGGACCCTGGACGAAGGTGTCCGGACTCCCACCACGCGACGGTAGGGGTCGTGGCCGAGAAAGGAATCGGGGAAATCCCTATGCCTGCGGCGGCTGGGACCCTGCGCGGCCGGCGGACAGGCATCGGAATTGGAGTTTGCTAGGCGACCGCAACTGTCGGGATCAACAGGATCCGCGCGACAGCTCGCCCCCGGTATTATTAACTACAACGTCGAAAATCGGGCGCGAATCAGCGAACTTGTCGGGGGTGTCGGGTGGCCACGCCGATTCAGTCCGCCTTAGTCCAATACATCCTGCTATTCGTGCAAATCTGAATAAACCGTACGCCTGGGCCGGACTGTGCCGCGCGACGCTTACGCGAAGACGTGCCCCGTGATCATCGCGCGGATCGTTGCCGGAAGGTCAATAAACGAAAGATTTCCCGGCAAGTTATTGACACCGACGTCAGCAAATATTAGACGTTAGCTGTCTGCTCACAGCGGACATGCAGCGTCCTTGCAGCCAAGGGGGAGGACATGGACGGACGGTCGGGCGCAATGCCAACCCGCGCCCTGTCTTGGTGCTCGCTCTGCGGCGACACGGGGTGGTGCATCGAAATCACAGTGGCGTGCTGAATTATGCACCAGGACAAAGGGAGTCGCGACATCCATGAGCGATGAACAGAAGATAAGAAAGTACAGGGGTCGTCGGCTAACCGGCGCCGCAATGACGACCGGCATCGCCCTCAGCACCGGTTTCGGCTTTCTGCTGGCCCCAGACGGGTCGTTGGTAGCGGCACCCAAGCCGTCACCGCCGGCTCAGACGCAGGCGTATCACCTGCTCGCCAACGAGGCTGATCCGCAGGGCGCCGCCGAGGCGTTCGTGTCGGCGGTCGAGGAATGCGAAGCGCAGACCGGGACCTGTCCGCCGGGACAGCTCGAGTATTTCCTGCGAAGCACGATCACGGCGTTCAACCTCGTCAACGAGGTGGTCTACCAAGCGTTCAGGTCGGCCGCCGTGAGCCTCGCTAGTGTGGTGGGATTGGGCGAGTTGGTCGACGGGTTCCTGCCGGCCCAATTCCCCGATATCCCAGGGGGATTGCCGATTCCGGATCCCGAGCCCGAGCCGGAACCGGAGCCCGAGCCGGAACCCGAGCCCGAGCCCGAGCCGGAACCCGAGCCCGAGCCCG
>ENA-UOVV01002094-UOVV01002094.1-compost-metagenome-genome-assembly--contig:-NODE-2094-length-12073-cov-3.748960_pt1 | contig 12073 bp, 11 predicted proteins | sample MGYA00238155_ERZ761577 | MGnify/ENA primary metagenome ERZ761577 (study PRJEB28898, sample SAMN06268775) | compost metagenome | isolation source: Emeryville, CA | place: USA:Emeryville, CA | collected...
TCGCCGCGCTGGTGCTGCTGGCGTCCGCGCGGGAACGTCCCCTCCTTATCTCCCCCAGCACGCGCGAAACCGCCGGGCGCCCGGGCGCCGCGCCTGACAACATCTCCGACTCGTCGCAGTTGCTGCTGGTGTCGGTGAACCTGTGCCGCCTGGCGGAGCGGGCGGCCGAGGAGGGAGACGCGGCGCGGGCCCAGGACCTGATCCAGCGCTCCCGCGAGATTGCGCAGCACGTCCTGGAAACGGACCAGCCGACGATGGACGCTCTCATGACCGCGCGCAGCATCGACGCCAAGACGGGCCGCAGCGAGATTCGAGCGCTCCGCCACCTCCGCCTCACCGCCAAAGCCCTGGAGGCGGAACGCCGCGAGTCACAGTTGAAGGGCTTCTACACGCGCTACGTCCTGCCCGAGATGGTACGCCTCCGGGCCCAGCTGGACCAGACAGTAGCGTTAATCAGCGACCAGCAGGAGCGGAAGACGGCGATAGAACGCCAGGTGGAGAACAACGACCTGATCTCCGCCTCCCTGATCCGCTCGTATCTCGCGGAGCGCACGCGCCTGCTGTCGTAGTCACCGACCGTTGAAAAAAAGCCCCCGGCGCCAGCGGCGCCGGGGGCTTTTTTGTCGTGTCTCGCGGTCAGTTGATGGACGAAACCAGCTTGAACATGGGAGCCATGACGGAGATGGCGATGAAGCCGACCACAACGCCCATGAATACGATAAGCATCGGCTCGATGAGGCTGGTGAGGCCCTTCACGGTGGCGTCCACTTCCTTGTCGTAGAAGTCGGAGACCTTGACCAGCATCTCGGAGAGGCGCCCCGTCTCCTCGCCGATGTCAATCATGTGCGTAACCATCAGCGGGAAGATGCCCGACGCCGCAAGCGGCGTGGAGATGCGCTGGCCCTCCTTGATAGCCTGGCGCGCGTCCCGGATCGCCTTCGCCAGAACCGCGTTGCCCGCGGTCTCGCCGATGATATCCATCGCGCGCATCATGGGAACGCCGGCCGCGACCAGAGTACCGAAGGTGCGCGAGAAGCGGGAGACGGCCATCTTCAGGACCAGTTCACCCACGATGGGGAACTTCAGCTTGAGCCGGTCGATGTTCATACGGCCCTGCGGGGTCGAGCCGTAGCGCTTGACTCCGAAGAACGCCGCGCCGGCAACCAGCGGAATCGCCCAGACGTACTTCACGACCCAGTCCGACATGGCGAAGAGGGCCTGTGTCATGGCGGGCATCTCGACATTCAGGTCGGCGAAGATCTCTTTGAAGCGGGGCAGCACCAGGTAGAAGAGGGCGAAGATCATACCGATCGAGAAGCAGAGGACGATGACCGGGTACATCATCGCCGACTGGATCTTCTGCTTGATCTCCATCTCCTTTTCCAGGAAGGTCGCCAGACGGTCCAGGATGGAGTCCAGAATACCACCCAGTTCGGCCGCCTTGACCATGTTCACGTAGAGCTTGGAGAAGCAGTTCGGGTATCGGGCCAGAGCGTCCCCGAGCGATGAACCGCCCTTGACATCCCGGCGGACCGACGCCAGGGCCGTCTTGAGGGCGACGTCCTTGGTCTGCGTCTCCAGAATGTCCAGACACTTGAGCATCGCGATGCCCGCGTCGATCATGGTCGCGAACTGGCGGGAGAAGACCACCAGTGCCTGGAGTTTGGGCCCGCCCATCGTCCTATTCGACAGGAACGGGAGAGAGAATGACTTCTCCTCGTTCACCGACACGATCTGGAACTTCTGATCGTGCAGGCGGGAAACGACGACGTTCTCGGAATCCGCCTCCAGGCGCCCCTTTATCTGCCGCCCTACCGGGTCGATGGCTTCATAAACATACGTGGCCATGCAAATGTCCTTACTTTAACTTCATCCAGGGTACACGAGATTAGGAAGCGGGCTACGAGCCCCGGGACAGACGCAGGAAGTTCTCGCGGTCGATGGCCCGCATGATCGCCTCCTCGTAGGAGATGAGGCCGGACTTGTGCATGTCGGCCAGCACCTTGTCCATAGGCTGCATGCCGTACTGCGAGCCGGTCTCGATGGCGCTCATGATCTGGTAGGTCTTGCCCTCGCGAATCAGGTTGCGCACCGCCGCGGTCGCCACCAGAATCTCGATCGCCGCGATACGCCCGCCGCCGAGCATGGGCAGGAGCTGCTGCGACACGACCGCCTCCAGGGAGTTGGAGAGCTGGACCTTAATCTGGTCCTGCTGGTCGGAGGGGAAGACGTCCACCACGCGGTCGATGGTCTGGGGGGCGTTGCGGGTGTGCAGGGTACCGAACACCAGGTGGCCCGTTTCCGCCAGGGTGAGCGCGGCGGCGATGGTCTCCTTGTCGCGCATTTCACCGACCAGGATGACATCCGGGTCCTCGCGCAGTACGGCGCGGATGGCGTTACCGAAGTTCTCGGTGTCCTGGCCGATCTCCCGCTGGTTGACCATGGCTGTCTTGTGGACGTGGAGGTATTCGATGGGGTCCTCCATGGTCATGATGTGGCAGGGGCGCTCCTGGTTGATGACGTCGATCATGGACGCGATCGTGGTGGACTTACCGGAGCCGGTCGGCCCGGTCACCAGGATCAGGCCGGAGTGCTTGCGGGTCAGATCGCGCAGGACCGATGGCAGGCGCAGCTGCTCCAGCGACGGGATGGCCTGGGGAATGGCGCGCATCGCGAAGCCGATGCTGCCGCGCTGCCGGTACACGTTGAAGCGGAACCGGCCGACGTTCGCCACGCCATAGGAGAAGTCCAGCTCCTTGGTGCGCTCAAACCGCTCGATCTGCTCCGAAGTCAGGATGTCGTAGACCAACCGCTGCGCCTCGCGCGGAGTCACTACCTCCCAGCGGGACGCCGTCAGCTTGCCGTCGATGCGGAACATGGGAGGCAGGTCCACGGTGACGTGGATGTCCGAGGCCCGCATCTGCTGGCTGACGCGCAGGATATCGTCGATGTGCGTTTCCGAAAGCGGAAGCGCCTCGGTCTCCTGCGGCTCGTCCAGCCCGAAGCCCAGTCGCATCGCCGGGGCGCCGGAGCGCTCCGCGGCGGGCGTGGTACTCGGCAGCGGGCCGTCCTCAAGCAGGCCGCGCAAGAGCTGCACGTCGTCCCCGGAGACGGAGGACGCGCCGGCGAGCCCCTTCTGCCCGGTGGGCAGCAGTTCCGGAGTGGTGGACGGCAGCAGTTCGCGCGATGCGCCGCCCAGAGGGGCGTTGCCAGGCGTCTGCGCCCCGTTGCCGGGGCCTTTGGGACCCCGGTTCCCGGTGGGGAGTAGGGCGAGATCGTCTTCGGGAAGCAGTGAACTCATAGCGGAATACCTCAGTGCCGATTGTCGGCAAGCCCGTGTTGACTCCTCAGTCCCCGCCAGAACCGTGCCACACCGGCGTTTTGCGGGTTTTTTCCCCCCCCCCCCCCCCCCGCCCGCGACCCTGTTCGTCACGCTGGTACAGAAATTGCCGATACCCGCCGAAAATCGCCATCGTAGCGCGGTTCTGGCAGGCCCAACGGAAAGCCGGGGGGCGCCGACCCGAAACAGGTATGGTGACCCACGAAGCATTACCGGCCAAACGGAGACCGATTCCCGTGACATCCTCCCGGCTGCCCGTTTCGCACGGCGCGCCTTCTACTGCAGCAGTGATGGAGACACCCGCGGCGACAGCGGTCCACGCCCCGGCCCTCGGCCCCACACGTCGGCGCGTGCGTTCCGGCGGCGGTAATGGCTCCGGTCCGCAGGCGCGCGGCGACGACGAGCAAGTTTTAGGGTGGATCGTCGACTTCTGCCGCCGCCGGGATGCGCTCGCCAACAGCGGGGAAGATCTTCAGGCCGCGGCGGCCCTGGGCGAACTCAAGGCGAGGATCGCCCACGCCCACACCGCGCTGGTGGAATCCATCGCGCGGCGCTTCCTCGGCTCGGGCGAGCCGCTGGACGACCTGGTGCAGGAGGGGTTCCTGGGTCTGCTCTCGGCGCTGGAGAACTACAATCCGACCCACGGCGCGGGCGCCAACGGCAGCGGGCGCTCCGTCAAGTTCAGCACCTACGCCACCCACTTCGTGGCCGGCTCCATCCGCCACTTCCTGCGCGACCGCGGCAAGATCATCAAGGAGCCCGCGTGGCTCCACGAGGTCTCGACCCGCATCAACCGCATGACCGACCTCCTGACCCAGAAGCTGGGGCGGGCGCCGGAGCCGGCGGAGATAGCGGCGGAGTTGAACCTCACCACGGAGGCGGTCGAGGAGATCCTTTCCACCCGGCAGACCTTTCAGGTGGCTGCCTTCCAGACATCGGCGGACGAGGACGAGGGTGGCTCGCTCGGTCTGGTAAACCCGGAGAAGATCCGTTCAGACCGCTATGTCACTTTGCAGCTCCCGATTGAGGATAAGATTGTCCTGCAGAACGCCATCGCGAAGCTGAAGGACCTGGAGCAGCACGTCCTCCTGGAGTTCTTCTACCAGGACCTTTCGCAGACCGAGATCGCCCGCAAGTTCGGCATCTCCTGCAACTACGTCTCCCACATCATCAAGAACGCCACGGGCAAGCTGCGCCGGGTGCTGGGCGAGGCCGAGGTCCGTGATCGCCACCGCGCACGCGAAACGTCCCTGACCGACCCGGTGACCGGCCTGTTCCAGGAGGAGCACGCTCTGCGCCGTGGCGAGGAGGAGATTAGCCGCATCGCGCGGGCGGGCCAGCCCGCCGCCGTGCTCCTGGTCGACGTTGCGGGCCTACCACAGGGCGGGCTCCGCCGGGAGCAGGTGTGGGGTATCCTGGGCGCCGCCCTGCGTAAGTCCATCCGGCGCATCGACATCGCCGGGCGGATGGGGCAGGACCGCGTCCTGCTGGTACTGCCGCACACCACCGCAGAACAGGCGCAGGCGGTCGCGGTGCGCCTGGAGGATGTTCTCGTTGCGGCTGCGGCGGCCTCCGGCGAACATCTCGTCGTGCGCGTTGCCGTCGCTCTCTACCCCGAACAGGCCCGCTCGCTGCCGCGCCTCCTCGCCATCGCCCGCTCCGTGCTCGCCGCGCACATTCCCGGCGGCGAGGGCGCCCCCGCCACCGAATCCCTGGCCTCCTGACCCCACGGGCAGCGCCCCCGCGTCCGATGCAGGGGTTACGGCTCGATCCGCACCTCGAAGTCCAGCACCAGGCGCCCGTCCTCGGCGCGCACCTGCGCCCCCTTCACATGCCGAAGCAGATCGCGCGGGTTGAGCGCGGGCGCGTGGCCCGCCCCGGGCGCCGCCGGTGGCTCGGGAGTCGCGGGCGCCTCCTCGCCGCCTGCCTGCCCCTGCTGCAGCAGGTCCGCCAGCAGTTCATTGAGGACCTCCTGCTTCACGGGGACGCTCCCCCGCACCTCCAGCCCCGCAAAGTCCCTCAGCCCGTTTGCCAGGTACTTATCGATCAGGTTCGCCATCCATCGTCTCCGTTATGGTATTTGTCGTCGGTAGAGTGCCGGCAGCCCGCGCATCCTCCGGCGTTGCCAGTTCCAAGTCCCAGAACATCACGCCCCGCTGCACCGAAACGCGGCAGGAGCGCACCAGGGGAATCAGCCAGTCCAGCCCGCCGCGCCGCAGCAGCATGCCGATGTTCAGCGTCACGTGCCGCCCGTCGAGCCCGATCCAGTCCGGCAGCGGCGCGGCCTTCACGAGCGCGCCGGTCAGTCCGCCGGTCAGAAGCGTCAGGTGGATGCGCGGGTCGTGTGGGAACGGCACGACAGGCTGCACCCTCCCCTCCAGCTGGAAGGTCGGAGTGAAGAGGAACGTGCGGACTGTGATTTCGTAGCCGATATGGTCCGGCCCTAGCAACACCAGGCGCATGGACTGGACCGCGCCGCGCTTTGCCGGGTCCTCCGGGCGGCCCGCCAGCAACAGGTCATCCACCACCCGCTGCGTCAGCGGCACGCGCACATGGATGGTAGAGCCGGCGAAGGAGGGAAACCCTTCCGCCCGCTCCCGCTCGTACAGTCGGGTGAAGAAATCGGCGATGCGCCCCCCGAGGTCCTTGCTACTCACCGGCCGCGGCCCGCCCTTCCGCCGCCGCGCGGCCGGGTACTTCCACCCCTTCGTAAAGGTCCGCGAGACGTAGCGTCACCCCGACGCTCTCCAGCGTGACCGATTCCTCTTCGCCGACGGCGGCGGCGTACCGCCACGTCTCCTCGCCGTCGTCCCGCACGAAACGCTCCACGGCGTGGCGTGCCTGGCTCACCAGCACATACTCCCGCAGCGACGGGATGCGCTGGTACAGCAGGAACTTCTCGCCGCGGTCATACGCCTCCGTGGACTCGGAAAGCACCTCGACAATGAGCGTCGGGTTCCGCAGGATGTCCTGGCGTTCGTCCTCGAACTCCCGCTCCCCGCAGACCGCCACCAGATCGGGGTAACAGTACTGGCGGCTACCCGTAATCCGCACCTTCATATCGTTCGCGTAAGCCCTGCAGGAGCCGCCCCGAAGCCCACTCCAAACGAGCCCGCTCAAGTTCATGTTGATCGTGTTGTGCGCCTCGGTCGCGCCGGACATGGCCACGATCTCGCCAAGGCGGTACTCGTGACGCTCTAGAGACGCGCGCTCGAAGGCCAGGTACTCCTCCGGGGTGACAAAGACGGGCTGATCTACCTTGCGCTGGACGGCCATGGCGGGCGGGCTTCTCCTTCAACGGGCTTATGTTACCGCGCAAGGGGCCTTTTTCACGCACGATGGCGGAAGGAAAGGCGGCGTCCTCCGGGGAACGAAGGCGCACTGATCGACGGCGATGCCGCCCCCTTTGGAGAAACACGCATGGCACAAAACCGCGCCTCCGAACCGCCCCTCCCCCCCGGGCTTCCGGACCCGCTGCGCCTCTCGAGCGGCGAACCCGTCTCCTCCGAGCGGCAGTGGCGGGAGAAGCGCCGTCCCGAGCTTCTGGAGCTGTTTCGGACGCACGTCTACGGCCGGGCGCCGGTAGGCAGGCCCCCGAAGCTCACCTTCGCCGTGCGGAGCGTCACGCCGGACGCGATGGACGGCCGGGCGACCCGCAAGCTGGTCGACATCGCGTTCGAGGGGCCGGGCGGCCGTGGGAAGATCGACCTGCTGCTGTTCACGCCGAACGACGCGAAGCGCCCCGCCCCGGCGTTCTTGCTTCTGTGCAATCGGGGAGCGGAGAACATCGACCCGACGCGCGAGAAGAAGTCGCCGTTCTGGCCTGCCGAGGAGATTATCGCCCGGGGCTACGCCGCCGCGGCCTTCCTCCTGCCCGACGTAGATCCGGACGAGCACGACGGCTTCCAGAACGGCGTCCACGGTATTTTTGACCCTCTGTTCCCAGGTGGGAAGCGCGGGCCGGACGCCTGGGGCACCATCGCGGCCTGGGCCTGGGGCGCGAGCCGCGCCCTGGACTATCTGGAGACGGACCGGGATGTGGATGCAAAGCGGGTGGCGGTGATCGGCCACTCCCGCGGCGGCAAGACCGCGCTCTGGGCGGGCGCCGAGGACGAGCGCTTCGCGCTGGTCATCAGCAACGAGTCCGGCAGCACGGGCGCGGCGCTGGCGCGTGGCAAAAAGGGCGAAACCATCGCCGATATCAACCGACAGTTCCCCCACTGGTTCTGCGCGAACTACAGGGCGTTCAACAACCGGGAAGCGGACCTGCCGGTAGATCAGCATGAGCTCATCGCCCTGAGCGCCCCGCGCCCGGCGTATGTTGCCAGCGCCACCGAGGACACCTGGGCAGACCCGCGGAGCGAGTTCCTGGCCTGCGTGGCGGCCGAGCCCGTGTATCGCCTCCTCGGGAGGACGGGCCTGGGGACGGACCGGATGCCCCCGCCGGAAACGCCCGTGCAGTCCGGCTTTCTCGGCTACCACCTGCGCACCGGCAAGCATGACCTGACGCTCTACGACTGGGAGCGCTACCTGGACTTCGCCGACCGGCACTGGGGCAAGCGGCGTTAGGACGCCGCGGCGGCGGCCTCCGTCTCGTACCGGCGGCGGTGCTCCTCACGCATGGCCTTGTAGACCGCGTCCTCGCGGACCTGCCGCCACCGCGCGTAGAAGATGCGGGCCGCTTCCGCCTTCTCCGGGTCTTCCTCCTCCTGCCGGGGAAGCTCTGCGCGGCCGTGCGCGCCGCTCCGGCCCTTCTTGTCGGCGGGGACGGGGCCGTCGTACTTCCGGCCGCCCTTGTGGTTGGCGTAGCGGCGGGCGCGGGTGTAGCCCATCTGGAGGAACTTGCGCGCCATGTCCGCGCCCACGAAGTCGCCCGCGTCCCGGTACGCCGCGAACTTCGCGTACAGGGCATCGGCCGATTCCCGGGCGACCTCCGGCGTGCGAAAGCGCCACAGGGGCAGCAGTTCGCCCTTGTACGGCTGAACGAGCAGGACGCCCTGCTCCCCCCGCCCGACCCGGTACAGGTCCGGCCGCTCCCGGAAGTCGGTGGCGGAAAAATCCAGGTCGTAGTCGAAAGCGGCGGCAGATTTCCCGGCCATGGTGTTTTGAACGTGCCCGCGGAACGGCCGTACGAAACCGTCACCGGAACATTTGCCGCACCGTCTCCAGTCCGGCACTGTCTCACCAGGAAACGGCCGCTCGCATCCCAACCTGGAGAAGAACCATGGAAACGTTGCCCTGGAAAGCCGTCCTGGCCGCCGCAGCGGGCGGGGCAGTACTGCTCGTCAGCGCCGCCCGTCCCGCTTACGCGCAGAAGACCGAGTTGCCGGAAACGCCCGAGCAGAAGGCGTTCTGGACCTCCGTCTACACGGCCGCCGACGAAGGCGACCAACTGCTCCAGGAGGGGCGCCGCGAGGAGGCGATCGCTAAATACCGCGAGTGCCTTTCGCTCGACGCGGCGAACGGCCGCGCCTGGGTGGGCCTGGCCCGCGCGTTCGAGGGGCTGGGGCGCCGGCAGGAGGCGCTGGAGGCGTACCGGACGCTCACCTTCCACCCCGTCAAGAAGCGCTCTCTGGGCATGGTCGCGGACGCCCTCGATGTGCAGATGGACTACGTGACCCTGTGCCTGCGGATGAAGCTGTGGGAGGAGGCCGTCCAGGTGTACGAGGCCGCCCGCCCGAGGATGGATCTGGGGCCTGATCGGCCGCCATTCCCGCACTTCGAGGCGCGGCGCTACCAGCCCGCCCAACTCGGGGCCGCGGCGCGAATGGCTACGGCTACCGTGTACCTGCGCAAGGGCAAGTACCCGGAGGCGGAAGCAGAGTGCCGGGAGGCGATTCGCCTGCGCCCGGACTCGGCGCTGGCTCACTACGCCCTCGGCATCGCTCAGGAGGTGGCGAACCGCCCTCTGGAAGCCCGTGCGGCCTTCCAGAAAGCCATAGACCTCGCGGGGCGGGACGCGGCGATCCGGAAAGCCGCCCGGGAGCGGTTGTAGGCCCGGGATGAACGCCCCCTCCTGGCCCGGCGAATCGGCCGATACGCCAAATCGCCGACCTATACGGTCGCAACTATTGACGGCGGGAAAACGCGCCGGTACAATATCCTCGCAGGGGCGCTGGCCGTCAGGCTTATCCCCCTTTTGAGCGGAGGTTTTCGGCGCGGTGAGTATTCTGATGAAGCGCAGCACCCCTAACACTTCCTCGGCGGCGGACTGCCCGGCCACGGCCGCACAGTGTACGCTGGACTGCCTGGGCAAAGGCCAGAAAGCGCGCGTCTGCCAGGTCGAAGGACCGAATCGGTGCCGCCTGATGGAGTTGGGCTTCACGAGCGGGACCGAGGTCGAGATCTCCCGCCGCGCGGCCTTTGGCGGCCCCCTGGAGGTGCGCCTGCGCTCGTACCGCCTTTCGCTGCGCTGCGAAGAGGCGTCCTCCATCCGCGTGGAAACAGGCTCACCGGAGTTCACGTGATGAAGCCGACCGGGGCGACCGTCCCCCCGGATGAGCGAGCAGCCGCAGCAGCAGACACCTCCCGTTCCGTTCCTCCGCCACCCGACTCTTCCTCGCCTGCCCGAACCCGCACCGTCATCGCGATGGTGGGCAACCCGAACTGCGGCAAGACCACGCTCTTCAACGCCCTGACCGGTCTGCGCCAGAAGGTAGGCAACTACCCGGGCGTTACCGTGGAGCGCAAGGAGGGCACGCTTAACACCGCAGCCGGCCCGATCACCCTGATCGACCTGCCCGGCCTGTACTCCCTGACGCCCCATTCGCCCGACGAGCGGATTGCCCGGGACGTACTGCTGGGCTACCGCGCCGACACGCCCCGCCCGGACGCCATCGTCAATGTGGTGGACGCCTCCAACCTGGAGCGGAACCTGTATCTGACGTCGCAGTTGCTGGACCTGGGCATCCCGGTCCTGGTGGTGCTGACGATGAACGACACGGCGGCCCTCCACGGGATGCGGGTAGATGCCGACGCGCTTCAGGAGGCGCTGGGCGTGCCCGTTCGCGCGGTTCAGGCCGCGAAGCGCCGGGGTCTGCCGGACCTGATCGAGACGCTGGCGGAGGTGCCGTCCCAGGCGCCGCCCCCGGCACGCACCTGGACACTGCCCCCCACCGCCGAGCGCGAGATTGAGGAGATGGCGGGCCTTCTGCAGGAGCACGACGGCCTCAGCCCCACCGCTGCTTTCACCGAGGCGGCGCTGCTGCTGGGCCTGCCCGACGGTTCGCCTCTCCAGCAGGAGGCGCTGCGCCGCTGGTCCCCCACGGTGCGTGAGCACATCCGCACGGACCTGGACGCCTTCGCGGCGGAGGGCATTGATCTTTCCACGCTGATCACCGAGGCGCGCTACACGGACGTCGGCCGCCTGGTGGCCCGCGCGCTGCGCCAGGAGGCCGCGGTCCCGGTCACGCTTTCGGACAAGCTGGACCGGGTGTTCCTGCACCGCTTCTGGGGCTACGTCATCTTCCTGGTGCTGATGGCGACGCTCTTCCAGACCATGTTCACCTGGGCATCCTACCCGGCGGACCTGATCGCGGGCGCCGTGGACGCAGCCGGTCAGTGGATCGCGGCGCGGATGCCCGAGGGCGACCTGCGCGATCTAGTGGTCAACGGCGCCGTCGCGGGCGTGGGCAACACGGTCGTGTTCCTGCCGCAGATCCTGCTGCTGTTCCTGTTCATCTCGCTTCTGGAGGACACGGGCTACCTGGCACGGGCGGCGTTCCTCATGGACCGCCTGATGAGCCGGGTGGGCTTGCACGGCAAGTCGTTCATTCCGCTGCTCTCGTCCTACGCCTGCGCGATCCCAGGCGTCATGGCGACGCGCACCATCGAGTCATCACGGGCGCGCCTGCTGACCATCCTCGTGGCGCCGCTGATGTCCTGCTCAGCGCGCATCCCGGTGTACGCGGTGATGATCGGGGCGTTCATCCCCGCCACCCTGGTCTTCGGGGTACAGCTCGGCGGGCTGAAGCTCGGCCTCACTCTGCAGGCGCTGACGCTGTTCTCCATGTACGCGCTCGGCACCGTCGCCGCGTTCGGCATGGCCGCGCTGTTCAACCGCACACTCCTGAAAGGCGACGGGCCGACCTTCCTGATGGAGATGCCGCCCTACCGCCTGCCATCGCTGCGGACCGTGGTGCTGACCATGTTCGAGCGGGCGTGGCTATTCGTCAAGCGCGCGGGCACGGTCATCCTGGCGCTCTCGATCGTGCTGTGGTTCCTATCGACCTACCCGAAGCAGCCCGCGGGAACGCCCCCCTCGGAGCAGATGCGCCAGAGCTACGCGGGCCTCGCGGGGCGCACCCTGGAGCCGTTCATCCGCCCGCTCGGCTTCGACTGGAAGATGGGCATCGGCATAATCTCGTCGTTCGCGGCACGCGAGGTGTTCGTCACGGCAATGGGCACCATCTACAGCGTGAGCGAGGACGCCGCGGAGGATGAGGAGAAGCTTTCGGTCGCGCTGGGCGAGAAGATGAAGGCGGATGTGAACCCGACTACCGGCCGCCCGACCTTTACGCCGCTGGTGGCGATCAGCCTGATGGTCTTCTACGTACTGGCGATGCAGTGTATCAGCACGGTGGCAGTGGTAAAGCGCGAAACGAACGGCTGGAAGTGGCCGCTGTTCCAGATCGCGTACATGACCGGCCTCGCCTGGTTCACGTCGTTCCTCGTCTACCAGGGCGGGAGGCTTCTCGGGTTCGGGTAGGGAGCCCTCACCCCCGCCCCTCTCCC
>ENA-UOVV01002095-UOVV01002095.1-compost-metagenome-genome-assembly--contig:-NODE-2095-length-12065-cov-7.564446_pt1 | contig 12065 bp, 10 predicted proteins | sample MGYA00238155_ERZ761577 | MGnify/ENA primary metagenome ERZ761577 (study PRJEB28898, sample SAMN06268775) | compost metagenome | isolation source: Emeryville, CA | place: USA:Emeryville, CA | collected...
CAGCGGCTACTCGGCCACCACGCGCGCGCCCGGCACCGGGCCAGTGACACGCACCACGGTGAGCTGGCCGGCGCTGAGCGCCACCTGCAGCCCGATCGCCGAAGTCTGATCGGCCGCGAGGAACGCGACGGTCGGCCCCGAACCCGACACCAGCGAGGCCAGCGCACCCGCCCGCTCGCCCATTTCGAGCACATCGGCGAGGGCTGGCGCCAGTCGCAGCGCCGCCGGCTGCAGGTCGTTGTGCAGGGCGTCGGCCAGCGCCAGCGCGTCGCCGGAGCGCAGCGCCTGCAGCACCGGCGAGTCCACCGTCGGCACGTCCGGCGCGACCGGCAGCGAGTCCTTGTTGCGCTCGCGGTGCGCGTCGAGCTCGGCGTAGACCTCGGGGGTGGACAGTTCGAAGTCGGGCAGTGCGAGCACCCAGTGGAACTGGCCCTGCGCGAGTGCCGGGGACAGCTGGTCGCCTCGCCCCGTCCCGATCGCGGTGCCGCCATGCAGCGCGAAGGGCACGTCCGCGCCGAGGGTCGCCGCGATCTTGTGCAGCTCGTCGCGGCTCAGGCCGGTCTTCCACAGCGCGTCGCAGGCAACCAGGGCACCGGCCGCGTCAGCGCTGCCACCGCCCATGCCGCCGGCGATCGGAATGTGCTTCTCGATCTCGAGGCGCACCCCGCCGGTGTACCCGGTGTGGGCGGCCAGGGCGCGGGCGGCGCGGATCGCGAGGTTCGTCTCGTCGGTGACGAGGTCGAAGGAGTCGATGGGGCCGGTGAAGCTCACCGAGTAGTCATCGGCGTGCCAGGCGCGCACCGTGTCGCAGAGGCTGACGGCCTGATAGGCGGTCGCGACCTCGTGATAGCCGTCGTCCTGCAGGCAGCCGACGCGCAGGCAGACATTGATCTTGCCTGGGGCTCGAACGATGACTGCGTTGGACGGCATGCGACAACGCTATCAAGACCGTGGCCTGCGCGTTTGTCAGACGGTATTCAGGCGAGGCCCGGCGCCAGCCCTGCCCCGGAATTTCGGCGGTCTCGGCCAAACCGGTACGGATTTCCTAGCCGATCGGCTAGCGAATCCCGACCGATCGGCTACTATGCAAATTGCCTCATTTTCGACCCGATCGGCCAATATGACTGCAGCAGACCGCCCGGCATTGACGCCCGGCAGCATCATTGACGCAGCGCTGCGCTGCTTTGCGCGTGACGGCGTGGCCAGCACCTCGCTGCAGGACATCGCCACCGAGCTCGGCGTCACCAAGGCAGCGATCTATCACCACTACGCCACCAAGCGCGAAATCATTGAACTCGCGCTCGCGCCCGCCTTCGACACCATCGAGCAGATCCTCGACATCACCACGTTGCACGACGACCCGCGCAAGCAGGTCGAAGGGCTGATTGTGGGCCTCGCCGATCAGGCCATCCGGCACCGCGAGCGCTACCGGGTGCTGCTCGGCGACCTTGCCGCACTGAAGGCGCTGGGCCCCGGCAGCCGCTACCGCACGCTCTTCGACGAACTGGTGCGCAGGCTCGGCGCCGCCAGTACCGACCCCAGCTACTCGCTGCGGGTCAACACCTTCCTGCTGGGGCTGATGTCCCCAGCCATTGACGTCCAGGCCAGTGACATCGACGACGATGTGCTGCGCCGAACGATCGCCAGCATCGGGCGGGACCTGCTCCTGCCCGAACCGGCAACCCCCTAACCCAGAAGGAAAGAACAGGCATGGCCAAGAACACCCCCACTGAAGTCGACCTGCTGGTCGTCGGTTCCGGCACCGGTATGGCTGCCGCCCTGGCCGCCAAGGAGCGTGGCCTCGACGTGCTCATCGTTGAGAAGACCGAGCTCGTCGGTGGCTCGACTGCCCGCTCGGGCGGTGGCGTCTGGGTGCCGCCGAACGACGTGCAGACCCGCGAAGGCTCCGCCGACACCAAGGAGCGCGCCCGAACCTACCTCAGCAGCGCCGTGCGCGACACTAGCCCGGCCGCGAAGCTCGACGCCTACATTGAGCACGGCGCCGAGGCGATCCGCATGCTCGAACGCAACACTCGCCTGAAGATGACCTGGGCCAAGGGCTACTCCGACTACCACCCGGAACTGCCCGGTGGCGCCCCCGAGGGCCGCACCATCGAGTGCAAGCCCTTCGACACCAACAAGTTGAAGGATGCCCGCAGCCTGCTGCGCACCGGCGTGATGGAAGCACCACTGCCGATGCCGGTCCTCGGTAAGGACTACAAGTGGCTGAACCTGCTGACCAAGAAGCCGCTCAAGGGCCTCACCGTCGCCGGTGGCCGCTTCCTGCAGGGCGTCGGCGGTCTGCTGATCGGGAAGCGCTATGCGGCCGGTGGCTACGGACTCGCCGCGGGCATGTTCGATGGTGTGCTGCGCGCCGGTATCCCGGTGTGGCGCAACAGCCCGCTGGTGCGTCTGCTGGTTGAGGATGGCCGCGTCGTCGGTGCCGTCGTGGACCACGAAGGCACGGAGACCGAGATCCGCGCTCGCAAGGGTGTGGTGCTCTCGGCCGGCGGCTACGACCACGACATGGCCTGGCGTAAGCAGTACCAGTCCCAGAGCCTCGAGAACTGGAGCCTCGGCTCGCGTGGCAACACCGGTGACGCGATCAAGGCCGGCCAGGAAATCGGCGCCGACGTGGCCCTGATGGACCAGGCATGGTGGTTCCCGTCGATCGCCCCGGTCAAGGAGGGCGACTACCCGATGGTGATGCTCGCCGAGCGTTCGCTGCCGGGCTCGATCCTGGTTGACCGTCACGGCAAGCGCTTCCTGAACGAGGCCGAGGACTACATGAGCTTCGGCCACCACGTGCTGGAGCGCGAGGCCGCCGGTGACCCGGTCGGCGAGATGTGGATGATCTTCGACGCGAAGTACCGCAAGTCCTACCTGCTGGCCAGTGTCCTCTACCCGGGCATGCCGATCCCGCAGGATTGGTACGACGCCGGCATCGCCGTCAAGGCTGGCAACTGGGCCGAACTCGCCGAGAAGATCGGCGTGGACGCCGCCAACCTGCAGGCCACTGCCGAGCGCTTCAACACCATGGCTGCCGCCGGTAAGGACGAGGACTTCGGCCGCGGCGACAGCGCCTACGACCGCTACTACGGCGACCCGACCAACAAGCCCAACCCGAACCTGCGCCCGATCGACGGCAAGGAGCTGTTCGCGGTGAAGGTGCTGCTGTCGGACCTCGGTACCTGTGGCGGCCTGCGCACCAACGAGCACGTCCAGGTGCTCGACACGAAGGGCAACCCGATCCCGGGCCTGTACGCCACCGGCAACACCGCAGGCAACTTCTTCGGTGACAGCTACCCCGGCGCGGGCGCCACGCTCGGCCAGGGCATCGTCGGCGGCTACCTCGCTGCTCTGCACGCCTCGCAGCAGTAGTCCCGCAGTGGGGCGTCGCGCCCCACGACAGCAACGGCCGCACCCTTCTGGGTGCGGCCGTTGTTCGTGCTTCGGGCTCGCTGCGGCGCGGGGGTCGACGGTCAGGCGCGACGAACGGCCGACGCTGCTGCGGCGAGGCGGTGCTGCGGCTAGACCAGCGCCTCGCCCTGGGCTGCGATGTGGCGATCAATCTCGGCCAGTTCCGCCTCGGACAGCGGCGCTGCCGCCAGTACCCCGAGGTTCTCCTCCAGCTGGGCCACCGTCGAGACCCCGATCAGCGCGCTGGTGAGGTTCGGGCGCTGCAGCAGCCACGACAGGGCCAACTGTGAGAGCGACTGCCCACGCTGCTTCGCGACCGCGGCGAGACCCTGCAGCCGGGTGACCATCTCCTCGCTGGCGGCCAGCTTCGGGTCGAAGAAGGGCCGCGGGGTGGCGCGTTCGATTTCGACACCGGCCAGGTAGCGGTCAGTGAGCAGGCCCTGGGCCAGCGACGAGAACGCGATCATGCCGATGCCTGCATCCGCGGTGACGCGGGCGAGTTCCGGCTCGGGACGGCGGTCCAGCATCGAGTAGCGCGGCTGGTGCAGCACCAGCGGCACGCCGAGGTCGCGTGCGACGGCGACCGCCGCCGCGGTCTGCTCGGGGGTGTAGTTCGACAATGCGCCGTACAGCGCCTTGCCGCTGCGCACCGCAGCGTCGAGGGCAGCAACCGTCTCCTCGACCGGGGTGTCCGGGTCGGGGCGGTGCGAGTACATGATGTCCACGTAGTCCAGCCCCATGCGGCCGAGCGACGCATCCAGGCTCGAGAGCAGCGCCTTGCGGCTGCCCCACTCGCCGTAGGGGCCCTGATGCATCCGGTAGCCGGCCTTGGTCGAGATGATCAGCTCGTCGCGGTAGCGCCCGAGGTCCTTGGCCAGGATCCGGCCGAAGTTCTCTTCGGCGCTGCCGGGCGGCGGGCCGTAGTTGTTCGCCAGGTCGAAGTGGGTGATGCCGCTGTCGAAGGCGCGACGCGCCACCTCGCGCATGGTCTGGAACGGGCGGTTGTCACCGAAGTTGTACCAGAGGCCCAGCGACAGCGGCGGCAAGAACAGGCCCGTGGTCCCGGCCCGGCGGTACTCGGTCGCGTCGTAGCGGCTGGCAGCGGCCTGGTACGGCTCATTGATGTCGCTGCCGTTGCCGGCGTAGTTCTGGCGGTCGAGAGCCATGACGGTCCCTTCATCGGGCGTGAACAATGCTGGGATTCAGCGTACGCCAGGTCGTGGGAGCGATTCCTCGCCGACGCGGGCGTTCCCACGTGGGAACGTCGGGCAGGTTAGCGGTAGAGGGTCGGCTCGTGGGCGGCGGCGCCCAGCAGGGCGGCGCCGATCTCGCGGCGCTTGTGCTCCAGCGAGTCATGCAGCGAGTGGGTGCGCAGGTCCCGCCAGAAGCGGTCTAGGCCGAGGGACCGCTCGGTCCCGCTCGCGCCCAGCGCCTCGTAGCCGCGGCTGGCCGCATCCAACGCCGCGTCCACCGCGACCACCTTGGCCCGAGCCGCCGCGATGGTCAGGGCGTGCCGATCCGCCTCGGTGACCGCCGGCGCCCCCGGCGTGCAGAAGCGATCCAGCGCCACTTCGAAGTCGGCGCCGATCCGGTCCAGCAACGCCTCGGCCGCGGCAAGGTGTGCATCCAGTTCGCCGAGCAGTCGGTGCAGCAGCGGGTCACTCGATGCCCCCACCTCGCCGCCAGCGAGCGGCCGGGTCCTGGCCGAGACGAGGCTGGCCACCTGCGTCAGTGCACCTCGCCCGAGCCCCGCGTCCAGGTTCGCGAACAGCAGCTGCACCAGCGGCGCGGTCAGCGCGGCGAACCAGTCGCGTCCCGGATCCCCGAGCACATCCGCCGCCGTCACCGGCACGCCCTCGAGCGTGACCGACGATGAGCCGGTGCGGCGTTGCCCGATCCGGTCCCAGTCGTTCTCGACGATGAAGCCGCCGCGGCTGGTCTCGACGGCGATCAGGATGCGCTTGCCGGGCTCGCTGCCGGGCAGCACCCCCGCCACGTCCTCGGCGGCGACGATCAGCACATCCGCCTGCGCGACCCCGGTGGCATAGCGCTTGCGACCATCCAGTTGCAGGCCATCACCGTCGCGGGTAAGGCGCACCGGCGGGTCACCCGGGTTGGTGGCTGCCGCCCAAAACCAGGTGCCAGCGGCCGACTTCGCGTACCACTCCCCCTGTCGTTCGGGGTCCGCGACCAAGCCAATGCAGGCCTGATTCAGGTAGTGGTTCGCCAGCAACTGCGCGGCCGAGCCGTCCGCCGTGCCGATCGCCCGCACGGCCGCGGCAGCGGTCGACCAGTGACCGCCGATGCCGCCGTGCTCGGCGGGGACCAGCAGGTTCAGCAGGCCGTGCCGATGCAGGATCTCTACTTCCTCGGCCGGGCGACCGGCGAGCTGGTCACGCTCGACCGCGTCGGTGAGCAGCTCGGCAGCAGCCGCCTCGGCCGCGGCCACCCACTGCGCGTACTCGCTGGCCTCAGCGAAGCCGCGCCACGGCGCACGCCCAAGCACCGCCTCGCCCGCACCTGCACCCTGCGACATGGCTACCCCTTCCAGGCGCGCGCGATGGCTAGGAAGTCCAGCACCCCGAGCGCTTCACCCCGAGCGGTCGGGTCAATCCCGGCGCGCTCCATCACCTCGATCGCCGCGGCGGACGATCCCATCAACTCCGCGAGCGCCTGGCGCATCATCTTGCGACGCTGACCGAAGGCGGCATCGATCACCTGGAAGGTGGCCTTGCGCTCCTCCTCGGTGCCCGGCGCCGCTTGGCGCACGAAGCCGACCAGGATCGAGTCCACGTTCGGCACTGGCCAGAACACCTGGCGGCTGATCGTGCCGGCCAGGCGCCACGGGCCGTACCAGGCGGCCTTCGCGCTCGGGGCACCGTAGACCTTCGACCCGGGCTGCGCGGCGAGGCGCTGGCCCACCTCGGCCTGCACCATCACCAGGGTGCGCTGCAGGTTTGGGAAATGCTCCAGCAGGTGCAGCAGCACGGGCACCGACACGTTGTACGGCAGGTTCGCCACCAAGGCGGTGGGCGCGACCCCGGCCGGCTCCGGCAGGCTCGTCACCGTCATCGCATCGTGCAGCAGCACTTCCAGCGCCGGTGCGTCCGGCTGCTGCAGCGCCACCGTGGTCGGCAACTGGGCGGCCAGGCGCGGGTCAATCTCGACGGCCGCCACCGGGTGGCCGGCCTCCAGCAGTCCCAGGGTCAGCGACCCGAGGCCCGGACCGACCTCCAGCACCGTCTCGCCCGGCACCAACTGCGCGGCCCGCACAATCTTGCGCACCGTATTGCCGTCAACGACGAAGTTCTGGCCCAGCTTCTTGGTCGGGCTCACGTCGAGCAGTTCGGCGAGGTCACGCACCTCCGCCGGGCCGAGCAGGCCGCCCGGCACTAGGCTGCCGCTCCGGTCGGGGCAGCATCCCACGGACCGTAGACCGCGAGCGTGTTCGCCGCGATCTGCTCGGCATACGATTCCAGGTCCTCGCCCGCGACCTCGGCCATCACCTTCAGCGTGTGCTGGATCAGATACGGCGAATTCGGGCGGCCACGCCACGGCGCCGGCGTCAGGAACGGGGCATCGGTCTCGACCAGCACCAGTTCGCGCGGGGCTACGGCGAGGGCATCGCGCAGGTCCTGCGCATTCTTGAACGTCACATTGCCGGCGAAGGACATGTACCAGCCGTGCTTCGCGCAGATCTCGACCAGGTCAGTGTCGCCCGAGAAGCAGTGGAACACGGTCTTTTCGGGTGCGCCGACGCGCAGCAGGGTTTCGACGACGGCATCGTGGGCGTTGCGGTCGTGAATCTGCAGTGGCATGCCGAGCTGCTTCGCCAACTCGAGGTGCGCCTCGAAACTGCGGGTCTGCGCGGCGATGTTCTCGTCGCCCTCGGTGCGGTAGAAATCGAGGCCGGTCTCGCCAATCACGGCGACGCGCGGCTGGCGCGCCAGCGCCTCGATCTCGGCCATCGTCTCGTCGAGCTTGCCAGCCAACACCAGCTCGGGTGCGGCGTTCGGGTGGATCGCGACCGCAGCCAGCACGTTCGCGTGCTCAGCAGCCAGCGCCGCGCTCACCCGGCTCGTCTCCAGATCGACCCCGACCTGGATCACGCCGACGACACCCGCCTCGGTCGCCTTCCCCAGCTGCGCCGCAGGGCCAAGCTGGTCGTCACCCATGAACAGGTTCAGGTGGGTGTGGTTGTCGTAGACCGGGACCCCAATCGGTTCCGGTACGGGCGGATACGTCGAGCCGGGCGTCACGGCTGCGTCGCTCATGCCTGCGTCGCCCCCGGCGTGGTCGGCACCGCGTCCGGATCAACGCGCGGGAACAGCGGGGTCAGCGCCGACACCTGCGTGCCCTCCGGCAGCAGGCCCCAGACGCCAGCATCCTGCAGCGAACGAGCCGACAGGGTGCCCAGTGCGGCATCCGCACCCAGGGTGGTCCACAGCGTGTCGGTCGCGACCGGCATCACCGGGTGCAGCAGTTGTGCGAGGACGCGCAAGCCCTCGGCGGCGGTGTTCAGCACGGTGCCCAGACGCCCACGCAGCGACTCGTCCTTGGCCAGTGCCCACGGCTCCTGATCGGTGATGTACCCGTTCAGGTCGTCCACCAGCGTCCAGATCGAGGCGATGGCCTCGTGGATGGCAAAGCGTTCGATGGCTGCGTCCGCGGCTTCGAACGCGGCGCGGGCCGTGGCGACGATCGCCTCGTCCGCGTCCGTCCGCTCGCCCGCCGCCGGCAGCGCACCATCAAAGTAGCGCCCGATCATGGCGGTGACCCGCGAAGCGAGGTTGCCGAAGCCGTTGGCGAGGTCCGCCTCGTAGCGGGCCGCGATGTCTTCCCAGCTGAACGAGCCGTCCGATCCGAAGGCGATGGCACGCATGAAGTAGTAGCGGAAGGCGTCGGTGCCGAAGGTGTCGGTGATCTGCGTCGGGGCGATACCGGTCAGCTTCGACTTCGACATCTTCTCGCCGCCAACCAGCAGCCAGCCGTGACCAAAGATGCCGCGAGGCGGTTCCAGGCCCGCAGCCATCAGCATCGCCGGCCAGATGACGGCGTGGAATCGCAGAATGTCCTTCCCCACGAGGTGCACGCCCGGCCAGCGGGCGGCGAGCGCCTCGTCGTCCTGGCCGTAGCCGATCGCGGTGATGTAGTTCAGCAGCGCGTCAAACCACACGTAGACCACGTGCGACTCGTCCCACGGCACCTTGACACCCCAGTCGAAGGTGGTGCGCGAGATCGACAGGTCGTCCAGGCCGCCCTTCACGAACGAGATGACCTCGTTGCGGGCCGATTCGGGCTGGATGAAGGTCGGGTTCTGCTCGTACAGGTCCAGCAGCGGCTGCTGGAACGCCGAGAGCTTAAAGAAGTAGTTCCGCTCCTTGACCAACTCGGTCGGGCGCGAGTGAATGGCGCAGACCAGTTCGCCCTCGTAGCCGCCGGTGCCGGGGACGAGGTCGCTGGGCTGCTTGAACTCTTCGCAGCCGACGCAGTAGTGCCCCTCGTAGTCACCGGTGGTGATCCAGCCGGTGTCGTAGAGGTGCTGCAAGAAGCGCTGCACGTTGACCTCGTGGCGCTCCTCGGTGGTGCGAATGAAGTCGTCATTCGAGATGTTGAGCGTCTCCAACAGCGGCTTCCACGCCTCGGCGACCAGCTTGTCGGCCCAGGCCTGCGGAGTGGTGTCGTTCGCCGTGGCAGTGCGCAGGATCTTCTGACCGTGCTCGTCCGTACCGGTGAGCAGCCAGGTGTCATCGCCACGGCCGCGGTGCCAACGCGCCAGCACGTCGGCGGCGACCTCGGTGTAGGCGTGGCCGATGTGCGGCACATCGTTCACATAGAAGATGGGCGTGGTCAGGTAGAAGCGCTCAGACACGGTGTTGATTCTATCGGTGCGCTCCTGCTGCATGACTGTGGGGTGCGGCTACTTGACCTTGGCGGTCTTCGCGCTCGAGGCGCTGGCTGCCGTCATCGAGCCACTGATCGACGGCGGTGACGGCGGTGCTCCCGCTCTGCTGGTTCCGGTGTCTACCACGACCGTCTTGCCGACGTCCCAGAACCCCTCGGGCAAGTACACGATGAAATCTGTGGTGTCGGTACCGAACCGGAAATTGTTCTCCTCATCCGGCCACCCGCCGTACTGGAGGTACTACTCATACCCCACAGCCTCCAGCGGCACCTGGATCACGTCATCGTCGGCGCCTGCCTGGGCCAGCGGCATCAGCGTGGACGCCAGCGGCAGCCGCGGCGATGCTGAGGGCGATGGCCGCGCAACGCCCGCCGAAGTGGCGGCTTGCAGCAGTGGTCTCCATGAGATGTCCCTTCGGGAAGGGACATCCACCTCCGGTGGTGTTGGCGCCGCCCCTCGCTGGGGCCGGCGCTACCGCACCGAGCGGGGCGCTCACTAGCGGGCAACCGCATGCCCCACCGTCGAGGGAATTCCTGTGCCGAATGCAGAAACGGTCCCGGAATTCCGGGGCTGCGGGAGCGGGTTACTTCGCAGCGCCCTTGGCGCGCAGCGCTGCCTCGTACAGGTCTCGGCGGGACAGGCCGGTGGCATCCGCGACCGCAGCCGCCGCGTCCTTGAGCCGTTCGCCGTCGGCGACCCGGGCAAGCACCTCGGTCAGGGCGGTTCCGGCGTCAGCTTCCTGCTCGGCCGCACCCTCCACCACGATCACTAGCTCGCCGCGGACCTCGCCCGCGGCCCAGGTAGCCAACTCGGCGAGGCTGCCACGATGGACCGTCTCGTGCAGCTTCGTCAGTTCCCGGGCGACCACCGCGCGCCGATCGGCACCGAAGGCGGCAACCATCGCGGTGAGGGTTGCGGCAATGCGGCTTGGCGCCTCGAAGAAGACCATCGTGCGCTGCTCTTGGGCCAGTGAGTCCAGCGTCCGGGCCAGCTCACCGGCCTTACGCGGCAGGAACCCCTCAAAGGTAAAGCGGTCGGTCGGTAGCCCCGAGACGGCGAGCGCCGCCAGCACCGCGCTCGGCCCCGGAATGATGCGGACCTCGACCCCGGCCGCGACCGCGTGCGCGACCGCCGCGAACCCGGGGTCCGACACCGCCGGCATCCCCGCGTCCGAGAGCAGCAGCACGTCCCCGGCAGCAGCCAGCTCGGCTACCTCGGCGGCACGCACCTTCTCGTTATGGTCGTGCAACGCGATCAGCCGGGGCCGGGCCTGAATGCCGAGCGCCATCATCAGCCGCTGCGTGACCCGGGTGTCCTCGGCCGCAATCACCGGGATCGTCTCGAGCGCCTCACGCAGTCGCGGCGAAGCATCACCGAGGTTCCCGATGGGGGTTGCAGCCAGGATCAACACCGCTCCAGTCTGTCACGGACTGTCCCACCAGGCCTGCGCGGAACGGGACAGGACACCAGTGGCCAGCAGCACCGACAGAACCGACCGAGCACCATGCGACAATCCCCGCTACAATGGTTCCGTGGACCTTCGGATCAATCCCGACTCCCCGACCCCGCCGTTCGAACAGATTCGAGCGCAGATCACCGCGGCAGCACGTGAGGGCCGCCTCGCCCCTGGCAGCCGCCTGCCCACGGTGCGCGACCTCGCCGCCACTCTCGGTCTCGCGGTGAACACGGTGGCGCGCAGCTACCGCGAACTTGAAGCCGATGGCGTGATCGTCACCCGTGGCCGCAGCGGCTCCTTCATCGCTGATAGCGCTGACCCGGTGCGCGCCGAGGCGGAACGCGCTGCCCGCGAATACGCCAGCCGCGCGCAGCGCCTGGCACTCACCCCGCAGGAAGCCGCCGAGTTGCTCGTGCAGTCCTGGGAACTGGTCTCGGACGCGAGGTAATGCCCGCAGCGCTGGGGGTGCTCGGGCGGCTTGACGCTGCCCGAAACCGCCTTGCCGAGGCGGGCCGATCGCCCGCGCGTGGGCGCTGGTTCTGGGCGATCGCGGCGCTGGTCACCGGGATCGCTGCGGTGCTGCGCCTGGTGCGCCTCGGCTCGCCCGCCGATCTGGTCTTTGACGAGACGTACTACGCGAAAGACGCGTGGAGCCTCTTGACCCTCGGCTACGAAGGAGTCTGGGCGGACGATGCAACGACGAACCCTGCGTTCGTGGCCGGCGACACCAGCGACCTCGACAGCATTGGCGACTTCGTGGTGCACCCGCCGCTCGGCAAGTGGCTGATCGCGCTCGGCATGGCGGTCACCGGGCCGGGCGATCCGGCCGGGTGGCGACTCGCGGTCGCACTCTGCGGGGTGCTGCTGGTCCCGGTGACCATGCTGATCGCGAGGCGGCTGACGGGTTCCCTCGGCGTCGCCGCAGTCGCTGGCCTACTGCTCGCCATCGACGGCCTCGGCATCGCCATGAGTCGGGTCGCCCTGCTCGATGGTCCGCTCGCGCTCGCCGTCGCGGTCGGGGTGCTGTGCTGGCTGGTGGATCACGATCGGCACCGGCGCTGGGCGCTGCGGCAGCGCAGCCGCCACCGGCTGGTTGGCGATGTCCGCACCGCGGATCGGCCCCACCTCGTGCACTGGCGCCGCCCTTGGCTGCTGTTGGCGGGCATCGCCCTCGGTGCAGCCACTGCGATCAAGTGGAGCGGACTCTGGTACTTGGCTGCCTTCGGCCTGGCGACCGTGATCGCCGACCACGTGCTGCGCCGCCGCGCCGGCCTGCCGAGGCCT
>ENA-UOVV01002098-UOVV01002098.1-compost-metagenome-genome-assembly--contig:-NODE-2098-length-12060-cov-5.036318_pt1 | contig 12060 bp, 5 predicted proteins | sample MGYA00238155_ERZ761577 | MGnify/ENA primary metagenome ERZ761577 (study PRJEB28898, sample SAMN06268775) | compost metagenome | isolation source: Emeryville, CA | place: USA:Emeryville, CA | collected...
CAGCGTACCGCCGCCTGTTTACCCCTCCCGTTGCATCCCTCCCCGAAAGAGAAAGCAGGGGGCAGAGCCGCCCTCAAAATCTCATGCTCGTCCGCATTAGATTTTCCACCCCGAACCACTCCTGCACCGCAAAACGCGACCGGACACTCTAGGGATTATCCGCCTGCGGTTGCTTCCGTAGGGCAGAGGCCATTTCCGTATCCGGCAAGTGGCCATGCCAACCTTGTGCAGTTTGGATACGCACCAAAGGAGCCTTCGGCGCTCCCTGTGGAACCCATCGACCAAGGGGCATTTCATATCCCCGTGGAACCCTCGACCGCTCCATGAGAATGGTTTGTTCCGGCACGGCTTCGGGCCAAGGTTCGACCTTGGCAATCGCGTCCTTGCCCCATATCTTGCGGGATATGGGGTATTTAAGGCGGCAAACCCCGACTTGTGAAATCGGGTATAATCGGGTATAATCGGGTATGAAATCGGATATTATAGGCCCGTTATGCAAGAACCTAAAATTGCCGTTACCCAAGAACTTTTAAAGCTGATTGCCGAAATTGACGAGTTTAAGGGCAAATGGGAAGCCTTTAAAAATATGTCGCCGGAGCGGCTGCGCCAGCTCCGTAAGGTGGCGACTATTGAAAGCATCGGATCATCCACCCGGATCGAAGGGGCGAAACTCACCGATATGCAGGTGGAAACCCTGCTGTCCAATTTAACGGCAACCTCTTTCAAAAGCAGGGACGAGCAGGAAGTGGCGGGCTATGCCGAGGCGATGGATATTATATTCCAAGCCTACGAGGATATGGCGATCACCGAAAACCATATCCGCCAGCTTCACCAGACGCTCTTGCGGCATAGCAGCAAGGACGAGCGTCACCGCGGGGATTACAAGAAGCTTGATAACCACGTTGTTGCCATTGATGAACATGGCAAGGAAATCGGCGTGGTCTTTGAAACCGCCACGCCGTTTGATACCCCCCGTGAAATGGAAGAACTGGTGCGCTGGGTCAACAAGGCTATCGCTGAAAACAGCCTTCACCCGCTTTTGATTGTGGCGGTCTTTATCGTCGTATTTCTAGCCATCCACCCGTTTCAGGATGGGAACGGACGTCTATCGCGCATCTTGACGACGCTCATGCTACTCCGCGCAGGATATGTGTATGTGCCCTATGCTTCATTGGAAAGCGTGGTAGAGGATGACAAGGACTTGTATTATAAGGCGCTGCGCCGCACCCAAACCACACTTAAGACCGAAAGGCCCGATTGGGAGCCTTGGCTGGGCTTTTTCTTGCGTTGCCTGAAAAAACAAAAAGACAATCTTGCCGCCAAGATAGATAAAGATAAGGCGGGCGACGATAATGCTCTGCCTGCGCTGTCCATGCAGGTCTTGGAGCTGCTCAAAAAACATGAGCGTCTAACCATTGCAGAGATGGTGGAACATACAGGCGCAAATCAGAATACGCTGAAAGTGCGTCTGAGGGAGCTGGTTTCTGCGGGGCGTATACAGCGCCATGGCAAGGCTAGAGCGACTTGGTATAGTCTGAACTAGGGCTTGATTACGAAAATTTGTCGTTGTGTGGCCACAGAAAAGCTTGAGCCTTCCGTTCTTTTCCGTTATTTTCTCACAATCAATAAAATGTGCGAAAACAACGGGATGACCATGACCGATATCCTGACCATCAGGGAGGTCGCTGAATACCTCAAGCTGAATGAAAAAACGACCTATCGCCTTGTGGCCGAGAGGAAAATCCCTGGTTTTAAGGTCGGTGGCGCATGGCGTTTCCGAAAGGCAGAGATTGATCGCTGGATAAAGCAGCAAGAAGGTAAAGCCTGTCAAGGGGAGCTGTAATTTATGGTTACCCCATACCACGCAAAATACTTTGCAAACGAGATTATGCGGCAGAATGCCTCCAACGATATTAAGAGGCTGTCTCGCTCTTTGTTTGATTCATGCGTGGACTTGAACCCGCACCAGATTGAAGCTGCGCTATTTGCGTTGCGCTCCCCTATCTCTAAAGGCGTAATCTTGGCCGATGAAGTAGGACTTGGCAAAACCATTGAAGCGGGTGTTTTGCTTTGCCAGCTCTGGGCTGAGCGTAAAAGAAAACTTATAGTCGTTTGCCCTGCGTCGCTGAGAAAACAATGGTCGTTAGAATTGGAGGAGAAGTTCAATCTTCCCTCGGTCGTTTTGGAGACGCGATCTTATAAGAACCTAGTAAGTCAAGGCATAGATAACCCATTTGACCTGAAGAATGCGGCCATTATCTGCTCCTATAACTTTGCCAGTCGCATGAAAGAAAAAGTGCGATCTGTTAACTGGCATATGGCCGTTATTGACGAAGCCCACAAGCTCCGCAATGTATATCGCCCGAGCAACAAAACAGGCCAAAGTCTTAAATGGGCGCTTGAGGATACAAAGAAAGTCCTCCTGACAGCTACACCTCTGCAGAACTCTCTTATGGAGTTGTATGGATTGGCTACGCTAATTGATGATCGTATTTTTGGTGACGTCTCTTCTTTCCGCGCTCAGTACACCAATTCCAAAGGTGATATTGAAGATCTGAAGACGCGCCTGATACCGTTTTGCAAGCGCACTTTACGCTCGCAGGTGCTTGAGTATGTCCCCTATACAGAGCGAAAGGCCCTGACAAGGCCGTTTAATCCTACGGACAGTGAACAAAAACTCTACGAGTCTATCTCGGCGTTTCTACTGCGCGGGGATACATACGCCATTCCGCATCGCCAGCGCCAGCTGACATCGCTTATCCTTAGAAAACTTCTGGCATCATCATCGTTTGCGGTATCTGGAACGCTGAAAACAATGAAGACACGCCTTCAAGACATACTTGATGGTATGCCGCCAGATGATGAGAAGTTTATCGATGATCTGATATACAGCGACGATATTGAAGATGACTTCTTGGAAGCTGAAGGCGAAGCTGAAGAAAATCAATCCGCTGAACCAGAATTTGATAGAAACAAGCTCGAAGCAGAAATTCAAGAGCTTGAAACCTATATCGCTATGGCCGAAGCCATTGAGACAGATTCAAAGTCACATGCTCTTTTAACTGCCTTGGAAACTGGCTTTGACAGTATGGCCAGCATGGGCGCTCATAAAAAAGCCCTGATCTTTACAGAATCGCGGCGCACCCAAGAATACTTGAAGCGTTTCTTAGACGCTAATGGGTATGCAGGAAAAATAACCCTATTTAACGGCTCGAATTCTGATGCTGAATCAAAAGCCATTTATGAAGCCTGGGTCAAAGAAAACAGCATGAATGGCCGAGCGACTGGCTCAAAGATTGTTGACATGCGATCTGCATTGGTTGAAAACTTCCGCGATACATCAGAAATTATGATTGCTACAGAAGCCGCTGCCGAAGGCGTAAACCTGCAATTCTGCTCTCTGGTGGTAAACTACGACCTGCCCTGGAATCCGCAGCGTGTAGAGCAGCGCATTGGGCGCTGCCACCGCTATGGGCAGAAGCATGATGTTGTTGTCATTAACTTCCTTAACCAGCGCAATGATGCGGATATTCGTGTCCACCAGCTTCTGGAGCAGAAATTTAACCTGTTCCAAGGCGTTTTCGGTGCATCCGATGAAGTCCTCGGCACAATTGAATCCGGCGTTGATTTTGAGAAGCGCATTCTTGAAATTTATGAAACTTGCCGCACGCCTAAAGAAATCGAAACGGCGTTCAATAAACTCCAAGCCGAGCTGGACGAAACAATCAAAGCTCGTATGGATGATGCGCGTAAGATGCTCTTTGATAACTTCGATGAGGATGTCCATGCCCGTTTGAAAATGCAGCTCGATAGCGCCAAGGCACAGCTTGACAAAATCGGACGCATGTTCTGGGAGACCACCAAAGTCACATTGAATGATCTAGCATCATTCAATGATGACGATTTAAGTTTTGATCTTAAAAAATCTCCATACCATGGCGCGGTCACAGGCATCTATCACCTGATTAGCAAAGACAAGGAAAACATTGCAGGTCGCTATCTCTACAGACTGTCCCACCCGCTTGGGGAGCATGTGATTGATACGGCGATGAAGCAGGATTTACCTGTGCAAAGCCTCCATTTTGACATCTCCAGCCACCCCGCCAAAATTTCAGTTATTGAGGCTCTTAAAGGCAAGTCTGGCTGGCTGAAGCTGGGTAAAATGACCATCGACTCTTTGGATCGCCATGAGGAGCTTGTCTTCACTGCCTGCACAGATGACGGCACTCCGCTCGACCATGAGACTTGCCAGAAACTGTTTAATTGCAAGGCAACGATTATGGGCGATGCCGATATACCAGAAGATGCAGGGCGCAAGATTGGTGCTGAGGAGAAGCAGCGTCAAAGCGCAGCTCTAAACCGTATTATGGAGCAAAATAATCAATTCTTTCGTGAAGAGCATGCCCGCATCGATAAATGGGCGGATGATATGATCTTTGCTGCCGAAAAAGAGCTGAAAGATATTCGGGAACAGATCAAAGCGATTGGCCGCCAAGTGCGTCTGGCCGAAAGCATTGAAGAACAAGCTAATCTTCAGCAGAAGGAGCTTGATCTTACAAAGAAACGCCGCAAACTGCGTAACCAGCTGGATGATATCGAAGATGAAATCGAGCAAAAAGCGCGGCACATGAAAGATCAGCTGCAAGCGCGGCTACAGCAAAAAGTTACAACAGAAGACCTGTTCACCATCCGATGGTCGGTCGTCTAAGAGATAAAGAAGGGAAAGTAAACGATGAAACAACAAGAATCTACGGCCTTTAAGCAGCTGAAAGATCAATTGCGCGAAATGTTCCAGCTTGATCGTGGCGATCTGGATTTCGGCATTTATCGCATCATGAACCAGAAACGCGATGAAGTGACCAAGTTTCTGGATGAGCAGCTTTTGCCCCAAGTGCGTGAGATACTAGAGGAATATCAGCCAGCGGATCTGGAGCAAAAACAAAAGGAATTAAAGGAAGCGGAAGCTAATCCGGCTAAGTCCTCTGCCGAATATGTGGCCAGCCTTCGCGCCGAGCTTAGCCAAGCGGTGAATTTGGATAAGCTGGAAAACGAGATTTATTCCGACCTGTATAATTTCTTCAAACGCTATTATTCCGAAGGCGATTTCATGTCCATGCGCCGTTATAAGGAAGGCGTCTATGCCCTGCCTTACGAAGGCGAAGAAGTAAAACTGCACTGGGCGAACCATGACCAGTATTACATCAAAACATCAGAAGATTTGAAAAACTACAGCTTTAAAACCGCTGGCGGCAAGAAGCGTGTACGCTTTGAAGTCGTTGCTGGTGGCACAGAAACCAACAATAACAAGGCAGCCGAAGGCAAAGAACGTCGCTTTATCCTGCACGCCGACGCGCCGGTGCAGGCCAACGGCGATGAGCTTATTATCCGCTTTGAATATCGCCCAGATGATGCCAAACGTAAGCAGAATGATCTAAACAAGGACGCTCTAGAGCAAATACTGAATTTGGCTGAAGCTACTACCTTTGGCCTGAAGGATAAAGCCCCGTCAGAGAAAAATGCCGACCGCACCTTGTTGGAAAAACACCTGACCGATTACACAGCCAAAAACACCTTTGATTATTTCATTCATAAAGATTTAGGCAAATTCCTACGCCAGGAGCTGGATTTCTTTATCAAGAACGAAATTATCCATCTAGATGACATTGAAAATGAAACCGCGCCGAAGGTTGAAACCTATCTGGCGAAGGTTAAGGCCATGCGCAAAGTGGCCGGAAAAATCATCAAGTTTCTGGCACAGCTGGAGGACTTCCAAAAGAAACTCTGGCTGAAAAAGAAATTCGTACTGGAAACCCATTACTGCGTGACGCTCGACCATATCATCGGCAGTGACATTGCTGATGAATTGCTCCCCATCATTGCCGCCAACGACGCCCAGCGCGAAGAATGGGTAAAGCTGTTTGCGATTGATGATGTTAAAGGCTATGCCGCGCCCCTCACGGTCGATTTCATCAAAGCCAACGATAAATTACTGGTCGATACGAAGTTTTTTGACACAGATTTCAAATATGCACTGTTGAGTATTTTTGATGATGTCGATAGTGAGACGACCGGCATCTTAATTAACAGTGAAAATTTTCAAGCTTTAAATCTTGCAAAAGAAAGCTACAGATCAAAAATAAAAGGTATATATATTGATCCGCCGTACAACTCTGATGCCATGGAAATTATTTATAAGAATGGCTATAAAAATAGCAGCTGGGCATCATTAATTAGTGACAGAACAAGTCTTTCGAAAAATTATTTGACACAAGACGGTATTACTTGCACCACAATTGATGATTACGAGGTGCATAATCTTGCATTGATTTTAAAAAGTAACTTTGCAGACTGCGATATCCGCCCTGTAATTATTGAGTATAATCACAGGGGACGCGTAAAGAGTAATTTTTCAATAACCCATGAGTATGCCTTGTGGTCTATCCCAAAAGGCAAAGATTTAATCACAAGAAAAAATGAGGTTTCGGATGATATCAGGCGTAACCTTAGAAGAACGGGAACAGCTTCCAAGCGTCATGAGTCGCCGAGCCAGTTCTACGGGATAGAAGTTCATAATGAAACTTTAGACATTATAAGCGTTACGGAAGCCTTGCCTTTAGGGGAGCCTGTGCCAAATCACGCCAACCCAGAAACAACTATGGTCTGGCCTATTGATGATGAGGGTGTTGAGCGCCGTTGGTACTATGGACGGGAAAGAATTTTACCTGAGGCAAAAGAAGGTACGGTATACGCAAAGAAAATTAAGAATCAGCTGCAGATTCACTATTGGCAGGCAGGGCAAGAGAAGCGGCGTAAATCTGTATGGGTTGGGTCGGAGCTGGATGCAAGTACATTTGGATCAGAATTACTAAATGATCTTTTTGGCCTTAGAGAGTTTGACTTTCCCAAAAGTATTCATGCGGTGAAGCTTTGCTTAGAATCCATGAGTTATGATTCAGAAGCTATGTTTCTGGACTATTTTGCAGGCTCAGGGACAACAGCGCATGCTGTTATAGAAATGAATCGAAGCGACAAAGGTAAAAGAAAATTCATACTTGTTGAGATGGGTGAGTATTTCAGACAAGTAACAAAGCCTCGTGCTTTAAAGGCGGCATATTCAAAGGATTGGGTTAAAGGGGTTCCTGTTTCAAGGGACGGAATTTCTCAGGTCATTAAATATTTGGCTTTGGAGCAGTACGAAGACGCGCTCGACAATCTCGGCCTTAGCAAGTCAGAAACGCAGGCAGCTTTGCTGGCCAGCAATCCGACGCTGAATGAGCAGTATATGCTTGGCTATATGCTGGATGTAGAAAGCCGTGGTTCGCAATCTTTGTTGAACATTGACGCATTTGCCGATCCGTTCGCCTATACGCTGCGCATCACCCGTAATGATGACACGCAGGTGGTGAATGTCGATCTGATTGAAACATTCAATTACCTGCTTGGCCTCACCGTCCGCACTGTTGACCGCGATAAATCCGGCATTGTGACAGTCACGGGCAAAAACAGCCTTGGTGAAAACTGTCTGATTATCTGGCGCAATGTGAATGAGATGGACAATGCCAAGCTGGACGCATGGTTTGGCAAACGTTATTCCTCGAAGGATTTTGAATTCGATGCCATCTATGTGAACGGCGATAACAACATTGAGAACATGAAACTGGCGGATGACCATTGGAAAGTCCGCCTGATTGAGGCGGAATTCAAACGCCTCATGTTTGATGTTCAGGATGTTTAAGGGGGATTGCTGATATGGCCGCAGTGAAGAAGAAGCAATCCAAGTCAAGCCTACCGTTCAATAAACGGTTGGTTTTGAACCGCTATATTCTCAGCCTGTTCGGAGTTGAGAATTTTGAGAATCTTTCCATCTATGTGAACAAGATGGAAAACGAAGGCTGGACAGAAGACCGCATTTCCAAATTCCATTATGCGGTTGTTCAGGCCTTGCCACTCGAAGGTGCGCAGCTTAATAAGGATACGTTGCTGGCTTATGACCAGAATATCGTTTCTCACACGCTGGCTATTCAGGGCAAACGGCCTGAACCGATCCGCTGGAAGTATTTCCAATATCTGGCGCTGCTTTTCACGGAAATCTATCTCGACCGTTTTATGAATGACCGTGAGGGATTTCTGGATGCGCTCAATACTTTTTGCAACCAGTTTAACGCGCCGCTTGCCGCTGGCGACCGTGTAGAGCTGTTTAGCGAGGATGACTTACGCAAGGTTGCCTTCTGGAGCGCGACAGGATCAGGCAAAACCCTGATCATGCATATGAACATCAAGCAGTATTTGCATCACCTGACCAAATCTGGCCGCTCCCGCGAGCTGAACCGTATGTTGTTGGTTACGCCGAATGAAGGCCTTTCCAAGCAGCATAAGGAAGAATTTGAGCTGTCAGGCATTCAGGCTGATGTATTTTCCAAACAAGGGGCAAGCCTGTTTACAGGGAAAGCCATCGAAATTATCGAGATCACTAAGCTGACCGAGGACGCCAAAAGTGCCGATGGTGTATCTGTCGATTTGAATGCTTTTGAAGGCAATAACCTTGTGCTGGTTGATGAAGGCCACCGTGGATCAAGCGGCGCTGTGTGGAGCAGTCGTCGCCGTAAGCTGGCCGAAAAAGGCTTTACATTTGAATATTCAGCCACCCTTGGGCAGGCCGCAGCAGGCAATCTTCCCTTGACACAAGAATACGCCAAGTCGATCTTGTTCGATTATTCCTACCGCTATTTCTACAGCGATGGTTACGGCAAGGACTACCGTATTTTGAATTTAGCCGATGATAATGACGAGGCCATTCGCGAGCTTTATCTGACAGCCTGCTTGCTGACATTCTATCAACAGAAGGTTTTGTTCAAAGATCCGCGATCAAAGGTAAAGCAATTCAATATTGAAAACCCGCTCTGGGTATTTGTCGGCGGCAGCGTTACCAAAACGACCAGCGCCAGAGATATCTCCGATACGGTGGACATTGTCCAGTTTCTTGCCCGCTTTACGGCATCGACCAACAAAGCGTCTGTTTTGCAGCGGATCGCCCGCGCAATAAGTGGCGACACTGGCCTTCTGAGTGCTAAAGGGCATGACATTTTTGCCAACGCCTTCCCGTATCTAGGCGATCACATGCAAACGCCGGAACAGCTTTATGACGGTATCATGCGCGATATTTTCAATGCCAATGGCAGCGCATCCCTGCATGTTGAAGATCTTAAGGGTGCAGATGGTGAGATTTCTCTCCGCCTGGGTGATAACGCCCCGTTTGGCGTGATTAACGTTGGTGACTCCTCAAAGCTTTGCGATCTGCTGGGCAAGCATGATGATATCAATGTATCTGAAAGAAATTTCAGTGGCTCCTTGTTCCATGCCATCAATAAAGAAGGCTCAACGATCAATATCTTGATCGGCTCTAAGAAATTCACTGAGGGCTGGAGCAGCTGGCGTGTCAGCACCATGGGACTGATGAATGTCGGGCGCAGCGAAGGATCGCAAATTATTCAGCTTTTTGGCCGTGGCGTGCGCCTTAAAGGTTTTGAGAACACTTTGAAGCGTCACAGCGCATTGCGGGAACAAGGTGTTGCCTATAACCAGTATCTTTCCCAGCTGGAAACGCTGAATATTTTCGGCATTCGTGCCGATTATATGGAACAATTTAAGGCTTATCTTGAGGAAGAAGGTGTGCCGACGGAAGACAATCTCGAGGAGATCGTCATTCCGGTTATTCCTAACCTTGGAAAACAAAAGCTTAAAACCGTCCGCCTAAAAGAAGGGCTAGACTATAAGCGCAATGGCGAAAAACCATCCCTAGCCCTGCGTGATGATATCAAGCGGAACAGGGTAACACTGGATTACTATCCTCGAATTCAGGCGCAAATCGCCAAAGGCATTCAAGTTAATCAAGAGCAGGCCGTCAAGCATAGCGACGTACTGACGCCAGAACACATTGAGTTTCTGGACATGGATGCTATCTATTTTGACTTGCAAACATTCAAAAATGAGAGGGCATGGTTCAACCTAAATATCTCCAAGGCTGAAATTAAGAGCATTTTGCTCGATTCTTCTTGGTATGAAATCCTAATCCCCAAAGAGCAGCTTCTGTTTGATACCCTTGATAAGGTGCATGTCTGGCAGAACATCGCCTCAAACCTGATCCAGAAATATTGTGACCGCTTCTACAGGGCATCAAAAGATCAGTGGGAAGCACCTCATCGCGAATATCGAGACCTTGATCCGACTGATCCGAGCTTTATTGCTGAATACAAAGTACTGATCGATAAATCACAGCAGCAAATCGTCAATCAGCTGAGAGCGATTAAGGCTAAAATTGAAAGTGGCGAAATGCCGACTGCTGATCTTACCTTTGGTCAAGGGCGAGCCTTAGTATTTGATCGCCATCTTTACCAACCTCTGCTGTATGCAGAGAGCGGAGATATTCAGGTGAAGCCTGTAGCTCTGAACAAAGGCGAAAAAACATTTATTGAAGATCTAAGAAGATTTTATCAGCAGAACACAGCGTTTTTTGCAGGGAAGGAACTTTATCTTCTTAGAAACATGAGTAAAGGCCGTGGTGTAGGGTTCTTTGAAGCGGGAAACTTCTATCCTGACTTTGTGATGTGGGTGATTGATGGAGATAAGCAGTACGTCTCTTTCGTTGACCCCAAGGGCATCTTCAACTTGGAGCCGGGCGATCCAAAAATCGAATTCTATAAAACCATTAAGGCTGTTGAAAAGCAGCTAGGCGATCCGAAGGTTATTTTGAATTCATTCATTGTATCCGTAACGCCTTATCATGTTGTTCGTAAATGGGATGGCGGCATGAGCGAACAAGACTTTGCAGGAAGGCATGTCTTTTTTCAATCGAGTAAGGGATATATTGCCCTCATGCTTAAAAGTATTCAGTAATCGGGTCTTAGGCAGCATGGGGGTAAACTTTGTCAGCAAGTAATGAAGCTTAGCATCTATTGAGTCGTTTTGACGCCCTCGTAGTGGCTGTTAGGGCGAAGGTTTATTCTGTAAAAATAGGTTTTTGGGAGATACAATAGAGAAGTAAGGTATTGAAAAGCTGGGTATTTTTTTGTACCCTAATACTGGGGAAGGTGTCTGCAGTTCTGGCAGATACCGTTAGCGTAAGGGGATGAAAATATGCCAACTGCAGTATCGCTTTTTAGCGGTTGTGGGGGGTCTGACTTTGGACTGCACAAAGCCGGATTTGATATACTCATGGCCAATGACATCATGCCATATGCCGCAGAAGTGTATCGGGCGAATTTACCTGATGCTGATTTTAAGCTATGCAGCGTAACAGATATAGAGAAGTTTCCAAAAGCCGACTTACTGGTGGGATGTTATCCTTGTCAGGGGTTTAGTCAAGGCGGTGCCCGCGACCCTGGGCGAAATATCAATTATCTGTATAGGGAATTTGATAGAGCTTTACGTGCAATCAAGCCGAAGGCATTTATTGTTGAAAACGTATCAGGAATGAAAAGGGCCGATTTTGCCCATCTATTGCAAAATCAGGTTACGAGATTTCGCTTTTCTGGATACAGCGTAAAATGGAGAATCCTGAACGCGGCAGATTATGGTGTGGCTCAGGAGAGGTATAGAATTCTTATAGTGGGTATTAAAACTTCCATTGGAGCAGAGTTTGATTTTCCGCCTCCAAAATATGGAGTTAGTTCTAAAAAGCCGTATAAAACACAAAAAGACGTTATTTCTGATCTTCCTTTATGGCCAGAAGGTGAATTCTGTGATGATCCATTCCATTGGTATTACCTGTCTCGAGATAGGAGAAGGTCTTGGGATGAGCCTTCGAAAACCATTGTGAGTGGTATGAGGCATATGCCCCTCCATCCAAGCAGCCCCAAACTTATAAAAATCGCTGCGGATAAATGGAAGTTTGAGGATGACCAGCCTGCGCGCCGTCTGTCATACAGGGAGGCTGCGCTATTGCAGGGATTCGGGAAAAGGTTTAAATTTCCAGACACAGTTCCGCTTTCTGTGAAATACAAAGTCATTGGTAATGCAGTTCCTCCGCCCCTGTTTCAATCAGTTGTAGAAGCAATCCCTGAT
>ENA-UOVV01002102-UOVV01002102.1-compost-metagenome-genome-assembly--contig:-NODE-2102-length-12033-cov-3.798046_pt1 | contig 12033 bp, 11 predicted proteins | sample MGYA00238155_ERZ761577 | MGnify/ENA primary metagenome ERZ761577 (study PRJEB28898, sample SAMN06268775) | compost metagenome | isolation source: Emeryville, CA | place: USA:Emeryville, CA | collected...
GGCGGCAGGTGCGGGGGCGCCCGCGGCCGACGCGAGGGCCAGCGAGGCGATCGCCGCGAGGACGGCGGCGGCGAGGCGGTCGATCACGGGCGGCAGTCTATCCGAGCCCATGCGGCCTATAGGGTTGGGTAATGAGCCACGAATCCGAGCAGTCACCGTCATCCCGAATCGGGGCCCTCGCCCAAGAGCTGATGGAGCAGGTCGAGCGCGACACCCCCGGGGCGCGACTCGATCAGCTCGTGATCTCGGCGGTGCTGAGCGAGGACGCGGGGGTGGACGAGCAGACCATGCACGTCCAGCTCGTGTCCGACTCCTCCGACCCGCTCTCGGTGGTCGGCCTGCTCACCGTCGCGCTGGACCTGGCCAAGGGCCAGCTCACCGGCGGCGAGTAGCCGGGCGCGCCGCCCGACCGGCGGCGCCTCCCGAAGGGAGGCACGAAAAAGCCCCGGGCGACCGGGGCTGGACGCACGAAAAAGCCCCGGGTGACCGGGGCTTTTCGATGCTTGGTGGCGACCCGCCGGGCAGAGGCCGGCGCCACGCGCGCTGTCGGACCGGTCAGCGCGAGTAGTGCTCGACGATCAGGCGCTCCTCGATCGGGGCGGCGATGTCGCTGCGGTCGGGCAGGCGGTTGACCGTGCCCTTGAGGCCGTCGTGGTCGGCGAGCAGCCAGGCCGGGGTGGGGCCGGCGGTCTCGGTCGACTGGCGGGCCATCGGCTCGATCGCCGAGTTGGCCTTGACCGCGATCACGTCGCCGGCGGAGACCTCGTAGGACGGGCGGTCGAGCCGCTTGCCGTTGACCTCGATGTGCTGGTGGACGACGAACTGGCGAGCCTGCGCGCGGGTGGTCGCCAGGCCGAGCCGGTAGACGACGTTGTCGAGCCGCGACTCGAGGTGCCGCATCAGGTTCTCGCCGGCCATGCCCTCCTCGCGGTTGGCGCGGTCGAAGAGCTTGGCGAACTGCTTCTCGCGCAGGCCGTACATCGACTTGGCGCGCTGCTTGGCGCGCATCCGCACGGAGAACTCCGAGGCGCGGCGACGCCCCCGGCCGTGCTGGCCGGGCGGGTACGGCCGACGCTCCATGGCGCTCTTGCCGCCCAGGGCGCGCTCGCCCTTCAGTCCGAGGTCTACGCCTTCACGGCGGGAAAGCTTCTCTTTTGGTCCGGTGTATCTGCCCATAGTGCGACCGAAGACAGTACCGGATCGGGCCGGGCCACGCGCTGCCACGGCCCGCGGGGCGGGCGGAGATTCCCGGTCCGGGACGCCTGGGGAGGCCTCCGACCGGTATTCCGACCACATTGGCCGGGATTTGTTAGGTTACCCAAATTAGGCTGACCTAAGCCAAGGCGGAGCGCCGCCGCCGCGATTCGCGGCGGCGCCCCGTCCCCCTCGTCCCACCCCACAGGAGAACCCCCAGATGCCATCCCTCACCCGCCCCGGCGCCCGGTCCCTCGTCGCGCTGGCCGCCCTGGCGGTTGCGGGCCGGACCTGGGCGGGTAGGGCGTCCACCCGCCGAACTGACGCCGCCGCGGTTCGGGCGCCAGACGCACGGATAGAGTGAGGTCGAGATGGAGTCACTCAAGGGAAAGCTCCTGGTGGCGGCGCCCAGCCTGTTCGACTTCTTCCGTCGGACCGTCGTGCTGGTGGTCGAGCACACCTCGCAGGGCGCCTTCGGGGTGATCTTGAACCGGCGGGCGGATCACCAGGTGGTGGAGCTGGTGCCCGACCTGACCCCGCTGGTCGACCGGGGCGCGCCGCTCTGGGTCGGCGGCCCGGTCGGGCCGGACTCGATCGTCGTGCTCGGCGAGTTCGAGGAGCCGGAGAAGTCGGCCGGCGCGATCGGCCAGGGGATCGGCGTGGTCGATCCGGACGCCGACACCGAGGTGCTGCGGGCCCGGGTCTTCATCGGCCACGCTGGCTGGGGGCCGAGCCAGCTCGACGACGAGGTCGAGCGGGACTCCTGGATCGTCTCCGACCTGGGCGTCGACGACGTCTTCGCCGAGGGCGACCTCTGGTCCGACGTGCTGGGCCGGCTGGGCGGGGACCTGGCGCTGCTCGCGACCATGCCGGAGGACCCCTCGCTCAATTAGTGCGCGAATACCCCCGGACGGGGGGTTGTTTCCATTCGCACTAACTGGGTACGTTCCGAGGCGGACGTGTGTCGCGCAAGGCAGGGGCGCGTGATTCGGGGCACGGTTCGCGATAGCGGCCGAGTGGTCGGCTGACAAACAAGGGGGTGACGGTCTCGCGGTCTTTCGGACGAAGCGCGCCCCTAGGCAGAAAGAAGGAGATGATGTTGAGTATCGTTGATGTGCGCAAGGTCGCGGTCACCGCGATGGCGATCGTGAGCGGGATGCTCGCGATCGCGCTGATCTCACCCGGCGGCGCGATCGCCGCCAGCAGCACCTATCCCGGCGGGGCCGGAACCGACTTCGGCTCCTCCGCCGGCGGGTGGATCCACGCCGAGCAGTACGACGGCCTGTGCCTGCAGGGCGTGACCTGCCCGACGATCTCGGGCAGCCACGTCGGCTCCGGAGGGACCGGGGGAGCCGCGGACGGCTTCATCCGCACCGCCTCGGGCTCGACCACCCTGGCGGCGCTCCTGTCCAACTCGATCGGCACCTGGACCAGCCCGGACTTCACCTACTCGGGCGCGGGCGGGAAGGAGCCGGACCAGCTCACCTTCACGATGAGCAAGCGGTCCGACTTCGGGTCCCTGCTCGCCCTGGGCGCCGACGTCTCTCTGACCGTCAAGGCGATCAACAAGTCCGGCGGCCCCGACCTGGTGCTGATCGACCCGAGCAGCCCCGGCCAGGACGCGGCCTGGGGCTCGATCGGCGGCAGCGTCTCGCCGGGGGCGCTGACCGTCGGCAGCAAGTACGCGATCCAGGCCACGGTCTCGATCGGCGGCCTGGCGGCGGTGCTGCCGGCCGGCGGGATCGACCTCGATGACGTCGCCCTGGTCGCCTCCAAGTCCGACGGGGGCAACGGCGGCGGTGGCGGCAACGGCGGTGGCGGCAACGGCGGCGGTGGCAACGGTGGCGGCGGCAACGGTGGCGGCGGCACCGGGACCAAGCCGCCGCCGGCGGTGATCCCGCCCGGCAAGGCCTACTTCCACAACGGGCGGCTGTTCGTCCGGGTGAAGTGCCCGGCCAAGTTCAAGCCGCGCTGCCGGATCAAGGCGGTCGTGCTGACCAAGCGCCGCCACGGCAAGGCGATGACCCGGCGGGTCAAGGCGAACGTGAAGAGCCGCCGGTTCGTCCGCAAGGCGCTGGTGGTCAAGCCGAAGTTCCGCAAGCGGATGCGGAAGCTGGCCAAGGTGAACCACAAGACGGTGACCCTGCGCCTCCGGATCAAGTCGCGGAAGGGCAAGAAGAAGGGCACCAGGCTGCACAGCCTCCGGGTGCTCGAGCGCCGCTGACCGGCGGGCCGCGGAGGGCCGGCCCGGGCGGGCTGACGTAGGCTTCGGCCATGTCATCCCGCCCGGGCCAGCCCGACCGCGCCCTCGACCACGCCGACCTCGATCCCGACCCGATCGTGCAGTTCGGGCGCTGGTTCGAGCAGGCCGGCGCGGTCAGCGACATGCCCGAGGCGATGACCCTGGCCACGGTCGACCCGGAAGGCCGGCCCGACGCCCGGATGGTGCTGCTCAAGGCCGCCGGCCCGGACGGGTTCCGCTTCTTCACCAACTACGACGGGGTGAAGGCCGGCCAGCTCGAGGCCAACCCGGCGGCCGCCCTGGTCTTCCACTGGCCGGTCCTGGACCGGCAGGTGCGGGTGCGGGGGAAGGTCGCCCGGCTCTCCCCGGAGGACTCCGACGCCTACTTCGCCACCCGGGACCGGGCCAGCCAGGTCGGTGCCTGGGCCTCGCCCCAGAGCCGGGTCCTTGAGGCGGGCCGGACCGAGCTCGACCGCCTGGCGGCGGAGACGGTCGCCCGGTTCGAGGGCGTCGAGGAGATCCCGCGGCCGCCGCACTGGGGCGGGTACCTGGTCGAGCCGGACCGGATCGAGTTCTGGCAGGGCCGCCGGGCCCGGCTGCATGACCGTTTCCGGTACGAGCGCGACGGCTCCGGCTGGCGGATCCTGCGGCTCGCCCCCTGAGCCGGCGCGGCGCCACCGCACCTTTCGGGCGGGGTCGTGTTGGAGCGGGGGAAGGGGTCGGGTACTCGACCGTTTTTCGTGTAGGGTGTCTCGTCGCTGCCTTGGGTGGCGCAGGGACTAACTTCAAGGTTGGGAGAGATTTGATGCGAGCGAAGCACTTCCGGAGACTGGTGATCGCCAGCCTGGCCGCGTTGGCCGTGGCGCTCACGGGGATCACCGTCACCGGCACGGCGACCGCCACGACCCCGAGCGAAGCCTCGGCCACGGTGAGCGCGCTGACCGGCAAGGAGAAGAAGGCCAAGAAGAAGGCGCTGAAGAAGTGCCGGAAGATCAAGGCCGCCAAGAAGGCCCCGCGGGCCAAGAAGCGCCGGATGGCGAAGAAGCGCCGCGCCTGCATCAAGCGGGTCAAGAAGAAGTACCGCAAGCTCAACAAGCTCCCCGGCAAGCCCGCCCCGAAGGCCAACGCGGCCGCGACCTTCAAGGCGCGCGGCTCGGTCGGCGACGCCTACGTCACCGGCGCCAAGGAGGGCGACAAGCTGCTGCTGGTCTCCCGGCACGACCGGACCATCCGGACCGGGGTCGCCGACCGGTTCGGCAGCAAGATCTTCTACGACGTGAAGCCGGACGCCGGCTACACCGTCCGCCTGAAGAAGGGCCGCAAGGTCCAGGGCACCAAGCGGTTCAAGGTGCTCAAGCCCGGCGCCAACCCGAAGCAGTCGTTCTACGACAGCAAGGATCTGAAGCAGGGCCTGAACTACGTCACGATGCGTGACGGCATCGAGCTGGCGATGACGGTCCGGCTGCCCCCGGGCAAGACCCTGGCGGACGGTCCGTTCCCGACCCTGATCGAGCACTCGGGCTACCAGACGGCCGCGCCGCACGACCTGCTCTCGGCGGTGCTCGGCGGCGGCGACCCGCTCGCCCCGGACACCTCGACCGCGGTCGGCGCGCTGATCGGCCCGCAGATGGGCTTCGCCGTGGTCAGCGTGCAGATGCGTGGCTCCGGCTGCTCCGGCGGCGCCTTCGACCTGTTCGGGCTGCCGACCACCTACGACGGCTACGACATGGTCGAGACCGTCGCCGCCCAGAACTGGGTGCGCGGCAAGGTCGGCATGGTCGGCATCTCCTTCTCGGGGATCAGCCAGCTGTTCGCGGCCGGCACCCAGCCGCCCAACCTGGCGGCGATCGCCCCGATGTCCGTCACCGACGACATCTACGCGGCCACCGGCTACCCGGGCGGCATCTTCAACAAGGGCTTCGCCCTGAGCTGGATCACCGACCGCATGAAGAACGCCGAGCCGGCCCCGGAGGCCGGGCAGAACTGGGCGAAGATCATGAGCACGACCGGCGACCCGGACATCACCGATCCGGTGCTGCGCGAGTCGCAGAAGCAGCACTGCCTGGACAACCAGACCCTCCGGCTCCAGACCCGTGACGCCAACAAGCTGATCGAGGAGAACCCGTTCCGGACGCCGCTCTTCTTCAAGGAGCGCTCGCCCGGCAAGTGGGTCAAGGACATCAAGGTCCCGACCTTCCTGGTCGGCCAGTTCCAGGACGAGCAGACCGGGGGCCACTTCCCGAACAGCATCGCCGGCCTGAAGGACAACAAGGACGTCTGGCTGGTCCTCCAGAACGGCGTGCACGTCGACTCGCTCGGCCCGAGCGTGATCACGGACTGGGGCGACTTCATCAACCTGTTCGTCGCCAACCAGATCCCGAAGATGCCGGCCCTGCTGGTCGGTCTCAGCGGCACCCTGTACGGGGAGCTGGCCGACGCGCCCTCGCTGCCGGTCCACGACTCGAAGTACAAGGACTACACCAGCGTCAGCAAGGCCAAGGAGGACTTCCGCAAGGACAATCCGCGGCTCCGGCTGCTGATGGACAACGGCGCCGCGATCCCGGGCTCGCCCGGCGGCATCGGCGCCAAGTGGGAGATCGGCCTGGGCGACTGGCCGGTGCCGAACGCCAAGTCGACGAGCTACTTCTTCGACAAGGACGGCGGCATGACCGGCGCCAAGCCGAGCCAGGCCGGCGAGGCCTCCTACACGTCGGATCCGAAGGCCCGCCCGATCCAGACCCTGGTCGGGGCCGGCGAGTCCGACGCCTGGAAGGCGCAGCCGCCCTACAACTGGGCGCCGGTCGCGGCCGGCAAGGGCCTCGGCTTCACCAGCCCGGCCATGACCCAGGACACCCTGATCGCCGGTCCCGGCAGCGTCGACCTCTGGCTCAAGTCGTCCGCCGCCGACACCGACATCCAGGTGACGGTCAGCGAGGTCCGGCCGGACGGCAAGGAGACCTACGTCCAGAACGGCTGGCTCCGTGCCTCCCACCGCAAGCTCGACGGGAAGCTCTCGACCGACGTCAACCCGGTCCAGACCCATCTCGCCGAGGACGGGGCGAAGCTGCCCGCCGGCCAGTACAGCTCGGTGCGGGTGCCGATCTTCCCGTTCGGCCACATGTTCCGCGCCGGCTCGAAGATCCGGGTGACGATCACCGCCCCCGGCGGCGACCGTCCGATCTGGGACTTCGACACGATCGAGGGCGGCACCACCCAGAACAGCATCCTGCTGGGCGGGGACAAGCCGTCCAAGGTGGTGCTGTCGGTGGTCCCCGGCGTCGACTCCAAGGGCAACGCGCTGCCCGGCCCGACCGACCTGCGCGGCCAGCCCAGCCGGGACTACGCCACCGCCTCGAACGGCGGGTGAGCCGCTCTCCGGGGACGGAGAGATGAGAGGTTCGGCGGTGACGGCCGCGGCGCTCGCCGCGGCCGTCGCCGTTCTGGCCGGCGCCGCCCGGCTGCTCCTCGGGATCGGCCCGGACACCCACGGGGCGGACCTCGAGCGGTTCGAGGTCCGCTCGAGCGCCGTGCCCGGCGAGCACCCGGCGGTCGCGGTCGTGCGCTGCGCGGCTGCAGGACCGCTGCCACCGGCTGAGATCCCGGCGAGCCTGGCGAAACCGGGTTAGGCTGGCCGTTGGAGCTTTTTTCGGGATGTCCTCGCGCCTCATCAAGCCGATCCCGGCCGCGCTCGCCGTCGCGGCCGGCCTGCTCCTGCCCGGGACGGCGTCCGCCGCCCTGTCCGTGCCCTCGCCGGCCCCGGCCCCGCAGCCGGTGGTGCAGCCGGAGCTCAAGACCGTCCTCCCGATCGCCCGCCAGGAGCTCCGCAAGCGGGTCCGGGAGCGCCGCGGCAACAACGTGCCCCGCTACCGCAACGGCAAGGGCCGGGTCGCGCCGTACAGCATCCGCGACCAGTGGTGCGTCGCCTTCGGCACCTGGGTCTGGAGCCGGGCCGGCTTCGAGGACTACCTCGGCACCGACCTGATCTGGCGCGCCCACGACGGCACCGACGTGGCGATCCAGGTGACCGACCTCTCCCGCTGGGCGCAGCGCACCGCCCACTGGTCGGCGCGGGCCAAGCCGGGCTACCTGGTCGCCTACGACTTCAGCCACATCGGCGTCGTCGAGCGGGTGGACCGCAACGGCCGCGCGGTCAAGGCGATCGAGGGCAACAAGAGCGACCGGGTCCGCCGGGTCGACGTGCCGATGCGGAACGTCACCGGCTACATCAGCCCGATCGAGCTCTCCACCGGCGAGGTCCTCAGCTCCCTCCAGCGCCCCGACATGATCGTCCCGGCCGGCATCGCCGAAGACCCGATGTCGGTCGCGGTCTCCAGCTCCGGCGAGTAGGCCCGGGGGCGGGCCGCCGGGGGCCGCGCGGGGCCCCGGCCTCGCCGGCGTTCGGTCGGATGGGCACGGCTGGTTTCGAACCAGCGACCTCTCGCGTGTGAAGCGAGCGCTCTCCCGCTGAGCTACGCGCCCGGGATGGCCTCCCATAATAAATAGGTCGGTCCGGCCGTGCCCCTCGACGCCGGCGGGGGCGGGCCGGTAGGATCCCTGGCGGACCGTGCTAGGCGGGGAGTTAGCGGTGCCTTGTCACTTGCAATCCGCTTCAGCAAGGCCGAATTCCGTTCCGAGGGGCTGGCCACCGGGGTCAGTGCACCGAGGGAGGCGTTGACGGTCAGGTCCCGCGCGACGCAAGCCCGTGAACCAGGTCAGGTCCGGAAGGAAGCAGCCTTAAGCGGAAACTACGGGTGCCGCGGGGAAGCCTTGCCCGAGCCGAACTCGATGGCCACGTCCGGTGACTTCGTTTCGAAGGCGGAGGCACGGTCCACTTCTCACACCGATGGACCGACCCGTGTGGGAGGCCGGATGCGGGGCCGGACGGCGCTCCCGCGCTGACGCGAAGGACTCCTCGGGCCCGGCTGCGGACCGCCATGCGGTCACGCCTGTGTGACGGCGCGCACACTCGGACCGGAAATCGTCTAGAATCAGATATTGGATCCAGGATCAAGGCACGGATATCGCAATGACATTCTCAATCGGACCCGAATGCATCGACCTCACCGACCGCTCCTGCATGGACGTCTGCCCGGTCGAGTGCATCTACATAGGGGAGCGCAAGCTCTACATCCAGCACGACGAGTGCATCGATTGCGGTGCCTGCGAGACGGCCTGTCCCCACCAGGCGATCCGCCACGAGGACGACCTGGACTCGCCGACGTTGCTCGCCTTCGCGGAGGACGAGGAGAGCTTCTTCAACGAAGTGCTGCCGGGGAGGAGTGAACCGATCGGTTCTCCCGGCTCGAGCTCGGAGATCGGCCCGATCGGGGTCGACACCGAGCTGGTCAGATCACACGCCCGAAAGGAACCCTGAACGACATGAGAACCTCGGCACCAACCTCGGCTCGACGACCGTGGCGCGCCCTGATCGCCGCCCTGGTCGCCACCTTCGCCCTCGGCCTCGCCGTGTCGGCCTGCGGCGGCGACGACAGCTCCGCCTCCGGTGACGGCCCGCTCGAGATCGGCGTGCTCGCCCCGATGAGCGGCTCCGTGGCCTCCGACGGGGAGGACATGGTCAACGCCTCGAAGCTCGCGATCGAGTCGGTGAACGCCGACGGCGGCATCGACGGCCGCCAGCTCGAGCTGAACGTGGCCGATGACGCCTGCGAGGCCCAGCAGGGCGTCCAGGCCGCCGAGAAGCTGGTGCAGGACGAGGTCCTCGCCGTGGTCGGCGGGTTCTGCTCCGACGCCACGCTGCCGGCGATGGAGGTCTTCGACCGCTCCGACCAGCTCCCGTTCGTGGTCTCGGTCTCCTCCAACCCGGACGTCACCGAGTCCGGCCTCGAGAACATCGTCCGGCTGATCGGGCGCGACGACCAGGAGGCCCCGGCCGACGTCTCCTACCTGACCGACGTGGTCGGCAGCGAGAAGGTGGCGATCGTCCACGACAACACCGAGTTCGCGGTGTCCGTCGCCGACAACATGAAGAAGCTGATCGAGGAAGAGGGCGGCCCGGAGATCGTCTACTTCGACGCGGTCCAGCCCGGCAGCAACGACTACCGCTCGGTGCTCGACCGGGTCAAGCGTGAGGGCGCCGACACCTTCTTCTACACCGGCTTCTACCCCGAGTTCGGGCCGATCGCCCGCCAGTGGGCCAGCCTCGGCTACGACTACAACCTGATCGGCGGCACCTCGACCATCAACGCCTCGGTCGCCGAGCTGGCGCCCCAGGCGGTGACCGACGACAAGTTCTCGATCGTCACCTACCCGACGGCGCTGCTGCTCCAGGGCCCGGAGGCCAAGCAGTACCGCACCGACTACAAGAAGGAGTTCGGCGACGAGCCCGGCCCCTACGGCGTCTTCCAGTACGACGCGATCAAGACCCTGATCGCCGCGATCCAGGAGGATCCGTCGGATCTCTCCCACTCGGCTCTCAACGAGCGGCTGAAGGCGGTCGAGATCGAGGGCATCACCGGCGCGATCGACTTCGACGACAAGGGCGACCGCAACGCCTTCCCGTACCTGGCGGTGCGGGCCGGCGACGACGGCGAGTTCGCCCCCGTCCACGCGATCGACTCCGACGGCACCTGGAGCGAGAGCGAGTAAAGGCATCCTCCCCGTCCGGCGGCCGGCCCGAGAGGGCCGGCCGCCGGACACCCTCGACCCCTCCGAACCTGTCCGATGGACACATTCATCCAAGTCCTGGTGAGCGGCCTGACGGTCGGATCCTTCTACGCCCTGGTGGCCCTCGGCTACACCATGGTCTACGGGATCATCCGGCTGATCAACTTCGCCCACGGCGACCTGGTCATGGTGGCCGCGTTCATCGGCTGGTTCGTCCTCGACCGCACCGCGGTCGGCGACCTGCCGGCCGTCCCCCAGATCGCGATCGCCGGGACGATCGCGATCGGCGGCGCCGTCCTGATCGCGCTCGGCCTGCTCCGGTTCGTCTACCGCTCGCTGATCGACTACCCCCTCGGCTTCATGATCGTCGCCCTCAGCGTCGCGTTCTGCCTGCAGGAGCTGGTCAAGCTGATCTTCGGGGCCAGCAACCGGGCCTACCCCGCCTACGGGATCAGCACCGAGTCGATCGGCTTCCTCGGGGTGACGGTCAACCGCATGGACCTGGTCGTGATCGCCCTGGCGGCGGTCCTGATGATCGGGATGCTCTGGTTCGTCAACCGGACCCGGACCGGGCTGGCCATGCGGGCCCTGGCGGTCGACCACGACGCCGCCCGGCTGATGGGCATCGACGTGCGGGCCCTGATCGCGGTCGCCTTCGGCGTCGGCGCCGCCCTGGCCGCCTTCACCGGCGTGCTGTCCGGCGTCTACTACCAGCGGATCGGGTTCGAGATGGGCTTCATGCTCGGCATGAAGGCCTTCACCGCCGCGGTCGTCGGCGGGATCGGCAACGTCGGCGGCGCCATGGTCGGCGGGCTCCTGATCGGCATCCTCGAGGCCGCGGTCCAGGGCTACCTGTCCAGCACCTGGTCCGACGCCTTCATCTTCGGCACCCTGATCCTGGTCCTCTACCTGCGGCCCCGCGGCCTGCTCGGCGAGCGCGTGGCGGAGAGCACCTGATGGGCTCGCTCGCCGCCACCCGGGAGCTGCTGTCCTCGGGCTCGCTCAAGGCGCGGATCGCGCTGACCTCGATCATCGGCGCGGTCTCCTTCGCGGTCGTGATCGCCCTGCTCGTGATGGGCATGGGCTCGACCTACTGGATGGCGATCGCGATCTCGGTGACCACCTACGCCACGATGGGCCTCGGGCTGAACGTGGTGCTGGGCTACGCCGGCCTGCTCGACATGGGCTACGCCGCCTTCTTCGCGATCGGCGCCTACACCTCCGCGATCCTGACCGTCAACCTGGAGTGGAACTACTTCCTCTCGATCCCGATCGCGGTGGTCGTCACCGGCCTGGCCGGGATCGTGATCGGGTACCCGACCCTCCGGCTGCGGCCCGACTACCTGGCGATCGTCACGATCGGGTTCGGGGAGGTCGTCCGCACCGCCTTCAACAACTGGCAGTACGTCGGCGCCACCCGCGGCCTCTACCCGCTGCCCAACCCCGAGCTGTTCGGCTTCGTCTTCGACGACCCGCAGCGGCAGCTGATCCTGGCGGCCGTGCTGTTCGGGATAGTGCTCGCCTTCGTCAACCGGCTCGGGGTGTCGCACATAGGCCGGGCCTGGCGGGCGATACGCGACGACGACTTCGCCGCCGAGGTCGTCGGGGTGCCGACCCTGCGCCTCAAGATCGGGGCCTACGTCATGGGCGGCGCGGTCGGCGCGATCGCCGGCGCGATCTTCGCCAGCCGCTCGGTCGCGATCGACCCGACCAACTTCACCCTGTTCGTCTCGGTCCAGGTGCTGATGGTGGTCGTCCTCGGCGGGCTCGGCAGCGTCCGCGGGGTGCTGCTCGCCTCGACCGTCTTCGTGGTCCTGCCGGAGATCCTGCGCGAGGCGGATGCGATCTACCTCGACGAGATCCGCAAGGCTGGCCTCTACAACACCATCTGGCAGGCGTTCGCCGTGCTGCTTCCGGTCCAGACCGTGGGCGTGATGGGCGATGGCCGCACCTACGAATTCGTCTGCGCCCTG
>ENA-UOVV01002109-UOVV01002109.1-compost-metagenome-genome-assembly--contig:-NODE-2109-length-12012-cov-21.258426_pt1 | contig 12012 bp, 11 predicted proteins | sample MGYA00238155_ERZ761577 | MGnify/ENA primary metagenome ERZ761577 (study PRJEB28898, sample SAMN06268775) | compost metagenome | isolation source: Emeryville, CA | place: USA:Emeryville, CA | collected...
GTGTGGTTTTGCCAACAATCGCTGGACCTTGCGCTCATGGTGTTGTCGAATAAGAAACGGGCGTAACGGGCAAGGGGAGCAAAAACGATGACATCACACCGCGAGGGACGAATCGACACCGCTGCATTGCAAGTACTTTCACATCGTCTCGCGGATGGCTCTCGGCAGTACGCGCCGCAGGACCTCGACGATGCTCCTGAGTTGCCAGGACGTACGCCGGGCCAAGCGCTCGCGTCTGCACCTCAACCCCCGGTTGGACCTCGCGCGGTCATCCTCGACTGCGGTACGTCGCGGCTCACTGGATACACCCACGTCCTGTGGATCGCTCCCAACGCTGACGCGATGATTGGCTCGCACGTTGTTGAGCAACTCGCGTTCATCGTGGGCCGCGTGGTGGGGGTGGAGGCGTTCGCCTGGGAGGGCAATGACCGTCTCCATGTGCGTGCTCCGGGACTTGCATGGGATGACCTGCTTCGCGACGCTCAGGATGCGCTCGCTCTTCACCTCGCTACTGCCTGACTGAACGGCCTTCAACGACGGGGCTCGCAGGTAGGCTGGGTCGCAGCATCGACCCCCCACTTCTCGAGCCGAGGGATACGCATGACTGACGCCCCCGTCGCCGCCCCTGACCACCACCTCGACACCGTTGAGCGCGCCGCCGCGACGTCGGACCAAGAAATGCCGTACGCAGAACTTGGTCTCAAAGCGGATGAGTACGAGCGCATCGTCAGCTTGCTCGGCCGGCGCCCCACGGCAGCCGAACTCGCGATGTACTCCGTCATGTGGTCCGAGCACTGCTCGTACAAGTCTTCCAAGGTGCACCTGCGTCAGTTCGGTTCAAAGACCACCGACGACATGAAGAAGCGCCTCATGGTGGGCATGGGCGAGAACGCTGGTGTCGTCGACATTGGTGATGGCTGGGCCGTCACCTTCAAGATCGAATCCCACAACCACCCCTCCTACGTCGAGCCCTACCAGGGAGCTGCCACCGGCGTCGGCGGAATTGTGCGCGACATTCTTGCGATGGGTGCGCGCCCAGTTGCCGTCATGGACGAGCTTCGTTTTGGCGACATCGATCACCCCGACACGGCCCGCGTGGTCCACGGCGTGGTGTCGGGCGTTGGCGGTTACGGCAACTCGCTCGGACTGCCGAATGTGGGTGGCGGCTCGACCTTCGACCCCTCGTACCAGGGCAACCCGCTCGTCAATGCGCTGTGCGTCGGCGTGATGAAGCACGAGCAGATCCACCTCGCCAAGGCCGCTGGCGTTGGCAACAAGGTGGTGCTCTTCGGTGCGCGCACCGGTGGTGACGGCATCGGCGGCGCGTCGATCCTCGCCTCAGAGACCTTCGAAGACGGTGTGCCAGCGAAGCGACCGTCGGTGCAGGTGGGCGACCCCTTCATGGAGAAGGTCCTCATCGAATGCTGCCTCGAGCTCTTTGCCGCCGACGTCGTCGAAGGCATTCAGGACCTAGGCGCCGCCGGAATCTCGTGCGCGACGAGCGAGCTTGCCTCGAACGGCTCGGGCGGCATGCACGTGTGGCTCGACGACGTCCTGCTGCGCGACCCCACCCTCAACGCGGGCGAGATCCTCATGTCCGAGTCGCAGGAACGCATGATGGCGGTGGTGAAGCCCGAGAAGCTCGACACATTCCTCAAGATCACCTCGAAGTGGGAGATCGAGAGCGCCGTGGTGGGCGAAGTCAACGACTCCGGTCGCCTCACCATCGATCACCACGGTCAGCGCATCGTTGACGTCGACCCCCGCACTGTCGCTCACGACGGCCCGGTCTACGAGCGCCCGTACGCGCGCCCGGCCTGGATGGACGCGTTGCAGTCACCCGCTGAGGTCGCTCTGCCCGGCGACGGCGCCGCGCTGGCGGAGCAGACCCGCCGCCTCATGACGTGGCCCGCGATCGCTTCGAAGGCGTGGGTCACCGATCAGTACGACCGCTACGTCCAGGGCAACACTGCGATGGCGCGCCCCGATGTGGTGGGCGTGGTGCGCGTTGACGAGGAGACCGGCCGCGGCGTCGCGATCGCCACGCGCTCGAACGATCGCTACACCAAGCTCGACCCGTACACAGGCGCGCAGCAGTCGGTGGTCGCGGCCTACCGCGCCGTCGCCATCGCTGGCGCCGAGCCCGTCGCCGTGACGGACGGCCTCAACTTCGGTTCGCCCGAGGACCCGGACGCGATGTGGCAGTTCGCCGAGGCCGTGCGCGGTGTGGCGGACGCGTGCCTCGAGATGGGTGTCCCGGTTACGGGCGGCAATGTCTCGCTGTACAACGGCACCGGCGAACCCGGCCGCATCGACTCCTCGATCAACCCCGCTGCGATCGTCGGCATGCTCGGCATCTTCGACGATGTTCGCCGTGCCACGCCTTCGGGTTGGCGCGAGGCCGGTCAGGCTCTCTACATGCTCGGCACCACCGGTGCAGACCTTGCCGGTTCAGCGTTCGCCGGCCTCCAGGGTGTGATGCAGGGCATGCCTCCTGCCGTCGACTTCGCCGCAGAGAAGGTGCTCGCCGAGGTGATGGTGAGTGCGTCACGTGATGGGCTCGTGGATGCGGCGCGTGAGGTGGGCGAGGGCGGCCTCGCTGCAGCAGTGGCCCAAGGCGCTTTCCGCTATGGCGTGGGCGCGCGCATCGTCCTCGATGAGATCGTTGCGCGCGATGGCGTATCCCTTGCTGAGGCTTGGTTTAGCGAAACGCAGGGCCGCGTGCTTGTCGCCTTGCCGCGCACAGAGGAGCCGCGCTGGACCGCGATGCTCGAGGCGCGCGGGGTGCCCTTCGCTCGCATCGGCACCACCACCGAGGAGCCGAACATCGAACTGCAAGGTGCGTTCACGGTGCCGGTGGTCGAGCTCCGCGAGGTCTGGGAGTCGCAGCTCCCGTCCCGCTTCGCCTAACCCGCCCCGCCCGCGCCCGCACCGCCCGCCCGCCCGGGCCCGCCCCACCCGCCCCACCGTTTGCGGTGACCTATTGGTGCTCACGGCACCCCCGGGCGCCGTTTGCGGTGAGTTGTTGGAGGTAAGGTCCGACTCATGGCGAGACGAGTCCCAGCAGCGGCGGGTTCAACCGCCCTCGCCAACTGGCGTGCGGGCACCGCAGACCGCCACGCGCTCGCCACCGCCGTCCGCTTCACGCTTGCGCAGCTCGAAGCAAGCGCACCCGGCCGCTCAGTCGAGGTGCGCGTGCCGCCGTACGGGGCCGTCCAGATTCTCGAAGGCACGAGTCATCGCCGCGGCACGCCTCCCGCCGTCATCGAGATGGATGCGCAGACGTGGCTCGAACTCGCGACGGGCGCCCTCACGTGGGCCGACGCCGTGACCTCCGCCCGCGTCGACGCCTCGGGTGAGCGCGCGAACCTCGGGTCGCTCGTGCCACTTTCACCGACACCCACGCCTTAACGCGTGCGCCTCCGATTGCCTTTGTGCCACGATGGGAGAGCGCTCCCACGCGCTGAGCCAAAGGAGTCTCATGCGTCGCCATCTCGCCGTCGCCACCGCGGCAACAGTTGCCGCCCTGTTCGTCGCGTCATGCACCTCGTCCTCCGACACTGACCCCAGCCCCGTCACTGAGGCGACGTCGACCGCGCCGGTGCCCACAGCGTCGGCCGAATCCCCTGCGCCAGCAGTGGACCCCAACGACCCAACGGGAGGCCTGACCGCGTTCTTCGACCCCGGCTCGAGCGCCGACGCCCAAGTGCTCCTCTTGCGCGACAAGGGCCGGACGGAAGAGGCGGACCTCATCCAGCGCATCGCTGACCAGCCGATTGGCGTGTGGTTGGGCAACTGGACCTCTGACCCGACCACCACCGTCGGCTCGATCTCGGAGCGTGCCAAGAAGGCGGAGCAGATCGCCGTGTTCGTGGTCTACAACGTGCCGGGCCGCGACTGCGGTCTGTACAGCGCGGGCGGATTGTCGGAGGAGTACTACCTCACGTGGATTCAGAAGGTGGCGGATGGCGTCGCCGACGGCTCGGTCGTGTGGTTCATCCTCGAGCCCGACGCCCTGCCCCAGCTCGGCGACTGCGATGGCCAGGGCGACCGCGTCGGCCTCATTGCGAGCGCGGCGAAGATCCTCGACGAGGCCGGTGGCACCGTCTTCCTCGATGTGGGCCACTCGAACTGGAAGCCGGCCGACGTGATGGCCGAGCGCATTGCCCTCGTTGGCACCGAGCATGTCGCCGGGTTCTCGACCAACACGTCGAACTACAACGCAACCGAGGACGAGCTCGTGTGGGCCACGGAACTCAATGCCCTGACCGGCCTGCCTTTCATCACCGACACGTCCCGCAGCGGCAATGGCGCGACGGACGACGGCCAATGGTGCAATCCGCGTGGGCGCGCGTTGGGCGAGAACCCGCATGTCTTCGGCCCGCCGGGACCGCTCCTCGCCTACGTGTGGGCGAAGGTTCCGGGGGAGTCGGACGGCGAATGCAATGGCGGTCCCGCTGCAGGCAAGTGGTGGAATGAGATCGCCGTCGAGCTCGCCCGCAACGCCCAGGAGTAGGCGAGACGGCCGACGCTGGGGTTCCGGCGTCGGCCATGCGTGGCGCACCGCTGGGGTTGGCTGGCCGGACGCTGGGGTTGCCCGGCCCGACGCCCGGGTTGGCTGGCGCGCCGAAATATCCGTTGTCAGCGCTGTGCATTTGCGGCCATCGGAAAGACTGCGGAACGAGGTGCGGCGTGGGCGTCGCCCACAAACCTGCGTCCCCGTTTGACCTGATCAGCGGCCCCGAAGCCCGTCTTTTTGGTGCCGTTTACAACAATCTCGGAAAGGCTTGCAAACGGTTGCATTCTGGTAACGATAACGTTTTCCGCGCCGGTGAGAGCCCGAAACCCGCTCGCAGGGTTTGCCACCTCTAGAACGTCTGCTTAGTGTGATGAGCAGTCGCACGCAATCGCTAAGCATCAGCTGGCAACGCGGCTCGACCAGTCGGGCGTCATCCGCCCTGCTGGTCAACGCAAGTAGGACTACTCAAAGACGAGGAGGCATCAAGCCTATGAAGCGACGCATGATCACGCCGGTCGCTATCGCTGCGGCATCCGGCCTGTTGTTGGCTGGCTGTTCATCGAGCGATGACACGGCCAACACCGCAACCGGCGGCACGACAGGTGGCGGCGACGGCATGCCCGCAGGCTGCGAGGCATATGAGGTCTACGGCCAGCACCCGGGCGCCAAGCTCGAGGTGTACTCGACCATCCAGAACCAGGAAGCAGACGACCTGGTGACCTCCTTCGAGAAGTTCGAAGAGTGCACCGGCATTGACGTCGAGTACGTGGGCAGCCAGGAGTTCGAGACGCAGATCAACGTGCGCCTCGAGGGTGGCGACGCTCCCGACCTCGCGATCGTCCCGCAGCCTGGTCTCCTGACGCGTCTCATCGAGACCGGCAAGGTTGTTCCCGCGCCGAAGGCTGTCGAGGACAACGTCGACCAGTTCTGGTCGGAGAGCTGGAAGCAGTACGGCACGGTGGACGGCACGTTCTACGCCGCGCCGCTGATGGCCTCCGTCAAGGGCTGGGTCTGGTACTCGCCTTCTGAGTTCGCGGACAAGGGCTACGACGTTCCCGAGACCTGGGACGACCTCATGGCTCTGACCGAGAACCTCGCTGCAGACAACAAGGACAACGCCCAGTACCGTCCGTGGTGCATCGGCTTCGAGTCCGGTGACGCAACGGGTTGGCCGGGCACCGACTGGATCGAGGACATCGTCCTTCGCCAGGCCGGTCCGGACGCCTACGACCAGTGGGTCGCCGGTGAGCTGAAGTTCAACTCGCCTGAGATCATCGAGGCGTTCGACACCTTCGGTGAGATCGCCAAGAACCCGGCGTACGTCAACGGTGGCTTCGGTGGCCCCGAGTCGATCGTGTCGACCTCCTTCAACGACGGTGGTCTGCCGATCCTTGATGGCAACTGCTCGCTGCACCACCAGGCTTCGTTCTACGAGGCTCAGTGGCCGGCTGGCACCGACGTCTCCGAGAACGGTGACGTGTGGGCCTTCATCACGCCGAAGATGAGCGCATCTGACCCCGACGCTGTCACCGGTGGTGGCGAGTTCGTGGCCGCGTTCAACGACGACGCTGCAACGGCTGCTCTCCAGGCCTTCATGTCCTCGGACACCTGGGCCAACGAGCGCGTTTCTCTCGGCGGCGTCATCTCCGCAAACAAGGGCCTCGACCCGAACAACGCCTCGTCGGCAATCGGCAAGGCATCGATCGAGATCCTTCAGGGTGAAGACACCGTCTTCCGGTTCGACGCCTCTGACCTCATGCCGGCTGCCGTTGGCACCGCGTCCTTCTGGACTGGCATGAACGACTGGGTGACCAGCAACCGGGACACCAAGCAGACTGTCGAGTACATCGACAGCACCTGGCCCTAAATCGGCTAGCTAAGTGAGCGGCCGGTCGCGCTCGATCTATAGCGCGACCGGCCGCTTCACGCTACGGTGATCCATCCCGGAAGGAGTCAGCAGTGCTCATTGGCGAGCAGTTCCTAGCGGCCGCGAACATCGCGGCGAAGCGTTCAGACTTCTGGCCGGAGACTGGGTCGAAGCTAGGGCAGGCGTTCATCGCCGTCGCCCTCTTCGCTGCAGTCGTCGGCCTCCTCATGTTTCTTGCCGACAAGGCGCCAAAGCGCGGCAGGGACTTCGTGCAGCTCATGCTGTTTGTGGCGCCCGCCCTCATTCTCTTGACAGTCGGCCTCATTTGGCCCGCAATCCAGACCGTCTGGCAGTCCTTCAGCGACAAGGACGGCAACTTCGTCGGTCTCGACAACTACACAACGATCTTCACTGATCCCACGATGACGCGCGTTGTCATCAACACCATCGTGTGGGTGGCGATCGTGCCCGTCATGTCGACAGCAGTTGGCCTCGCTTACGCCGTCTTCATCGACAAATCGAAGGGCGAAAAGGTTCTCAAGTCGCTCGTCTTCATGCCCATGGCGATCTCCTTTGTCGGTGCATCGATCATCTGGGGCTTCATGTACGAGTACCGCGCTGAGGGCTTCCCGCAGATCGGTTTCCTGAACCAGATCTTGGTGTGGCTGGGCGGTACACCCCAGCAGTTCACTGCGTCCGCGCCAATGAACACCTTCTACTTGATCATCATCATGGTCTGGATCCAGACCGGTTTCGCCATGGTGGTGCTCTCGGCGGCGATCAAGGGAGTTCCCGCCGAACTCATCGAGGCAGCGTCCCTCGATGGTGCAACGTCATGGAGCCGCTTCTGGAATGTGACCGTGCCGTGGATCCGCGGCTCGATCGTGGTGGTGGTCACCACCATCACCATTGCGACACTCAAGGTCTTCGACATTGTGCGCACCGTCACGGGTGGACAGTTCAACACGTCGGTGGTGGCCAATGAGATGTACTCACGGGCGTTCCGTCTCGGTCAGCCGTCTCTTGGTGCCGCCCTCGCTGTGCTCCTGTTCGTCATGGTGATCCCGATCATCGTCTACAACGTCCGCGTCCTTCGCAGCCACAGGGAGGCCCACTAATGAGCGCCGCAATCGCCCCAGAGAATGTGGGTCGCATCGAGGACACCCCCAAGGCCAAGCGTGTCAAGAAGCGCTTGACGTCCCCGTTCGCCACCACCGCGGCGATCGTCATCGCGGCGCTGTGGACCATCCCCACCTTGGGTCTGTTCGTCTCGTCGTTCCGTCCCGAGCGCAAGATCTCCAACTCCGGATGGTGGTCGGTGCTGAGCCCCGAGAACTGGGGTTGGACACTCGACAACTACGAGACGGTGCTCTTCGAGTCAGGTGCGTCGTCCGCGAACCTCGGCACGTACTTCATCAACTCGCTCGTCATCGCGATCCCGGGCACGATCTTCCCGCTCATTCTCGCGTTGATGGCGGCGTACGCGTTTGCCTGGATTCCGTTCAAGGGATCGTCGTGGCTGTTCGTCATGGTCTTCGCGTTGCAGATCGTGCCGCTCCAGATGGCGCTCATTCCGCTGCTGCGCATCTTCAACTCTGACTGGCTGCAGATCTCCGGGTCCTACCAAGCGGTGTGGATCGCCCACACGATCTTCGGCCTGCCGCTGGCGATCTTCCTGCTCCACAACTTCATTTCCGATATCCCGCGGGATGTGATGGAGGCGGCTCGCGTCGACGGTGCGTCGCACACGCAGACCTTCATCCGCATCATCATCCCGTTGTCCCTGCCCGCGATTGCGTCGCTTGCGATCTTCCAGTTCTTGTGGGTGTGGAACGACTTGCTTGTGGCCCTCGTGTTCTCGGGTGGCGGCGTCCGGGTGGCTCCGCTCACTCAGCGCCTGGGTGAGCTGTCGGGATCGCGTGGATCCGATTGGGAGGTGCTCACTGCAGCGGCATTCGTGTCGATCATCGTGCCGCTCATCGTGTTCTTCTCCCTCCAGCGCTACTTCGTTCGCGGCCTCTTGGCCGGTTCGACGAAGGGCTGATTTTCAACGCGACCAAGGCGCCCGCGTCGGTCCGCACCGGCGCGGGCGCCTTAGCGCCTAGACTTCTGCCGTGAGCGACGGTCCCGAGCCCACCCCTGAGCGGTTGAGCAAGCACGCCATTCCGGCGACGTACCGACGCGCCCCCCGCACCGAACGCTTCATCCTGTCGGGTGTTGGCATCGGTGCGGTGGTGGGCGTCATTCTCGGTTTCGTCCTTCCCAGCGGCACATCGATTGGCCGCGGCACCGCAGCAGTCCTGCTCGGTCTCGCAGGCGCGCTCGCCGGCGGACTCATCACCGGCGCGCAGGCTGCCTACATCGAGTACACCTCGGGCCGTTCGGCCGATCGCCAGCGTGCACAGCTTCTTGCCGACGCTGATGACGACGCCCCGTACAAGCCGGCTGACAGCGACGAGGACGGGGAGGCCGATGGCACGCGGTGACGGACGGCTGAACCACGACCTCATGCCGGGTGAGAAGGGACCCCAGGACGCTTGCGGCGTCTTTGGCGTCTATGCCCCGGGCGAGGAAGTCGCCAAGCTCACCTTCTTTGGCCTGTACGCCCTCCAGCACCGCGGCCAGGAGTCTGCCGGTATTGCAGCGTCGGACGGCGAGAAGATCCTCGTATTCAAGGACATGGGACTTGTCTCGCAGGTCTTTGACGAGGCGGCGCTCGAGGCGCTGCAGGGCCATATCGCGGTAGGCCACACCCGCTATTCGACGACCGGTGCATCCACGTGGGCGAACGCTCAGCCGACGCTGGGGCCCACCACTCACGGCACGATCGCGCTGGGCCATAACGGCAACCTGACGAACACGAAGGAACTGCTTGAGCTGCTCGCCGAACGCGAGGGCGTGGCGAAGCGGCTCGACCTCAAGGGCGGCAAGTGCACCGACACGGCGATCGTGACTGCGCTGCTCGGTTGGGATGAGTACGACACTCTCTCCGAGACGGCGCTTGAGTTGCTGCCGCATGTCGAAGGCGCCTTCTCTTTTGTCTTCATGGACGAGCACACGCTGTACGCAGCGCGCGACCGCCATGGTGTGCGGCCGCTTGTGCTCGGGCAGCTCGAGCAGGGTGGCTGGGTGGTGGCGTCGGAGACGGCTGCGCTCGACATCGTCGGTGCGCAGCAGGTTCGCGAGGTCGAGCCCGGCGAGCTCATCGTCATCGATGACTCGGGGGTGACATCGCACCGCTTTGCTGAGGCGACCCCGCGCGGCTGCGTCTTTGAATACGTCTACCTCGCGCGCCCGGACACGACGATCGCTGGCCGTTCGGTGCAGGCCGCGCGTCTTGAGATGGGCCGCGCTCTCGCGCAGGAGCATCCCGTCGAGGCTGACCTCGTCATCCCGGTCCCTGAGTCCGGCACTCCGGCCGCCGTCGGCTACGCTCAGGCCTCGGGCATTCCCTTTGCGCAGGGGCTCACAAAGAACGCATACGTGGGCCGTACATTCATCCAGCCGTCGCAGACCTTGCGCCAGCGCGGCATCCGTCTCAAGCTCAACCCGCTGCGCGACGTCATCCGCGGCAAGCGACTTGTGGTGGTCGACGACTCGATCGTGCGCGGCAACACCCAGCGCGCGATTGTGCAGATGCTGCGCGAGGCAGGCGCCGCCGAGGTCCACGTCCGCATTTCCTCGCCGCCGGTTCAATGGCCATGCTTCTACGGAATCGACTTCCCCACGCGTGAGGAACTCGCGGCAGTGGGTCACACCGTTGAGGATGTGCGCGAGCAGATCGGTGCCGATTCGCTCGGTCACATCTCTCTCGACGGCATGCGCAGGGCAACGGCGCAGGCGGATGAGCGTCTGTGCACTGCGTGCTTCTCCGGTACCTATCCCATTGAGCCGCCAGTTGATGCGCGGCACGTGTTGCTCAGTCAGCAGGCGGTGATCACGGCATGACGGACGAGGGCATCACGTATGCCTCGGCAGGGGTCGACACTGCGGCAGGCGACCGCGCCGTCGAACTGATGAAGTCGGCCGTCGCGCGCACACACGGCCCGGAAGTGCTCGGCGGCATCGGTGCCTTTGCCGGCCTTTACGACGCTTCCGCTCTCACCGCGTACAAGCGGCCGCTTATCGCCTCGTCCACCGACGGCGTCGGCACCAAGATCGTCATCGCGCGTGCCCTCGACATCCACGACACCATCGGCAAGGACCTTGTTGCCATGGTGGTCGACGACATTGTGGTGTGTGGTGCGAAGCCGCTCGTCATGACCGACTACATCGCGTGCGGCAAGGTGGTGCCGGAACGCATCGCCGACATCGTCCGCGGCATTGCGGAAGGCTGCGAGCTCGCGGGCACCGCGCTGGTCGGCGGTGAGACGGCCGAGCACCCGGGTGTCATGGAGCCCGATGACTACGACGTCGCGGGCGCCGCGATCGGCGTGGTCGAGGCCGACGCTCTGCTCGGGCCTGAGAAGGTGCGCGACGGTGACGTGGTGGTTGCCATGGCGTCGTCCGGCCTGCACTCGAACGGGTACTCGCTTGTGCGCCGCGTGGTTGAGCACGCGGGGTGGTCGCTTGAGACGACCATTGCCGAGCTGGGACGCACTGTCGGCGAGGAGCTCCTCGAGCCGACACGGATCTACGCGCAACTGTGTGTCGACATGGCGGCCTCGATCCCAGGGCTGCACGCGTTCTCGCATGTGACCGGTGGCGGCCTCGCTGCCAACGTCGCTCGCGTGATGCCCACCGGCCTCGCCGCTCATGTGGCGCGCGACTCGTGGGAGCTGCCGGCCGTGTTCGCAGCCGTCCAAAGTGCGGGCACGGTGCCATGGTCGGATCTTGAGGCGACGCTCAACATGGGCGTCGGGATGGTGGCGATCGTGTCGGCAGATGACGCCGACGCTCTCATCACCACGTCGCGCGCGGCCGGCGTCGGTGCGTGGGCACTGGGGGAAGTCGTTGCGGATGACGGACGCGCAGCGTCGGCCGATGTGATCCGTGGAGGCAAGGGCGTCCACGGTGGTGCCGTGTATCTCAGCGGCGCTTACCAGGCCTGACGCCTGGGGCAAACTGCCCTGGAAACGACGAAGCGGCGTGCCGTGGCACGCCGCAATACCGCGTCGGGTCAGTCGTCGTCGTCCGCCCAGCGATCGTAGAGGTCGTCGTCCTCGGGCTCGCTGGCGGAAGCGTTCCCACCGATGAGCTCGCGTTCGAGTTCCCGCAGATCACTGCTGTGGTTCGTGTACTTCAACTGACGCGCGATCTTCGCGTCCTTAGCCTTCTGACGGCCGCGCCCCATGGTCGCCCGTCCCTTCTTCGACTACTGAGGACGCACAAAGGAGCGGTCCTCGGCCTCGAGTCCTTGGGCTAACTGTACAACCTCACAACGAGGGGGGCGAATCCCTCCCCAATTGACCCAAATGAGAAAAAGTTGGGAGAACCGCGTCATAGTCCAAGAACCTCCCCCTCTCATCAACCAAGGAAGCCCAGAACCGTGCTTCCGGGATGACTGAGGGATTGAACATGATGCCTGACGCTCTGCAGGAGCCGGAGAAGTTGCTGACGCCAAGTGAGGTTGCCGCGATCTTCCGCGTCGACCCCAAGACCGTGACCCGCTGGGCCAAGGTCGGCA
>ENA-UOVV01002111-UOVV01002111.1-compost-metagenome-genome-assembly--contig:-NODE-2111-length-12007-cov-13.601322_pt1 | contig 12007 bp, 11 predicted proteins | sample MGYA00238155_ERZ761577 | MGnify/ENA primary metagenome ERZ761577 (study PRJEB28898, sample SAMN06268775) | compost metagenome | isolation source: Emeryville, CA | place: USA:Emeryville, CA | collected...
GACTACGAGGTCGACGAGAAGAAGCGCACCGTCGGCGTGCTCGAGCCCGGCATCGCGAAGGTCGAGGACTACCTCGGCATCGACAACCTCTACGAGTCGCTCAACACGCCGCTCATCGGGTTCCTCAACAACGCCATCAAGGCCAAGGAGCTCTTCAAGCGCGACAAGGACTACGTCGTCATGGGCGGCGAGGTGCTCATCGTCGACGAGCACACGGGCCGCATCCTCGCGGGCCGTCGCTACAACGAGGGCATGCACCAGGCCATCGAGGCCAAGGAAGGCGTGCAGATCAAGGCCGAGAACCAGACTCTCGCCACGGTCACCCTCCAGAACTACTTCCGCCTGTACGAGAAGCTCGCGGGCATGACCGGTACGGCCACCACCGAGGCCGCCGAGTTCCAGAGCACCTACAAGCTCGGCGTCGTGCCCATCCCGACGAACAAGCCGATGCAGCGCATCGACCAGCCCGACCTCGTCTACAAGTCCGAGGCCGGCAAGTTCGACGCCGTCGTCAAGGACATCGTCGAGCGCCACGCGAAGGGTCAGCCGGTCCTCGTGGGTACCACGAGCGTCGAGAAGTCCGAGCTGCTGAGCGCCAAGCTCAAGAAGCAGGGCATCCCGCACGAGGTCCTCAACGCGAAGCAGCACGAGCGCGAGGCCGCGATCGTCGCGATGGCGGGCCGCAAGGGCGCCGTCACGGTCGCGACCAACATGGCCGGTCGAGGCACCGACATCATGCTCGGCGGCAACGTCGAGTTCCTCGCCAACGAGGAGATGAAGAAGCTCGGTTACGACCCGGTCGAGGACCCCGAGGCCTACGAGGCCGCGTGGGACGAGGTGCTCGAGAAGACCAAGAAGTCGGTCGAGGCGGAGCACAACGAGGTCGTCGAGCTCGGCGGGCTGTACGTGCTCGGCACCGAGCGCCACGAGTCGCGCCGCATCGACAACCAGCTGCGCGGTCGTTCCGGCCGACAGGGCGACCCGGGCGAGTCGCGCTTCTACCTCTCCCTCGAGGACGACCTCATGCGTCTGTTCTCGACCGGCGCCGCCTCGGCGCTCATGACCCGTGCGGGCTTCCCCGAGGACGTCCCGCTCGAGGCCAAGATGGTCACCAAGGGCATCCAGACGGCGCAGTCCCAGGTCGAGGCCCGCAACTTCGAGATCCGCAAGAACGTCCTCAAGTACGACGACGTCATGTCCCGCCAGCGCGAGGTCATCTACGGCGAGCGCCGCCGCGTGCTCGACGGCGAGGACATGGGCGAGCAGATCCAGCACTTCATCCGCGACGTCCTGACGGCCTACGTCAACGCCGCGACGGCCGAGGGCACGCCGGACCAGTGGGACCTCGACGCCCTGTGGACCGCGCTGCGCGCCGTCTACCCGGTCTCGATCACCACGGACGAGGTCGCTGAGCAGGTCGGCGGCATCCAGCACCTGACGCGAGAGGTCCTGCTGCGCGAGGTGCTCTCGGACGCCGAGCACGCCTACAGCGAGCGCGAGGCGCTCATCGGCTCGGAGAACATGCGCATGCTCGAGCGGCGCGTGGTCCTCTCGGTGCTCGACCGCAAGTGGCGCGAGCACCTCTACGAGATGGACTACCTCAAGGAGGGCATCGGCCTGCGCGCGATGGCGCAGCGCGACCCGCTCGTCGAGTACCAGCGCGAGGGCTACCAGCTCTTCGCCGCGATGATGGACGCCATCAAGGAGGAGTCCGTCGGCTTCCTGTTCAACCTCGAGGTCACCGTGACCTCCGAGGGCGAGGGCGCGGAGGACGAGGACGGCGAGGTCGAGGTCGAGATCGACCTGGGCGAGGACGTGGAGATCTCCGACGAGGTCGACGTCCCCATCACCCCGCCGAGCCAGCGCAAGAAGAAGGGCGCGCGCAAGCAGCCCGACGTCCCGGCGAGCTCGGGTGCAGGCTCCGCGCTCGGCGTCGCGGCGAGCGGGGGCCGACTCGTGGCCAAGGGCCTCGACGAGCCGCGCCGCCAGGTGCCGCTGCAGTACTCGGCCCCGAGCGTGGACGGCGACGCCCCGAGCATCGAGGACGGCTCGCCGGCCACGACGCTCTCGACCGCTCCGGCCGCGGCCGCGCACAAGGACGGTCAGTCCTTCCCCGGCACGCCGCGCAACGCCGAGTGCCCCTGCGGCTCGGGCAAGAAGTACAAGGTCTGCCACGGGCGCAACGAGGCCTGAGCCTCGCTGAGCACGCACGGAGGGCCGGTCGCGAGCTGCGACCGGCCCTCCGTCGTCCCCGGGGCGAGCCCGCTCAGCGGGGCTCGAGGACCACGAGCGGGATGACGCGCGACGTGCGCTCCTGGTAGCCCGCGTAGTGGGGGTGACGCGCGGCGATGCCCGGCCAGTGCTCGGCCCGCTCGGCCTCGGTCATCACGCGGGCGCGCATCGGCACGGGCGGCTGCCCCTCGATCGAGACCTGGACCTCGGGGTTCGCGACGAGGTTGAGGAACCAGGCCGGGTGGTGCGGGTCACCGCCGCGCGAGGCGACGACGACGTACGCGTCACCGAGCTGCAAGGGCGAGGTGAGCATCGAGGTGCGCGGCTGCCCGCTGCGCCTGCCGACGGTGGTGAGCTCGAGCGCCGGCATCGACCCCAGCCTCCAGCCGAGCCTGCCGCGCGTGATCCTCAGGACGGCGCGGTGCGCCGCGTTCATGGCCTTGAGCGTGAGGTCGGACGGCACGGATCTCCTGGGCGACTGGACTGGACCGGGAGCTCATCGTCTCCCGCCAGGCACTCGTCGCGCGACCTGGTCGCGAACCGGAGCAGGTGACGAGGAGGGCCCGGTCGCGTGCGCTGCGACCGGGCCCTGTCGTTCCCCGCGGTTCTCGGCTCGCGGGGCAGATCCTCGAGCTCAGTCGGCCCAGGACCACACGTCGTCGCCGCGTAGCACGACGTCGGAACCGCCGTCGCAGTAGATCGTCTGGCCGCAGCAGTGGGTGTTCTCCTCGGAGGCGAGCCAGATCGCGAGGTCCGCGACCACCTCGGGCTTCTGGTGGTAGTTGAGCGGCATCGGCACCACCGAGTCGAGGTACTTCACCGCGTCCTCGTTGCCCATGTACGGGGCGACCATGGGCGTGAGGATGATGCCCGGCGCCACGGCGTTCAGCGGGATGCCGGCCCCGGCCCACGCCGGGGTGACCGACTCGCGGCGGATCCACCGCGAGAGCGCGCGCTTGGAGGAGCCGTAGATCTTCGCGCCCTCCTCGGGGCCGCCCGCGGCAAGCTCGGCGGCGCGGGCGAGGGCCTGGGTCTCGTCGGCTGTGAGGCACAGCCCGACGAGCTTGGGGTCGTTGGCCTGGAGGGTGGCCATCGAGGAGATCGCGACGGCGCGCGGCGCCCCGGACTTCGCAAGCGTGCCCTGCAGGGCGGTGAGCAGGTCGACGACGCCGTAGAAGTTCACGGAGATCGTCTGGGGGACCGGGTGCGAGATGCCGGCGCACGCGATGATCGCGTCGACCGTGCCTTCGCTCGCGTTCAGCACGGCCTCGACGGCGCTCGAGCGGCCCTCGGGGGTGGACAGGTCGGCGACGACCTCGGCCCCGGCCAGGTCGATCCCGATGACGCGGTGGCCCGCGGCCTCGAGCTTGGACTGGACGGCCGCTCCGACGCCCGACGCGCTTCCGGTGACGACGTAGGTACGCATCTCGTGCCCTTCGGTTCAGGGGTCTTGGTACCTCGAACCTAGGCCGGGGCCGGGGTGACCCTCGGGGACCTGGGTCCCCCTTCGGTCAGAGCGCCTGCAAGGTCGTCGCGCGCCAGCGGTCGCGGTGCACCTCGAGGCGGACGACGACGGCCCGGACGCGCTCGTCGACGAGTACGAGGGCTGTGCACTCGGCGACGGTCGGGGAGATCCGTGCGACCTTCAGGCGCTGCACCTTGGCACGGGCGAGAAGGCTCGCCGTGGCCTCGGGCTCGACGCGCTGGGCGGTCGAGGTGCGGCTGCCGTGGCGAGGGGCGAAGCGGGCGAGCTCGGAGAAGACCTGCTCGTCGACCCAGCGGGAGAGCTGGACGAGGGGACGTACGCCCCTCATGGCCTCGCCTGCCACCTGGAGGATCGAGGCGCACACCTGGCCGGGACTCGCCTTGGGCACCTCGAGCGAGCGCAGGTGGGTCGCGAGGGGCGGCGCCTCGATCTCTTGCTCCTTCGCACGCCCGCCGCGCACCGCCGGGGCGGAGGTGCGGGGGGCGAGCTCGACGAGGCGGACCGAGGGCAGCGGGGGCGACACCGGGAGCTCCTGGGGAGGCCGCTCCTGCGGGCGCAGGTGGGTGACGGTGCGCAGGCCGCGCACGGGGCGCAGGCGCAGCCGGCGGTGCCGGGGGACGGGGCGGTCGGGAACCTCGGCGGTGGGGACGGGGGCGAGCATCGCGGTCATGACAGCTCCTCGAGGGCGACAGGGACGACGAGCTCTTGTCCCGGGTGGATGAGGTCAGGGTCGGCGCCCACGAGATCGCGGTTCGCCTCGTACAGCAGGGGCCAGGCGGCGGCGACGTGCTCGACCTCGTCGAGCTCGAGCACGCTCGCGGTGAGGGACCAGAGGCTGTCCCCGGAGGAGACGGTGAGGGTGCGCAGGTCCTGCGAGGAAGAGGTGTCGCGCTCACGGGCCGCCTCGGCGCCCTCCTCGGTCCCGCGCGGCTCGGTAGGCCGTGCGTCCTCCTCGGCGTCGGGGTCCTCGGGCTCGTGCGCCTCGTCGTCGGCCTCCTCGGCCTCGGGCTCCTCGTCCCCGATCTCTGCGGAACTCTCGAGGTCAAGGCCCGTCTGCTCGAGCTCCGCGGGCTCAGGCGCCTCGAGCTGCTTCTCGACCCCCGTCGTGGGGACCCAGCCGAGGTCGGGAACGGGTGTCGACGCGGTGGCCGCAGCCAGACCGCCGAGGCCGAGCGAGGTGCCGAGAGCGAGGGCGACGCCCCGGCGCACGATCGCGGGACCGTGCTCCGCGAGAAGACGCTCTCCCGCGCGCCACCGGCGACCCGTCGCCGCGCCGAGGGCGCAGAGCGCGCCGAGGAGCAGGTGCAGCCCGAACCAGCTCGCGAGGAGCGCACCCAGGGCGGTCACGGCGAGGACGACGAAGCCGTCCACCGGGGTCGCGGGGGACAGTGCGATGGCGAGCTCGCGAGCAACACCTCCGAGAACCGCCGCGAGCCCGAGAGCGCCGGCCGCTCCGAGGGGAAGGGCGAGGCTCGCGAGGACGCGGCGTGGCCCGTCGGTCGTGGTGCTCATGGTGCCCCCTGAGGCTTGTAGGTACCGTTTGATGTCGTTTGATGACGTTTGCCAGCACTAGAGATACCGGCTTGCGTCCGCTTTGTCCAGCCCTCGGCGCCGAGAAGGTGGTCAGGGGAGCGCGTGGCTAGCGTGGCCGCATGCGGTGGGAGTCCCTCTTCGACGACCTCGAGGCGCAGTTCGCCGCCGTCGAGCTCGCCGATCGAGCTGCTGCTGTCGGCGAGCTGACGCGGGCCGAGCGCGCGACCGTGCGCCTCGAGGGGAGGGTGCGCGCCGCGATCGGCCAGCCGATCCTCGTGCGCGTGCGCGGGGGAGAGCAGCTCGCGGGCGAGCTCGTCGACGCCGCAGCCGAGTGGCTCATGCTCGCCGAGGGGCCGCGCCGCTACCTCGTGCCGACGCAGGCCGTGGCGGTGCTGCGCGGGCTCCCCGGTCAGGTCGAGCCCGACTCAGGCCGGGTCGCGCGCCGGCTCGGCCTCGCGCACGCCTTGCGAGCCCTGTCCCGCGACCGGGTCGCGGTGCGACTCGATGCGCAGGGGGTGCAGCTGCGCGGGCGCCTCGACGCCGTCGGCGCCGATCACGTGGACCTCGTGGCCCTCGACGAGTCCGGGCGCGGGCGCCCCGAGCGCTGGGCGGTGCCGATCTCAGCGATCGACGTCGTCGCCTCCACCTAGTCCTCGCTCGGCCGCGACACGCTCGCGGTTCTCGGCGTACTTGCGCTCGATGTACGCCTCGAGCTCGGCGGCCTCCACGCGCCACACGCCGCGGCCACCCACCTGGATCGCGGGCAGCTCGCCCGAGCGGACGAGGGCGCGCGCCTGAGCCGTCGAGATGTTGAGCTGCTCGACCACGTCGGCGAGGGTCAGGAATCTCGGTGCCATGGGCCGAATCTTGTCACGAGAGGGTCGAGCGTCTCAGATATCCACAGGGTTCCTGCGCCCTGCGGGCGGATCGGCCATCATGGTCGCCTTGCCGGACAAATCGGACGGAGGGTCCCATGGCGACGACGACGGCGCCCCCGCGCAGCGCCCCTGCGCTCCCCGCGCCGCCCGCGACGCGGCTGCGCCGCCCCTCGTGGCGCGACCCCCGCCTCGTGGTCGGTCTGCTCCTCGTCGCGGCGAGCGTGGCCGCCGGCTCCTGGGTCGTCTCGAGCGCCCAGGCCTCGACCCCCGTGTGGGCTGCGCGCGGGACCCTGACCCCGGGAACCGTGCTCGGTCCGGACACGCTGCAGCTCGCCGAGGTGCGCCTCGGTGCCGGCCAGCTCGAGCTCTACCTCGACGCGAGCGCGCCGGTCCCCGAGGGCCTCGTGGTCCAGCGCACCGTCGCCGAGGGCGAGCTCGTCCCGCGCGCCGCGCTCGCCGCGAGCGAGGACCTCGACGTGCACCCCGTCGCTCTCTCGGTGGGTGAGCTCGGCTCCTCGGTCGCCCCGGGCGCGGTGGTCGACCTGTGGTTCGTGCCCAAGGACGGCACGGGCGACCCCAGCCAGCTCGCGACCGGACTCACCGTCGCCGAGCTCGCCAAGCCCTCCGGCGCCTTTACGCAGGGGCAGACGGTCGTGCACGTGCTCGTGCCGCAGGACCAGCTGCCCACGGTTCTCGCGGCCACGGCCGCCGAGGGCTCGGTGCGGGTGGTCCCCGTGCTCGGCGGGAGCTGAGGGATGAGTCGCGCGGTCGGCGTGCTCGGCGCGCTGCACGGCCCCGAGGAGCTCGCCTTCGTCACCGCGGTCGAGTCCCTCGCCCCGCAGGTCGTGCTCTCTCGCCGCTGCGGGGACGTCGCCGAGCTGCTCGCCGCGGCGGAGGCCGGCCTCGGGCGGCTCGCCGTCGTCTCCGCCGACCTGCCCGGCCTCGACCGGGACGCCGTCTCCACGCTCCTCGCCGCGGGGGTGCGCCCTCTCGCGCTCGCCGACCCTCCCGAGGGTTGGCTCGCGGAGCGCACGCGAGCTCTCGGGATCACGGTGGTGGTCGGGCCGGGCGAGGCGGTCGAGGCGGTCGCCCGCGAGGCGGCGCGGCTTCGAGCCTCGGGCGAACCCAGGGACGACGACGGCGCCTTCCGGGACACCGGGGCGAGCTCGCAGCTCGAGCTCGAGGGAGCCGTCGAGGTGCCCGAGGACTGGAGTGTCGCGGACGCCATGCTCGCCGAGGAGGCGCCCGCAGGGCCCGCAGTGCTCGGCTCGCTGCTCGCCGTGTGGGGACCGACGGGTGCCCCGGGGCGGACGACGGTCGCGGTCAACCTCGCCGCGGAGCTTGCGGCCCTCGGGCACGGTGAGGCCCCGAGCCCGCGCTCGCGACGTCGGGGGAGCGTCTCTCGGGCAGACGCGGGCGATGACGTGCTGCTCGTCGACGCCGACACCTACGGCGGGACGGTCGGCCAAGTCCTCGGCCTGCTCGACGAGTCGCCCGGCATCGCCGCCGCCGCTCGAGCGGCCGGGCAGGGAACTCTCGACCGCGCGGCCCTCGCGCTCCTCGCGCCGCTCGCGGCACCGGGACTGCGCGTGCTCACCGGCATCTCGCGAGCCGCTCGCTGGGCGGAGGTCCCCGGTCCCGCGCTCGACGTCGTGTGGGACACCGCCCGGACGATCGCGCGCTGGACCGTGGTGGACTGCGGCTTCTCCCTCGAGGACGACGAGGCCCTCAGCTACGACACCCGCGCGCCACGCCGCAACGCCGCGACGCTCAGCGCTCTCGCGGCGGCTGACCTGGTGCTCGTCGTCGGCGGGGCCGACCCGATCGGGGTGCAGCGGCTCGTGCGCGCCCTCGGAGAGCTCGACGACGCCGGGATCGCGGCACCTCGCGTGGTCCTCGCGAACCGGGTGCGGGCCTCCGCCGTCGGGCCTCGCCCTGGGGAGCTGGTCGCCCAGGCGCTCGAGCGCTACGCAGGAGTGAGCGAGCTGCGGCTCGTGCCCGAGGACCGGGCCGCTCTCGACGCGGCGGTGCTGCGGGGCCAGGCGCTGCGCGAGGTCGTGCCCGGCTCGGCGGTGCGCAAGGCGCTCGCGGGGCTTGCGGCGGATCTCGAGGAGACGCGCGCTGCGCAGCTCGAGCCCGCGCCCTCGCGGCGGGCAGCTCGCCGCGCGGTCGCTCGCTGAGGGCCCTCGGCCGGCCCGGTCTCGCAAGGCAGCCCGTCCGGGACTGCCCGGGCGCGAGTCGGAGATCTGCCCGCTCGAGCCCCGCGGCGGGCACACTGGTCCCGTGCGCATCTACCTGCCCGCGACCTTCGCCGAGCTCGACGCCCACCCGGCCCCGCTCGCGATCGGCTCCGCCCACGGCGCGACCGCGATCGTGCGCGCGGCCCTGCCGACGGAGGACGAGGAGTCCTGGGAGTTCGTCGCTCAGCTCGCGGCGGCCGACGAGTCGCTCGCCCGGCTCACCGGCGAGGACGTCCCGCTGCGCCTTGTGATCGTCGCGGACGTGCCCGAGGCCGTGGTGCGCGAGGTCGACGGAGCCGCCGAGCCGAGCCAGGTGGTGCTCGAGGGGCCCGTGGCCTGGGAGGACGTCGCGTGCGTGCTCGTCGACGAGCCCGAGGCGGCTGCGGACGTGCGCGCCGCTCGCGCGGGCGACGCCGAGGCGGCAGCGCGGCTCGGTGAGCGCGACCTGCTCTGGTACGACGTCACCGAGCTCGGCGACATCCCGCGCGCCTGAGCGCGCCGCACCCGGAGGCGCTCAGCTCCCGAGGCGCTCGAGCATCGCGCGGTGCAGCAGCCCGTTGCTCGCCACGGCGTTCTCGCCCCAGGGCCCGTCCACCCCGCCGAGCGAGGTGAAGCGGCCCCCGGCCTCGGTGACGATGATCGAGGGAGCGGCCATGTCGTGCAGCGCGAGCTCGGGCTCGGCCGCGACGTCCACCGCGCCCTCGGCCACGAGCATGTAGGACCAGAAGTCCCCGTAGGCGCGCGTGCGCCACACGGTGTCGCTCAGCTCGAGCAGCTCGGCGAGGCGGCCGATCTCGCGCCAGCCCGTGAGGCTCGAGTAGCTGAAGGAGGCGTCCTCGAGGGTGCGCACTCCTGAGACCTGGATGCGCCGAGCGGCGGACATCGAGCGGCCGGTCCACGAGCCAGAGCCCTTCGCGGCCCACCAGCGCCGCCCGAGCGCGGGCGCGGAGACGACGCCCGCGACGATCTCGTCCCCGTCGGCGAGCGCGATGAGCGTGGCCCACACGGGCACCCCGCGCACGAAGTTCTTGGTCCCGTCGATCGGGTCGACGATCCAGCGCCGCGCCCCGTGGCCAGAGGCCCCGAACTCCTCGCCGAGGACGGCGTCCCGCGGGCGCGCGCGCCCCAGCTGGGAGCGCACGATCTCCTCGGCGTGCCGGTCGGCGTCGGTGACGGGCGTGAGGTCCGGCTTGGTCTCGACGCGCAGGTCCACGGCGCCGAAGCGCTCCATGGTGTGGGCGTCGACCTGGTCGGCGATGACGTGGGCCAGGCGGAGGTCGTCGTCGTAGACGGGGCGCGAGGTCATGGCGACACGGTATCGGTGCGCGCCGCGAGGAGGCGTCGGAAGGAGTCGAGGCGCGCGGCGCGAAGTGCGCGCTCCTCGCCCTCGGCCGCCTCGACCCACTCGTCGAGCTCGCAGTCCGGGGCGTCCTCGAGGTGCGTGCAGCCGCGCGGGCACTCCGCGGCCACCTCGGCGAGGTCGCCGAAGGCCTCGAGGAGCGTGTCGGTCGTGACGTGGGCAAGGCCGAAGGAGCGCACGCCGGGGGTGTCGATGACCCAGCCGCCCCCCGCGCCGTGACCCGCGGGCATGCGCAGAGCGACGGCCGAGGTCGAGGTGTGGCGCCCGCGGCCCGTCACGGCGTTGACTCCGCCCGTCGCGCGACCCGCCGTCGGGACGAGGGCGTTGACGAGGGTGGACTTGCCGACTCCCGAGTGGCCCACGAGCACCGTGACTCGTCCGGCGAGCTCGGCGTGCAGGTCCTCGAGCCCTGCGATCGATCCGTCCGGCTCGCGGTGGGTCACCACGACGCGCACGCCCAGGGGCTCGTAGAGCCCGCGCAGCTCCTCGGCGGGCGCGAGGTCGGCCTTGGTGAGCACGAGGATCGCGTCCATCCCGGCGTCGTAGGCCGCGACGACGCAGCGGTCGATCATGCGCGTGCGCGGCTCGGGATCGGCGAGGGCCGTGACGATCGCGAGCTGCTCGGCGTTCGCGACCACGACGCGCTCGTAGGGGTCGGTGTCGTCGGCCGTGCGGCGCAGCACCGTGGTGCGCTCGGCGATGCGCACGATCCGCGCGAGGGTGCCCTCCTCGCCCGAGGTGTCTCCCACGACGTCGACGCGGTCGCCGACGACGATCCGCCCTCGCCCCAGCTCGCGCGCCTTCATCGCCGTGACGCGACGCTCCGCGGCGCCCTCCCCGAGCTCGCCGTTCTCGTCGAGCATGAGCAGGGAGTACCGGCCCCGGTCCACGCCCGTGACCATGGCGCGCTCGGCGTCGGCGTGCTCGGGACGCAGCTTCGTGCGAGGTCGCGACCCACGACGGCTGGGCCTGTCGCGGATCTCGCTCTCGTCGAAGCGGCGGGGAGTCACCGGCCGAGCATCCCCAGCCACTGCTCGGTGAAGTCCGGCAGGGTCTTCGAGGTCGTCGCGACGTTCTCGACCACCACCCCGGGCACCCGCAGGCCGATGATCGCGCCCGCGGTGGCCATGCGGTGGTCGTGGTAGGTGAGCCAGCGCGCGCCGTGCAGGGGGCGCGGAGTGATGACGAGGCCGTCCGAGGTCTGCTCGCACTGCCCGCCCAGGCGCGTGATCTCCGTGGCGAGGGCCGCGAGGCGGTCCGTCTCGTGGCCGCGCAGGTGCGCGATGCCGCGCAGTCGCGAGGGGGAGTCCGCAAGGGTCGCGAGGGCCGCGATGGTGGGCGTGAGCTCGCCGACGTCATGGAGGTCGAGGTCCGCGCCGTGGATCTCGCCCGTGCCGCGGATCGTGAGCACGCCCTCCGCCGAGAGCTCCGAGGTGGCGCCGAGCGTCTCGAAGATCTGCGGGACCTGCGCGCCGGGCTGGGTCGAGACCTGGGGCCAGCCGGGCACGCGCACCTCGCCGCCTGCGACGAGCGCCGCCGCGAGGAAGGCGCTCGCGTTGGACAGGTCAGGCTCGACCTGCAGGTCTCGCGCGCGGATGGGGCCCGGGGCCACGTGCCAGATGTCGGGGCGCGAGTCGTCCACCTGGACGCCCATCTCGCGCAGCACCGCCACCGTCATCTCGATGTGGGGCAGGCTCGGCAGGCTCATGCCGATGTGCCGGACCATGAGGCCCTGCTCGTAGCGGGCTCCCGCGAGGAGCAGCGCGGAGACGAACTGGGAGGAGCCCGAGGCGTCCACGTCCACGTGACCGCCGCGCACCGCGCCGTGCCCGACGACGGTGAAGGGCAGGTAACCGGGCTCGCCCTCGTCCTCGACATGCACGCCCAGGGCGCGCAGAGCACGGAGCACGGGCTCCATGGGGCGCACGCGAGCGCCCTCGTCGCCGTCGAAGTGCACGGGCCCGTCCGCGAGGGCCGCGAGCGGCGGGACGAAGCGCATCACGGTGCCAGCGAGGCCGCAGTCGATGCTCGCCTCGCCCGTGAAGGTGGCGGGGGTGACGGACCAGTCCGAGCCCGCGTCCTCGACGCTCGCACCGAGGGCACGCAGGGCGTCCGCCATGAGCGAGGTGTCGCGCGAGCGCAGCGCTCCGCGCAGCGTCACCGGGCCGTCCGCGAGGGCCGCGAGCACGAGGTAGCGGTTCGTCAGCGACTTCGAGCCGGGCACCGAGACGCTCGCGTCGATCGGGCCCACCTGGTGCGGGGCGAGCCAGTCGCCGTC
>ENA-UOVV01002113-UOVV01002113.1-compost-metagenome-genome-assembly--contig:-NODE-2113-length-11999-cov-15.824933_pt1 | contig 11999 bp, 11 predicted proteins | sample MGYA00238155_ERZ761577 | MGnify/ENA primary metagenome ERZ761577 (study PRJEB28898, sample SAMN06268775) | compost metagenome | isolation source: Emeryville, CA | place: USA:Emeryville, CA | collected...
AGGGCGACATCCACGACATCGGCAAGAACCTCGTCGGCATGATGATGGAGGGCGCCGGCTTCGACGTCATCGATCTCGGCATCAACAATGCCGTCGAAAAATACCTCGACGCGATCGAGCAGCATAACCCCGACATCATCGGCATGTCGGCGCTTTTGACGACGACCATGCCCTATATGAAGGTGATCATCGACACGCTGAAGGAAAAGGGCATCCGCGACGACCTGATCGTGCTGGTCGGCGGCGCCCCCCTCAACGAGGAATTCGGCAAGGCGATCGGCGCCGATGCCTATTGCCGCGATGCGGCGGTCGCCGTCGAGACCGCCAAGCTGTTCATGAAGCGCAAGCACAACGTGATGGCCGGCGCCTGACCGGCGCGCCTGTCGGGCGCAAGCCGCGTATCTGCTATAAGCGGGGCGCGACTCGGCCCGTCGGGTCGCTCGGCCGAAGGAACGCGCCACCTCATGCTGGGCCAGCCGCCACGCCTGCCATCCGAAGCATCTGCCGGGCGCGCCGCCGCGCTGACGATCCTCGCCTTCCTGGCCCTCCGGCTCGCCACCTCCGCCGCCACGCCGCTGATCGCGGACGAGGCCTACGCGGTCGTCGTCACCCGTTTCCCGACGCTCTCCTATTTCGATCATCCGCCGCTCGGCTTCGACTTCGCCCGCCTTGCCGCATGGCTTTTCGGCAGCGAGGCTCCGTTCGTGGTGCGGCTTCCCCATGTGCTGATGGGAGCGCTCTCGGGCTGGCTCCTCTTCCTGCTCACCCGGCGCGCCTTCGGCGCGCGGGCCGGCTTCTGGGCGGTCGCGGCCTATTCCGTCGCGCCCTTCTTCTTCGTCTCGGCCAGCCAGTTCGCGGTTCCGGACGGCCCCCTGAACCTGTTCCTGCTCCTCACGCTGTGGCTGGTGCTGCCCGACCTTGTCGAGGACGGCCCGCCGCGCCGGCAACGCTGGCTGCTCGCCGGGCTGTCGCTCGCCGCCGCCCTGCTGTCGAAATACACGGCGGTGCTGTTCGGCCTCGGCGCATTCGTCGTCCTCGCGACGACCCCGCGCGGCCGGCGGCTGCTCGCCTCTCCCTGGCCGTGGCTGGCGGGCGCCATCGCGCTCGCCGGCATGGCGCCGGTGCTGGCGTGGAACCTCGACAACGACTGGGCGTCCTTCGGCTTCCAGTCCGGCCGCGCCGTCTCCGCTTCCGCCCATGCCGGCACTTTCCTGCTGGTCCAGCTCGGCCAGGCGCTGTTCCTCCTGCCCTGGATTTGGGTGCTGGCCCTGTGGGTGATCTGGCGCGGGCTGGCGCGCCCGCAGGAGGCGGCCGAGCGTATCTTCGCGATCCTTGCCGCAATTCCGGTCCTCCTGTTCGACGCCGTCTCCGTCTTCTCCTCCGAGCCGCTCGCCCACTGGGCGATGCCAGGCTTCCTGTTCGCATTCCCGCTGGTCGGCAAATGGTGCGCCGGCATGCCGGGCAAGGCGCTGCGGCTGGCCGCCGGCGGGTCTGCCGCGCTCGTCGTCCTGCTGGCCGTTCTGGCCGCCGCACAGATGTCGGACCGCTTTGCGGGCTGGCCGTTCCGCCTGCCGCCCGGCGGCGGCTTCGACTGGACGGTCCTGTCCTGGAACGCGCTGGAGCGAGACTTCGGCGAACGCGGCATCCTCGCGGGCGGCGATGCGTATCTGCTGCCGGCGAGCTGGCTGATCGGCGGCAAGGCGGGCACCGCGCTCGGCCCCGGCCTGCCGGTCGCCCCGCCGGTGGCCGATCCGCGCCACTTCGCCTACATGCACGATCCCCGCCTGGCGAGCCGCCACACGGGCTACGCTGTCACCGCGGCCTGGCCGCGCGACGTTGCCGCGGCGAAGGCCGAGCTGGCCGCGATGATCGACGCCGCCCGGGCTCCGGCCTATCGCCCGGTCGGGGAACCCTGGATCGTCACCGAGACACGCAACGGCGAGGCCGTCTTCGACATCGTCGTGCAGCAGATCGAACGACGATAGGCAGCCTCAGGCGTCCCGCCACGTGACCAGCTTGGTGACCGCATAATTGAAGACCGAGCTCATCAGCGCGCCCGCCAGCCCCGCCAGCATCGTCATCTGGTCGAACTGATAGACCCACACCGCCACCGAGATGTTGGCGAGCGCTCCCAGACTGCAGACCAGGCAGAACGTCAGCAGGCCATAAAGGGCGCGCCAGCCCCGCAACCGCTTGTGGGCGAATGTCAGCCAGTTGTTGAGCAGGAAATTGGTGGTCATGGCGATCACCGTCGCCGCGAGCTGCGCCTGCACGAACCCGACGCCGGCCGCCTCCGCAAGCAGGTAGAGCGCGCCCAGATGCACGAAGAGGCCCGACAGGCCGACCAGCGCGAACATGAGAAACTGCACCGGCAGCACCCCGCCCGTCAGCCGCGACGCGAGCAGGCCGAGAAACTGCATGGTCACGACGAGGCCGAGCTTGCTTTCGCCGCGCTGCCGCTCGCGGAAGGTGAAGGGCACCTCATCGACGCGGGCCGCCGGCTCGAGCCGCCACAATATGTCGAACAGGATCTTGAAGCCTTCGCGCGCCACCGATCCCGCGACGCGGTCGGCCAGCTCGCGGCGCAGCATGAAAAAGCCGCTCATCGGGTCGGAGACGGTCCGCCGCAGCACGAGCTGCGACAGCCGCGTGGCAAGCTCGCTGCCGCGCGCCCGGGTGCGCGTCAGCCCGCCGCCGGCCGAGCCGCCGGCCACGTAGCGCGAGCCGATCGCCACATCGGCGCCGGCCCGGATGCGCTCCAGCATACGCGGCAGGATCGCCTCGTCATGCTGGCCGTCCGCGTCCATCACGACGACCACCGGGGCCGCCGCCGCCATCATGCCTTCGACGCATGCCCCCGACAGGCCGCGCCGGCCGATCCGGCGGATGCACCGCACATGCGGCTTCTCCCGGCCGATCGCGCGGGCAAGGTCGGCCGTGCCGTCGGGGCTGTCGTCGTCGACGACGAGGATCTCGTGCGGCAGCCCCGCAAGCGCGGCATCGATGCGCTCGACCATCATCGGCACATTGGCCGCCTCGTTGTAGGTCGGCAGCACGACGGTCAGTTCGGGGGAGTGCATTGGATGGCGACTGCCGCTTCGGCCTGTGGATGCGGGCCTTTAGGCCATTTTCGGCGGCTGATAAAGTGGGGCAGGCGATCGCATGGGAAAAGCCGGCGCAGGGATGCTATAGTGCCACGACGATGACCACCCTCGCAGATATCGAGGCCCCCGCGCCCGCCAAGGCCGACACCGTGCTGGTGATCGCCTGCGGCATGATCGCGCGCGAGGTGCTGGCCGTGCGCGAGCGGCTCGGCTTTCGCCATCTCGAGCTGACCTGCCTGCCCGCCGAATATCATTTCCACCCCGACCGGATCGCGCCCGCGATGGATGCGGCGATCGTCCGCGCCAGGCAGGAAGGCTATGGAACGATCTTCGTCGGCTATGCCGATTGCGGCACCGGCGGCCTGCTCGATCGCGTATGCGCCAGGCACGGCGTCGAGCGCATCGCGGGCCCGCATTGCTTCGCCTTCTATCAAGGCCTTTCGGCCTTCGAGCGGATCGGCGACGGCGACATGACCTCGTTTTACGTGACCGATTTCCTGTGCCGGCAGTTCGACGCCTTCTTCGTCAAGCCGCTCGGGCTCGATCGGCACCCCGAGCTGATCGCCGACTTCTTCGGCCATTACGAGAAACTGGTCTATCTGGCCCAGACCGACGATCCGGCCCTCGAGAAGGTTGCGTTGCGCGCCGCCGCCATGCTCGGCCTCGCCTATGAGAAGCGGGTGACCGGCTATGGCGATCTGGTGCCGGCGCTGGCGGCGCTGCGCCGGCCGGCGGGGCAGCGATAGCGGCGCGACCACGAAACGGCCCGATTCGGCTGGCCGTCTGCCGCCAGCGGGAGAACGCGATGAAGAAAGCCAGGGCCGCCGCCTGCCTGCTGGTCGCCATGTCGGCGGCGTCGGCATCCTACGCCACCGGCGAGATCGAGAGCCTGATCACCGACGCCGACCGCGCGCGCCTGCAAGCTTTCGACCAGACGCGGCGCGAAGCGATGGCCGAAGCCCGCAGCGCCGGCGCGCCCGAAGACGTCGGCGTTCTCGACGAGATCGACGCACGGCCGAAGCTGCCCTTTACCGGCTTCGACATGGTCGGGGACTGGCAATGCCGCACGATAAAGGCCGGCGGCGCCGTCCCGCTGGTGGTCTATGACTGGTTCGAATGCCGGGTGAGCGACGACGGCTCAGGCTGGCGGCTGGAAAAGCGCACGGGCTCGCAGCGGACGGCGGGACGCTTCTTCACCGAAACGGAGACGTCGCTCACCTATCTCGGCGCCTTCCATGTCGCCGGCACCGCCGCCCCAGCCTACGGAGCCGGCCCCGACAGCGACCAGGCGGGCCTCGCCTTCCGTTCCGGCGAGGACCGGTGGCGCATCGAATTCCCCCTGCCGCGCTACGAATCGAAGTTCGACATCCTTGAATTCCGCCGCTAGAGCACGCATCTGCCGACTGGCAACGCGGCCGGCACCGACCCACCAACCCCTGACGGGACCGATGGAAGGCGACGCAATCGAAACCGAGGCGCTCGCGCGGCGCGACGAGGCGGCAGCAGAAGCCGCCCCCCGACGGCTGTCGCAGATCCTGGACGATATGGCCGCCGGCGCGACCCGGCCGGTCAGCATCGGTGCGATCCGCGACGCGCTGGCCGACCGCAGCTTCGCTGCGCTGCTCGTGCTGTTCGCGGCCTTCAACCTGCTGCCGCTGCCCCCCGGGACGACGCTGGTGCTGGGTCCGCCGCTGGTGCTGGTCTCGGCGCAGATGGTGCTCGGCCGCAGCAGCGTCTGGCTGCCGCGCGCGCTTCTGGACAAGACGATCGCCCCCGACCGCTTTCGCAAGGCGACAGACAGGCTGTTGCCGTGGCTCCGGCGCATGGAACGGCTCGTGCGGCCGCGCAGCTGGCCGTTCGCCGGCGACCGCCTGATTGGCTCCATCACGTTCGTGCTGGCGATCGCGATCACCCTGCCGATTCCCTTCGGCAACTGGCTGCCGGCGCTGGCGACCGCGATCATCGGGCTGGCGTTCTCGGAGCGCGACGGCGTTTTCTTCGCGGTCGGGCTGGCGACGGCCGTGCTCGCATTCGCCATCATCGGCATGGTGGTCGGCGCCGCCGGCGTGCTGGCAAGCACGCTCTTCGGCATTCATTTCTGAACAGGCCGCCCGGCGCCGCGTCGCTTTTGAATGCCCGCGCGTCGTCGCACAGCAAGCAGGGTCGGCGGCCTTGCGTCAATCCTTCAACCAGCAAACGGAGCCCTTCATGGCCGACCTCGTCATCGTCTACTGGCGCGACATCCCCGCGCAGGTCATTGTCCGCAAGGGACGCCAGAACGCCAAGCGCGAACTGCCGATCCGCTTTACCGAAGCGATCGACATGTGCGCGATGCGCGTCGGTGCGCGCGATAGCGACGCCTATCTCGCCGACTGGCGCCGGGGCGACCCCGTGCCGGTCGGCGACGACATCGAGGCGGAAGCCGACAAGGCGCTGGCGGAGCTGGACGAACGCTTCGACCACGCGGCGCTGGTCGCGCTGGTCAAGGCGGAAGGCCGCGCCGATGGCTGAACGGGCACGCCCGTCGCCCGCCGGCGGGCCGGCCGTTGCGCCGCCGGCGACGGCGCAACGGCGCCGGGAGCGGCGCCGCGTCTCGCTGCGGCTGTGGTCGGTGCGCCACGCGCGCGGGCTCGAACTGGTCTACGCCGGTTTCGCCGACATTCTCCTGTCGCTTCATCCGCTGTGGACGGCGGTCGGCTACGCCCGCGCCGAAGCGCCGGTGACCTTCGTCGAGAAGCGGGTGAAGGGCCTTCTCTTCGATTGCCGCATGTGCGGCGAGTGCGTGCTGTCCTCGACCGGCATGTCCTGTCCCATGACCTGCCCCAAGCAGCTCCGCAACGGCCCGTGCGGCGGCGTGCGCGCCGATGGCCGGTGCGAGGTCGAGCCCGACATGCCCTGCGTCTGGATGAAGGCGTGGGAGGGTTCGCGCAGGATGGTGCATGGCGACGCCATCCTTGCCGTGCAGGCGCCGGTCGACCGGTCGCTGCGCGGGACCTCCGCCTGGCTGCGCGTCACTGCGCGGGCCGCGGCGGCGCGGGAGAAGGCGGCGGCATGACCCCGGCCCACCCGTCCCAGCCCGACGAGAACCCCGCCGGCATCGGCCTGCCGCTCGACCCGCTGCCAGGCCATTCCTCCCGCGGCCGGCTGGAACGCGTTCTCAGGCGCGGCGAATTCGCCGTCACCGCCGAGCTGAACCCGCCCGACAGCGCCAATCCGGAAGACGTCTACGAACGCGCGCGGATATTCGACGGCTGGGTCGACGGCATCAATGCGGTCGACGCCTCGGGCGCCAACTGCCACATGTCGTCGGTGGGCATCTGCGCCCTCCTGACGCGCATGGGCTATGCGCCGGTCTACCAGATATCCTGCCGCGACCGGAACCGCATCGCCATCCAGGGCGACGTTCTGGGCGCGGCGGCAATGGGCGTGGCCAACATCCTGTGCCTCACCGGCGACGGCGTGCAGGCCGGCGACCAGCCCGGCGCGAAGCCCGTCTTCGACCTCGACTGCATGTCGCTGCTGGAGACGATCCGCACCATGCGCGACGATGCCAGGTTCCTGTCCGGCCGCAAGCTGGCCGGTTCCCCGCAGGTCTTCCTCGGCGCGGCCGTCAACCCGTTCGCCCCGCCCCATGAGTTCCGGCCGCTGCGGCTGGCCAAGAAGATCGCCGCCGGCGCCCAGTTCGTGCAGAGCCAGTACTGCTTCGACGTGCCGATGATGCGCGACTACATGAAGCGCGTGCGCGATCTCGGCCTGCACAAGACCTGCTTCATCCTGTGCGGGGTCGGCCCCCTCGCCTCGGCAAGGACGGCGCGCTGGATCAGGGCCAACGTCCCCGGCATCCACATTCCCGACGCGGTGATCGCCCGGCTCGAAGGCGCCGCCGACCAGAAGGCCGAGGGCAAGCGCCTCTGCATCGATATTATCGACGAGGTGAAGGAGATCGAGGGGATCGCCGGCATTCACGTGATGGCTTACCGGCAGGAGGAGTTCGTCGCCGAGATCGTGGCCGAATCGGGCGTCCTGAAGGGGCGCCGGCCGTGGCGCAGGGAGCCTCGCCCCGACGACCGCATGGTAGCGGGCCGGCTCGAGGAAATCCTGCGCGCCGAAGACGGGCAAAAGGCGCGGCAGGCGCCCGGGGGCGGCGCGCAGGAGCCTCCGGCAGTTGCGATGTAGAAGATAACGATATAAAGAAATCTTTATATCATACGGAGAGCTTACATGACCCGCACGATCGTCGCCTCGGCGACCAGGGAAATCGTCATCGGCTTCGACCAGCCCTTCTGCGTCATCGGCGAGCGCATCAACCCCACGGGCCGCAAGAAGCTCGCGGCCGAGATGGTCGCCGGCAATTTCGAGACGGTGAAGAAGGACGCGCTCGAGCAGGCGGCGGCCGGCGCCACCATGCTCGACGTCAATGCGGGCGTGACCGCCGTCGACCCCAACGCGACCGAGCCTGCCCTGCTGGTGCAGACGCTGGAGATCGTCCAGGGCCTGGTCGATCTGCCGCTGTCGATCGACAGCTCGGTGACGCGCGCCATCGAGGCGGCACTGCAGGTCGCCAAGGGGCGGCCGCTGGTCAACTCCGTCACCGGGGAAGAGGAGAAGCTGGAGGCGATCCTGCCTCTGGTGAAGAAATACGACGTGCCCGTCGTCGCCATCTCCAACGACGAGACCGGCATCTCCATGGACCCGGACGTGCGTTTCGCCGTCGCGAAGAAGATCGTCGAGCGCGCCGCCGATTACGGCATCAAGCCGCACGACGTCGTGGTCGACCCGCTGGTGATGCCGATCGGTGCGCTGGGCGACGCCGGCCGCCAGGTCTTTGCGCTACTGCGCCGCCTGCGCGAGGAGCTGAAGGTCAACACCACCTGCGGGCTCTCCAACATCTCCTTCGGCCTGCCGCACCGCCACGGCATCAACGCCGCCTTCATCCCGATGGTGATCGGCGCCGGCATGACCAGCGCCATCATGAATCCCTGCCGCCCGCAGGAGATGGAGGCCGTGCGCGGCGCCAACGTGCTCGCCGGCACCGACAGGGACTGCATGACCTGGATCAAGACCTACAAGGACTACAAGCCGGGCGAGCCTGCCGCGGTCCCGGCAGGCGCGGCACCGGCGGCCGACGGCGCCGCCGCGCCGGCCGGCCGCCGCCGCGGCGGGCGCGAGGCAAGGCTGGCAAGGGGGTAGAAGGTTATCGTGCGTCCTTCGAGGTTCGGCTTCGCCTCGCACTTCAGGATGAGGAACGTTGGCGCTCCGGCATCCCGCTTCAACAGGCGAGCCCTGAGTCATGGTTTCGCCTCGAACCCGGGCATGGTGGATGTTGTGCGTCGAGACCGTGAGACGCCGCATTCGAGAACCAGCCTCCCTCATCCTGAGGTGCGAGCCCGCACGACAGGCATGCGGCTTGGAAAAAGACCTCGTGGGCGAGCTCCGAAGGACGCGCCTCAGGTTGCCGGCGACGACGTCGTCGGCGAGTTCCAGCGAGAAGGAGGCGACGACGATCGCCGCGAGGCCCGAGCCGACCATCGCCACAGCGAGATATTGCGGGTATCGCAGCCACGGCCCCTTGATCAGGCGCACGAGCAGGAACGACGACAGGATCGCGGAAATCAGGACGGACGGCACGGCGGCCTCCCTGCGTCCGGGCGCCCATTCTCGCGCCACCCCGACTTCGGATCCTTTAATCGCGGCGCATGCATTGAATCGATGAAACGATGACCTCCCAGCCCACCGACCCTCTCGTCCTGTTCATGCCATCGGGCAAGCGCGGGCGCTTTCCCGTCGGCACGCCGGTGCTCGACGCCGCGCGCCAGCTCGGCGTCTATGTCGAGAGCGTCTGCGGCGGGCGGGCCACCTGCGGCCGCTGCCAGATCGAGGTGCAGGAAGGCCGGTTCGCCAAGCACGGCATCACCTCGGCGCTCGACCATATCTCGCCCCCCGGACCGAAGGAGGAGCGCTACGAGCGCGTGCGCGGGCTGCCGGAAGGCCGCCGCCTCTCCTGTTCGGCCACCATCCAGGGCGACCTCGTCGTCGACGTGCCGCAGGACACCGTCATCAACGCCCAGGTGGTGCGCAAGGCGGCCGACACCCGCGTCATCGCGCGCGATACCGCCGTCCGGCTCTGCTATGTCGAGATCGAGGAGCCGGACATGCACAAGCCGCTCGGCGACCTCGACAGGCTCAGGGTCGCGCTCGAGAAGGAATGGGGATACCGCGACCTTGCCGTCGATTTCGCGCTGCTGCCGCAGGTGCAGGGCATCCTGCGCGCCGGCAACTGGACGGCCACCGCCGCCATCCACCGCGATGAGGAGGACGGTCGCGCCACCATCGTCGCGCTGTGGCCGGAGCTGAAGAACGAAGCCTACGGGATCGCCTGCGACATCGGCTCGACGACCATCGCCATGCATCTGGTCTCGCTGCTGTCGGGCCGGGTCGCGGCGTCCGCCGGCATGTCCAACCCGCAGATCCGCTTCGGCGAGGACCTGATGAGCCGGGTCTCCTACGTGATGATGAACCCCGAGGGCCGCGAGGCGATGACGAAGGCGGTCCGCGAGGCGGTCTCCATGCTCGTCGACCGCGTCTGCGCGGAAGGCGGCGCGCAGCGCCAGGACATTCTCGACGCCGTGTTCGTCGCCAACCCGATCATGCACCACCTGTTTCTCGGTATCGACCCGACCGAGCTCGGCGGCGCGCCGTTCGCGCTCGCCGTCTCCGGCGCGGTCAAGGCGCGCGCCGACGACATCGGGCTTACCCTCAACCCCGGTGCGCGGCTCTATCTGCTGCCCTGCATCGCCGGCCATGTCGGCGCAGACGCGGCCGCCGCGACGCTGGCCGAAGGGCCGCACCGGCAGGACGAGATGATGCTTCTGGTCGATGTCGGCACCAATGCCGAAATCGTGCTCGGCAACCGCAAGCGCGTCGTCGCCGCCTCCTCGCCGACCGGCCCCGCCTTCGAGGGCGCCGAGATATCAGGCGGCCAGCGCGCGGCCCCCGGCGCCATCGAGCGCGTGCGCATCGACCCCGCGACGCTGGAGCCGCGCTACCGCGTCATCGGCTCCGACCTGTGGTCGGACGAGCCCGGCTTTGCGACGAGCGTCGCGACGACCGGCGTCACCGGCATCTGCGGCTCGGGCATCATCGAGGTGATCGCCGAGATGTATCTGGCCCGCATCATCACCGAGGACGGCGTGGTCGACGGGGCGCTGGCCGCCACCAGCCCCCGCATCGTCCAGACCGGCCGCACCTTCGGCTACGTCCTCAAGGAAGCCGACCCGAGGATCACCATCCTGCAGACCGACGTGCGCGCCATCCAGCTCGCCAAGGCCGCGCTTTATGCCGGCACCAGGCTGCTGATGGAAAAGATCGGCACCGACCATGTCGACCGCATCTGTTTCGCCGGCGCCTTCGGGACCTATATCGACCCGACCTATGCGATGGTGCTGGGCCTGATTCCCGATTGCGACCTCGACCGCGTCTCCGCCGTCGGCAACGCGGCCGGAACCGGCGCGCGCATGGCCCTGCTCAACCGCGGCTACCGCCGCGAGATCGAGGAAACGGTGCGCCGCATCGAAAAGATCGAGACGGCGCTGGAGCCGCATTTCCAGGAACTGTTCGTGCACGCGATGGCGCTGCCCAACAAGGTCGACCCGTTTCCGCATCTGGCCGGTCATGTCGCATTGCCGCCGCGCAGCGTCGACTCCCCGCCATCCGCCGGCGCCGACGCCCCGCGCCGTCGCTCGCGCGCCGAGCGGGAGGCCCGCCGCGGCCGCGGCTGAGCCCGCCCCGCGCTCAGAACCTGCCCGCTTCCCTGAACGCCTCCATCGTCGCGCGGATATGGTCGGCAGCCGCGCGCACCGGTGCCGAGGCATCCGGCGCGACGATCATGGCGAGGTTGTAGTTGGAAAGTTGCGGCAGGCCATGCTCGGGCCCCAGCGGCACGATGTCGTTGCCGATGAACGATCTCGGCAGCGGCGCGATGGCGAGGTCGGCAAGGATGGCCGCACGCTGCCCGGCCGTGTGCGCGCTCATATAGGCGACGCGGTATTCCACGCCATCCCGGCCGAGCGCCTCCAGCGCATCGGCGCGCCATGCGCAGCCTTCCTCCCACACAGAAACCGGCAACGGCTTCTTCAGATAGGCGCAGCCGCCGCGCGCGCCGCCCCACACGATCGGCTCGGTCAGGAGGATTTCCGCATCCGGCGGGATATTGCGGCACACGGTGAACAGCGTGATGTCGAGCTCGCGCTCCGAAAGCCGGCGGCGCAGATTGGCGGACTGGTCGATCGTCACGTCCACCGCGACCGACGGATGCGACTGCGCGAAGCGCTTGAGAACGCTGGGCAGCACGCGCTCGCCATAATCGTCGGGCGAGCCCAGCCGCACCACGCCGGACACGTCCGGCACGACGAATTTCGACACCGCCTCGCGGTTGATCGCCAGCATGCGGCGCGCATAGCCCATCAGCATCTCGCCATCGGTCGTCAGCGAAACCGAACGCGCGTCGCGGTTGAAGACGACGCAGCGCAGCGTCTCCTCCAGCTTCTTGATCTGCATCGACACCGCCGACGGGGTACGGAAAACCGCACTCGCCGCCGCCGTGAAACTGCCGGTCTCGGCGATCGCGACAAAGGTGCGCAGCACATCGAGGTCGAGAAGCGGCAGCGGGTGGTTCAGAGGGGCAGTCACGCCGGCATCCTTCTTCAGTTTTTCTGAATAAAACCATCATGTCATTTCGTTTGATTGAATATGAGCCGGGCTCCATAGTCAAGCGCATCAGCACGGTCCCACTCCGGCGACAGGAGAGAACAGCATGGTCATATTTTCCGCTCTGCTCGGCTATCTCGGCGAGATCGAGCGCCGACGGCGCTTCTACCGCACCCGGCGCCTGCTCCA
>ENA-UOVV01002114-UOVV01002114.1-compost-metagenome-genome-assembly--contig:-NODE-2114-length-11995-cov-3.787437_pt1 | contig 11995 bp, 13 predicted proteins | sample MGYA00238155_ERZ761577 | MGnify/ENA primary metagenome ERZ761577 (study PRJEB28898, sample SAMN06268775) | compost metagenome | isolation source: Emeryville, CA | place: USA:Emeryville, CA | collected...
CCCTCGGTCTCGATCCTTCCACACTAACCGCAAACCCAGCCGGTTTGGGCTTTTATACCCGGTCCGAGGTGACGTTTACCCCCGGTTTTCAATCCGTAAATTCCGATAGCCGCTATCTCTCGTCAGCCATCACGGAAGACAAGGGAGGGATGATCATCGGAAATGCATCACTGGTAATAGCCAATGAAGTAGGCGGTTACCGGGAGAGTAAATGGCGAGGGACTGCTATGGGGATTTCCTTTAACCGGCAGCAGAATTTTAAACGCAGTTACAGTTTCGGAGGAGCCGGAACGGTCGATTATGCGTTCATCGATCAAATCGTGGACAACCTGAACGACGCGATTCAAAGGGGCGATTTTACCCGGAGCCAGCTGGACCAGGGATATGATGTTGATTCCCGGACCGGTGAGGTATACCTCGATTATCTGGAAGGGTTGTACTATAATATCTATGCGATCGATCCAGAAAGCGATGATCCCAAAGCCAGATTTTATCCGGTAGAAACTTCCAGTCCCGTTCGGCCTTCAGGTTATGTTGATCATACCGGCAGTCATACACAGTGGACCTTTGCCTATGCGGGGAATTATGATAATAAACTTTACCTCGGCGGTTCCCTCGGGTTTAACCGAATTGTCAACAGTGTCAATAAGGTCATTCACGAGGATTTTCCGAATGCAGAGGTTTTGCGCAGCATGCGTTATGAGGAGTGGACCGACATGGACGGAACCGGGGTCAATTTCACCCTGGGGGCGATCTACAAAGTGACGCCGGAGGTACAGCTTGGGCTGAATATTTCCACGCCCACCTTTATGAAGATCAGGCACTCCCTTTATGAACGCGCATCGGTAGAAGTTGTCCAGCCCGATGACCTTCCGACGGCTGGAAGAACTCATCCCTGGGATTTCGACTATTCGCAGATAGGACCTTTCAGAGCCTCATTCGGAGGTACTTGGTTCCTGCCCGGGCAGTTCGGATTCATCACAGCATCGGCTGACTTCGTAGGGTATAAAGGTATGAAACTCTCCCACGACCGGGAGAGGGACGGAGCCTGGAACGACCTGACCGGCTGGTACCGGAACGTGGTTAATCCCAAAGTCGGAGCCGAGCTCAGGCTGGAGAATTTCAGGGTCAGAGCAGGGATGGCGTACTTTATGGATCCCTATGAAGGAAAACTGATGGATTTAACCGAGGATAAAATTAATGTTTCAGGAGGGCTGGGCTATAGAGGTAACCGTTTCTTTGTAGATGCTTCACTACTCTATGGCAAACAGCAAATCGCCTATCAGATATTTAACGGATCAGATGTCGGCAGAGTAACATTCAAGGACCTGTCGGGTGTTCTGACGCTGGGTTTCAATTTCTAAATCCCGTTCATGAAAGCTCTCATTGTATGTACCAATACCGGGGTTTTTCCTACAAAGAAGACGAAAACGGGTCTTTGGTTTAGTGAACTGGTCTATTTCTACGATTATCTATACAGGAAAAATGTGATCGTAGAAATAGCCAGTCCGATGGGCGGGGAGGTTCCGGTTGATCCGAGGAGTCTCGAATCCAGGGATGAAGTCGTGCGGCATTACCTTCAGGACTCGGGGTTTATGCAAAAACTTCAGAACACCAAGCCGGTGAGTGCAGTCCATGCGCCGGGAATTGGCGTAATTCACCTGGCAGGCGGTCATGGCGCCATCTGGGATTTCCCGGAAAGTGAAGAACTTCAGCAGATTATCGCAGATATCTACCTTGGATTCGGAATGATTACCGCAGTAGGGTATGGAGTATCAGCCCTGCTCAACGTGAAACTGGAGGATGATTCCTGGTTTGTGAAGGACCGTTATCTGACCGGTTTCTCCAATATTGAGGAAACGTTTTCGAGTTTCAGCAGTGAAGTCCCGTTCTCCCTGGAGGATAAACTGGTTGAAAGGGGAGCTCATTTTACCAAAACCATGATTCCCTTCACCGAACATATCGAAATGGATGAAAGGCTGATCACCGGGCAGAATCCGAACTCGGCCCGGAAGATTGCTCAGAAGGTAATCGAAGAACTATGGGAAAAATAGCCTAGCGGCGTGCTGCCGTGGCGGCTTCAAAATATTCACGAAAAGTGGGCAATAGCTGGTCCTTGCCCGAAATAATCGGATCGCTAATACCCCAGTCTATTCCAAGCTGTTCATCATCCCAGCGGATCCCTCTCTCGGCAGATTTGTCGTAGATATGGGTACACTTGTAAGTGAAAATGGTATCCTCCAGGGCGACGAAACCATGCGCAAAGCCTTCCGGAATGTAAACCATGTTATGCTGAAGTCCGTCCAGTAAAAAGGACTCGTACTTTCCGAAGGTCGGTGATTCGGGGCGAATATCAACCGCAATATCCAGCACTTTTCCAGAGACAACCCTCACCAGTTTACCCTGTGCAAAGGGAGCTTCCTGAAAATGCAGGCCACGCAGTACGCCTTTTTTCGAAAACGACTGGTTGTCCTGAACAAAATGGGTAGGTAAGCCAGCTTCCTCAAAGGATTTGGTGTTGAACGATTCTAAAAACAGTCCCCTTTCGTCTTCAAAAAAACTCGGGAAGATCTCCACCAATCCTTCAATGGTCGTCTTACGTATCCTGAATTGCATGCTCTGGCTTATATTTTGGAAGTCAATTTTGATTTCTAGTGCAAATTTATGAATCTATTGAAAGTGGTTGTAATTTCGCCGAATATTTAATCAGGCATGAATAAATCTGAACTGTTAGAATCCATCCTGGGCAAGCGCTCGTATCTCTGTGTAGGGCTTGATACCGACCCGTCACTCATTCCTGCCTTTCTTCAAAAGGAAAAAGACCCGGTATTTGAGTTTAACAAACGAATCATTGAAGCCACAGCCGACTATTGCGTTGCATACAAGCCTAATATAGCATTTTATGAGGCATCTGGTGCAAAAGGGTGGGAAAGTCTTCAAAAAACATTAGAATTCATACCCGACAGTCACTTTACCATCGCTGATGCCAAGCGGGGGGATATCGGAAATACTTCCGGACTTTATGCCAGGACCTTCTTCGATCCGGCCAGTTCCGGGCTCGATTTCGATGCCGTTACCGTCGCGCCCTACATGGGTTTTGATTCAGTCAGTCCTTTCCTGAAATACAAGGATAAATGGACAATTCTGCTGGCACTGACATCCAATCCGGGAAGTGCTGATTTCCAGCAGCTTGAAACGCAAGGCCGAAAAGTCTACGAGAAAGTGTTGGAGACGTCCCTGACCTGGGAGGGTTCTGATAGGCTGATGTATGTGGTGGGGGCTACCCAGGCCAAGGAACTGGAAATCATTCGTAAAATCATACCCGATCATTTCCTGCTTGTTCCCGGCGTAGGTGCCCAGGGCGGTAGCCTGGAGGAAGTATCACGTTTGGGCATGAATAAGTCCGTGGGTTTATTGGTCAATTCTTCCCGTGCAATCATCTATGCGGCTAAGGATAAAAATTTTGCTCAAGCCGCCCGCCGCGAAGCAGAAAAAGTCCAGCAGGAAATGGCCCGGTGCCTCGACCTGTATTACAATTACTAATCAGAGTTCAATCGTTTAACGCAATATATGTCTGGTTTCGGCGACATTTCGAAGATTCAGGGTGTAGATATTCTGGAATTAACCCAAAAATACGGTACCCCCCTTTACGTGTATGACGGAGACGTTATCCGCCGTCAGGTAAATACCCTTAGAGAGGTATTCAGTGAAATTGATCTCAAGATAAAATTTGCCTGTAAGGCGAATACCAATATTTCCATTCTCCGCCTGATGCGGGAACTGGGGGTGGGTCTGGACGTTGTATCCTTGCAGGAGTTCCGGATCGCGGAACTGGCGGGATATACCGCTTCAGAGGTGACCTACACGCCAAGTGGCGTCGATTTTGCCGAAATTGAGGAGGCGATCGGAGCCGGTCTGATGCTGACGGTCGACAGCCTGCCCCTACTCGAATGGTTCGGTGCCCGGTACGGAAGCAGTACTCCCTGTATGATTCGCCTCAAGCCTAATGTGGCAGCTGGCGGTAACGTGAAGATTATGACTGCGCATGCGGGCTCTAAATTCGGGATTTCCGTACTTCTTCTCGATCAGATTCTGGACGTGGTAAATAAATATGACATTAAGGTAGTTGGACTACACCAGCACACGGGTTCTGACATCAGTAAGGCGGAGCCTTTCCTCCAGGTGGCTGATGTAGTTTTTAAAGCAGCCAGCCATTTCCCTCATCTGACGATGATCGACTTGGGTGGAGGGTTCAAGGTGAGTTACAAGCCTGACGATACCAAAACCGATATGAATGCGCTGGGACGGGACATATCCCAGAGGTATAAATCATTCTGCGAGGAATATGGAAGGGAACTGTCACTGTGGGTCGAACCCGGTAAATTCCTGGTTAGTGAGAGCGGAATACTGCTGGTGAAAACGACCGTGGTAAAACATGATCCCGCGAAGGTTTTCGTTCATGTCGATTCGGGACTGAACCATCTCATTCGTCCGATGATGTACAATGCATATCATTATATTCAGAACGTCAGCAACCCTGCGGGCGAACTGAAGACTTACAATATAGTTGGGTATATCTGCGAAACTGATAACTTTGGAGAAGACAGGGAGTTACCCGAGGTCAGACAGGGTGATATCCTGGCACTACGCAATGCCGGAGCCTACGGATTTTCGATGAGTTCCAATTACAACGCCCGATTCCGGCCGGCCGAGGTGCTGATTGACAGGGGAGAAGCGAAACTGATCCGGCGGCGGGAAACCCTCGGCGATCTCCTCGCAACCCAGACCGGTCTCGAATAGTATGAACCGTTTAATCTTAAGCACATGAAATTCTTTATTCAGGCGGGCGCATTGTTTGGAGCTTTGGCTGTAGCGTTGGGTGCATTTGGAGCCCATGCGCTAAAGGCCATGCTGACGGCCTCCAACCGTACCGATACCTTTGAGACGGCCGTAAAATATCAGTTTTACCATGCCCTGGCCCTTGTCGTGGTAGGTTTGCTCATGAAAGTGGGCGATCAGAACGTCCAAAAGCTTTTGAACTGGTCGGGTTATGCCTTCATCGGGGGTATCCTGATATTTTCCGGCTCCCTATATGCCATCTGTTTTACAGGGATCACCAAGTTCGGTGCCACCGCACCGATCGGTGGACTGCTCATGATTCTGGGATGGGTACTGGTGCTTATTGCGGGGGGTAAACTGGCCTGAAAACTTTACATCCATGAATGAGCCTCTCGACCAGATTAGGGAAATCAGGAGCATGTTGGAGCGCTCCTCCCGGTTTTTATCATTAAGCGGTATATCCGGGATTTCGGCTGGAATCTGCGGTCTGATGGGCGCATGGCATGTCCACCAAAACATTATGTCCTGGGATCTGAACCAGGCGGGTGACGAATCGAAGGAGCTAATAATCCGGGATGCGATTGTGGTACTGGGAGCAGCTTTAGTGCTGGTTGTATTTTTTTCCCTCCGAAGGGTTAAGCTTCAGGGACAGAAAGTCAGCGGACCGGCTGTCAGGCAGCTGCTTAAAACCCTGGCAATCCCTCTCATAACCGGCGGTGTTCTTTGCCTGGGACTTGTAGCACACGGGAATTTCGCATACGGAGGGGCTCTTTCGATGATTTTTTACGGCCTCGCTCTCGTCACTGCCAGCAGGCATACCGTTAGCGAAACGTATTCCCTGGGGCTCATTCAAATTCTCCTCGGATTGGCCGCCTTCTTTTTTCCCGAATACGGACTGCTTCTTTGGGTGATCGGCTTTGGGGGGCTGCACATTATTTATGGCCTGGTAATGTATCTGAAATACGAACGGGTTTAAAGTGAAAGTGATATCTTATTTCAGTGATCTTAAAAAACTTCAATAAAGCATTTGAAAGTAAGGCGAGACTGGGGATAATGTCCTCCCTGATGGTCAATGATACGCTGAGCTTCAAAGAGTTGAAGGAGCTTTTGGATCTGACCGACGGAAATCTCGCCACCCATATGCGTGCACTGGAAACTGCGGGATATGTCGAGGCTGTTAAAAGTTTCGTCGGACGAAAACCGTTAACCAGCTACCATATCACCCAAGAGGGGAAAAACGCATTTATGGAGCATCTTGACGCGCTGGAGCAATTTATAAGGAGCAAAGAATAATTTTTTTGGCAATAAACTTTGTAATACAAAGTGCTTTTTGTGTAAAATTGTTGAACAATTTAATCCCGTCACCATGAAAGAGACTATTCTGACCAAACTGAACCAGCCGGAAGAGCTGGAAAAGCTGTACCGCCAGAACAAATCGGGTTTTACCCGCGACTTTATGCTATTGTATCCGGAGATTAACGACCATATCGTCGCCCGGGTTTGGAAAGAGCGGTTGAGCAGCATGAGCGATGAATTATCCTGGGGCAGGAAGGGAGAGTTAACCCTCATCCTGTTATTTGCACTGCTTGCTTTCGGTATTGCCAAAACGCCTTTGCTATTCGGTCTTGACGAAGAACAGTTTTATACACGAAACGTCAGTTTCATCGTATTTCCCTTCCTGGCAGCCTACTTTGTCTGGAAACTGGAGTTAAAATCATGGCGTCTCCTCGCGGCGGCTGCAGGGATGTTAATATCCGTTTTATACATCAACCTGTTACCGTTTAATGCTAAGAGCGACTCTCTTGTACTGGTGAATCTCCATATGCCCATACTGGTTTGGTCCATTGTAGGTTTCATTTTTGTCGGTGATAGCAGATTAATCCTGGAAAAACGGCTTGGATTCCTGCGTTTTAACGGTGATCTGATCGTAATGGGGACGGTCATCTGCATAGCGGGATTTATCATGTCGATCGTTACCATTGGCTTATTCGAGTTGATATCGCTGAAGATCGGGGAGTTTTACTTCCGGAATTTCGGTTTGCTTGGACTCACAGCGGCACCGATAGTCGCGACCTATCTGGTTCAGGTAAACCCGCAGCTGGTAGGCAAGGTGTCTCCGGTCGTTGCGCGGATTTTTACACCGCTGGTTCTTGTCATGCTGGTGTCCTATTTGATTGCTGTCGTCTACACAGGTCAGAACCCCTACACCAACCGGGAATTTCTGTTGATCTTCAATCTGCTGCTGGTGGGGGTAATGGCAATCATTCTCTTCTCAGTAGCCGACGGACTCCACCGGCAGTCCAAAAACAAAACCGAGATAGCCCTCTTACTGGCACTTTCGGTGGTGACCATTCTCGTGAATGGGGTAGCTTTGTCGGCGATTCTGTTTCGAATAAATGAATGGGGAATTACGCCCAATCGTCTGTCTGTTCTGGGGAGTAATATTTTGATTCTGATCAACTTGGTACAGGTGGCGGTGGAATTAGCCAAAGCCCTGCGGACCTCGGGAAATACAGAGCCCGTAGGACGAGCTATAGCCTGGTATCTGCCTGTTTACACGATCTGGGCAGCCATCGTGGTATTCCTGTTTCCCATTATCTTTAATTACCAGTAATAGATTTCAGAGCGGTTCTTCGGGGAGGAAGTCACGGGGAGAGCAGCCGAAAAGCTTGGCCGCCAGGTTCAGGTGGGTGAGGTTGTATTTGGCCCGGTATTTCGGACTTTCGACCTGGCCGATGAATCCGGGACTGACGCCAAGATGGTAAGCGAGTGCCTCCTGAGAAATCCCTTTTGCTTCTCTGTACATTTTGACCTTGTTGATCACAAATAAGTCGATTTCCCGGATAGATACCTTGTCGCTCATACTTGGATGCAAGTACGAGCCCAGGCTACTGGAAGCTACTTAGACAGGTATAAGTATTTGGCGTATGTATCGGCGTTGACAAAATTTCACCGGCAATAAGACAAATCAGTCAGGGATAGGCCAACGGGGCCAGTGAAGCCAGTAATTTCTGCGGAGTCCCAAAAGTTACAGGTTGAAGGATGCGGTTTGCCATATGTCCTGATGTTATTGGTTCCATATTATTGTGTCCCAAAGGGATATTGGTACAGGGTGCCACTGGATATCAGCATATAAGCATATTGTTTGTACCTTTGTATCATGTTGAATTACACCAAAAAAGCAGTCCTTTTCGACCTGGATCACACTTTGTGGGATTTCGAGAAAAACGCCAGGGAAACGCTGCAGGAACTGTATTTTGAATACCAGTTCGACCGGATCTTCGCTCATGGACAGGTCGATCTCTTTATTGATACCTATAACCGGATCAACCACGAGCTATGGGATCAGTACCACCGGGGACAAATTGATAAGAATTATCTGAGGCACCGGCGCTTTCGGGATACCTTTGTGGAGTTAGGTGCGGATCCGGAAGCCTTTCCGGATCAGTTTGAAATTGATTATCTGGAAATATGTCCGAAGAAGCCCCATCTTTTTCCCTATGCCATTGAGGTACTGGAATATTTAAAAGGACGTTACTCTGTTCATCTGATTTCAAACGGATTCAGCGAAGCCTGTAAAACCAAACTGGAAAGCAGTGGTTTGAAGAATTATTTCAGGAATGTGGTGATTTCGGAGGAAGTAGGGGTGCTTAAGCCCGATCCTAAAATTTTTCGCTATACTCTGGAAAAGGCCGGTGTGGATTCAGAGCATGCGGTGATGATCGGTGATAACCTGGTGGCCGATGTGATGGGGGCCAGGAATGCCGGCATCGAGGCCGTCTATTTTAACCCCCACCGCAGGGAAAATCCCGAGAAATGCCCGGAAATCGAGTGCCTTTCCGAGCTTAAAATTTTCCTTTAGGCAGTTCCCAATTTATACCCCCGGAGGAATTCCTCAATTCCCATTTTGCGCTTGCCCTGCAGCTGCAGTTCCTTTACTGCCAGCCAACCGTCACCCGTACGGAAATGCAGAAAATGTTTGCCGTCGGAGCGGAGTTCGCCGGGTTTTGCCGGTTCGTCATCGGAGGCAGTTACAATTTCAGAACGGTAAATTTTGAGGTTGAGATCGTTGAGGGTCGTCCAGGCGGCCGGGTAGGGCGAAAGCCCCCTGACCAGGTTGTGAATCTTTTCCGAGGAGGCTGTCCAGTCGATTTCCGTATTTTCCCGAAACAGTTTGGGAGCAGAACGGAGTTCGCCTTCCGATTTCTGATCTTCCTGAGGGTAGTCACCTGCGAAGATGGAGGCGGCGGTTTTCACGACCAGGGCAGCACCTTTTTCCATCAGGCGCAGGTATACATCACCGGCGGTATCTTCCGGGTGGATGGGCTCTTCTTCCTGGAATATGATTTTACCGGTATCGATTTCCTTTTCGATGAAAAAGGTAGTTACACCCGTAACCTTTTCTCCATGGATCACAGCCCAGTTAATGGGTGCGGCGCCCCGGTATTGGGGCAGGAGGGACGCGTGCAGGTTGAAGGTTCCCAGCCGGGGCATGGACCAAACGACTTCGGGCAGCATGCGGAAAGCGACGACTACGAAAAGATCGGCCTGGAGACTGCGCAGCTGCTCGAGAAAATGCGTGTCCCGAAGTTTTTCCGGCTGCAGGATGTGCATTCCCTGTTCGGCTGCGTATACCTTTACAGGGGATGGGGTGAGTTTCAGGCCCCGGCCTGCCGGTTTATCAGGAGCAGTCACAACTCCTGCTATCTGGAATCCGGCTTCATGAAGAGCTTTCAGACTGGCGACCGCAAAGTCCGGGGTCCCCATAAAAACGATTCTGGAATTGGACTGCATAGGATTAATGATTTGGAAGCAGGTTGAAAAAATTCAATTTTTACAAGTTAGAATATTAAAAATGAGTTCTTTTTTGTTTGCAATACCAAATATTATTATTTTTGGATTTACACTGAAGTGCTGATGCGAGATAAACGAAAAATAGCATATATCAAGTCTAAGACATAGACCTCCTACGAGAAGACGGGTTACTTCTGTAGAACGGTTTGGTTACCGTTCTTTTTTTTTCGTCCTGTCTGGAAAAAAGTTTGATCAAAAAATTATAAAGGTATAGTATAAACAATGGCAAAGGTATCGTATTACACACAGGAAGGCCTCGAAAAACTAAGGGCTGAATTACATGAAATGAAGACAAAAGGGCGGGCTGCAATTGCCAGGCAGATCGCCGAGGCGCGTGACAAAGGTGATTTGAGTGAGAATGCCGAATATGATGCCGCAAAAGATGCTCAGGGGCTTCATGAGCTGAAAATTGCTAAGCTGGAGGAAATTCTGGCCAATGCCCGGGTTTTGGACGAGAGCGAAATTGACTCGTCCATGGTTGCTATTCTTTCCACCGTTAAGATCAAAAACCGTAAAAACGGAATGGTGGTCTCTTATACCCTGGTATCAGAAGAGGAAGCGGATCTGAAGAGCGGAAAGATTTCAGTAGGTTCTCCGATCGGAAAAGGATTGCTGGGTAAGAAAGTCGGGGATGTGGTACAAATCCAGATTCCGGCGGGATTGGTGGAATTTGAAATCCTGGAGCTATCGCGCTAGCTTTTAAGTGAAGCAGCAATACATAATAGGTTGTGATATTGGAACTACCCGTGTGAAAGCCGTCGCTTTTTCACGGGTAGGTCGCATTTTGGGGAGTACCGATGCTTCCTATGCCATGTTCCATCCGGAGCCGGGGTTTGCAGAGCAGGACCCGCAACAGATTTTAGTGGAAACACGAAAAGTACTGGAGCAACTGGTGTCCGAACTGAAAGGCGAACCCATGGCCATTGTCTTTAGCTCGGCCATGCACAGTCTGATGGCGTTGGATGAAGCCGGGCAACCGGTCTCTTCCCTGTGGATCTGGGCTGACAATCGCAGCGGACAACTGGCCGACCGTCTACGGACGTCGGAAGAGGGGAAGAGACAGTATCTCAGGACCGGGATTCCGATCCATGCCATGACACCGGCCTGTAAGTTTTTGTGGGTCAATACGCATAAGCCAAAAGAATTTTACCGGGCAAATCGGTATGCAGGAATCAAGGATTTTGTCATAGCACAATTGACGGGCCACCTGGTTACCGATTATTCCATGGCCGCCGCAATGGGCCTGATGAATCTCGAATCGTTCTCCTGGGATGCCCTCACTTTGCAATCGCTGGATATTCGGGAAGAACAGCTGCCTCTGATCGTTTCACCCTACCACACACTGGAAATCACCGAAGGCCAGGGAATACTGGCCGGCATCCCATTGGTAGTGGGAGGCAGCGACGGTTGCCTGGCCAACCTGGGCAGTGGAGCCGTAGGTGAGGGGGCCCTGGCCCTGACCATCGGTACGAGTGGCGCGGTACGACGGACGGCCAGAACTAGATACCTGGATCCGGCTATGCGGACATTCTGTTATCCCATTGATGAGGAAACATTTATCATCGGCGGACCAACCAATAACGGCGGCGTGGTATTTCAGTGGTTAAAGGACAATTTCTTTGCGGACCTGCGATACGAAGAAATGCTGGCTGGGGTAGATAAAATAACCCCAGGCTCTGACGGGCTGCTGTTTTTCCCGTATCTGCTCGGGGAACGTGCTCCGCTGTGGGATTCGTCGGTAAAAGGCAGCTTCCATGGCATTGAGATTGGACATAGCCGTTATCATTTTGCACGGGCCGTCATGGAGGGAATTCTGATGAACTTGCGGGAAATTGCCTCTGTGTTGTCGGAAAAAGATCCTGTGCGCACGATTTATGCCAGCGGTGGATTTACGCAGAGTCGGGAGTACGTCCGGATGCTGGCTGATATTTTTGGTGCGAAGGTAGCATTGAATACCACGGCCGAAGCCGGTTGTGCGGGCGCTGCACTGATTGGCCTGAAGGCTTTGGGGGAAATCAATGATTTCAATGATTTACGGGAATTTGTGGAGGTGGCAGAAACCGTTGACTTTGAGCAAGACCGTCATTTACAGTACAATGAAGTATTCGCCCGGTTTCAGAAACTGCTGCGGGAGAATCCCCACAAGGCTGTATAAGGGAAACCGGACCGATTTTTCATAAAAAAAAGTACCCCTGGGGTCTTGCGATAAAAGCTGATTAGCATTACTTTTGCATTCCCTTAGCGGATCTATGGCCAGGTGGTGGAATTGGTAGACACGCTACTTTGAGGGGGTAGTGCCCTT
>ENA-UOVV01002119-UOVV01002119.1-compost-metagenome-genome-assembly--contig:-NODE-2119-length-11970-cov-3.897104_pt1 | contig 11970 bp, 8 predicted proteins | sample MGYA00238155_ERZ761577 | MGnify/ENA primary metagenome ERZ761577 (study PRJEB28898, sample SAMN06268775) | compost metagenome | isolation source: Emeryville, CA | place: USA:Emeryville, CA | collected...
TGAAACCATCAAGGGCCAGGCGGGTGACCGAATGGCCGAAAAAGTGTACGTCCCCCTCGACCGGCCTACCTGTTTTGTAGGTGAAACGATCTGGTTTAAAATGTGGGTGACCGATGAAAACCTGCAGTCATCACCGCTGAGCAGTATCGGCTACCTGGAGGTCGTCAACCACGAGGGGGAACCTGCCATTCAGGTTAAAATTGCCCTCAAAAACGGGCGGGGTGACGGATCGGTCCGTATTCCCTCCGACATCGCAACAGGCACCTACCTGGTCAGGGCATATACCAGCTGGATGAAGAATTTCCCGGAAGATCATTTTTTTGAATCGTCCCTTACCCTGATCAATCCTTTTTCACCAATGCCCGTATCGGCTCGGGAAGAACCTGGCAAACCGGACCTGCAGTTTTTCCCGGAAGGCGGTCATGCCCTGGCAGGGTTCGAAAATAAAATTGCATTCCGTGGACAAACCTTAGACGGGAAGGGCTTCGATTTCAGGGGAAAAATCCTGGATGAAAATGGAAATACAGTAGCCAGTTTTCAGCCGGTTGTACATGGAATAGGGCATTTTCTATTTACTCCGCAGCAGGGCAAACAATACCGGGTGGAAATCACGGATGCCTCAGGAAATATACGACAGTATCCGTTTGTCGAAATACGGAATGAAGGTTACACCCTTCGATTAAAGGAAGAAGCTGACAGAATTCAGGTTGAGGTTACGCGGCAAGACAGAAGTGGCAATTTTCCGGTTTATCTGCTGCTCTATCAGGGCGAAAACAGCTCAGCTTATCGTGGGGAATTTCAGGGAAACATGACCCGCATAACGGTCGACAAATCGAAACTCCGGCCGGGTGTGAATGTTCTGACCCTTTTTGACAGCCAGCTCCAGCCGATCGGGGAAAGGCTCTATTTTCATCGACCCGGCGTACAAGAACAACTCCGTATCTCTTCGGGGAAAACGACCTATTCACACCGGGAAAAAGTTTCGCTGGAACTATCCCCTGGATGGCTGACCGATACCCTGGAAGCTTCCGTAGCCGTTTATCTTACAGATGACCTGCCTGAAACATCTCAGCCTTCCATAGACACCTGGCTGCTGTTCACTTCCGAAATCAAAGGCCAGATTGAAAACCCTGAATTCTATTTCAGCGGTAATGAAGTGGCGGCCAGGGCAATGGACGATGTCATGCTTACCCACGGGTGGAGGAGATACAAAGCTGAGGCACTGGTAAAAAATGAATTCCAGCCCCGTTATCTTCCCGAACCCTACGGACATTTGATACAGGGTCAGATTCTTTCCCGTAACGGGAATCACCCCCTGCCCAACCGGCCGATTCTGGCAGCGCATCCCTCGGCCAAGGCCATGCCCTGGGTCGGGGTGAGTGACGCGAATGGCCGTTTTACGCTGGAAACCAAGGATTTTACTGGCTCCCGGGAACTGGTCATTCAGACGAATTTCAGGACTGACTCTCTGGTACAGTTCATCCTCGAAAATCCCTTTGCCCCGGTCAATACCTTACCGCAACTCCCTGCCCTGGCACTGGATAACCGGCATCAGAAAGACATTCTGAAAAGGAGTATTAATATGCAGACGCTGAACAGTTACTTCCCGGCACTGAAACCTGCCGAGGTAACCGATACAGTGTCCTTTTACGGAAAACCCGATTTCCATTACCTGCTCGATGACTACACCCGCTTTCCGACCATGGAGGAGGTTTTGTCGGAATATGTCCCGCCGGTTATGATACGGTTGAGAAGAGGTAAATACTACGCGCGGGTCATGGAAACCGGCATGCACCGACAATATTTTACGGAAGACCCCCTGCTGATTTTTGACGGCATCCCCGTTTTCGACACCGACCGGATCATGCAGTTCGATCCGCTGAAAGTCAAACGGATTGAAGTCGTAAACCATCTTTACCATCTCGGACCGCTCACTTTCCCGGGAATTGTCAGCTTCCACACCTATAACCACGATCTGGCGGGTTTTGAGATTGATCCCAAAGCACTCGTAATGGCTTACGAGGGGGTATTGGAAAAACGGGAGTTTTACGCTCCCGTTTATGACCGGAAAGTCAAAAATGCGGAGCGAATGCCCGACTTCCGGAATCTGTTATACTGGTCCCCCGCGGTCCGGATCGCTCCCGGAAAGCCGGCAACGCTCGATTTTTACACTTCCGACCAGACCGGCCGGTATAAGGTCGTACTGCAGGGACTGACCTTTGACGGTACTCCCCTTTCAGCAACTGCAGAACTGCAGGTTACTGACTAAGCTGCCGTGCCCATTCCCGCATCTGCCGTACGAGAACTTCATTGATGCGCACATAACTTTCGTGGGTCCACCCACCTACGTGCGGGGTGAGAACTACATTATCGGCAGCGATGAGGTATTCGAAAACTTCCTTTTGTGCAGGTGTGAGCGTGTTTAACTTTTCATTCTCAAGCACATCCAGGCAGGCCCCTTTGATTTTTCCCGATTTGAGACCTTCCACTACGGCAGCCAGATCGGCGACTTCACCCCGTGCGCAGTTGACCAGATAGAAGGGCTTCGCCATGCGGTCGATAAACGCTGCATTAATCATATGGTGTGAAACGCGCGTCAGCGGTATGTGCAGACTGATGATATCTGCCTGATCCTGAATTTCTTCCAGACTGGCTTCCCGGGCATACTGATCACCGTAGTTTTCCCTGTATTTGTCGTAGGCCAGAACCTCGCATCCGAAGCCTGAAAGGCGTTTACCGGTTGCCCCGCCATTATTCCCGTAGCCGATCAGCCCGACCGTTTTGCCCATCAGCTCCACGCCTCGGTTTGCCTCCCTTTTCCAGGTATAATTCCGGACTTCCCTGTCGGCACGGATCATATTGTTGAACAGCGCCAGCAACATCCCCAGCACATGCTCCCCTACGGCGTCCCGGTTGCCTTCACCGGCATGAAAAACGGCTATACCACGGGCATAGACGGCATCCAGGTCGATGAGATCGAGACCTGCACCTGCCCGGGCAATGAACTTCAGATTGGGTGCTTTCGCCAGAAACTCCTCATCCACAACAGTTTTGCTACGAACAATCAGACCTTCATAGGGACCTACCTTCTCCAGAATTTCAGCTCTTTTCAACGTAGGTTCATAATCATATTCCCATCCGTCCGCCTTTAACATGTCGTGTAGCGAAGGATGCATTTCATCTATTATCAGAATTTTCATGGAAGTGTAATTTTTGTAACTTTCGGGGCAATTTGCGCAAAATTAGGGATCTAATGTTTCCCTCATCATCGATCGAATCAAATAATTATGTTAGAAGAGCGACGTAAACCGGTCATCGGAATCACTCAGGGTGATTACAACGGCATTGGTCCTGAGATTATCCTGAAAGCAGTGTTAGGCCATCAGCTGAACAATTTTTGCACTCCGGTAATTTACGGTTCAACCCGCATCCTCAATAAATACCGCCAGCTGCTTAACCTGAAGGAGATCCAGCTGTTCGGTGCCCAAAGTATCGAACAGATCAACCGCAAACAACAGACCGTCGTCAACTGCTGGATCGACCAACAGGTCGAGATCGAACCCGGTAAAGCCACAGCGGCTTCTGGCAAAGCTGCGTTTTCTGCCCTTAAAACAGCGGTAGATGACCTGAAAGCAGGCAAAATCGACGCCCTGGTTACGGCCCCCATCAACAAAGACAATATTCAGGGACCGGATTTCAAGTTTCCTGGTCATACGGAATACCTGGCCAATGCTTTCAATGTACGGGAAGCCCTGATGTTCATGGTTTGTGAATTCCTGAAAGTCGGTGTCCTGACCGGGCATATTCCGCTCAGCAAAATCAAATCGCAGATTTCCAAGGATGCACTTCGGGATAAAATCCAGCAGATGCTCCATTCGCTGCGTAATGACTTCGGTATCGTCAAACCGCGGCTGGCTGTACTGGGCCTCAATCCCCATGCCGGCGAGAACGGTCTCCTGGGAAATGAAGAGAAAGAAATCCTCCAGCCGGTCATTGAAGAATTCAAAACCCGGGGCGATCTGGTGTTCGGACCTTTCCCGGCCGATGGCTTCTTTGCATCCGCCTCATTCCGGCAGTTCGACGGGGTACTGGCCATGTATCACGATCAGGGCCTCATTCCGTTCAAGACGATCGCATTCCACGAAGGGGTTAATTTCACTGCCGGTCTTCCGGTAGTCAGAACTTCGCCCGACCACGGTACGGCCTATGACATCGCTGGCAAAAACATAGCGGATCCAACCTCGCTGCTGAATGCCATCTACCTGGCCGTAGACATCTGGCAGGTCAGAAGCGAAAACAAGGAAATTGCCAAAAACGCCTTAAAATCCAAACCGCAACCCAATCATCCGTCGAAACACACGAAAGAAGAGAAGTTGCCGAAAGACGAATGGGAAGATTTGGAGTAGCCCATTCAATATACAATCACCCAGCCAGTTTGCATTATGTTAAAATCCATGACGGGATTCGGTTCGGCCACCGTTGAACTCCCAACACTTTCCGCCATTTTCGAAATCAAGACCCTCAATTCGAAATTTCTGGACATTTATTGCCGTATTCCGAAAAATTATGCGGAAAGGGAGGTCGAAATCCGGAACATTATTTCCCGCACCCTGGAAAGGGGAAAGGTAGAATGCACACTGACCATCCAGCCCAAAGCGGCCGAAAACGGGATGTCCATCCTGAACCGGTCGCTGGTCAAGTCGTACTACAGAGACCTGGAAGAAACCGCCGGGGAGCTGAATATCGACGCCGACCGCACTGAACTGTTACGGATGGCCGTGATGATGCCCAACGCCTACAATGCAGACCAGCCTGTAGAAACGGAACAGAAGGATAAGGAATGGGAACTGATCCGCCAGGGACTGGAAGATGCCCTCAGAAAAGTAGAGGAATTCCGGATCCAGGAGGGAGCTCAGACCGCGGTCAAATTCCGGGAATACATCGAGCGAATCAGCAATTATCTCGAGCAGATCAAGGAACTCGACAAGTCCCGCATCCCCGCCGTTCGGGAAAGACTCGAGAAAAACGTAAGAGACCTGGTCCATGGGGAGAATTTCGATCCGAACCGTTTTGAACAGGAGCTGATTTACTACGTAGAACGCTACGACATTTCGGAAGAAAAAGTCAGGCTGAAAAATCACCTCGACTACTTCATCCAGACCCTCGACAGCGACACCAGTCAGGGGAAAAAGCTCAATTTCATCGCTCAGGAAATCGGGCGGGAAATCAATACCATCGGTTCCAAGGCCAATGACTCAGGCATTCAAAGGCTGGTCGTCCAGATGAAAGACGAACTGGAGAAGATCAAGGAACAGACGATGAATACGATTTAGACGCTATTAAAGGAAAAATACCTTTCGCGTTACGCATGAAAACACTGGAACTTTTCCTACCCCCGGACATAGCGCTGGATCAGGATAACTTTGAAACTTTCGTCCGGAACAAATTTTCCGTCAAACCCTCCGATCGCCTGGAGGTAAGGAAGATACGGCAGTCGATCGACGCCCGGTCAAGGGAAGTGAAGGTTTCAGTGAAAGCCGAAATTTACATCAACGAAACACCCCCCGAACTTTTTAAAACCCGTCAGGACTATCAGGATATTTCCGGAAAGCCCGGGGTACTGGTTATCGGGGCTGGTCCCGCCGGACTCTTTGCGGCCCTTCGGCTGATCGAACTCGGTCTGAAGCCGGTCGTTCTGGAACGGGGGAAAGACGTCCGCTCCCGGCGCCGGGATCTGGCTTCGATCAATAAGGAGCACAGCGTAAACCCCGATTCCAACTACTGTTTTGGAGAAGGAGGCGCCGGTACCTATTCCGATGGTAAACTGTATACCCGCTCGTCGAAACGCGGGGACCTTCGCCGTATCCTCGAAATATTTGTGCGGCACGGTGCTACCCAGCAAATTCTCGTGGATACCCATCCCCATATCGGCACCAACAAACTGCCGTTGATTATCCAGAATCTAAGGGAAACCATACTGAAATTTGGCGGGGAAATCCATTTCAATACCCGGGTAGAGGATTTTATCCTCCGGGACAACCGCATCCGCGGCGTTGTCGCGGCCGACGGCCGCGAACTGACTGGAGAAGCCGTTATTCTGGCAACAGGCCATTCAGCCCGGGACATTTTCGAAAAACTGCACCAGCACCACATCCTGATCGAAAACAAACCCTTTGCTATGGGGATCCGTATCGAACATCCCCAGCATATCATCGACCGTATCCAGTACCATTGTCCGACCGACCGCGGCCCCTACCTACCGGCTGCCGCCTATAACCTGGTTACGCAGACATACGCAGGGGGAGTTCAGCGGGGGGTATTCTCGTTCTGCATGTGCCCGGGCGGATTTATCGTCCCGTCGGCAACCGCACCGGGCGAAGTGGTCGTCAACGGCATGTCGCCTTCCCGACGGGATTCGGCCTATGCCAACTCGGGAATGGTGGTAGCCGTAACGGAGGAAGATATTAAACCATTCGTCAGGGAATACGGACCTCTGGCCGGCCTGGCCTTGCAGAGACAGGTAGAACAAAAATGCTGTGAAGTAGCCGGGGGAACGCAGACGGCACCTGCCCAGCTGGCCATGGACTTTGTCAAGGGAAAACCTTCTCCCCGCCTAAAAGACACCTCATATCAGCCTGGCATCACGCCGGTGCCGCTGCAGGAGTTTCTGCCCGACTGGATGGCGGCATCTCTTCGGGATGGCCTGCAGGATTTTGGCAGGAAAATGAAAGGGTATCTAACCAACGAAGCGGTATTGGTAGGCGTGGAAAGCCGGACTTCCTCACCGGTACGCATCCCCCGGGACCGCGACACCTGCGAGCATCCCCAGATCAAAGGTCTGGTTCCCTGCGGGGAAGGTGCAGGCTACGCAGGCGGTATCATGTCGGCGGCCATGGACGGCGAACGCTGCGCCGAAGCAGTCAGAAAGTATATCGCGAAAGGATAAAATAAGAATAGAGGAGGGATTAATATTCGTAGAAGATAGGTTTACTCAATACCTTTAACCGGCCTGTCACTCCCCGAATTCTAGCAATATTTCTGCCTGGGAGGCCGTTCCGGGGGCCGTACATGATGCCCCGAATTCTGTAAACTGATACCGTAATTCCATCCCAGGGTTTAAATTGCAACGCGATAGACTGGGAGTACTCGGAAATCAAATCTATCGTCCTGATATCCATACCATTACATCCTGACTCCAGCATCCCACAGGTAAGGAACAATACCTGTTTCGATCATTATACCTGAAGGTCTTCCACTGAACGGTATGGTTCGGCGGCCTGTACTTTGCAGGAGGGGGCCATGTCACCACTATGCTATAGACACGTCGATACGGTTCCGGCGTTGCATGGGGTAAGGGAATCCGGCAATTATCCAATGATGAGGTTAAAAGAATCGTCGAACATCAGACGTCCTTCCGTAACTTCTCCGGCGTTCCAGCCTTTGAGTTTGTTGGTTTTACCTTTCGTCAGCAGGTCTGCTACCTGAGCATCGCTGAGTTTTTTACCGTATATCTCAAAAGGTACTTTGAATCCACAGGTCTGAAACTGACGGCATCCCCAGGCGGTTTTCCCTTTAACCAGCGACTCTTCTCCACACTTGGGACATCGCAGGGAAAGGATATCAACCGCCTCTTTTTTCTCTCTGGGAGCCTTTTTCTCTTTGGCAGGCTGTTCCGGTTCGGATACGGAGATCGTTCGGAATACCCCGGTTTTGACTTCCGTGGTCAGGTCGACCACCATCTGGATGAGCTCCTCCTTGAATTTGTCGGGTTCGTATTCTCCTTTTTCAATCAGCCGGAGCTTGCGTTCCCATAAACCGGTCAGCTCAGCGCTTTTAAGCAATTCGTTCTGAATGGTATCGATCAGATCGATGCCCGTCTGTGTGGCGATAATATTTTTCTTCTTCTTTTCAATGTACTTCCGCTTGTAGAGGGTCTCGATGATATTGGCACGGGTAGAAGGACGGCCAATTCCGTTATCCTTCAGCAATTCCCGCATTTCCTCATCCTCAACCTGCTTACCGGCCGTTTCCATGGCCCTCAGCAGCGTTGCTTCGGTATAATATTTAGGCGGACTGGTTTTTCCATGATGTATCCGCGGTTGGTGAGGACCGGTTTCTCCTACCTCGAACACCGGCATTACCTTTTCCTCTTCCTCCTCTTTTTTCTCTCCCGCATAGACGACCCGCCAGCCCGGATCCAGGATCTGCTTACCGGTAGCCTTGAATTCAATTTCGCCTACCTTTCCCAGGACAGTCGTATTGGAAACCCGGCACTCCGGATAGAATACGGCGATAAACCGCCGGGCAATGAGGTCATAGATACGCTTCTCATCTGCGGTCAGTGCTGACGGATATACGCCAGTCGGTATGATTGCATGGTGATCGGTTACCTTTTTATCGTCGAATACGGCCTTCAGCTTGGGAATCGGTTCTTTCAGCAGCGGATCGATCAGTCCGGCATAGGGGGCCATCTGACCCAGGATGCCGGGCACCTTGGGATGCAGGTCTTCCGACAGGTAGGTGGTATCGACGCGGGGATAGGTGACCAGTTTCTTTTCATAGAGGTTCTGAACCCCCTTGAGGGTGTCGTCAGCGGAAAATCCGTACTTCTTGTTGGCCTCAACCTGCAGCGACGTAAGGTCATAAAGACGCGGGTTCCCCTCCTTCCCCTCCTTGATTTCGAAGGAAGTTATTTCAAACGGATATTTTTGCAGATATTCGACCCCTTTCTCGGCCTTTTCCAGGGATTTGAGCCTTTCGATGACCGCCGAAAATTCAGTCTCCCGGTAAACTGTTTTCAATTCCCAGTATTCTTCCACGACAAAGGACATGATTTCCTTTTGCCGCTGTACGACCATGGCCAGTGTGGGAGTCTGTACCCGGCCGATTGAGAGGACGATACCCCCTTTTCCGTAACGGGTGGTAAACAAACGGGTGGCATTGATACCGAGCAGCCAGTCACCGATGGCGCGCGCCGTTCCTGCTGCGTAGAGATTATCGTAATGCGTCGAATCCCGGAGGTTGGCAAAACCCTCCTGTATGGCCTGAGCCGTAAGGGAGGAAATCCATAACCGGCGGACCGGAGCCTTGCAGCGCGCTTTGAGAAGCACCCACCGCTGTATCAGCTCTCCCTCCTGCCCGGCGTCACCGCAGTTGATGACTTCCGTACAATTGGAAACGAGCCGTTCAATCACCCCAAACTGCTTCTCGACCCCTTTATTTTCGATCAGCTTGATGCCGAAATTCCGGGGAATCAACGGCAGCTCCTCTATCCGCCACGTCTTCCACCTTTCGAGGTAATCGTGTGGTTCCTTCAGCGTGCAAAGATGGCCGAACGTCCAGGTTACCTGGTATCCGTTTCCCTCGTAATACCCGTCTTTCCGTTGATTGGCCCCCAACACCTCGGCAATATCCTTCGCAACACTGGGCTTTTCAGCTATACATACAATCATAGTCTCCACTCAATTCCTCCGCAATTTGCAAAAATTCTGGCTGTCCCGGGTTTCTCCATGGCACTTCCACCTACCTTTGAACCTTTCTCTTAATTTTGCACCGCATGACGATTTTGGGGATTAAATTCCACCCCAAACGACAATTAGCTGATTATGATACAGATAGACGGAGCCGTTATTAAAAACTTGATTCTCCACAGGGCAGGATCGGAGGAAGAAAACAGTGTATTCAACGACACCACCGTTTCCTTTGAAGGAGAAGAAGAGGTCATTTTCAGAAAGGTACTGCTCAAACCCTTTGTATCCCAGACCCAAACCTTTGAATTCAAACACGAGGTTGGGATCGGTTACAACGTGCTATTCAATCTTTCAAAAAGTCTATTTGAAGGTGAAGAGGAGTTTATACCTCTCTCGCAGGATATCCTGAAGCATCTGCTGGCTTCCTCTACCCATCCGAATATCAACAGCGGGGATCTTTTTGTAGCTCATTTTCTGGGCATTAAGATCAACAACCGCGAACTGGAAGGCATCGGTATTTACAAGTTTGAGGATAAGGAGAGCTTTATCGAAACAACGGTTGCGGATGAGCAAGTGCGGTTCAGTATCCGCAAGGGAATCGGTAGCAAAAAGCCCGACAAGGGCGTGCTGATCCTGGCAACGGAAGAGCCCTATACGCTTTTCATCATCGACAATAACGGAGGCGAAACATCCTACTGGCAGGAGGATTTCATCAATCACCGGCCCAAAAAAGACGCCACCAACAGTACCCACCACCTGATGGCCATGGCGAAGGAATTTATCACGGAGAAATTCCCCAGCGAATTTGAGGTCTCGAAGGCGGATCAGATCGACCTGCTGAACCGTTCGGCGAATTATTTCAAAAAGAAAGAACTTTTCGACCGGGATGAGTTCGAGACGGAGGTTTTCGCCGACCCGACGGTGATCGACTCATTCAAGACTTTCGACCGCAGCTACCGGGAGGAAAAGGAGGTCGATGTGTACGACAAATTTGAGATTGCACCGCAGACGGTCAAGAAACAGTCACGCATTTTCAAAAGCGTCCTCAAACTCGACAAAAACTTCCACATCTATATCCACGGCAACCGTGACCTGATCGAACAGGGGGTCGATGCCGATGGCCGGAAGTACTACAAGATCTTTTACGAAAACGAATCCTAATAAAAACCATGACCCTTACCCTTTCCCTGCTTTTGATTTTCCTGACTGGTTTAACGTCCCTCGACAGGAACGAAATAAAAATAGATGCCAACTTCCCGGGCGGCAACGTGCTGGTTGATTCGATATCAGGCCATCACGTATACATCCGGCCCGACCTGAGGGATACCAGTACCGACTGGTTTTACTGGTATTTCGCGGCGAAGCCCGCTACGGCCGGGATGGTTCATTTCCATCTGTCGGGGAATAACTACCTCACAAATGCGGGTCCTGCTTACAGTATCGACCAAGGCAAAAACTGGCATTGGCTGGGCAGGGACTTCACCGCAGATAGTTTCCGTTTCAAATTCAAAGCGGGGCAGGAGGTTCGTTTCAGCATGGGGATGCCCTATACTCAGGCCCAGTTCGACGCATTTCTAAAACCTTATCGTAAAAACGTGCGCCTCGAGACCCTGTGCCAGACTCCCAAGGGCCGGGCTACCGAAAAACTGGTAATCGGCTCCGGATCAGCCAGTCGGAAAGTCCTGATTACCGCACGGCACCATGCCTGCGAAATGATGACCAATTATGCGTTGGAGGGATTTATCAGCACGTTACTGTCAGAGGACAAAACGATGACCCGGCTGCGAAATGAGGTGGAATTCTGGATCATCCCCTTCATGGACAAGGACGGTGTGGAAGACGGCGACCAGGGCAAAAACCGCAAGCCCAAAGATCATAACCGCGATTACAACGACGAAAGCCTGTACTGCAGCACCGCTGCCCTCAGGGCTCAGGTACCTGCCTGGAGCCAGGGAAACCTGATCGCCGCCCTCGATTTGCACTGTCCCTGGATCAAGGACGATCTGAACGAGCATATTTACCTCGTGGGCAGCGCGAACAGCCGCATTGCAGAGCAACAGCTCCGGCTGATACAGATGCTGTCCCGACATAACCAGAGTGAAGTAAAATTCGATGCAGAAAAGGGGTTTGTCCCTTTCGGCACGTCCTGGAATACGGCCAAAAACTTCGTCCAGGGCAAATCATTCTCAGCCTGGGCTTCGGAACTCGAAGGCACCCGGCTTTCCACGACCATTGAAATCCCCTACTCCCTGAACAATGGCCAGCTGCTAACCCCCGACAACCTGCGGGCGTTCGGTCGTGATATGGCATTTGCGCTGGGGGAATATCTCGGAATATAATCATCCCTCAGGCTTTTTTTGATCGAAATGAAAATACTTAGCCGTCGTATTCTACAGTGAATTTTCCATGAAGCATTTCAAATCCCTTTTGGCACTTTCAGCCATCTCCCTTTCCTGCTCCTCCCAGAAGCAGGACACAGCCCCGGCCTATCCCTCCTTCA
>ENA-UOVV01002120-UOVV01002120.1-compost-metagenome-genome-assembly--contig:-NODE-2120-length-11967-cov-4.153627_pt1 | contig 11967 bp, 17 predicted proteins | sample MGYA00238155_ERZ761577 | MGnify/ENA primary metagenome ERZ761577 (study PRJEB28898, sample SAMN06268775) | compost metagenome | isolation source: Emeryville, CA | place: USA:Emeryville, CA | collected...
CTGGTCCCAGCGCTTCCGGCCCGGTTCGAACTCTATGCCCAGTTCTTCCTGGGCTTCGGCTCCGCTCGCAAAGACGCGCTCCAGGGCACCTCGCAGTTGCCGCAGCGCCTCCGACTCCCCCCCGCTCGGGTCCCGCAGCACCGCAGTCAGTGTCCTGCCCACCAGTTTCTCGGCCTCCCTCCCCAGCAACGCCTCAACCGCCGGGTTGACGTACAGCAGGCGCAGGCTCCGGTCGAAGCGCGCTACGGGGGCGGGCGAGTGCTCTACCAGGGCGCGAAACTGCTCCTCCCGCTCCCGGGCCGTTTCGCGGGCCCAGCGGTGCTCGTGCGCCGCGAAGGTGATGATTAGAGCGCTGCCCAGAAAGAGGAGCAGTTGAAGAACCTTGCGGGGGTCTTGCAGCCGCCAGGAGCCCGGCGGCTCGGAGACCTGCCAGAGGAAGTAAAGACCGACGAGGAGCGCGGAGACGGCGGCTGCCCCCCGCCCTCCATACCAGGCGGCCAGGGCGACGGCCGGGAAGAAGGTGATAAACGGCACCTCCTCGCCGAAGATCGGGTTCAGGAGCGTGCGCAGCATGCAGGCCACCAGCGTTACGGCCAGCGCCACGCCGTAGGCCACCGCGAGGGACTTTATCCGCGCGGCGCGGGGCCGCGGCGGCGATGCAGAGAGGGGCGATGCGAAGTCACTCATCGGCAGGGCGGCTCCCGTGGATAATTATGACACAGGTCACCCTACACGGCGATGCCTGTGCTCCCGTTTCGGTACAATCAGAGCATGTGGCACGCCGCGCGCAAGTGGGCGCGCATCTTCACCGTCTTCGCACAGGACGCCCTCGCCTACCGCGCTGTCGCCGTCATCTGGATCCTCACGGACACCATCCCCACGCTCGTCATGCCGCTGATCTGGCAGGCATCGTACAATGGCCGCGCGACCATTGGGGGCTTCACCCCCGGTGATATGACCGCCTACTATCTCCTTGTCCTCGGCATCACCAACATGGTGCAGTGCCACGTGATGTGGGAGATCGCGACGGACATCAAGGAAGGGCGCTTTTCGGCGTACCTGATGCGCCCCTTTTCGTACATCGCGATGAGTTACCTGGGGTTCCTGGCCTGGCGGATAATGCGCACCCTGCTGTTTGTGCCCATCTTCCTCGTGGTCGCCTTTCTGTACCGCGGGACGCTCCGCTGGGAGGATGTCCAACTCGGGTGGCCGTTCCTGCTTGCGCTCTTTGGCGGACATCTGGTCTCGTTCTTCATCACCTACCCGTTCGGGCTGCTGGCGCTGTACTTCGTAGAGACCCGCTCGCTCTTTAACTTCTGGTACATCCCGGTCATGATCTTCAACGGCCAGATCGCCCCCCTCACTCTGTTCCCGCCGGCCCTGCGCGCAGTGGCCGAGTGGGTGCCGTTCCGCTACACCATCGCGTTTCCGGCCGAGGTACTGATGGGGCGCCTTCCGCCGGATCAGGTGTGGCGCGGACTCGGCATGCAGGTCTTGTGGATCGTTCTGGGATACGCGGCGGGCGTGGCGCTCTGGCGCCGCGGCCTCAAGCGGTTCACGGGGGTCGGCTTGTGACGCATCCGCGGCGCTACCTGCGCCTTTACCGGGTCTTCGCGCGCAACAACGTGGTGCGCGAGATGGAGTTCCGGGGCAACTTCTGGGCCAAGCTGCTGACGAGCGTCGGCTGGGTCGCGGCCTTCGCGGCCATCGTCAAGCTCATCTTCGCCAACACGACCGCGGTCGCGGGCTGGACCGAAGGGGAGCTGTTCCTGCTGTTTGGCACCTTCCTGCTCGTGCGCTCGCTCATGGATATGCTGTTCACCCAGAGTCTCGGGAAGATTCCGGAGCTGGTGCGCATGGGAACGATGGACTTCGTGCTGACCAAGCCCGTCTCGTCGCAGTTCTACGTTTCCGCGCGCTACCTCTCCCTGGACGAGGCCGGGACGTTCCTGGCGGCGTGGCTGGTCCTGGGCTATGCGTGGTCGCTGCTGCGCCTGCCGCTGACCGCGGCGCAGGTCGGCGCGTGGCTCTTCCTGGTTGCCTGCGGGCTGGCGATCCTCTACGCCATCAACATGCTGCTCATGACGCTGGCCTTCTGGCTGGTGCGCATCGACAACCTGAGCGCCCTCACCGACACCATTGTATTCGTCGCCCGCTATCCCCCGGATATCTTCCCGCGCTACCTGGCGTTTGCGGTCACCTACCTGCTCCCGCTGGCGTTTGTGGCTGCCATCCCTACGGGCGCGCTGAAAGAGGGCGTTCATGCGGCAACGCTGTGCATTGCTACGGGTATGGCTGCCCTCTTCCTGTTTGTGACCTCCCTCTTCTGGCGATACGCCACCCGCTCCTACACCTCGGCCAGTTCCTGAACCGCCCGGCGCGGCAAGCGGGCAGGCGCGCGCCGGGTGGGGCGTCTTGCACTCCGGTCCGCTTGTCGGGTAGCATTCATTGGACGGATGCCTGTTTGCGCCGCCCATGGAGGCAAAAGACAATGGCCGGGACAAACCCGTATATCGATACACCCACCTACGAAAAGCCGAAGACGAAATATCAGATAACTATCCTCTATGAAGGGGAGCCACACGTCATCACGGTAGACCCCGAGCGCATCCCCTATGAGCGCAGCGGTCTGCCGGGTTCCATTCTCGACATCTGCGAGGGACACGAGATCCCGCTGGAGCACACCTGCGGCGGCGTCTGCGCCTGCTCGACCTGCCACGTGATCGTCAAAGAGGGCCTGGACTCGTGCAACGAGGCGACGGATGACGAACTGGACCAGTTGGAGGAGGCGCCGGGTCTTACGATCAAGTCTCGCCTGGGCTGCCAGTGCGTCCCGAACGGCACGCAGAACGTGGTGGTGGAGATTCCGAGTTGGAACCGCAACGCCGTGAAGGAAACGCCGCATTGACCGTTCCTTCCGTGCCCGCAGAGCCCTCCCTCCCCCGGAGCACCGGGAGTGGGGGGGTAGCGCCGATGACCGCCACGGTCACTGACGCGCGGCTGTTGAGCCGTCATGTGCGGGAGCTGACCCTTGTGGCCAACGCCCCGGTGGACTTCGCGCCCGGCCAGTGGCTCTCGCTGCACCTGCCGGTCGGCGACCGGCCGCCGCTGGTGCGGGCCTACTCGCTGGCGTCGCCCCCGTCGGAAGAGGGCCGCACCCTCACCCTCTGCTTCGACCGTGTGGAGGGTGGGCTCGGCTCCGGATGGCTGTGGAACGCCGAACCGGGGGCGTCTCTGCCCTTCACCGGGCCGCTCGGCAACTTCGTACTGCCGCCTGGGGACGGCGCGCTGCTGGTCCTCCTGGCCCGCTACACCGGCATCGTTCCCTTCCGTGCCATGCTCCAGGCTATAGACCGGGGACTCGCGCCAAAGCGCCGGGTGCATCTGGTCTACGGCGCCCCCTCCGCGGAGGAGCAGGTCTACCACGACGAACTTTCGGAACTGGCCGCCCGCTCCGAGGACTGGCTGGAGTATCACCCCCTTCTGCTGGACGCCGGGCAGGACGAAATCGCCCTGCTGACCGAAAGGGCGGAGGCGTGGCTCCCGTTTACCGCAATGGCCTGCGGCGTGCGAGAGTTCACGAAGCCCGTGCGCGATCTGCTCATGGAGCGCTTTGGCTTCGAGCGCCGCGCGGTCAAGGTCGAGAACTACAACGGCCCCACCGCACGGTAGGCCGCGCCAGGCAGCCCCGTACGTCGCTGCTATCGCCGCGGGCAGCGTGGCCGTGCTGGATCTGGCGAAGGGAAAGTTCGCGCCTCAGCTACCCCGCCGGAGGCGGCGTGTCCTCCTTCAGGAACTCCAGCACAAGGCGGTTGAAGGTGCGGGGATGGTCCCACATCAGCACATGCCCCGCCCCCTCAATCAGCTCGAAGCGGGCGTTCGGAATCAACTCCTCCATCGCCTTCCCCGCCGCTACCGGCACCAGATTGTCCCGCTCTCCCCAGATAAGCAGGGTCGGCGCGGTGATCTTCTGCGCGAGTTCGGTGGTGTCCTTGCTCAGAATATCCAGGGTGGAGAGGAACAGATTCAGCGGCCCGGCGCGCAGGGCGTCCATCGCCAGGGTCGGGAGGAAGTCCAGTGGGGCGTAGTGGCCGGCTACCGGCAGGCGCATCGCCATCCGTACCACGTCCGAGCGCACCAGACCGCTCGCCGCTGCCAGGACCAATTTCTCCACCCGCTCCGGGTGCTGCGCGGCGAGGTAGGTGCAGATCTGGCCGCCCATGGAGTGCCCCAGAACGTTTGCCCGGCCGGTGGGCAGAGTGCTGATGAACTGCGCCAGCGCCTCCGCGGCCGTCTCCAGTCGCGTCGGCCGCAGCGCCCGGTTGACGCCGTACCCTACCAGTTCGATGATGTGGCAGGCGTACGACTGGGCCAGCACGGGCAGATTGTGCCGCCACCAGCGGCCCGAGCCGGACAGACCGTGCACGAGCAACAGAGGTTCGCCCTCCCCTTCGACGGTGTAGACGATCTTGTTTCGACCGGAGCCGAAGACGGCGTGCTCTTTCTGTTCTGTTTTTCTGGCGGAGCGCAGGAACATACCATAGCCTCTACTGCTTAAGTATGCCCGTTTCCGCGCCGCCTGTCACGAGACCGGGGCCCTACCCGAAAGCAAAAAGCGGGGCGGGCACTATAGAAGTGCCCGCCCCGCCCGCTTCTACCGTGAAAGGGAGACTACATCATGCGCGTCGCACCGCCGGGGCCCGCCTGGGCCGACTGGCGGAACGGCAGGCCCATCTGCTGCAGCAGGTAGCGGGCCTCCTCGTCGTTGTTCGCGGTGGTGACGATGATGATGTCCATACCCCGGATCTTGTCGATCTTGTCGTAGTCGATCTCGGGGAAGACGAGCTGCTCCTTCATGCCCATGGCGAAGTTGCCGCGCCCGTCGAACGAGTTCGGGTTGATGCCCTGGAAGTCACGCACGCGGGGGAGCGTGATGTTGAACAGGCGGTCCAAGAACTCGTACATCTTCGCGCCGCGCAGGGTCACCTTGGCGCCGATGCGCGCGCCGGCACGCAGACGGAAGTTCGCGATGGACTTCTTCGCCACGGTGACGACCGGCTTCTGGCCGGTGATGGTCTGCAGGTCGCGGATGGCATTGTCCAGCAGCTTGGGGTCGCCGCCGGTCTGCCCCGCCTGCCCCACTCCCATGTTGACGACGACCTTCTCGATCTTCGGCACCTGCATGGGGTTGGTGTAGTTGAACTGCTTCATCTGCGCCGGAATGACGGTCTTCTGGTAGTATTCCTTCAGGCGCGGGGTATAGGCGGCGGGGCCGCTTCCGTTCTCGTTTGCCACGGTTTATTTCCTTCCCTTCGGTTTCCGACCGAAGGCTCGTTCCGGGCGGGGAAAGCCCGCCCGGCGGTGAGGGTATTCCTCGGTTCTACTTCTTCTCGGGCTCGGGGATGGGCTGGCCGCCCTTCACCGCGATCCGGGTCTTCGTGCCGTCCTCGTTGATCTGGATGCGCACGCGGGTCGGCTGACCGTCCGCATTCACCAGAGCCACCTTGGAGACGGCAATCGGCAGCGCCACTTCGATGCGCCCGCCCTGGGGGTTCGGGTTCATCGGGGTCGGGGTGCCCTTGATGTGCTTGATGGCCCGGTTCAGCGGGCGCGGACCCAGGTCGTTGCCGTCCTTGTCCTTGCGCGGCGTGTCGTCCATGACCACCACCTTGCCCTCGGTGGGCAGGACGCGGGTGACGGTGCCGATCTGGCCCTTGTCCTTCCCGCTGATGATCATCACACGGTCGCCCGTCTTGATACGGATCTTCCCCGCGTAGGGGATGGGCGTTTTACGCATCTTACAACACCTCCGGGGCGAGCGAGATGATCTTCATGCCGCCCGAAACGTTGGACTCCCGCAGTTCGCGGGCGACGGGGCCGAAGACGCGCGTCCCGCGCGGCTCGCGGTTGTTGTTCAGGACCACGGCGGCGTTCTCGTCGAAGCGCAGGGTCGAGCCATCCGCCCGCTTGATGGGCTGCTTGGTGCGGACGATGACCGCCTTGACCACGTCGCCCTTCTTGACGTTGGCGCCCGGCGTCGCGGACTTCACCGCGGCGACGATCACGTCGCCCACGTGCCCGACGCGCGTGGTGCTCCCCTTGAGGATGCGGATGCAGAGCAGGGTCCGCGCCCCGGAGTTGTCGGCCGCCTTGAGGCGGGTGTACTGCTGAATCATTTCCTTCTCCTAACGACGCAGCGCCCGCCGGTTGGCCGGGCGCCCGACGCTTATCGCCGCCGACTATCCGCCGGCACGGGCGACGCACACTTGCGCCCCTCCCCGCGCGGGTATCGCGGGGAGGGGCCGGGGGGTGAGGCTCCCCTTCTTCTGCGGGCGATGACTTCGCCGTGTGGCGACTACTTCGCCGTGTGGCGACTACTTCGCCGTGTGGCGACTACTTCGCCTTCTCAACCACGCGCACGAGGCGCCAGCGCTTTTCGCGCGAGAGCGGGCGGCACTCCATGATCTCCACGGTGTCGCCGATACCGCACTCGTTGTTCTCGTCGTGCGCCTTGAACGCCTTGCTGCGCTTCATGGTACGACCGTACAGCGGGTGCTGCTTGAGCGTCACCACGGTGACCACGATGGTCTTATCCATCTTGTCGGAGGTCACCAGTCCGCGCACCACGCGCCGCCGGCCGCGCGGCTCCGCCGTCTCTTCCGCGGCGGCTCCGGTAAGGGTCTCTTCGGCCATGTTACTTGGTCTCCTGCAGTTCCAGCTTGCGCAGGTAGGTGTGAATGCGCGCGATCGTCTTGCGCGACTTGGCGAGCGCCGCCGTGTCCTGCAACTGGCGCTTGCCCTGCGTGAAGCGCAGGGTCCAGAGCGCCTTCTTCTCGGCATCCAGGCGCGCCAGCAGGCCGTCGCGGTCAAGGCCCGCGAACTCCTCGCGCTGGGCCTTTACCACCGCCGTGTATTTCTTATCGCCATCAGCCATGGCTGCTGTTCCTCGTTACTCTTTCTCACCCGCGGTGGCCGCCGGGGTGGTCTCAGCCGCCCCCTCGTCCTCCGGGTTCAGGGCCGCGAGCATGGTCGCGGAACGGGCCGCTGCCGCCTCCTGCTCACGCCGGGTGATGAACTTGGTGGCGATGGGCAGCTTGTGCGACGCCAGCCGCATGGCCTCCTTCGCCAGCTCCTCGGAGACGCCCGCCATCTCGAACAGGATGCGCCCCGGCTTGACCACCGCGACCCAGCCTTCCGGCGCGCCCTTACCCGAGCCCATGCGCGTTTCCGCGGGCTTCTTGGTGTAGCTCTTGTCCGGGAAGATGCGGATCCAGATCTTACCGCCGCGGCGGATCTTGCGGTTGATCGCGATACGAGCCGCTTCGATCTGGTTCGCCGTCATCCAGCACGACTCCAGCGCCTGCAGCGCGAAGTCGCCAAAGTCGATATTCGTTCCGCCGGACGCCTTGCCGCGGCGATGGCCGCGGTGCATGCGCCGGTGCTTTACACGCTTAGGTGATAGCAGAGGCATGGATTAACCCTCCCCTCCCGTAGTCGCGCCGCCGCCGGCGTTGGTGGCCTGATCGCCACCGCCACCGCCGCTGCCGCCGTCGCTGCTGCGGTCACGACCGCCGCCGCCGCCGCCGTAGCCGCCACGGCCGCCGCCGCCGTAGCCGCCCCGACCGCCGCGGTCACCACCGCCGCCGTAGCCACCACGGCCGCCGCGGTCACCGCCGCCGCCGTAGCCACCACGGCCACCGCGACCGCCACGACCGCCGCGATCACCGCGCTCGCCCCGGTCCTGGCGGGCAGGTGCAGCGGGCGTTTCCACGGGCCGCCGCGCGCCGGGCAGGATGTCGCCCTTGTAGATCCAGACCTTGACCCCGATGTGGCCGTACTGCGTCAGCGCCTCGTCGAAGCCGTAGTCGATGTCCGCGCGCAGGGTGTGCAGCGGGATCTTGCCCTGCCGGTCCTGCTCGCGGCGCGCCATCTCGGAGCCGCCGAGGCGGCCGGAGACCTGGCAGCGGATACCACGCACGCCGAGCTTCATGGCGCGGGTAACGGCCTGGCGCATGGCGCGCTTGTAGCCGATGCGCTTCTCGATCTGCTGCGCGATGGACTCGGCCACGAGCTGCGCGTTAGTCTCCAGGTGACGAATCTCCTGGACGTTCACGTGCACGCTCTTACCGGTCAGCTTCTCCAGATCCTGGCGAAGCATGTCCACGCCCGCGCCACCGCGCCCGATGATGATGCCGGGCTTGGCCGTGTGGAGCGTCACCTTGACGGTGTTCGCCTGGCGCTCGATATCGATCTTGGAGATCGCCGCGTTGTCCCAGCCGCGCCGCTTCTTCACCATCTTGCGGATGTTGAAGTCTTCGAGAACGAAGTTGGCGTACTGCTTCTTGTCGGCGTACCACTTGCTGTCCGGGTCGCGGATAACGCCGATGCGGAACCCAATCGGGTGAATCTTCTGTCCCATGTGTCTTACTCCGCGCCCTTCTCTTCCGCCGTCGTCTCCGCCGCGGTCTGTTCCGCGGCCGGCGCCGTCTCCTCGGCGGCAGCGGCGGGAGCCGTTTCCTCAGCGGCGGCCGGGGCCGGCGCTTCCGGGAGCTTCGCCACCGCCAGGAGCGGCGGCTTCTTGCCGCGCCGCTTCAGCTCCTGCTCGCGCGGGCGGGTGGTCGGAGCCGGCTCGCCCTCGGCGACCACCACAGTGATGTGGCTGGTGCGCTTCAGGATGCGGTAGGCGCGGCCCTGGGCGCGGGGCTGTACGCGCTTGAGGGTCGGGCCCGGGTCGACGTAGCAGCGCACCACCTTGAGCCAGTCGTCGCTCATGCCGTGGTTGTTCACGGCGTTCGCCACGGCGGACTTGAGGACGTTGGCGATCTCGTCCGCTGCGTAGTTCGGCGTGAACTTCAGCTGGTCGAGGGCATCGTGAGCGTATTTACCGCGGATGGTGTCCAGTACGAAGCGGACCTTGCGCGGCGACATGCGCACGAAGCGGGCCGTTGCTTTTGCTTCCGTTGCTTCCATTCTTATTTCCTTACGGCCTTACTACTTGCGCATCCGGCTCGCCTGGCCGGTCCCGCCCGCGTGCCCCTTGAAGGCGCGCGTCAGCGCGAACTCGCCCAGCTTGTGCCCGACCATGTTCTCGGTGATGAAGACCGGCACGTGCTTGCGGCCGTCGTGAACCGCCAGCGTATGCCCGATGAACTGCGGGAAGATGGTCGAGCGGCGGGACCAGGTCTTGATAATCCGCTTCTCGTTCCGCGCGTTCATGTCTTCGATTTTCTGCAAGAGTCCGGGGTCCGCGTACGGCCCCTTCTTCAGAGATCGTCCCATGTACTACTTCTCCTGCCCCGTTTCCGGGTCGCCCCGGCGGGAGCGTGGTCAGGCTCCGCGAACGGAGCCTGCCAGCGTGGACGCAAGCCTTGACTACTTGCGCCGCTTGACGATGAACTTGTCGGTCTTCTTGTTGCGTCGGGTCTTGTAGCCGAGCGACGGAACGCCGGTCTTGGACACAGGGCCCTTCTTGCGGCCGACGGGCGACTTGCCCTCACCACCACCGTGCGGATGGTCGCGCGGGTTCATAACAACGCCGCGGACGTGCGGGCGCTTGCCCAGCCAGCGAGACTTACCCGCCTTGCCCCACGACTCGTTCTCATGCTCCAGGTTACCCACCTGGCCCACCGTGGCGCGGCAGGTCAGCAGGACGCGCCGCATCTCCCCGGAGGGGAGGCGCAGAAGGGCGTACTTGCCCTCCTTGGCCATGAGCTGCGCGGAGTTACCGGCCGCGCGCGCCATCTGGCCGCCGCGCCCCGGGTAGAGCTCCACATTGTGCACCAGGGTACCGACCGGGATGTTCTGGATCTCCAGGGCACAACCCGGTTTGATATCCGCTCCCTCACCGCTGGACACCACGTCACCGACGTTCAGTCCGACCGGGGCGAGGATGTAGCTCTTGACGCCATCCTCGTACTGCAGCAGCGCGATGCGCGCCGAGCGGTTCGGGTCGTACTCGATCGCCGCGACGGTGGCGTTCACCCCGTCCTTGCGGCGCTTGAAGTCGATGATGCGGTACATCCGCTTGTTGCCGCCGCCGTGGTTGCGGACGGTCATCCGGCCCTTGTTGTTGCGCCCGCCGTTCTTCTTGATCGGCTCGAGCAGGCTCTTCTCCGGCTTGTCCTTGGTGATCTCCTGGTAGGAGGAGATCGCCATGAAGCGCCGTCCGGGGCTGGTAGGCTTGTACTGTCGTACGGGCATGTGTTCTTACACCCCCTCGAAGATCTGGATGCTCTGCCCCTCGGCGAGCGTCACGATGGCCTTTTTGAAGTCCGCGGTCTTGCCCGTGGTATACCGACCGAAGGCGCGGAACCGCTTGGTCTTGCCCCGGACATTGAGCGTGTTCACCGCGGTCACGGTCAGCGGCTGGCCGTCCGGCTGCGTGAACAGCGCCTCAACCGCCTCGCGCACCTGGTTCTTGTTGGCCTCGGGGTGTACCACGAAGGCGTACCGGCGCTGGTTGTTGATCTCCAGCGCCTTTTCGGTGATCAGCGGGCGTTCAATGATCTGATACAGGTCAGGCATTCGGAGCCTCCTCTACGGCGTCAGCAGCGGCGGCGGCCTTCTTTGCGCGGCTGGCGCGCGGCTTCTTCTCCGCGGCGGCGGCCTCCACTTCCTGCGCGGCTTCGGCGGCCTCGGCGGCTTCCGCCTTCTCGCCCCAGGCGCCTTCGATCTTCTCAACGGCCGCGCGGGTCAGTACGACGATGCCGCCGTCCACCACGTCGCGGGTCGAGAACGTCGGCGCGACCCGGACCGTCACCCCAGCGATGTTGCGCAGCGACTTGATCACCACCGGATCGTAGGAGCCCAGGATCACCAGGCTCTTCTTCGCCCCACCGTTGGCCTCGGCCAGCAGCGCAGCCCCGGTCTTGGTGGAGATGGTGCCGTTCAGCGGGAAGTCATCGACCACCACCAGCTCGCCATCGGCCAGCTTGGCGGAGAGCGCGGCGCGGATCGCCGCACGGCGCATCTTCTTGGGGAGCGACATCCCCAGCTCACGCGGCTTGAACGACAGCGCCTTGCCACCATGCCGGTAGTGCGGCGCCACGGTGGAGCCCTGGCGCGCGCGCCCGGTGCCCTTCTGGCGGTACGGCTTGGCGCCGCCCGCGTCTATGTCACTGCGTCCCAGCACAGCCTTGGTGCCCAGGCGCTGGTTCTCGAGCTCGGTCCGGACTGCCTGGTGTATCAGGGGCAGATTCCGGGCCGCTGCGAAAACGCGCTCGGACAGGGCGAGCTCACCGGCCGTGCCGCCGCCCTTCGTCTTGATCGCCACAGTAGGCATCGATTTTCTCCGTACGTCTTAAACAAAGCCCGTATACGAAAGCCGTTTCGCCGCGGGGGTTCGCGGCTGAGGTCACGGCCACAGCACGGGCGGCAAGCAATGAGGCTGCCTGCGATAGTCCCCCCAGCGGGGGAGCCTGCCAGGTTCCCGAGCGCGCTTACAACGGCGCCCCCACGGCAGGGCAGGGATACATCACGCGATGTATCGCAGCGGCGACGGCGACTACTTCTTCTTGCTGGAGCGAACCTGCTCCACCTTCTGGCTCTCGCGGATTACGCGGTGCATCTTCTCGATCATCACCAGACCGCCGTTCGCGCCCGGGACGGCGCCCTTGATGAGCACCAGGTTCCGGTCGCCATCGATGCGCACCAGCTTCAGCCCCTGCTGGGTCACGCGCTCGTCGCCCATGTGACCCGGCTTGCGGGTGCCCTTGAAGACGCGGGCGGCATCGGTCGCACCGCTGGACTGGGGCTTGCGCTGGGTCAGCGAGGAGCCGTGCGTCTTGTTCTGACCGTGGAAGTGGAAGCGCTTCACGACGCCCGCGAAGCCCTTACCCTTGCTCTGGCCGACCACGGCTACGCGCTCCCCCTCGGTGAACACGTCGCTGGCGGTGATGGCCTGGCCCAGCTCCACGCTCGCGCCGTCCTGGATCGCCACCTCGCGCAGGTAGCGCTTCGGCTGCACCC
>ENA-UOVV01002125-UOVV01002125.1-compost-metagenome-genome-assembly--contig:-NODE-2125-length-11943-cov-2.938089_pt1 | contig 11943 bp, 13 predicted proteins | sample MGYA00238155_ERZ761577 | MGnify/ENA primary metagenome ERZ761577 (study PRJEB28898, sample SAMN06268775) | compost metagenome | isolation source: Emeryville, CA | place: USA:Emeryville, CA | collected...
ACTGGGCGTCCGCTAGCCGGAACCCTTGCAGTCGGAAAAGAATCGGAATCTTTATGAACTTTGAAATACACCCTGCTGAAGTGAAGAAGATGATAGAACGTGGTGAAGCGGTGAAGCTGATCGACGTCCGCGAAGTTGCGGAACATCAGATCTGCAACATCGAAGGAGCCGAGCTCATTCCCATGGGAACCATCCCGGAACAGGTAAGCCGCCTGGAGGAAGAAGCGGATAATGCTCTGCTGGTCATCTTCTGCCATCACGGCGCTCGCAGCATGAACGTTGTGTCGTGGCTCCGTGGAAACGGCATCGAGAATTGTGTCAGCATGGCCGGAGGCATTGATGGTTGGAGCGCTCTGGTCGATCCTTCCGTGCCCCGTTACTAGAACCATCGAGTGCCCCACAACGAACAAGCTGTCGCGGTTAAGGACAAGCTCTGAATGATGATCCACTGCACTTCCCTGCGTCTGGGACGCATCCTGACTCGTTTCCTCCTCGGCCTCGCTTCCTGCGTTGTCCTATTCGCGCAAACCGGCGTCAATACTCCAGCAACGCTGAATGTGAAGGACTTCGATGTGAAGGGCGAAGGAATCGAACCGGAAACGGCGGGTATTCAGGGAGCGGTAGATGCCTGCGCCGCTGCGGGCGGCTGCACACTCATATTCCCGCCTGGCCGCTATGTATCCGGCACCATCTTTTTGCGTGACGCGGTACATCTGCACCTCGCGCCCGGGGCCGTCCTTGCAACCAGCGGAAATGCGGATCATTATGCTGCCCCCGCCCTGCTGTACGGCAAAGGCCTGAGCTCCGTCACGATAAGTGGTCCTGGTTTCATCCAGGGCGGTCCCGTGCCCAGCAAGGATCCCCTGGTCAGCAGCTCCCGCCTTACTGCCCTTGTACTCCTGGAAAACTCCACGAATGTGCGTATCCGTGATCTGCGCATCACTGCGTCGCCTGCCTACACAGTGGCTCTGCGCGTCGTGGACGCGGCATGGGTAGAAAACCTCGATATCGAAAATTCGATGACTTCGCCGCTCACGAGCGGCGTTGTGGTGGATTCGTCTACCCGCGTTTCTGTCCGGGGCCTGCGCTACAAGGGCGGCGGTGAAGGAGTCGTCTTTCAAACCAGTGCCGTCGAAGGTACGGCTCCCCCTTGTGAACAGCACAGCGTGACGGATAGCACCATCACCAGTGGAGCGATGGCCATCAAGATCGGCTCCCGGACCCATGGCGACATCCGTCAGGTCAACGTGAGCAATGTGGCCATCACCGGCTCCCAGGGCGGCATCGGCATCTTTGGCCGCGATGGCGGCACGGTGGAAGATATCCAGTTGACGAATCTCACCATCCGCACCAGTGCGGTCCACAAGAACGCTGCGGAATGGCCCATCGTGGTTGACCTGAAACGGCGCACCGAAGACGTGCCATCTGGTACCATTCGCAGAATTCGCTTCCAGGGCATTCAGGTCACCAGCACGGGCAAAATTCTGTTCAGCGGCATGACCCGTCATCCCATTCAGGATCTGCAAGTGGAGGGCCTGCGTTTTGCCTCCTCGTTGCTCGAAACCCCGAGAGAAGTGCGGGAACGCCCATGGCTTTCCCCGCTTGATCAGGTTGCCGGGGAAGACACCATGTCCACGGCGATTCTGGTTGGTTACGTCGCGGATGCAACCTTCCGCGATGTGCGAATCAGTTGGGAAACAGAAGGTCTTTCCCCTGAAGGGCACGCGCTATTTCTGCATAGTTCCGACGGCGTCCGTCTGGACGGCTGGCATGTGCGTCAGGCACGAACCGGCGGCGAACGTGCAGCTATTGAAATCCTTGGTGCCCGGGGAGTCGAGATTCGAAACTCCACCGCAGCGCCGGGAACCGGTACCTGGCTCCATTTGGAAAACATGACGCGTAAGGATGTTTACCTGTTTGGCAATCAGACAGAGACAGCCTACAAGGAGCTGGTGGTTGCTAAGTAGTCCGATCACGGCTAGGCTGAGGCTAGGCACAAATTCGCCGCGCTTGCGGCGATCCGCGGATTTAGTAGGGAGAAGATGACCATGAGCAGCGGCCCTTCCACAAAGCAGGTGTATCGCGTCACCATCTTCAACCAGAACCTCAGCATTGCTTCCTCCACTTCGGCGAGTGAGTTTCAACGCATCGCAGATCAAGTCGATCTGTTGATGACTAAGATCGCTTCGAAGACGGGCATTGTCGATGGAACTCGTGTAGGAGTTCTGGCGGCGATGCACCTTGCGGATCATCTGCATCAGAATGAGCAGAAACTCGCTTCAGCGCAGGACGAATTGGAAGCTGTACGTGCGGAGTGCAACTCCGTCAGTGCGCAACTCGGTGCTGCGCGTCTCACCTGTGCGAATGCGGCGCAGGAATTGGAAGCAGCAAAGGCACAGCTCACCGCAAGCGAAAGCGCACGCGCCGCGCTGGAAGAGGAATTGCGCCAGGCCAGGAAGGCGCTCGAAGCAGCGCAGAATGAACTGGCCACTCAGCGCTCCCGCATCGGCAAGGACGCAGGCCGCCTGCACACCCTTCTCGCGCAGGCTTTGGACGCCGCATCCGATGACCCGTCACAGGCCCAGGACTCAAGGACGCCAAGTCTCTTTTCGATCGAGCGGCCTCGCTAGGCATTTGGCTTTAGGAGCCCTCTCCCCTTGGCTGCCTGGCCTCCGCTATACAAAGGCGTCATAGACGGCCCGGCCAATCTTCGCCAGCACCGCTTCACGTTCTGCCATTGACCCCTTCGCCTTACGCAGGAAAGCTGCCATCACGAGGTGGCCTTTCCCATTCGGAAGAGTAAGGATGCCCACATCGTTTGTTACTCCCGTCACGCCGTCTGTGGTATCCGACGTGCCCGTACGATGCGCGAACACAGTCTGCGCGGGCAATTGCCCGCGCAGTCGTGCTTTCCCGGTGCGTGTCTCACGCAGCAGACCCAGCAAACGATTGCTGCCCTCAGGTCCCAACACTTCTTTCCGATGCACCTTTTCCAGTAATGCCACCATGGCCTCTGGAGTCGCCGTATCACGAGGATCGCGGAGAAATCGTTCCAGCGCTGCCTTGCGCATTTCGGGCGTGACAGAGCCATAACGACGGCGCAATTCCGCGACGGACCATCCTTCCGCGGGTTCCACCGAGGAAGCCCCGACAAAATCGAGCAGCAGCTCTGCTTCCGACCGATCGATGCGAATCCCCTCGATACCAAGCTCTCGTATCCGTTTGGTGACCGTGGTCGCGCCCATCAGCCGCAACAGCGCGTCGCTGGATGCGTTGTCGCTATCCACCAACATGCGGTGCAGCAGCTCCTCCACGCTGAAGTCGTAGCCCGAGTCCCCCACTAGCTCGGCAACTTCATTCGTCCCCAAACCAAGTCGCAAGCCTGCCGGGGTGATACGCACCTTCTGTGAAGGGGAGATCTCCTGCCGTTCCACCTGATGCAGCACCGCAATGGCAATGGGCAGCTTATAGACACTCGCCATCGGGAAACGCTCGCTGCCGCGTAGAAAGAAACGCTTGCCGGATTCCGGATGATATATCGCAAAACCAAGCTCGCCGCCAGTGGGCTTCACGAAGCTTTCCAGCATCTTCCCAAAATCATCGGCTGCACGCGCACTACCCGGCAGAAGCGATGCTGCGGCGATGCCGAGCATAGCGCGACGGGTGAATTGGTGGTGGTAAACGGAATGAGCGTCAGACAAAGGAATCCCCCGGAAGACAGTTCACAATTCGACTCTTAGCGGGAGACGCAACTGCTTTGAAATGGTAACGTGACTTGCCCCAACAAGACTAGAACCTGCGCGCGTCCGGATGGTCTATCTTGACCTCCGGAATATCAAAGGCCCGGATAACGCCATTGGGCCTGCTGATCGCATAAAGTCTTCGTCCTGCCACCGTGCGATCCCAGGCCAGCGCCTGCCCCTCCGCTGCAATCTCAATGGTGGCAAGGTGCATCAGCACCGGACCCAGGCGCGGCTTGGCGAGCACATAGAGTTCCGTGCGATCGTGGCCAAGCAAATACAGCAAGCCATCGGGACCAATGCTCCCTCCAGATGCGGCGTGCGGAGCCATCCTCGCCTGAACGGACTCCGGAATCAGCCATCCTCCGGTACGCCGCCACTTCGCGTCGTACGTGGCAATGGCGCCATAACGGCTGTTCTTGTAACCCGTTCCGCCTTTCGCATCATAGTGGGCAAAGCCTGCGATAAAGCCATCCTGGTAGGGTTCAAAGAAGGTAAGGGAGCCTTCCTCCATAATGCCCAGGCTGTGGCTGTCCACGTGCTGCATCGTTTCCGTATCGATCACCTCGATGGACGAACCCATCGGCACTTCCGGAAAGTTGGAGTTTGCGCACCACAGCTTGCCATCTGCCGCATAGCAGGAGTTGATATGGCGGATCGGGCCTTCCCTCGGGCTGGTCCAGCGAGAGATCAGCTCCCCGGTGGCCTTGTCATACTTGCCGATGATCGTATTGACGATCGCATAGACGTGATGCACGTCTACAGCCACACCCTGGCGGGCTTCGGGAGTGTTATACTCGCGTACCTGCTTGGCAGTCCCTGTTTGCACAACAGGAGGAACCCAGGTCTCCAGCTTGGGAAATCCCGCAGGTTGCGAGTATCCAAGCAATGTAACTAGGGCAAGGGCGGGAAGCAGGAAGAGGCGACGCATAACGATATCGCCCATTCTAGCGAAGCCGCCCTCGCCTCATGCTGTGTTGGTTAGGGACGGATGATACAAACGCGACTGCCGGACACACCGTGCCTGCGAACGATGAACATCATGCAGGGCACAGACCCGGCCTTGGGAATAATTCGCTCCACGTCATACATGGATTCCAGCAGCTTCGGGTTCGCTCCCGATGCGCCTGTTGCCTCTACCACGCACATATTGCCGCCAACGCGACACTGCGCAACGTGAGATTCAATCACCGCGATATGTCCCGGATTCCGCTTCACGCGGTTGCCGTCCATCCATACCAGCAAGTCGCCCTGACGAATCTGACTCACATCGTTCACTGCCTTGCGCGGGTCATAGTACGACGCGGCATTCGTGTTGCGCACGGTGGAACTGCTGTACGTAAGCTTGCCAATCGCCACCAGATAATTGGTAACAAACCCGGAACAATCGATACCCAGGTGTTCATCGCAAAAGGTTTGGAGCGTGCTTTGGTTTACGGGCGAAACCTTCCCGGATCGCACCGCCCACTCCAAAGCAAGTTCGTAGTCCCCGGGTGAGCCCTTCCCCATCGCTGCGGTCTTGATGTTTTCCTTGTGTGCCTGGAACCAGACATCGTTCCTGGAACCACGCGTAACCGTGTTGTAGTCTTGACGTTCCTCGGTACCAGCATCCCAGTCCATCATGAAGTACTTCTTCAACTGGACTTGATAGACGACCTCCCGGCATGTCTGTGTTACTGGATCGTCAACAGCCGCATTCACCCGGAGGTTGCGGTATTGCATCATGAACTGCACTGGAGTTGGCATGGTTCCTCGCTAACTTGGCCTTCAGAATCGACGTCGATTTAGTGCTCTTGGTGTATCTCCGGCAACGCTGTCAGGCACGGCTTCACACGTGCGGAATCCGCTGCACGGCGTGCCATTGCCTCAGCCTCTGCTTCGACGACAATTCGATCCGTGACACAGGCGCCGCTGGCTTCCACTTTTGCCACGGCGAAGAAAGACTGCGTAACTCGTTCCGGCTCGCTTTCATCCTCTCGTGCGTCCACACGAGCGATCAGAGCGAAGGGCTGTAGTTTGGAATCCTGCGCAGAGACGCGCCACTCCGCCTTCTCTCCAAGGGAGAGCATGTGTCGAGTGACTACGTCCTGATAATCGAGAGGGAAGCGATCTCCGGAGGCATCCACCACTTCAATGGACTTACGACCCGAGCCGACTTTGCGAACGATGAGGGAATATCCGGCCACGCCAGAGCACCGCAGATACGGCGTCTCATTCGGGTCGCTCATGTCCAGTTCTTCCTTGCATGTGGGACCGGACAGTTCTGTGTAGACCGACTGCAACTCGGCCTCCTGCGGAGCGTTGGGAGCCTGTCGTGTAGAGCAGCTCAACAACAGACAACTCAGCACAACCACGCCCGTGGTTGCCAGCAAGCAATCGACCTTCATAAGTCTCCAGCGGAATCAGGCAGCTTGCAGCGCTGCTCGTTTCCTTACCGAGATAAGCGAAGTTTGGAACTCAGAAAGCACAATCGAACGTGTAAATCTTTTCGAGCTGAGTGAGGAAATAGGGGCTCATGAACACTACGGATTGATGCGCGGCTTCAAGACGCGCACACCCACATCCGCAAAGGTTTCCGTTAACCGTTGGAAGACGCCTTCGTCTTCGTAGGTTCCCACGATCGCACCGCCGGAACCCGCAAAATTGGCGGTTGCTCCAGCAGCACGGGCACGACGGATCATATCCAGATTGCCTTCGCTGATCTGATAGATGGTGGTGCGCAGGTCAAAATTCGCGTTGATCAGTTCACCCAGTCGTTGATGGTCGCCCTGCAGCAGCGCGTTTCGGCCTTGTTCCGCGTACGACGCCCACGTATGCATGGCCTCAACAACCGCCTTCTCCCCGGCAATCCAGCGGCCACGAATGTTGTTGTGGAACACTTCCGTTCCTTCGCTCAGGCTGGTGCGATAGGCCACGTACATATTGGGCAAAAGGTCCACGGAGAGCGGTTCATAGATGCCATAGCCGCGCGTTTCCATCAGCTCCCGTTGAAAGTCCATGTACACCAAACCTTCGTAAACCTGGATAACGCGGTCCTGCGGTCCGGCAGCGACATTCAGTTCGCGGGTTTCTGTTTCCAGGATCAGCTTCGCCTGAATTTCCGGGGGAATCTCGATGTGATAGAACTCGCAAAGCGCCCGGAGAGCCGCTGTGATAATGGCGCTGGAGCCTCCCATTCCCAGCCGTAGCGGTACGGTGGTTTCATACTCCAGAGTGAAGTTCCTGTCGTGGAGTTCGGTGCCCTGCTCCTTGCAGTACTCAATCAACCGCACCAGCAAAGCCTGAATAATGCGAATCCCGCCATAGTAGCCCCGCCACCGCGTAATCGAATACAGATCCTCCAGGTTCTCGAAAATGGGCATATCCGCTTTTGCCGGACGGATCTCCAAACGGGAACTTGGATAGAGCACCACACGCGCACGGAAGTTGCGCACGATAAAGGAGATCGTCTTGCCAAAGTAGCCGTCGCTGGGGTTTCCAAGCAGTCCCGCTCTGGCATAGGCATATGTTTCGATTGCGGAAGTGTACATAAACAGGGCTCTGGCATACTAGATACCACATGCGAGCTGTAATTCAGAGGGTTTCCGAGGCAAGGGTTGTTGTTGATGGGGAAACGACAGGGCAGATTGAACAAGGCATTTTGATTTACCTGGGGGTTGGCCGCGACGACTCCGAAAAAGAAGCGGACGCTCTGTTGGAGAAAATTTGCGTGCTGCGGATCTTCCCCGACGAAGCCGGAAAGATGAACCGCAACGTAGAGGAAATCGACGGTGGATTGCTGATCGTCTCCCAATTCACCCTACTGGGAGATTGTCGCAAAGGCCGCAGACCCTCCTTCGACGCAGCTGCGCCGCCAGACGAAGCACGGCGCTTATACGAATACTTTGTGGCAAGAGCACGTGAGCGCAATCTGCCGGTGGGCATGGGTCGCTTTCAGGCCCACATGGACGTGCATTCAATAAACGATGGTCCCGTCACCTTTGTACTGGAATTCCCGCCACAAACCCTATAGCCGGCGATTCCGATTGGCGGTAACCATCCAGGCACAGCACCTGCACGAAGGCGCCTTCCCTGCATACCTGCATGCATGGCTGCACTCGGGATGAAACCATACAGAATATGTATTTTACGGGGGTGAAAAGTGGGCCACACGTACCGACTCCACCTTACTCTCTGTTAATGTTTTCGTCCCCCTGCAACCGTGAGAGACTGGTGATCATGATTCGCAAGTTGTCTCGCGCCCTGTCTCTCATTCTCGTCGCGACGCTGGCGTTTGCACCGCTATCTCCCGCACAGCACGCTACCGGACCTCGGCAACCCTTGCCGAAACCGAAGCTTGTATTGACGCTGATGGTGGACCAGCTCCGCTACGACTACCTGATGCGTTGGAAGCATGAATTCCGTGGGGGGCTGCACAGGCTTCTCACCCGTGGAGCGAACTTCACCAACGGGCATCTCGGTCAGTATCCGTCTGTCACTGCCATTGGGCACGCCACGATTATGACCGGCGCCTACCCGGCGAACACGGGGATCATCGGCAACGACTGGTTCGACCGCGAGAGCGGAAAGAAGATCGAGAGCATCACCGACTTCAACGAGAAGGATTTCGGTGACGAAGCAGACGGCCACGGCTCCTCGCCCCGGCGACTGCGCGTCAGCACGCTCGGTGACCAGTTGAAGATGGCGCAGGGAACCGAATCGAAAGCGGAACCTCCGGTCGTCATCGGCATTGCGTTGAAAGATCGCAGCGCAATCCTTCCTGCGGGACACATGGCCGACGGCGCCTTCTGGTTCGACCGGCAAACCGGCAATTTCGTCTCCAGCACATACTATTTCAAAGAGCTTCCTGAATGGGTGCAGAAGCACAACGCGAAGAAGCTGCAGGATCGCTATCTCGGCAAGAACTTCATGTCGAATGCATCCTCTGAACCGATCACCAAGGTGCCTAATACCCCGGGGCCGATGTACTACTCCTCCCTGTGGAACACGCCTTATTCCAGCGAGCTGATTGTGGATTTCGCTAAGGCCGCAGTGGAGAACTACAAGATGGGCCAGCGGGGCGTCACAGATCTTCTCGCGATCAGCTTTTCAGCAAATGACTCCGTGGGACATCGCGATGGTCCGGATGCCGAAAGCGTTCACCAAATGACCCTACACACCGACCGCATCCTGGGTGAACTGTTCGACTACCTCGATAGCCGCATCGGCATGGATAACGTTCTCGTGGTGCTTTCTGCCGACCACGGCGTTGGCCCCGTACCAGAGGTAAACAAGGCGCGTCGTATGCCCGGTGGTCGCGTGGTCCGCGCCACCATTTTCGAGGCCCTCACCAAGGCCTTGAATGAGAGGTACGGCGAAGGAAAGTGGATTCTGGGCACGGCGGGCAGTTCCCCCTACTTCAACTACGATCTGATGAAGGAACGCCAGATCAATCCCACTGAGTTTCGCGCCTTCGCCGCGGAGGTGCTGCGGGCTCAGGAGCCGGTAGCTCGCGTATTCACCCGCGATCAGTTGCTGGCAGGCCAGGTTCCCAGCGACGAAGCCGCACAGCGTGTGGTGAAGAGCTTCAATACGAAGAACTCCGGAGACCTGGAAGTCCTTCTACTGCCCTACTGGATTGGCGATGGTTCCCGCGCCACGCACGGCACCACCTATAGCTACGATACACACGTACCCATTCTCTTCATGGGCCCCGGCGTCACTCCCGGCTATTACGATGGCCGCGCCATGCAGCAGGATATTGCGCTCACCATGGCCACCATGCTGGAAGTCGAGCCGCCGAGCGGCGCCGAAGGTCGCGTATTGAGCGAGATGTTTGAGGGCGTTGCGAAACCCGCTGCGCGATAGAATAGGCAGGGCTTCGCGCGGCGCGATCACTTGCATCCCGCGGGCGATCCCGTCGGAGCACTTGCCATGATTCACGCCAAGGTCCTCATCGCTTCCGTCGTATTCGTCATCATCTCCGGTACGGTTCTGTTCGCACAGCAGGCCCGGGAACCCTTGGAGGGAACCCGGGCCTTCGTCTATAAGCGCGTAGGCGACGTCGCGCTGGACCTGCAGGTACTTTCGCCGCCATCTTCCTTCCGGAGTCCCCGGCCAGCCATTGTGTATTTCTTTGGCGGTGGATGGTCGGGCGGCACCGTGAAGCAATTCCTTCCCTTCGGCCAGGCCTTGGCCCAACGCGGAATGATGTCCGTGTTCGTCGACTATCGGGTCGCCAGCCGCCACAAGACGCGGCCTGCCGATTCCGTAGAAGACGCCTACGATGCCATGCGCTACGTCCGGCAACATGCCGCGGAGTTGGGAATCGATCCCCAGCGCATTGTGGCCGCGGGCGGCTCCGCCGGAGGGCACCTGGCTCTGATGACCGCTGTCGGCACCCCGCATTCCGGCAACACCAGTGAGGGACAGCCCAATCTGTTGATCACCTACAATCCCGTGACCGATCTCACTGAACCCCGCTGGGCCGATCGCTTCGGTCCCGGCACCGAAGCCGTTTCCCCGTTGAAGCTGTTGAAGCCCGGTCTGCCCGACACGCTAATCTTTCACGGCGTCGACGACACCACTGTACCTATCCGGCAAGTGCGCGACTATTGCGCCGCCATGACGCAGTTAGGCGATCGCTGCACCCTAAAGGAATATCCGGAAGCAACCCACGGCTTCTTTAATCACGGTCGACACGGCAACCGCTGGTATACGCCCGTGCTGGCGGAAACTATCGCCTTTCTGAAAACTCACAGATACGTCGAGTAGCGAAAGGCGTCGCTCAGTCTTTCCGCTTTGCGCCGAAGGCCACAAGGAATACCTGCACTGCGGTACTGATATGCCGCTTCTTTTCCGCAGGAGTGGGGACCTGATCGACCAGTAGATACGCAGTGGATAGGAACTCGCCCAGGCACAAACTGAAGAACAGCTCGGCGGCCTTTGCAGCGCTTGGCATGGATAGTGCGCCCGACTTTCGCTGCGTCTCCAGATACTCCGCCAGCTGCTGTTTCTCGCGCCCCGGGCACGCATGCCAGTAGTGGCTGGCCAGTTCGGGAAACTGCGGAGCACTGGCAAGTACGGTTCGGTTCAAACGCTGTGTTTCGGGCAGCAGCATGAAGTCCAGCAGGTTCAGGCCGTAGCGTTCCAGCGTTGTACGCACCGGCTTTCCGGTGGTCAGCACCCTGGAGAACTTCTGCAGCAGAATCTCGGTCTTGCGGGCAATCACCGCTTCGAACAATTCCTTCTTAGTGGGAAAACGAGCATACAAGGTTTCCTTGGACGCACCGGAGAGTTTGGCGATAGCGGCAACGCTCGCCCGGTCAAAGCCTTCCTTCAGAAACAAGTCCGCCGCGGCGTTCAGAATGTGCTCGATGCGTGCTTCCGCTTCACTGGCAGCTGGGCGCCCCGGTCCCCTTCGTCTGGATGGAGCTTTCGTTGTTGCCTTTTTCACCATGAAACAACAAAGGTAACCGCTGACACCTAAGGCGAGCATTCCCTTTGGAGCGCTCTTGTCACCGGCGTTTTCTTCCGGTTTTCTTTATTTCACCACGTCTCCGCATCGCGCCCCTGTAATCAGGATCTTTGTGCTTGCGAAGATACCCGAAGCGAAGTACCATGCGAGTTAGAAATCGAACCGAACGGTACGATTCGGTTACCACTGTAACAAGCCAACTCAAACAGGAGCGGAGCGAATTCCATGGTGAAGCTCGAAGATGCACGTCGCGTAATTGCCGCGGCGGAAAAGAAGGCGGCGGAGATCGGCCAGCCGATGAACATCGCGGTGGCCGATGAAGGCGGCAACCTGGTGGCCCATGTGCGGATGGATGGCGCATGGCTGGGAAGCATCGATATTTCCATCAAGAAGGCGTATACCTCCCGGGCCTTCGATATCTCCACCAAAGATCTCGCTGCCCATTCGCAGTCCGGCGATCAGTTCTTTGGCATTCACGCATCGAATAACGGGAAGATCATGATCTTCGCCGGCGGCATTCCGCTGAAGAGGGATGGCAAGGTTGTCGGTGCCATTGGCGTCAGCGGTGGCAGCGGCGAGCAGGATCACGCGGTAGCGGAAGCTGGCGCCGCGGCACTCTAGACGCACCGCGTTTCAAGTGCTTCTCACCTCCCCACTCACACCACGACACATCTCTGTGTAAACCACACGTTACGAGGTGGGCAGCGATCCTGCCCCCTCGTTTGTCATTCGACGCACTTCTCCGCG
>ENA-UOVV01002127-UOVV01002127.1-compost-metagenome-genome-assembly--contig:-NODE-2127-length-11938-cov-10.413700_pt1 | contig 11938 bp, 7 predicted proteins | sample MGYA00238155_ERZ761577 | MGnify/ENA primary metagenome ERZ761577 (study PRJEB28898, sample SAMN06268775) | compost metagenome | isolation source: Emeryville, CA | place: USA:Emeryville, CA | collected...
TGCCATTCATGATTCACTTTTTTGGAAATAAATCCGTTTCCGTATTCGCAGTTCAATCTGACCAAGCATTAAGCGCATCGGATATTGAAAAGTTTAGCTGGCTTTTCGGCAACGCAAGCCTTATCGAAGAGGCAGTAATAGAAGGGGAGTTTATAGGCCCTCGCGCCACCATGATTACGCCTTGGAGCACCAACGCCGTGGATATCGTTCAAAACATGGGCATCGAGGGAATTCGTCGAATGGAATATTTTGTTCCAATCGAGACGGGAGCACCCTATTTCGACCCTATGTTATTCCAGAAATATAATCGTCTGGATCAAAATCTGTTCACCATCCCTATTACGCCGGCTCCGTTGGTGGAGATCGACGATATTGCTGCCTATAACCAACAGGAAGGGCTGGCTTTGAGTGATGAAGAAATCGATTACTTAAACCGTCTTTCTGAAAAGCTTGGCCGAAAACTGACCGATTCGGAAGTATTTGGATTCTCCCAGGTGAACTCGGAACATTGTCGTCATAAAATCTTTAACGGAACTTTTATCATCGACGACCAGGAACAGGAAACCTCTCTGTTCAAATTAATTAAGAAGACTTCGCAAACGAATCCCAACGATATTGTTTCGGCTTATAAAGATAATGTAGCCTTTTTACAAGGACCGCGTATCTTACAATTTGCCCCCAAATCTTCTGATAAAGCCGATTTTTACACGCTTAAAGAAATAGATTCGGTCATTTCGCTAAAAGCAGAAACCCACAATTTCCCAACCACAGTCGAGCCATTTAACGGGGCAGCTACTGGTTCGGGTGGAGAAATTCGCGATCGTTTAGCGGGCGGTCAAGGATCATTACCACTGGCGGGTACGGCGGTTTATATGACGGCCTATTCTCGTCTGGAGGATAACAGACCCTGGGAAGGTGGAATGGCTGAACGCAAATGGCTCTACCAGACCCCCGTCAATATTCTCATTAAGGCCTCAAACGGAGCGTCCGATTTTGGGAACAAATTTGGACAACCGCTAATAACCGGTTCTGTGTTGACCTTTGAACATGAAGAGAAAGGTAGGAAACTGGGTTATGACAAGGTCATCATGCAAGCCGGGGGTATAGGGTATGGAAAAAAGGAACAGGCTACAAAGAAACAGCCACAACCGGGCGACCAAATCATCGTCATGGGAGGTGACAATTACCGGATCGGGATGGGAGGAGCGGCCGTTTCTTCGGCTGATACGGGAGAGTTTGGCTCTGGAATTGAATTGAATGCAATTCAGCGCTCCAACCCCGAAATGCAAAAAAGAGTCGCCAATGCTATTCGAGGGTTAGTCGAAAGCGATGAAAATCCCATTGTGTCGATCCATGACCATGGTGCAGGTGGGCACTTGAATTGTTTGTCTGAATTAGTCGAAAGCACCGGTGGCTATATTAACCTCGATAAACTACCTGTCGGTGACCCCACCTTGTCGGCCAAGGAAATCATCGGCAATGAGTCTCAAGAACGCATGGGGCTTATCGTAGCCAAGAAAGATTTGGATCGAGTGAAAGCGCTGGCGGAGCGTGAAAGAGCACCTTTGTTTGTGGTAGGGGAGGTTACCGGTGATCATCGATTCACCATTCAGTCGGAATCAACGGGCGAAAAACCTATGGATTTCCATTTGGAAGACCTATTCGGTAGTTCGCCAAAGACCATTCTGAGCGACCAAACCCTAAAGGTCCAATACGAGGAACTAGCGTATGACGAAAGCAAAATAGAAGCCTACCTTGAGCAGGTGCTGCAATTGGAAGCCGTTGCTTGCAAAGACTGGCTCACCAATAAAGTTGACCGCTGTGTGGGTGGCTTAGTAGCCAAACAACAATGCGCCGGACCTTTGCAATTGCCCCTCAATAATTGCGGGGTTTCTGCACTGGATTACCAGGGTAAGGACGGAATAGCCACGGCGATTGGTCATTCGCCTTTGACGGCTTTAATCGACGAAAAAGCAGGTAGCCGAAATGCGATCGCGGAAGCCCTCAGCAATATTGTTTGGGCACCCCTAAAAAATGGAATCGAAAGCGTTTCTTTATCGGCCAACTGGATGTGGGCGTGCCGCAACCCTGGTGAGGATGCGCGACTCTACCGTGCGGTAGAGGCTTGTTCGGATTTCGCCATTGCATTGGGAATTAATATTCCTACTGGGAAGGATTCCCTTTCGATGAAACAGAAATACCAAGATACGGAAGTAATTGCTCCAGGTACGGTTATCATTTCAGCGGCAGCTCATTGTACCGACATTAGAGCAGTCGTAGAGCCGGTATTGAAAAAAGGTAGGGGTTCACTCTATTACATTAACCTTTCAGGCGACCAATTCAAACTGGGTGGATCTTCTTTTGCTCAGATTTTGAACAAAATCGGTGTAGAAGCTCCCGATATTAAGGATGCGGATAATTTCCGGAAATTATTCAATCTCATTCAGCAATTGATTGGGAAGGGACTGATTGCAGCCGGTCATGATATTGGAAGCGGTGGGCTTATCACTACCTTATTGGAAATGACCTTTGCCGATCCAACCTTGGGTGCGGAAGTCGATTTTAGTGTGTTGGGAGAATCTGACCTGGTGAAGGTGTTATTTTCAGAAAACATCGGGGTAGTCGTTCAAGCGGATAGCGCTGCCGAGGAGATTCTAAACGCAAATGGTGTTACCTATTATAAAATAGGAGAGGTGACAAATACCCCGACATTGAAAATTTCATTAGGTGACAAGCAGCTGGATTTAGATATTGCCCATTTGCGCGATATTTGGTTTAAAACCTCCTATTTGTTAGATATTCGTCAAAGTGGCGAGGTCAAAGCAAAAGAGCGTTTTGAAAACTATAAACAACAGCCATTACGCTACCAATTCCCAGAAAATTTCACGGGTAAACGTCCGATAGTACCTGCCGACAAACCTCGTCCTAAAGCTGCCGTGATTAGGGAGAAGGGTAGTAATTCGGAAAGGGAATTAGCCAACGCACTTTATTTGGCTGGATTTGATGTGAAGGACATCCATATGACAGACCTGATTTCTGGAAGGGAGACCTTGGAAGATGTGCGATTTATTGGGGCTGTAGGTGGGTTTTCCAATTCGGATGTGCTCGGTTCTGCCAAGGGATGGGCTGGAGCGTTTAAATACAACCAAAAAGCGCGGGTTGCATTGGAGAATTTTTTCAAACGTGAGGATACCTTATCCATTGGAATTTGCAACGGATGCCAATTGTTCGTCGAATTGGGTCTCATTTACCCCGAACATGAAGAGCAGCCTAAGATGCTATACAACGATAGTAAAAAGCACGAGAGCATCTTCACTTCCATACAATTGCAGGAAAACAATTCGGTTATGTTCTCCTCATTAGCTGGTGCGCGTCTAGGGGTTTGGGTGTCGCACGGAGAGGGTAAGTTCTACTTACCTTACGAGGAAGATCAGTACCATATCATAGGTAAATATGGCTATGAAGCCTATCCGGCCAATCCGAACGGCTCCGATTACAATACCGCTGTGATGAGTGATCGGACAGGGCGACACGTAGTGATCATGCCGCATATCGAGCGGTCCGTATTTCAATGGCACTGGGCTTACTATCCCGAAGGGCGAGCTGATGAGGTGACACCCTGGATGGAAGCTTTCGTAAATGCCAAGAACTGGGTAGACCAATTATAAGTCTACCTTAAATTGCGCGCTCTATGTCCCGTAAAAAAACGGCCGTACGAACGGCGTATTTCAGCATTGCAGGAAACCTGATTTTAGCATGGGTTAAAGGTATTTCCGGTATTTTGGGAAACTCATTTGCCCTGGTAGCTGACGCCATCGAATCGACGTCCGATTTTTTTTCATCCCTTTTGGTCTTGTTAGGCTTACGGTATTCTCACAAGGATGCCGACGATAATCACCCCTATGGCCATGGCCGGATCGAGCCACTAATCACCTTTATCATCGTGGCGATATTGGTTATGTCGGCCACTTTTATTGCCTGGGAAAGTATTCAAAACATAAAAACCCCACATGAGTCACCGGCTCCTTGGACCCTTTGGATACTGGGAATCATCATTCTTTGGAAGGAAATCTCCTACCAGATTGTCATTCGAAAAAGCAAACAAACCCATAGTTCGGCTTTAAAAGCAGATGCCTGGCATCACCGCAGCGACGCCTTTACGTCCATAGCAGCCTTTATAGGGATTTCAATAGCCGTCCTCTTGGGTGAAGGGTATGAAGCTGCTGACGACTGGGCGGCTCTCCTAGCCTGTGTAGCTATTTTATACAACTGTTACCGTATTTTTCGACCTGCCCTGGGAGAGTTGATGGATGAGCAACTTTACGATGATTTGGTAGAAGAAGTGAGAAGAGTCTCGCTAACGGTAAAAGGTGTTTTGGGTACGGAGAAGTGTTATATACGCAAATCGGGAATGTATTATCACGTGGATCTGCATGCCATCGTCGACGGGCGAATCAGTGTGTCGGATGGACATCATTTAGCTCATATTTTGGCAGATACACTGAGGGAAGAAATTCCGCAAATCGGGAATGTATTGGTTCACGTAGAGCCTGATAAGTATTTACCTAAAGGGCCGTATTCACTTATCGGATAAGTCGAAACATGCGCTATTTTATTGAACATGCCTATGATGGGACCGCATATAAAGGATGGCAGATTCAGCATAATGGAATCACCGTACAGCAAGTTTTGCAGGATAAACTGGCGATTCTTTTAAAGCAAAAAATCAGGCTTATCGGGAGCAGCCGGACCGACACTGGGGTGCATGCCCTACAGCAATTTGCTCATTTTGATCTGGATGTCCCAATTCCGGACCCCGAGCGTTTGACCTTCCAATTGAATGCTATTTTACCCCATGATATTGCGGTAGCAGGTATCTATCCGGTCGAAGAACAAACGCATTCGCGATTTGCTGCTACCCATCGTCGCTATTGTTATAAGCTGGCTCGTAAGAAGAATCCTTTTCTGTTTAATAAGGCCTATTATTATCATAGGCCGCTGGATTTAGAGCGAATGAATGAGGCGGCTGCTTTGTTGTTCCAACACCTGGATTTTGAGAGTTTTAGTAAAATCCATACCGATGTGAACAATTTCAATTGCACTATCACATTGGCAGAATGGGTCGTGGTTGATGACAAACTTTGGGAATTCCATGTCCAATCCAATCGTTTTTTACGAGGGATGGTAAGAGCGCTGGTCGGGACATTTTTAGAAGTGGGTGAAGGGAAGCGGTCTGTGGAGGCGTTTGAGGACTTAATCCTAGCTCGGGACCGAAAAAAAGCGGGACCACAGGCCCCGCCTCACGGATTATATCTAGTGGAAGTCGGCTATCCGACAGAGATTTTCCGTTATAAGTCGGAATAGTCTGTTGGGGAAAGTAGGTAAGTCCACCGCCCTGAAACGTTGTTTTGATAACGGGGATTGTCCCTTAATTTTTCCCAGTCCGGGTCGCTACGGAAGGTATCCCAATGCTGATCACGTGACTTCATGTTTTCGAAAGTGGTCATATAGATAAGGTTGGGCTGCTCCTTTCCTATTAATACTTCCCCGTAAAAGACGGCATTGAAACCCAATTTCTCGAAAATCTCGATTTCCCCTCCTTCGTTAAACATCTCCACTTTATTGCGGTAAATTTTTTCGGTAGCCCCTTCGTAGCTTCTGAGTTCATAGACACGATCGGACGGAGAATTAGTGAAAGGCGGTTTTCTTAATTTCTTAAATCCGGAAAACGCCCGTAGGAGAGTAGTTTCTATGCGTGCATAGGGCGGGTTGTCATAGGGAGCATCGATATAATCCTTCCCCCGTGACTGATAGGTCTGATCTTTATCCAGGGCAGCCGTAAATTTCTCGAACTTATTCAAATCTTTAAAAGGGGTAAGAACGAATACCAGTTTTCCTTTATTTTCCTGGTCGCTATTCACCGGCTTGAACACACCTATCGCCGAAACTCCTGCTTTTTTCGCAGCCGGTATATAGGCGTTTTTCAGGTAATCGTCCAGTCTTTTTTCTTGATCTACACCCGAAATGATGAATTTCTTCAGTTCATAGAATTCTTGCGCTTTAATAGGGGGTAAGATCAAAATGAGCAATAACAAGGTAAGCGTGTATCTCATCGGTATTTATGGGGTTAAATTATCCTTGACGGGTTTTATTTTCTGGGCTCAAAGGTAAGGAATTCCGATCAATTCGGTGGTATAAAGGTCTTTCCGAATCATTCACCGCGTATAAATGAGCTTCAGTTCTACATACTTTGGTATTTCGGTAACGTTGCCAGTATTATAAATGGGTAATAACGGGGTTCAGCCAGTATATTTTTGTAGAATTGTAATAGTTATAAAAGAGAGTCTTCCGACTTCAATTTGTAAGAAAGCAGTCTTTGTCCCTTAGCACCAACGTATTTATGAACAAAAGAGATTTTTTAAAAGCAGCCGGATTAGGCGGAATTGCATTGACCGGTATCACCTCATGTAGTCAGGATTCCAAATCAGAAAGTTCGAACGGAGCCTTTCCGGAAACCCTCAAACTAGCCAGAAAGCAGCACAATCAAAGCTTCAACATGACGGGTTACGCGGCACCCGCCATTGACACGGTTAAAATTGCCTATATAGGGATTGGTAACCGAGGGTTCGGTGCCTTGAGGCGGATGGTCAACATAGCGCATACCGAAATTAGAGCGATTGCCGATATCCAAGAAGCCAAGATCCAAAAAGCCCTTGATTTCTTAAGCACCTCTTCGCACAAGCCCGATACGTATATGGGCAGTGAAGATGCGTGGAAGGCAGCCGTGGATCGGGATGATATCGATTTAGTTTATATCTGTACACCCTGGCAGTTGCACGCACCAATGGCTTTATATGCTATGGAAAAGGGCAAACATGTGGCAGTTGAAATTCCGGCTGCCCTTACGCTCGAGGAATGTTGGCAGTTAGTAGAAACCTCAGAGCGCACCAAAAAGCACTGCGTGATGCTGGAAAACTGCTGTTATGGATTTTTCGAACTGTTAACCCTAAACATGACGCGCCAAGGCTATTTTGGGGAAATTGTCCATGTTGAGGGTGCCTATATTCATGATTTGTATGACTCATTGTTCAATATACAGCAGCGCTATGATTTGTGGCGATTGAGAGCTAATCAACGCAACGGTAGTCTGTATCCCATGCATGGCCTAGGTCCGGTTAGTCAGATTCTGGATATCAACCGCGGTGATCAGTACGATTACCTGGTGTCGATGCAGAGCAATGATTTTATGTTAAAAAGTAGGGCTGACAAACTGGCTGCGGAAAATCCCGATTATGCTGAATTCGGAGGAAAAACCTACCGAGGCAATATGAATATCACTTCCATTCGTACGAAGAAGGGGAAGACCATCATGATTCAGCACGATGTTACAAGCCCTAGAGCATATTCGCGCATCCATTTAGTTAGCGGAACGGAGGGAGCAGCGATGCAGTATCCGCTTCCGGGTCGGGTCTCAAAAGGGCATGAATGGTTGCCCGAGGAGGAATTTAAAAAGTTGGAAAAAGAATTTGAACCACCTATCGTCAAACGCTTGGGTGAGCTTGCGAAAAAGGTAGGTGGACACGGCGGAATGGATTTTCTGATGGACTGGCGTTTGATCGACTGTTTAAGAAATGGCTTACCCATGGATATGGACGTTTACGATGCAGCGGCCTGGAGTTCGATCATACCGTTAAGTGAGTGGTCGGTAGCAAATCGTTCCACCGCCATCGATGTGCCTGATTTCACCGGAGGCTCCTGGAAGACCAATGCACCGGTTGACATTTCCATGAGTACAGGTGGTAATACCGAAGTACTGGTTTCCTGATTGTAATTAGGTTAACCTTAACAAGATTAACTTTCAGTACGAGGTAGTTTCCATTAGGAAATGAAGGGAATTTTCATAGTTTAATCACAAAGGGATCGTGATAGTTATCCATATAAAATCTTTAAGTATCCAATATCAATATGACAATTTCTGTTTTTGAAAATGCTGAAGCGTTGGGGAAGGCCGCAGGCACACAAGCTGCCGAGCTTATACGTAAGGCGATTGCTGAGAAAGGATCAGCGAATATCATTGTAGCTACGGGCACCAGTCAATTTGAAACGCTTAAACAGCTCATTGCGGAAGAAGGCATCGATTGGTCCAAAGTAACGATGTTCCACCTCGATGAATACATCGATCTTCCCATCACCCATCCCGCGAGTTTTCGTAAATATTTAAAGGAGCGTTTTCTTGAAAAACTTCCACCCCTAGCGGCCGCTTATTTGATTGATGGTGAAACCAATGTAGATGAGGAGCGAAAGAAACTAGGCGAACTCATTGCCCAACACCCTATCGATGTGGCTTTGGTGGGCATAGGCGAAAACGGACATTTGGCCTTTAATGATCCTCCCGCTAATTTCGATACCGAGGAACCTTACCTAACGGTCAATTTGGATCAAGCCTGTCGTTTGCAACAAATGAACGAGGGTTGGTTCGGTAGCATCGACGAGGTTCCTCAACAAGCGATCAGTATGTCGATACGTCAGATCATGAAATCGAAAGTCATCATTTGCTCGGTACCTGATAAACGAAAAGCCGACGCGGTAAAAAACTGTTTAACGGGAGAGGTGACGAATATGCATCCGGCGAGTATTTTGCAAAACCACGAGTCCTGCCATGTATATTTGGATAAGGATTCGGCGAGTTTAATTTCTATAAACGGCGATACTGTTGAAGCTGTTTCCTAGTTTTAACTTGTATTTGAAAAGTTCAAAACCCGAATTGGCTAAAGTGCTATGGATGAGTCAATTTTAAATGCCCCTTCTGACCGGAGAGACTTTATTCGTAAGTCGGCTACCCTGGCCTTAGCGTTTCCTGTAAGTGGTTTTGGGCTGTCGGCAGGTATGAGTTCCCAAACAAACCCAATGATGGAAACGGAAAAAAGTATCATAGGTTCTTATGGCCCTTGGGCGATTTCGCGTCAACCCAAACTACCCCGACTGTCTTTTCGAAACCCGGAATGGAAAGACATAGACGCATGGCGTAAACAAGCCATGGCCGAAGCTGAAAAACTGATCGCAGCCCCCGAGTCCGACTATACACCCAAGGTGACAGTGGTTCGCCAATATGAATACGATGGCCTATCCATTGAGGAGCTTCGTTGGCAACTTCCTTACGGTAGACCCACCGAAGCGGTCTTGCTCAAACCGGCTAATGCACGTGGCAAATTGCCGGCCGTGCTCGGTTTACATGATCATGGAGGAAATAAGTATTTCGGTTTACGCAAAATTACCCGAGTAAGCGATACGATGCATCCGTTGATGAAGGAGCATATCGACCATTATTACGAAGGAAAATCTTGGGCTAACGAATTAGCCAAACGGGGTTATGCTGTATTGGTCCACGATACCTTCACATTTGGAAGTCGTAGAGTACAGTATGAAGACATGTTGCCCATACCATGGGGAGATGCAAAAACCGATGGCAAGCCCGATACGGATCCCGAAAACAAGGATCATATTGAAGCCTATAATCGTTGGGCGGGGGCGCATGAACATATTATGGCGAAATCACTCTTTTGTGCGGGAACTACCTGGCCTGGCGTATACCTCAGTGAGGATCGCATAGCCCTTAATATTCTTGCAGCTCGGAATGACGTCGACGCTTCCAAACTAGGCTGTGCGGGTCTTTCAGGCGGGGGCTTGAGAACAGTCTACCTGGCTGGCATCGACCATCGTATTAAGACTTGCGTGTGCGTCGGTTTTATGTCAACCTGGAAAGATTTTGCCTTACATAAGTCGTACACCCATACCTGGATGACCTATACACCATTGCTATCCAACTATCTGGAATTTCCGGAAATTTTAGGACTTAGGGTTCCTTTACCCACCATGGTGCTGAATGATAACGAAGACAGTCTCTATACGCTTCCTGAAATGAAGGCTGCTGATCGGGTACTTGCTGAAGTGTTTAAAAAAGCCGGTGCTTCGGATCGCTATCAATGCAACTTCTATCCAGGCCCTCATAAATTTGACTTGCCCATGCAGAAAGATGCCTTCGATTGGTTTGATCGTTGGCTGAAAAGCTGATATATCCGCCGGCTTTATCCTAAATGTTAAAGTCGGCGGATTCTATAATATCTTCTATTCCTAGCCCTCCCGGGAGGAAAGCCTTTTACAGGGATCATTTACGAGATTCTCCCTTAGCTTCATTTTTGCCCTCTTCGATAAGCTAAAAAACCTTACGATGCTATCTTATTTTTCGTAATTTTGCGCCTTATTTAACTTTTTCAACCGGGATTGCTAAGCAATTCTCAAAAAGTTCAGCAGAAGTATTAGCTATGGCATCGCTTACCCAAGAAATAAAAAAACGTCGCACCTTTGCAATTATCAGTCACCCGGACGCCGGAAAAACAACGTTGACGGAGAAGCTATTACTTTTTGGTGGGGCTATTCAAACGGCAGGTGCGGTCAAATCAAATAAAATCAAAAAGACAGCGACCTCCGACTTCATGGAGATCGAAAAGCAAAGGGGTATTTCGGTAGCGACGTCGGTTATGACTTTTGAATACAAGGATCTGCTGATCAACATTCTCGACACACCCGGTCACAAAGACTTTGCAGAAGATACCTATAGGACGTTAACGGCGGTCGACAGCGTGATTCTGGTCGTAGATTGCGTGAAAGGGGTAGAGGAGCAAACCGAACGTTTGATGGAGGTTTGCCGTATGAGAAATACGCCCGTAATCATCTTTATCAATAAGCTGGATCGAGAAGGTAAGTATCCGTTCGACTTACTCGATGAACTAGAGGAAAAGCTCAATATTCGCGTCAGACCATTGACTTGGCCCATCAATATGGGTAACAAATTCCAGGGGGTGTATAGCCTTTACGAGGAAAAACTATATTTCTTCAAGGTCAATAAAACCAAAGTTGAGGAAGATGTCGTTGAGATCGGATTAAGTGATCCCGGACTTCCTAAGTTGTTGGGAGAGCGGGATGCCGAACAAATTCGGGAGGACGTCGAACTCATTGAAGGCGTTTACGATCCTTTTTCGGAGGAAACCTATCGCGACGGGATATTAGCCCCCGTTTTTTTTGGAAGTGCCATCAATAATTTTGGTGTCAAAGAGCTTCTTGATACGTTTTGTCAAATCGCTCCCCTTCCCCAACCCCGAGCAACAACTGTCCGGGAAGTAAAACCCGAGGAACCAAAATTCAGTGGTTTTGTATTTAAAATTCATGCCAATCTAGACCCAAGGCATCGGGATCGCATCGCCTTCCTTCGGATCTGTTCCGGTAAGTTTGAAAGAGGTAAGTTTTTCCATCACGTACGATTGAATAAAAACGTACGATTCTCCAGTCCATTTTCATTTATGGCATCCGCCAAGAATGTACTTGACGAAGGCTTTCCCGGTGATGTAGTCGGTTTGTATGATACGGGTACATTCAAAATTGGTGATACGTTGACCGAAGGAGAGAACTTCATGTTTTCAGGTATTCCTAGTTTTTCACCGGAAATCTTTAAAGAGTTGATCAACCTGGATCCAATGAAATCAAAACAGTTGGAAAAGGGCATTCAACAGCTAACCGACGAAGGAGTTGCTCAGCTCTTTACGTTGGAGCTAGGTAATCGAAAAATCGTAGGCACAGTAGGTGAGCTTCAATTCGATGTTATTCAGTATCGACTTGAACACGAATATGGAGCTAAATGCCGTTGGGTGCCAATGAACATTTCGAAGGCCTGTTGGATCACCTCAACGGATGCGACCAAATTGAACGAGTTCATCCGTTTAAAGGGTAATCAGATCGGATTTGACAAAGATAACAACCCCGTATTCCTAGCTGAATCGGAATGGATGATACGGATGAACAAGGAAAACAATCCTGCTATTCAATTCCATTTTACCTCTGAATTTAAGACAGACGTATCGGCATAGTACACCTCACCCCAGCC
>ENA-UOVV01002131-UOVV01002131.1-compost-metagenome-genome-assembly--contig:-NODE-2131-length-11927-cov-5.696513_pt1 | contig 11927 bp, 10 predicted proteins | sample MGYA00238155_ERZ761577 | MGnify/ENA primary metagenome ERZ761577 (study PRJEB28898, sample SAMN06268775) | compost metagenome | isolation source: Emeryville, CA | place: USA:Emeryville, CA | collected...
CAACTGACCGGCCCGGACCGCATCCGACCCCAACTGGACGATCCGTTCAAAGCGCTCCCGCTCCCCTTCCTTTTCCCTGCGGATCAGACGGGAAACTTCGTCCTGCGAACCTTTAGCCTGCAACGCGGAGGCCTCAGCATACAGGCGTTGGGACAAAGCCGTTTCATCGACCTGATTAAAATCGAAGGCGGTTTCACCTATCGGAAAAGACAGGATCAGATCAGCCTCGATAAAATAGGCAGCCGGATTTTCAGATTGCAGAAAGGAAGCCATCAGATAACCACTGTTCAGCTTCTCGAGATCCGGTACGACTTGACCGGGCATAGTATTTTCAGAGACAATCAGTCTGACCGTATGGGTGTCAGGCAGTCGCCATATGGCTACCGGAAAACCGAGTTTGAGGGCGGCCTCCCAGATATATTCAACGGTTGCTACTTTTTCTGTTAAAGAAGTACAGGTTTCAGTAGCCGAATTCTCCTCCTTTACCATCTAACATTGACGTATTTTACAAATCTAAAAATATTTGGCTGGCTGATGGTAACGCAGCCAAAATTTGGTGTACGAATAACATTTGTTAACAAATGAAAACAGGAGTTACGGCAATCCTTTTACTGACAGTTTTCATCAGGAAAGCACGGCCGTCGTCAGTCGGCTGATGCAAACCAGTTTGCCTTCCGGCGTAGTAAGTCGAATGTCCCAGATATGCGTCGAGCGACCTATATGAATGGGAGTTACTTTGCCATACACCTCTCCGTTATGGACAGCCTTTACATGATTGGCATTTATCTCCAGTCCCACCACCTTTTGTTTGGTCGGATCCTCAACCGTCAGATAGGAAGCTACACTGCCCAGGGTTTCCGCCAGCACTACCGACGCTCCGCCGTGTAGCAGTTTCATCGGCTGCATGGTCCGGTGGTCTACGGGCATTTTCGCTACCAGATAGTCGGCTCCGATTTCCGTAAATACAATCCCAATGTGCTCGGCAATGGTGCCTTTGCTCATAGAATTTAATTCATCCAAAGTCACTTTTCCTAGGAACATAATATAAATTTTGTTAAATTTACACCGTCAAAATTCTGGAGTATTTGAAATTTTTCCAAATTTTTTATTAAAAAAATACAAGTTTGAGAAAAAAGAATATCTATCTGATCAGGCACGGTGAAACGGATTTAAACCGCAGGGGTGTTGTACAAGGCTGCGGAATCGATGCCGAACTCAATGATATGGGCCATGCCCAGGCCGATGCCTTTTACGATGTGTACGGTCACATTCCTTTTGACAAGATTTACACGTCGTCTCTGATCCGCACCCGCCAGTCGGTTGAAAAATTTATCCGCTCCGGAATTCCCTATGAATCTTTTTCAGGATTGAACGAAATTTCCTGGGGTATTTACGAAGGCACCGCCCATACCAACCAAAAGGAAAGCGCCTATTATACCCTACTCCAGCAATGGAAAGAGGGGCGCGTTGACCTGGCGCTGGAAGGAGGAGAAAGTCCGGTTCAGGTCAAGAACCGGCAGATGCCCGTGTTGCGGCATATCCTGTCGCGAAACGACGAGCAGAACATCCTGATAGCGACCCATGGCCGTGCCATGCGTATTCTGCTGACGACGCTGCTGAACGAACCACTGTCGCAGATGGATAAGTATCCGCACAATAACCTCTGCCTGTACAAGCTGGAATATTTCCCCGAAACCATGCAGACGAATATCATTTTATCCAACGATATCACCCACCTCCTCTCCCTTCATGTACTTGGCTGATCGGTTAAATCGGATATCGACCATTGATAATCCGGTAGCCCCTTCGGTGTAACCCTCTGTTTACCGTAAGTGAAAATCTGTACATTTGCGTCAACGGATTAGAGGGTTTCTAACGTTTTAATGACAAAGACGCGTTTATACTGGCTGTTGCAGATAGTAGGATGGACCGGCGCCATGGCGTTTGAGTACATACCCTATGCGTTGCAATATGGCTTTACAGCCTCCGAATTTTTCATGACCGTAGCCAACATCCTGATGGCTATCATTCTCACCCATTTCTACCGGCTCATCGTCCGGAAATGGAACTGGAGTAACCTTCCCCTGTCCCGGCTGATGATCAGGGTGGGGCTCTCAGTGGCTGTATTGGGTACGATCATGACCATGTTCAACCATCCGATCGACAAGGAAATTCTGGCCGACAACCTGGCCAACCAGCCGTTTGTATTCTGGGGTTACCTGGCCAACTGGAGTAAACTCATGCTGACCTGGGTACTTTCGTATACTATATACCATTACGTTGAGCAGCACCGGCTGTCGGATCTGGAGAAAATCATGTACAAGACCTCCATCCGGGAAGCGGAAGCTAAGGTACTTCGTTCGCAGCTCAACCCCCATTTCACCTTCAATGCCCTGAACAGCATCCGGGCGCTGATCATCGAAAATCCTGAAAAAGCCCAGCTGGGCATTACGCAGCTGTCGAACATTCTGCGAAACGCCCTGCTCGTAGACCGCAAGAAAACGGTAGACCTGCGTGAGGAGCTCAAAACGGTGGAAGATTACCTCAACCTAGAGAAAATCCGTTATGAAGACCGTCTGCAATTCCAGATCGATACGGACCCGGCGTCACTGTACTGCCAGGTGCCGCCGATGATGCTGCAGACGCTGGTGGAAAACGGCGTCAAACACGGAATTTCCAAACGGGTTAACGGGGGGACGATTTACATCCATTCGACCATCCAGGATGAAGTGCTGAAAATTTCCATCATCAATCACGGAGTACTTGAAAACAAGGACTCGAACGGCATCGGACTGAAAAATACAGCCGAACGGCTTTCGCTCCTCTACGGAGTGGATGCCCATATCGACATACGGCAGATTACCGATGACCAGGTGATGGTAGAACTGACCATTCCCCTTTTAACCAAGACATTCATTTAAGCAAGGGACATACCCGGAGAGATTAACCTAAATAACGCATTCATTCTAACTTTAATTACCTGATGAAAACTCTTATCGTTGATGATGAACGCCTGGCGAGAATGGAACTTCGGCGCTTGCTTCAGGCATTTCCTAAAATCGAGATTGTAGGAGAAGCCGCCAATGCCGATGAAGCCCTGGAACTGATTGAAGAGCTCGAGCCGGACCTACTCTTTCTCGATATTCAGATGCCGGGTAAAAACGGATTCGAACTGCTGACTGCCCTGAAAGGTAGTGCTCCCGACGTGATTTTTACCACTGCCTTTGACGAGTATGCCATCAAGGCCTTCGAATTCAACGCCCTGGACTACCTGCTCAAACCGATTGACACCGAAAGGCTGAAAGAAGCCATCAGCCGCGTGGAAGACAACCAACCGAGTGGCCAGGAAGAAGACAAATCGGACGTCATCAGGTCTTCGGAGAAACCCCTCACCCAGCACGATCAGGTGTTTGTAAAGGACGGTGACCGCTGCTGGTTTGTCAAGCTTTCGAAGGTAAGGCTGTTCGAGTCGATGGGTAACTATGTACGACTTTACTTTGACGATCAGAAACCCCTCGTACTCAAATCGCTCAACAGTCTGGAGGAGCGGCTCGACCCGCAGACATTCTTCCGTGCCAACCGCAAGCATATCATCAACCTTTCGTGGATCGAAAAAATTGAGCCCTGGTTCAGCGGCGGATTGCTGGTGACGCTTCAGGGAGGCGACAAGATCGAGATCTCCAGAAGACAGACCATCCGGTTCAAGGAGCTTATGAGCCTTTAAATCAGGCCTTCGTCGGCAAAGCTGAGGTAGCCGTTGTCGGTAAATATCACATGGTCCAATACCGGGATGCTGAGCAGCCTTCCCGCATCGATCAGCTGACGGGTAATGGACTTATCTGCATCACTGGCCACCAGCCTGCCCGAAGGGTGATTGTGGATCAGAATGACTGAACTTGCCAGGTGTTCGACCGCCTGTTTGAACACGATACGGGCATCGACTACGGTTCCGGATACCCCGCCCAGGCTGATCTGCACCGGTCGGATAACCTCATTGGCCCGGTTGAGCAGCAGGACCCAGAATTCCTCATGTTTTTTGTCCAGCAACAGGGGATAAATGTATTCATACACCTGTGCAGAAGAGGTGATTTTCTGTTTTTTATCGAGATCCTGGTCCCGACGTCGCCGTCCCAACTCCATAGCCGCTATGAGCGTCAGTGCTTTGGCCTGTCCTATTCCTCTTATTTTCATCAGGTCAGCAGCTGACATTTTACCGAGTTCGGCCAGACTGTTGCGTACCATTGCCAGCAAATTCTTCGCCACATCGACGGCTGATTCCGAAACCGTTCCTGCACCTATCAGTATGGCCAGGAGTTCGGCATCTGTGAGGGCATTTCTGCCTTTCTGAAGCAATTTTTCACGGGGACGGTCTTCTTCCGCCCAGGCCCGGATTTTGCGGGATACAGTGGAATATGTCTTGTTCATGGATCGTTAGAAGTATAGTATTTCACCAAATATAGGAACAAAAAATATTCGTTCACACCGAACTCTGGGGGTGTGAAGGGCATAATTGTTTTCATTCAGTAAAAGTCTTTTGCTGAACCTGTTAACTTACACCACTGTTCCTGGTATCTTGCTGAAGTTTGCCTGGTCCGGTCCGTCTTAACCGGAAACAACCCCGTGATTCGTATCTATCCTCAACGGGTAACCTCATTTTGCTTCCCCTATTCCTCCACAAACTCCGACGGGGGTGGCATGATATACCCCGGAAAATGAACTCTTCTCATTTGCCTCTGATCCGCGTAAGGGCTGCGCGGGCCTTATTGTCGATGCTGTTTTTGTACTCGTGTTTTTTAAACGACAATGCCTTTTCGAACCAGGTCACCGCCTGATCAGGCTGGCCTAAATCCTGATAAATGTAACCCAGCTGAAGTGCGGCAGACGGACCGTAGTAATAGTCATACCCCTGATTCAGGGTCACGGCACGCGTAAGAAAGGGAATGGCCTCCTTCCATTTGTGCTGCTGCTGGAGAATACGGCCCATGCGGTAGTTATATTCGATCCGGGAATGGAGGTGGGCAAAACTGCTTTCGTGCTGGGGGCGCAGCAGGTTTTCGGCATCCGTGAGATACCCCCCGTCGAAGGCGTACCGGGCCTTAAACAGAATTCTCTGTTCTCCCGAAATTTCTCCCCGTAAAAAACGCTCGGCCATACGCTGGGCATGTTTGTCGGCTTCCACGTTCTGGGCTCCCGTCGAGACGATCTTATCGAGCAGTTCCTTACTGATTTCTCCCTGTTTCAACCATTGGCTGAGAAACTGTTTGAAGAGGGCGTCCTTTACGAAGTTGATACCCTGCGAATGGTCGATGAAGTACTGGAAACCTGTTTGAGCGTCGGTATAACGGGCGGCATAGAGGGCCAGCTCCGCTTTCATATAATGGAGAAAGGGGAAGTCGAGGTAACTACCGCCCAGGGGAGCCTTGTCGAGTATCTCCTGAGCCGACCGGCTCTCTCCTCTTTTCATCAGGACAGACGCCGACAGAAAATGAAAAAGCAGGTTATCGGGCTCCCGGTAGGGCAATTCGCGCAGCTCGGGCAACGGGAACTCATCGGGGCTGAGCATATATGCTTTGAGCAAGAGGGAAACCACCCGGGCCTCCCGGGCAAAAACCGGCGACTTCTTCTCGACCTCGGCCAGCTCCTTCAGCCCCAGGGCAATGTCGCCGCGGAGGCCCATCAGTCTTGCCACCCACTGGTATTCTTCGGGCACGGAGCCGATCATCACGTGCAGCAGGCCAAGGGTTTTCAGGTGGGGCACAAAATCGGGGAAGAGCCTGGCATTTTCACTCAAAAGGCGATTGGCCCGGATGATGTCCCAACCGCCGGAAGTCCGGTTACCGAATTTGAGTTTTACGAAAGCCGAATGAAGGCGCACCTCGGCCATGAGCATGCGCTGGTAAGGCGATTTGTCAGAAAGCGCAGCAATCTCCTGGAGCCTGGCGTCCTGCTTTTTGGCAAAATGCTGATTATAGGATTTCTGGTCGTCGGTGACGAGATAGTAGAAAAAATCGGCATAGCTCTCCAGGTAAGGAATAAATCCGTTTCCGGTTTCCTTTTTACGTTCCGCTTTTAACAGGGTCGCAGCCGCCCCGATTCGCAGTTTCTGGATATCGGAATAGGCCGCCTGAAGGGGTGCCGAAAAGTCAAAGGCATCCCTGGCTTGCGCAGGAAAGAGGATCAGAAGCAGTCCTGCCCATAGCGTAAATCGGATGCATGAATGGATGGAACGTCGATTCACCCGGATCAAATACGAAAGGCTGTCTGTCCGACAGCCTTTACATAATATCACTTCAGTCTCGTTCGCAGCTTATTTGTGGGCTGCTACAGGCGATTCTACGTCAGCCAGGATACGGCCGCAGTGTTCACAAACGATAATACGCTTGTTGTCGCGGATGTCGGCCTGACGTTGTGGAGGAACGATGTTGAAACATCCTCCGCAGGCACCTCTGGAAACGTGCACTACGGCAAGTCCGTTCAAAGAGTTTGCACGGATTTTCTCGTAGGATTTCAGCAGGCGATCTTCGATTTTCTTGACCTGTTTCTCGCGGGCAGCCAGGATCTGTTTTTCCTCCTCGCGGCTTTCCTCGATGATAACTTCCAGTTCCGCTTTTTTCTCCTTCAGAGCCTCTTCCCTTTCAGCCAGAATCTGGTTGATTTTATCGAGTTCGTCTTCGATCAGACGGATACGGGCTTTGGTTTCGTTGCTCCTTTTTTCCGCCAGATTCATGTCCAGCTCCTGAAGTTCGATCTCTTTGGAAATCGCGTCGTACTCGCGATTGTTCCGAACGTTCATTTGCTGTTCCTTGTATTTGACGATCAGCTTCTCAGCTTCCTTCTGAGCATTGGCATAAGCTTTTAAGTCACCGTTAAGCTCCTCAATCTCAGTAAGATATTTATTTTTCCGGGTCTGATAACCCAGTGTTTCATCTTCCAGATCCCTGACTTCCTCCGGCAAATCGCCACGGATTTTCAGTAGCGCATCCAGCTTTGAATCGATTTCCTGAAGCTTCATCAGGGCTTCAAGTTTCTGTGCAATTGTGCTTTCCATATATTTTTAGACGTGATATGTCACCGGGTTAGTGTTCACTTCCGACAAATTGAGTGCAAAATTATTAAATTTATCTGATAAATGTTCGAACAATAATTCTTTTGTAAAGACTTCACTCTCATAGTGTCCGATATCGCAGATCATCAGCCTGCCTTCAGCGTCGAAAAACTCATGGTATTTGAAATCGGAAGTTACAAAAGCATCGGCACCGTCGCCAAGGGCATTACGCAGCAGGAAACTGCCTGATCCTCCGCATACAGCCACTGTCTGGATGGTACCTGAGAAATGGGTATGTTTGACCACCTTCAGATTCATGGAAAATTTGAGGTGATCGAGGAATGCTGCCACGGACAGCGGTTGTGGGAGCTGACCGATCATCCCTGCACCGGTTTCCTGATTTTGATTTTCCAGGGTATGCAGATAGTAGGCTACTTCCTCGTAAGGGTGGGCCTTTTTTAACGCCGCAACAACCGCTCCTTCCAGGTAAGCCGGAAACATGAGCTCTACCCTATCCTCCCGGACCTCCTCCAGTTTCAGCTGGGTTCCGATATGGGGATTGGCCTTTTGGCTGGGCTTGAAGGTTCCGGTACCCGTTACCCGGAAACTGCACTCCGAATATTCCCCTATGGAGCCGGCTCCCGTCTCAAACAGGGCATCCAGTACCTGCTGCGTATTTTCCACCGGAACAAAAAAGGTCAGCTTGCGCAGATTTCCTTTTTTCGGATCGAGAATTTTTACGTGTCCGAGGCCCAGCCGGTCGGCGATTTTACGGTTAACCCCCGTTATGACATTGTCGAGGTTGGTATGAATGGCGTAGATGGCAACATCATTTTTTAAGGCAGCGATGACGGTGCGTTCTACATAGTTGCTTCCTGTGAGCTTTTTAAGTCCCCGAAAGATGATGGGATGATGGGCGATAATGAGATTGGCATTTTTCCGGACGGCTTCCTGCACGACTTCCTCGGTAACATCGAGGGTGATCAGCGCACCGGTGGCTTCCCAATCGGGAGAACCGGTGAGTAGTCCGGCATTGTCATAGGATTCCTGAAGGGCGGGCGGAGCCCATTTCTCCAGTTCGGCAATAATTTTTTTTATGGTTGGCATGTCTGGCTTCTCCGTCGTAACTGTGCAAAGATAAACCTATTAGCCTGGCAGGCGCAAAAAAAGGCCGCATTGCGCTAAAATTTTTCTGAAATTTTTTCTGGGGAACTCTTGCGTGGTATCTGGCTTCGCTATACTTTTGCACCACGTTACGACAACGGCTCGTAAGAAAAGAAAAATTGAAATGTTGGTCCGGTAGTTCAGTTGGTTAGAATACATGCCTGTCACGCATGGGGTCGCGGGTTCGAGTCCCGTCCGGACCGCAAAACGGCACAAATTGAAATTTTTTCGATTTGTGCCGTTTTTTTTTGAAATTCACACCTATTGGGCAAATAATAATCACAATCCAGCATTGCATCTATACTTTTCGGATTGCTTGATGGTGTGGCTACCAACTTCCTTATCCGTTCGTTGATTTCCTGTTCGCAATCAGCTTTCATCAATTTGAAATCCACCGGATCAATCAACTCTTCAAATACTTTTCTACGGGCCGTATTCAGCCGGTCATTCAAAGCATTAATCTTGTTGAGAGTATCTTTTTTAAAAGCAGCATGTTCGAGTTATTTTCCAGATCCAGGTATGCTATCGAGCATTATAAGAAAAAAAATGAGGTCCCGTCTTTAACGTTTGTTACAAAAAAAGAAGAGGCTTTACTTGATTTTGTAGTTGAAAAATGCAAAAACGATTTTTCATTAGAGCGGTTTAAGTCGGCCTACCAGTTTTATAGCAGAGATCTAATCCTAGCTGCCGAAGATGCCTTCCGTGCCTTTCTTATAGTGTTTATGGTAGGCAAAAATGCCTCTAACTTCGGAAAAGCCTTCGTAGTAGGTAGCTTGAAATATGTATTATTTGATATTCTAAATGAGTCTAAGACGATATTCGCCCCATCTGTATACGAAGAGATGCTAAGCAACCTTTCCAAGGCCCCGCCCTACATGGAGCTCTATACCTTTATGAAACACTTCAAAAAGTGGCCGGATCAGGTTCTTACCTTGATGGAGTGGGAAAGCGAGGGAACCAGAGCCTCCTTCAGTCGATATATGATGGAGTACCATCCTGAGAAAGATGGAGAACAAGTTGCTAAAGAAGTAGATCAGTGGATTGATAGGTCTGTTTGTGATCACACAAAACACATAATATAATTTGCTGAATATCAATCATTTACAAAAAAAAGCCAAACGCTATGAAAATATTACAAAAAAAATTTCAATAATTACAACTAAAACTATTACATTAAGGTCATACTACTATAATTGAATCTATTTAACTAACGAAATCACAACTATATGAATATCCTCAAAAAAACCAAATATTGGCCCCTCTTTGACAATAACAATCTACCACTTCCTATAAATGTAAAGGCAAAGTAGTTTAAGGCTATATAGACGATTATAATAGATAATTAATTATCACAATCATTTCATTAAGTAAAATCCTTTCACTCAAATAATACGGCAATGGAAAAGATCAGTATAGTTTTAATTACATTGATAGCATTTGCTAGCTGCACGACTCTTTCAAAAGACGACAATAAATGTGTAAAAGGAAAGTTCATTGACACCTATTGCAGTGGATACGTGATTCAAATTTTGGATAATAGTGTCAAAGGGAAGGAGTGGGAAGATAGTCATAACGGCAAACTTTATAAAAATAGCCTAGTAGCCAGCTTTGATACGACGATTTTCACAATTTCAACCCATCCTGATCCTCTAAATGCTGAATTTGATTCTATATTCTATTTTAAGTTTCGGGAAGGGGGATATCCAAGACAGGAATTTAATATCTGTGAGCCATCTCCTTTCATTACCATTACTTATACTTCTAAAAATCCTTGCTTAGAGGGACATCTAGAGTAATTGTTACCTTATAGTATAGTACAAATTATACGCTCGAAAAAATCTATTATTCAACTGATTATTTACCCTAAACACTACGATTATGAAGAATATTTTAAGCCTGCTATTTTGTATGATAGCGCTATTTATTGTTCCATTACATGGTCAAATAATTACACAAAATGTGTCTAGATCAGTAGATACCTATCTAGGAATAAAGTCTATCAGGAATATGCAAATCAATAGCTTTCACATGCAAAATGTGGATGTAAATATTGAACTAAAGAAAGACTCTGCAGAAATTTCTCAAGGCCTCCCTCCTCGCTTTGGAAAAGACTTTGATGTAGACATTGATCTAATTAAACAAGCAACTAGTTTATCTGAGAATGACAGTTTATTTTACATCTATCAAATTTTTTCTCAACGAGCACAGAGTATTAACTTGATTTTTGACAAGTTAAGTTTACCGAAAGGTGCGAATTTGTGGATATATAGCGATATGCAGATCTATGGACCAGTTACTTCTGATTTTAATATAAAAGACGGGAATGAATTCTGGACAGACCTTATTAGGGGCTCACAGATTACTATACAGGTATCTATCCCCGAAGCGTCTTTCAAAGAGAAGTGTATAGTACATATATCAAAAGCTATCCACGGATACAATACAGCTTTTGCTGGATTTGGAGAGTCAGCATGGTGTAACCGCGACGTAGTTTGCCCAGAAGGATCCTCATGGGTAAATGAAGCCAATTCTGTCGCATTGTTGCTAACTTCTGGAGGTACCAGATTTTGTTCAGGCTCTTTGATAAATAACGTCTGTCAGAATTTTCGCCCATTCTTTCTTACGGCTTTCCATTGTCTTGACAACGACTTAAATGGTGCGCATTCTACTGCTGAAATTTCACAAGTAGCAAATTGGGTATTTCGTTTTAAGTACCAAAGTGCTACCTGTGGAGGGGGAGATGGCACAAGCTATATTTCCTTAAACGGTGCGACCTATCGCTCTGGCTTTTTCAATAGTGACTTCACACTCTTAGAACTGTCGACAACTGCCGAAACCATCAGGTCTAATAACCTTTCCCTAGCTGGATGGTCAAGAAGTTCTACAGCAGCAACATCGGGAGTTGCAATTCACCATCCTGCGGGAGACGTAAAAAAAATATCTGTCGATAACCACGCTTTGACAAATGTTGGAGTCGCCTCGGTTTGGCTGCGAGACTTTTGGGGAAATCCACTTTTAACGGCTCCTGCAAATACACATTGGCAAGCTGTTTTCGAAACCGGGACCGTGGAACCCGGATCATCCGGATCACCCATTTTTAATCAAAACAAACAAATTGTTGGTCAACTACATGGTGACTATCTCAATACCGACAATAATTATTGCGCTAACAGGCGAGGACACTATGGACGATTCGACGTTTCTTGGACAGGTGGAGGCACCAACGCTACAAGGTTAAGCAATTGGCTAGATCCCGGAGGAACGGGAGCGACGACACTAAATACTATTAATGCTCCTGTTATATCCGGAAGTGGGTTGGTTTGTTCTTCAGAAACATACACTGTTAATCAACCAACTGGGAGCTCTGTATCATGGTCGACTAGCAATCCGAGTATTTTGACCATAACGTCAGGTGGAGTCGCGTCTAGAGTCGGTTACGCTTCCGGTGTAGTCAGCATAACAGCAACTATTACTTCTGCGTGTGATACCTTTATGGTCCAAAGAAACGGTATACACGTCGGAATTCCAACCAACGTATACGGTCTTTTGGACGGGCAACCAGTATCATATCCTCAATATTGCAATACAGCAAGTCGCTTAGCGGTATTTGGATCAGGTATTCAATCCTATAATTGGGCTGTGACAGACGGTAGCATTGCCCTTACACCCCTTATAGATCACCCTCATATGGCCGATATCGGCTTTTTTTCCGATTATG
>ENA-UOVV01002132-UOVV01002132.1-compost-metagenome-genome-assembly--contig:-NODE-2132-length-11913-cov-6.476893_pt1 | contig 11913 bp, 7 predicted proteins | sample MGYA00238155_ERZ761577 | MGnify/ENA primary metagenome ERZ761577 (study PRJEB28898, sample SAMN06268775) | compost metagenome | isolation source: Emeryville, CA | place: USA:Emeryville, CA | collected...
CCCGCGCGATCACGGCACGGGCGATCGCCTCCGCCTCGGCCCGCCGGTGATCGGTCTGCATCAGGCAGAGCAGCAGCGGGTGGATGGTGTCGAGCAGGTTGCAGGCGGTGTAGGTCGCGCCGGAAAAACCACCATGGTTCCGATGGTTGAGCAGCACGGAATCGATGGCCGCCTCGGCTCGCGGCACGGCCACGCCGAACTGGGCATAGGTGCCCCGTGTCAGCCGGTAGAAGCCGTTGACCGGCTGCAGCAGCCCCTCCGCCGGCGTGGGCGAGCCCCAGAGGCCCGAGGTCCGGTCCTGATGCAGCGCCAGCCAGCCGAACAGCGTGTCGCGCGCCCGCGCGCTGGTGAAGTAGCGGGCGTTGAAATAAAGCGCCGTGCCAATGGCATCGACCGTTGCCCCCGCCCCCCAGGCCCGCTCGCGCCAGGGCAGGCTTTCGAGCCAGGCACAGAGTTCCGGCGCGGGCAGCTCCACTGCCGCCACCGGATGGAGCGGGTGGCTGCCCAGCACTTCGAGCGCATAGCCGGCCGACAGCACGTTGTAGAGCGCCAGCCCGTTGTCCCGCATCGCCTCACCGGCGCGGGGCGGTTGGAACGGGTCCGGGAACAGGCCGGTCTGCCGGTCCTGCACCGCCTGCAAGCGGGCGACGGCGGCCGGCACGTCCAGCCCCGGCGGCAACGCGTCGAACCCGGCGGCGATCTCGATGGCGTCGCACAGATGCCGGTTGCTGCGGCGCGCCCGGCCATCGGCCTCGCGGGAAACATATTCGCAGTCGTCCATGGCGCCGGCGAGCACCTGCCGCCATTGCGCCGCCGCCCGCGCGCCCAGCGCCTCGAGCTGCGCCCGCGTCGCGTCCCGGCTACCGCGCCCGCGATAGCGAAGCACCCTGGCCGGTACACCGCCGACGATGGCCATGGGCGGCACGTCCCGGCTGACCACCGCGCCCGCCGCGATCACCGCCCCGCGGCCCACCGTCACCCCGTCCACCACCACCGCATTGGCACCGATCCATACATCGTCCTCGATGGTGATGCCGAGGCTTTCGTGCTTCTGCGTATGGATGGGTGCATCCGGATCGTCGAAGCCATGATTGAAGCCCACCAGCGAAACATGGCTGGCGATGCGCACGCCATCCCCGCAACGCACCCGCCCGGAGATCATCGCATAGGGATTGACCGTGCAGTGGCTGCCGAACGACACGTCGCCGCGCACCAGCGCATGGCCGGCGATCCAGCTCTGCTCGCCCAGCACCAGGCGGGTGGTGAAGACGGCCGCCTCGGCGGCGACATAGGCGGTGGGAGCGAACACGCCCCCGGCCTTGCGGCGGAGGGTCTCGAGGCGAGCTCGGTGCTCGGGGCTGGCGATGTCCTCCGGTGTCCGGTCCCAGGTGAGGAATTGCAGGCGGGACTGGTGCCAGGCCGCCTCGTCCGAGCGCACCACCGACACGGTGCCCCCCTCTGCCCTCGCGGGAGAGAGCATGTCGGCCACAGACGGAGACGGTTGAGGGGCATTCGAGGTGGTCACGCCAATCTCTCCAGCAGTTCCGGCGCGATTTCATAAAGCATGGGCTCGCCCCGCACGAAGCGTTCCACCTCCTCGATGGCCATCAGCCCGAGCCGCAGCCGCTCGGTGCCGACGGCCCCCGCCACATGCGGGGTGAGGAATACGTTGGGCAGGCTGAACAGCGGCGAATCGGCCGGCGGAATCTCCGGGTCGGTCACGTCGATGACGGCATGGATGCGCCCGGTCTGCAACTCGGCGATCAGCGCCGCCTCGTCGATCAGCGCGCCGCGCGCCGTATTGATGAAGGTGGCACCGTCCGGCATCAGCTTCAGCTGCCGCGCTCCGATCATGCCGCGCGTCGTGGGTAGCGAGGGAGCGTGGATGGAAACCACGTCCGAGCGCGCCATCAGCGTGTCGAGATCGACCAGCTCGGCCGTGCTCGCCACCGGATCGCCCGGCTGCACGAAGGGGTCGTAGACCAGAACGGTGAAGTCGAAGCCGGCCAGCATCGCCGCCACCCGGCGACCGATGCGCGAGGCGCCCACCAGCCCGACCGTGCGCCGGAAATTGCCGATCGGCTCGTCCATCAGCGCATAGCTCGACCGCCGCATGCGGTCGGCCCGGTAGCGGTCGCGCAGCTCGAACACCCGCTTGTTGGCGAACAGGATGGCCGCCAGCGTGAACTCGGCCACCGGAACCGCATTGGCCTCGGCGGCGTGGGTCACCCGGATGCCGGCGGCATAGGCAGCCGGATCGACCGTGAACTTAACCGTGCCGGCGGCATGGGCGATCAGCCGGAGCCTGGGTGCCGCCCGCAGCACCTCCGGCGTGATCATCGGGCAACCCCAGCCGGTGATCAGCACCTCCGCCTCGGCCAGCAGTTGCCGGGCCTCGGGCGCGGCGAAGCTGGTGATCGCCTCGCGGCTGAGCAGCTCGCAGCTCCGGGCGAGCCGGTCGAGCGCCGCCGCGTCGAAGACATGCCTGGTCTTGTCCGGATCGAGGGCGAAGGCGAGCTTTGGCCGCATCAGAACCGCTCCGGCACCAGAATGGCGCTGACATCCACGCCCTCGTGCGCGAACAAGGCTTCCAGCGCGCCGAGATCGGGCGCTGCCGGTGGATTGGCCAGGGCCGCCTCGGCCGCATCGCCCGCCGGCAGCGCCATGGCCGCGGTGACCAGAATATGCGTTCCGGCAGGAATGTCGCCCCGCAATTGCGGCACGATGGTTTTCGAGACGATGAGATTGGTATTGGGCAGCGCCCGGAACGCCCTGCCCTCCCGCCCGCCGCCGAGATCGAGGATGGCGCTGACATCCGTCGCGCTCCGGGCCACGCCGCGCCCGGCCCCGTCGATATACTCGTCGGCATTGAGATCGGCCCGGCCGATGGCGAAGCCGCCCTCGGTGCCGTGCAGCGGACGTGGGGTGGTGATCCGGTGCACGCGGATATGCCAGGGATTGGCCGGCAGCAGCCAGGTCTCCACCGTCACGTCGCTCCACGGCTTCCACACCGCATGCAGCTTGTCCCCGGCGATCCTGGCCGTCTCGTTGGTCTCGCGCACCCGATAGTGGCGGCCGTCGTCGCTGAGGGCCAGGGCCCCGTCGAAGGCACCCGAGTGATAGGCACGCTCGTCCACCTCCACCGAGAAACCGTAGCGGGAGGAATAGACAAACTTGGCGTATTTCTCGCTGCCGGCGCGCATCTGCCAGTTCTGCTGGCCGCTGCAAAGCGCGACGACATTGCCCGGCGTATGGAAGCTCACCATGCCGGGATGCCGGAGCGGCACCGGACGGTCGTCGAACCCGGCCGGCACCTCCTCGGCGGTCCAGAAGGGATGGTCGGGCGGCAGCGCCAGCGGCAGGAAAGCCTTGAGCGCCCAATAGGGCGAGCCGGCGGAATTGTAGCTCTCCGACATGAACAGGTTGGGATAGCCGTAGCCGATGGACAGCACCCCGTCACGATTGGCGATCGGCAGCCGGCTCCACCATCTGAGATGGCGCAGGAAATGCCCCTTGACGACGCCCCAGGGCAGCGCCTCGACATCGGCGAAGGCCAGCGCCCCCCAGAAACCGCCGCAGGCGAAGCGATAGGTCAGGCTCCGCCCGAAGGCCAGCGTGCCGCCGTCCTCGTCGAACCAGTGCTGGATGTCCCGGGCGAACAGCCGGGCCCGCTCCTTGTAGTCGGCGACGCGCTGCGCGTCGCCCGTGGCAAGCTTCGAGTAGATCAGCCCGTAGAAATGCATGGCGAAGGGAATGTAGTGGTCGATGCGGCGGACATTGCCGTCCCGATACCAGCCATCGTCGATATAGAAGCCTTCGAGCTCGCGGAGATAGGTGTCGGTATAGCTCCGGTCGAACTCCACTCCGCATTGCTCCAGCCCCAGATCGACCAGGATACGGAAGAACTTCCAGTTGTTGTCGGCATAGTCGAAGCGGCGGGCATGCTTGAGATAGGCCGCCAGATTGTCCTTGGCCTTCTGCGGCAGCGGGTCCCAGACCAGATGCGGCAGCATGCGCAGGGTGAAGCCGATGGCGGCCAGTTCCACCATGCGCTGGTCGATGCCGTTGACGGTGCCCCAATATTCGGGATGGTCGGGATCGGTGCCGTTGGCGAGGCCCTGCCGGTAGAGTTCCCAATGCTCGAATTCGCCACCGCCGGCGGCGAGCGGCGTCAGCCCCCAGAGCGGACGGGCGAAGCCTTCGAGATCGGCCGCCGCCCGGTCGAAATGCGCCGCCGCCCCATCGAGCCGCACGCGCGCGCAGCCCGCGGAGAAATAGGGCAACAGCGGCGCGAACAGGTCGCGCAGGCCCCTTTCCACATCGGCGCGGGTGAGAAGCGGGTTGCCGTGGAGCGGATTGGCGCTGGCGGGATCATAGGTCATTTCAAGCAGGAACCTTTTGCGGCGCATCGTCATAGGCGCCCTTGAGATCGAGTGTTTCGGCGAAGTGGCAGGCGGCCGACTGGGCGCCGCCGTTGATGGGCCGCAATGCAGGCTTCTCGTTCCGGCACCGATCCTCGGCATATTTGCAGCGCGTGTGGAACGGACAGCCCTGCGGCCGATTGCCGAGATAGGGGATCTCGCCCCTCAATTCCGGTCGCCGGCCCTTGCGCCGGGTCGGATCGGCGATGGGCAGGGCTTCGAGCAGCATTTCCGTATAGGGATGGCGCGGCCGCTCGAACAGCATTTCGGTCGGCGCGTTCTCCACCACATGGCCCAGATACATCACCACCACCCGGTCGGCGATGTAGTTCACGACGCCAAGATCGTGGCTGATGAAGATATAGGTGAGGCCGAACTCGGCCTTGAGGTCGTCCAGCAGGTTCAGCACCTGCGCCTGGATCGAGACGTCCAGCGCCGAAACCGCCTCGTCGGCGATCACCAGCCTGGGCTCCAGCACCAGGGCGCGGGCGATGCCGATGCGCTGGCGCTGCCCGCCCGAGAAGGCATGGGGATAGCGGCCCGCCGCATCCGCGGCGATGCCCACCTTGCCGAGCGTATCGATCACCCGGTCTTCGAGCTCCCGTCCCCGGGCGAGCCGATGGATGCGTAGCGGTTCGGCCACGATGTCGAACACCCGCATGTTCGGATTGAGCGAGCTCATCGGGTCCTGGAAGATCATGCGGATGTCCCGCCGCCACGGCTTGATCTGCCGCTTGCCGAGCGCGGTCAGCTCGACCTTCTCCCCGCCCTTGGGGTGGTAGAACACCTTGCCCTCGGTCACCGGCTGCGCCTTGATGATGCAGCGGCCCAGCGTGGTCTTGCCGCAGCCGCTCTCGCCCACGATGGCCAGCGTCTCGCCCGCCTCCACCACGAGGTCGATATTGGAGAGCGCCGCCAGCTCCCGGCCCTTGCCGAACAAGCCCCCGCCCAGCGTATAGACCTTGGAAAGGTTCTCGACGGTCAACAGCGTGCTCATGCTGGCACCTCGGTCTTGGCGTGGGTCAGCAGATGGCAGCGGGCGACATGGCTCGCGCCCACCTGGATGCGCGCTGGCCGTTCGCCGGCGCAGGGCTCGAAGGCGTAGGGGCAGCGGCTGGTGAAGGCGCAGCCGATGGGCCGGTCCTTGGGCGAGGGCACCGTGCCCTTGATCGGCGAGAGCCGCTCCCGCTCGGCCTTGCGCGAAAGGCGCGGCACCGAGTTCATCAGCGCCTGGGTATAGGGGTGCTGCGGGGCGCGGAACACCTCGTAGACATCCCCCTGCTCCACCACGTCGCCCAGATACATCACCGCCACCTCGTCGGCGATCTCGGCCACCACGCCCAGATCGTGAGTGATGAACAGCATGGCCATGCCGAAATCGGCCTGGAGCTGGCGCAGCAGATCGAGGATCTGCGCCTGCGTGGTCACGTCCAGCGCCGTAGTCGGCTCGTCGGCGATCAGCAGCTTCGGCGTGCAGGCCAGGGCCATGGCGATCATGGCGCGCTGGCGCAGGCCGCCCGAAAGCTCGAACGGATAGGCATTGGCCCGCTCGCGCGCGCCGGGCACGCCCACCTGGTCGAGCAGGGCCACCGTGCGCTCCCGCGCCTGCTTCGGCTTGAGCCCTTCATGCAGCACGATGATCTCGTCGATCTGGTCGCCTATGGTATGCACCGGCGACAGCGAGCTCATCGGCTCCTGGAAGATCATCGAGATCTGGGCGCCGCGGATCGCCCGCATGGCCTGGCTGTCCGGCTTGAGCCGGGCGATGTCCACCGGGCCCCCGCCGCCGTCGAACAGGATCTCGCCGGTCCTGATCTCGGCATTCCTGTCGAGCAGGCGCAGCACGGCGCGCGCCGTCACCGACTTGCCGCAGCCGCTCTCGCCCACCAGCGCCAGCGTCTTGCCCGGCGTCAGCGTCAGGTCGACCTGGCGCACCGCCTCAATATCGGCCTCATCCGGCGAGGTGAAGACGATGGACATGTCGTTGATGGTGAGAATGGGAGCTGCGACTGACATCGAGCTACCGGCCATGGGGATCAGCGGCGTCACGAAGGCCGTCTCCGAAGAAGTTGAGAGCGAGGATGACCACCACCACGCAGATGCCCGGGGTGAGCAGCCAGGGCGCCGTGGCGAGGGTGCGGATGTTCTGGGCCTCCTGCAGCAGCGTGCCCCAGCTGACGATGGGCGGCTGCAGGCCGAGGCCGAGGAAGCTCAGCGCCGTCTCGGCGAGGATCATGCCGGGAATGGCCAGGGTTGCCGCCGCGATGATGTGGCTGGTGAAGCTGGGCACCATGTGGCGGGTGATGATGCGCCAGTCGCTGGCCCCGTCGAGCTGGGCCGCCGTAACGAAATCCTCGGTGCGAAGGCTGAGGAACCGCCCGCGCACCACGCGCGCCAGCTCGGTCCAGCCGATGAGGCTCAGGATGATGGTGATGGCGAAATAGGTCTGGAGCGCCGACCAGTCCTTGGGCAGCGCCGCCGCCAGCCCCAGCCATAGCGGAATGGTGGGCATGGAGCGGATGAACTCGACCGTGCGCATCACCGCGCTGTCGAACCAGCCCCCGTAGTAGCCGGCAAAGCCGCCGATGATGATTCCGAAGAACAGGCTCAGCGTCACTCCCGCCAGGCCTATGGAAAGCGAGATGCGGGTGCCGTGGATGAGGCGGCTCAGCAGGTCCCGCCCCAGCCGGTCGGCACCCAGGATGTAGAAGGGGTCGCGCGGATTTTCCACGCCCATCAGCTTGACCGACATGGGGATGAACCCGGCCAGCCTATAGGGCTCGGACGGGGCGAAGAACCGCACGGGGATGACCACTTCCGGATCGACGACGAAGGTGCGCCGCATGGCGGCCGGATCGACCTCGGACTTGTAGCCGTTGACATGGGGCTGGAAAGACCAGCCACCGTTCTCATCCTGCGCGAAGAAGTGGAGCCCCTGCGGCGGCGCATAGGTGTAGCGGGCGCTGTAGGCGGATGGATCGGTGGGGGCCAGGAACTCGGCCAGGAACGCTACTGCATAGAAGATGGCCACGATCCACAGGCTCACCACGGCGAGCTGGTGCTGCCGGAAGCGGCGCCACATCAGCGCCAGCTGCGATTCCCTGCGGGCCTTGGGCAGGGCCGCGACGGCGACGGGGCTTGCGGTTTCCACGGCCATCTCACTTGCTCCCATAACGGATGCGCGGGTCGATCCAGGCCAGCAGCAGATCCGACACCAGGGTGCCGATGACTGTGAGCACGCCGAGCAGCATGATGATGGCCCCGGCCAGATACATGTCCTGGCTGGTCAGCGAGCGCAGCAGCAGCGGCCCGGCCGTCGGCAGGTTGAGCACCACCGAGACGATGACCGAGCTCGACACCAGGGCCGGGAGCAGCCAGCCTATGGTGGAGACCAGCGGGTTGAGCGCCACCCGCACCGGATATTTGAGGATCACCTTCCACTCGGGCAGGCCCTTGGCCCGGGCGGTCACCACATAGGGCTTCTTGAGCTCGTCCAGCAGGTTGGCGCGCAGGATGCGGATCAGTTCCGCCGTGCCTGCAGTCGCCAGCACCAGCACGGGCGCCCAGGCGCGGGACAGGAAATCCATCACCCGCGGCAGACTCCAGCGGGCGTTCTCGAACTCGGGCGAGAACAGGCCGCCTATGGTGGTGCCGAACCAGACGAAGCTGAGATACATGAGCAGCAGCGCCAGGAGGAAATTGGGGATGGCGAGACCGATGAAGCCGCCGATGGTGGCGAGGTAGTCGCCCAGCGAATATTTCCTCACCGCCACATAGACGCCGATGGGCAGGGCGATCAGCCACATGACCAAGACGGCCAGGCCCTCGACCAGCACCGAATTGCCCAGTCGGCCCCAGATCAGCGTCGTCACCGGCGCCTTCCACTCGAAGCTCTGGCCGAAATCGCCGCGTGTCAGGATGCCGGTGATCCATTTCCAGTACTGCACCAGATAGGGCTGGCCGAAGCCGTATTGGCGGCGCAGCGCCTCGATCATGGCCGGATCGACCCGGTCGCCATTGGCGCTGAGCGTCGCCACATAGGTGGTGAGATAGTCGCCCGGCGGCAGCTGGATGATGGCGAAGGCTACGAAGCTGACGGCCCACAGGGTCAGGACCATGGCGATCAGCCGGCCGGTGATGAAACGCAGCATGGGCGTCTCCTGAAGAAGGCTGGGGCCTCATTCCCCTCCCCCTGAGGGGAGGGGCTAGGGTTGGGGGGTTGAGGGCCCACCGTTAGGTCAGAGACCGGTCGCAGTCCTCCCGCGGCCCATTTGGGGAGGAGCCGCGGGAGGCCGGGAGGGATCCTATTCCTGGGCGAAGTACCACTGGAACGGATCATAGGGCGCGGGAGTCGGGAACAGATAGGCGTGCAGCATCGGTTCGGCGACGTTCCGCAGGTTGTTCTTGGCGATGTAGTAGCCGTTGCCGGGCAGGCTGACGCCGATCACCGGGAAGTTCTCCTTGGCGATGGTCAGGATCTGGCGCATCAGTTCGTCGCGCTTGGCGGGGTCGCCTTCGGCACGGAGCTGGTTGTAGAGCTCCATCTGCTCCTTGGCCCAGTCGGCCGGCTCCTCGGCGATTTCCGGGGTGGTGCCGAGATACCAGGCCTGCCACCGGAAGGCCCAGACCGATTCACCGCCGGATGCCATGTAGTAGCGCGGCTCCTGCACCACATCGAGGCCGCCGTCGCCCTGCCAGATCTGGGCGTCGTAGTCGCCCAGCGGACGCTTGTCGTAATAGAGCGTGCGGTCGATGTTATTGAGCTCGATGTCGAGCCCGCCGGCCTCGAGCTGCAGCTGGATCAGTTCCATCATGTCCACCCATTCCGAGCGGAACGAGGAGATGAGGTCGATGGTGATCTGTAGCGGCGAACCGTCACCGAACGTATAGAAATCGCCGTTCCGCACCAGGCCTGCCCGCTCGAAGGCGGCTGCGGCCGCGTCGGGATCGAACTCGGTATACTGCTTGGCGAATTCCTCGTCGTAGAACGGGGATTCGGGGCGCGGCGCCACCTGGAAGGGTTCGCCCTGGCCGGTGAAGACCACGTCGATGATCTCCTGCCGGTCGATCAGATGGCTGACACCGATGCGGAAATCCTTGTTCTGGAACAGCTCGCGGCGCTTCTCGTCCACATGGTTCATGTTGAACTGCAGCACCAGCGTGTTGCTGGTCGAGGGGATGTTGGCGCCGAGGCGATAGTCGCCGGCCTCCTGGCCGTCATAGAAGATCGGCTGGTTGGCCACGGTGGCGATGTGGCGATCCTGGAAATCGATCTCTCCGTTGAGCGCCATCAGCGTGATTTCCTCGAGCGAATCCGAGACGCGCATCTCCAGCCGGTCGATATAGGGAAGCTGGTTCCCCTCGGTGTCGACCTTCCAGTAGTAGGGATTGCGCTCGAACACGACGCGGGTGGCATCGCCGGTCAACGGCTCCACCACCTTCCAGGCGTTCATGAAGGGCAGGTCGGGATTCGCCCAGCGGATGGTTTCCGTGGCCCAGGAGCAGCGGTCGGTCATCCACAGCTCCCAGGTCTCGAAGCCGGCCGCCTTGGCCTCTTCGGCCGCGTTCGGGTTGTATTTGGGATAGAACTGGCTGCAATACTCCTTGGAGAGCGACACCAGGGTCAGCCCGTTGACGCTCGCCAGCTCGTCCATGATCAGCCCGTTGGGATGCTCGAAGACGAGGCTGAACGTGGTGTCGTCGATGACCTCGACGGTCACCGGATTGTTCGGATTCTTGATGAAGGTGCCGCCGCCATAGGTCGGCTCGGAGAAAAGCTCGACGGCGAAGGCGATGTCGGCGCTGGTGAACGGGGTGCCGTTGTTCCACTTCAGCCCTTCGCGCAGCTTGAAGGTATAGGTGCGCGAATCCTCGCTGACTTCCCAGCTCTCGGCCAGGTTCGGGATGATCTCGTTCCACTCCCGGTTGTAGCGGACCAGCCCGTCATAGGCGACGGTTCGCGCGATCCAGGCATTGTCGAGGCCGCCGCGCAGGGCGCTGCGCCAGGTGCCGCCATAGACGCCGACGCTGTCCACCGGCTCCACCACCAGCGGATTGGCCGGCAAGCGTTCCGCCACCGGCGGCAGCTCGCCGCTTTCCACCAGCGCATCGAGCATCGGCGCCTGCTGCTGCGCCAGCGCAGCCGTGGTCAGCATGAGGGCGCCGGTCAGCGCGCCGGTGACGGCACGGACGGCGCCTGCCCCGGTCAGGGCACGGGTATGAGTCATGTCTTCCTCCCAATCTGGCCACTTGCTGGCCGGACGTTTTGCACGCAAGCGCAAACTAAGCGGGTTTTTGCGTAAACTCAAGTAATTTGCGTATTTCGCGCAATTTTTGCAAGTTTGCGTAATTTGCAATTGGGATTCAACGCCATGGGCGGTGGACTTCCGGGCCTGGACCGGATGCCGCAACGAGACATAGTCCGAAAAAGCGCAAGGCAAACTGCCGGCATACGCTGCCGAACCGGCCATCGCATGTCACCACGGAGGCCGAGACGACAATCGGCATCGGGGCGATTATGCTAGGCTGGGAAGACCGTCTCCCCGCGCACCAGCGACAGGCCGATCTCGAGATGCTGTATCGCCATCTCGCCCTCCATCCGCTGGGCGAGAAGGCGGATGACGCCACGGCCCATGGCCTCGCGATCCACCCGTACGGTACTGAGGCGCGGATTGGCCATGCCGGCGATGGGCAGATCGTCGAAACCCATGATCGAGAAATTGGCCGGCATGGGGCTGTCCGGACCCAGAAGGGTCTCCACCATGGAAACGGCCACGCTGTCGTTCCAGCAGAACACGGCGGTGACATCGTATCGGCCGGCCAGCAGATCGTCCAGCAGCGCCTTGGTGCCCTTGTCGTTGGAGCACACTACCGTGCCCGTCGACTCGGGATGGGCAGCCATGGCGGCCTCGAAACCCCGCTGGCGCTGCAGGATCGTGGGACGGTTGCGGAAGGTGTAGTGCAGGATGCGCCGGTGGCCGGCATCGAGCAGGTGCTGCGCCGCCATATAGGCGCCGAAGAAATTGGCCGGCGCCACCGAGCTCATCCGCATCAGCGGATCGACGCCATTGGCCAGCACGACGGCGACGTCGCTCTCATGCGCCCAGGCAACGATGTCGTCCGTGGGATCGATGCCGGCCAGCACTACGCCGGAGGCATCGGACTTGCTCACCTGCTTGTTGACGAAGTCCAGCGTGACCATGTCCTCGTTGACCAGGCGCACGTCCAGCGCGATCCCGCTCTCGGCCGCCTGCGCCCGCATGCCCTCGACGATGCTATGATAGAAGCTGGCAAGGCTGCCCATGGCGCCGCTCAGCGGCACCAGCGCCACCGCCCGCTTGTCCAGGCTGCCGCTGACGGGGGCGTGCTTGGACTTGTAGCCCAGCATCCGCGCCACGCGCTGCACGTCGCGCCGCACCGCCTCGCTGATGCCGATCTCGTTGGCCAGCGCCCGCGACACGGTGCTGACGGACACGCCGAGCCTTTCGGCGAT
>ENA-UOVV01002136-UOVV01002136.1-compost-metagenome-genome-assembly--contig:-NODE-2136-length-11886-cov-4.329220_pt1 | contig 11886 bp, 12 predicted proteins | sample MGYA00238155_ERZ761577 | MGnify/ENA primary metagenome ERZ761577 (study PRJEB28898, sample SAMN06268775) | compost metagenome | isolation source: Emeryville, CA | place: USA:Emeryville, CA | collected...
CTGTTCTCCTTCGAGAGCCATTTGGCGGTGTATCACCCGGGGGATTTCTACCGCATCCATGTGGATGCTTTTCGCGGTGAGTCCAACCGGCGCTTATCTCTAGTGACCTATCTGAATCCGGATTGGCAGCCCGGTCAGGGCGGGGAGTTGATGATCTTCCATCCGCAAACCGGCGCACCTTTGCAAAAGGTGGCGCCGGTACTAGGTCCTCTCGTCGTCTTCCTGAGTGAGGAGTTTCCTCACGAAGTTCTCCCCGCATCGCGGGAACGCCACAGCGTCGCAGGATGGTTCCGGGTTAACGGTTCCACGCTTGGCCAAGTAGATCCCCCGGCCTAAAACTCATCGGTTAAAAAACAGACATGGGCTCGCTTTGTCTGTATAATTCCGCCCCCTTTCTATCCCCTCGGCACATGATGTCTCCATCCTTGCCTCTTTAATTTGTATACAGGATTTCGCCTATGACCCAAACCAGCCCAACTTTTGAACAACTGGGGCTTTCACAACCTTTGCTGCAAGCGCTGCAGCAGGTCGGCTATGAAACACCTTCGCCGATCCAGGCCATGGGAATTCCACCATTGCTCAAAGGGCGGGATGTATTGGGGCAGGCGCAGACTGGCACAGGTAAAACTGCTGCTTTTGCGTTGCCGATTTTGCAGCAGCTGGATTTGCGTCAACGCCAACCGCAGGTGCTGGTGCTGGCGCCGACCCGCGAGCTGGCTATCCAAGTGGCGGAAGCGTTCCAGACTTACGCGCACTTCCTGCCGGATTTTCATATTCTGCCGATCTATGGCGGTCAGGCTTACGACAAACAGATTCAAGCGCTCAAACGCGGTGTGCACGTCGTGGTGGGAACGCCGGGGCGCGTTATGGACCACATGCGCAAGGGCACACTGAAGCTCGACCGCATCAAACATTTTGTTCTCGATGAAGCGGACGAAATGCTGCGCATGGGCTTTATCGACGACGTGGAATGGATCCTCAGCCACGCGCCCAGCGACCGCCAGATTGCGCTGTTTTCCGCGACTATGCCCAAGGCCATCGCGAAGGTGGCTAACACGTATCTCAACAATCCCGAGCACGTCAAAATCGAAGTGAAAACCACCACTGCGGAAACCATTCGCCAGCGCTACTGGCCAGTGAGCGGACTGCACAAGCTGGATGCGATTACCCGCATTCTCGAGGTGGAACCTTTCGATGCCATGATTATTTTCGTGCGCACCAAAACCACCACGGTTGAACTGGCGGAAAAACTCGAAGCGCGCGGCTACAGCGCCGCTGCACTCAACGGTGACATTCCGCAAAATGTCCGCGAGCGCACTATCGATAAACTGAAAAACGGTCAGATCGATATATTGGTTGCCACCGACGTGGCGGCGCGCGGTTTGGACGTGGAGCGCATCAGCCACGTACTTAATTACGACATTCCCTACGACACAGAAGCCTATGTTCACCGTATCGGTCGTACCGGCCGCGCTGGTCGTACAGGCGAGGCAATCCTGTTTGTCGCTAAGCGCGAAGTGCGCATGCTCCAGGCCATCGAAAAAGCGACTGGCCAGCCGATCCAGCCGATGAAGCTGCCGTCCGCATCCGATATCAATGAGCAGCGGGTCATTCGCTTCAAGCAGAAAATTCAGGACGTGCTGGCCACTGAGGATCTGGGCTTTTACCAATCCTTAATCGAAGAATTCTGCCGTGAAAACGGCAGCGAACCGCTCAGCGTGGCCGCCGCTCTGGCGTGCTTGCTCCAAGGTGATCAGCCGTTGTTGTTGAACGAGCGCGAAGCGCGACCCGAGACCGATTTTGTCGCTCGTGAACAGCGCGACAGCAAGCCGGGGAAAAAGGAAAAGCGCCAGAAGTCCAAAGACATGGACGCGGATCTGGAAACCTATCGCGTGGAAGTCGGTCGTCGCGACGGTGTGCGGCCGGGTGACTTGGTTGGCGCTATAGCCAATGAAGGCGGTATCGACAGCGAATTTATCGGCCATATCAAAATTCACGACGACCACTGCACCGTGGATTTGCCCAAGGGCATGCCCAAAGAAGTGTTTCGGGTTTTACAAAAAACCTGGGTTTGCCAAAAACAACTCAACCTTTCTCTGCTGGGTAGTCAGGAGAAAAAAAGGAAACCGTCCGGCGAGCGTTTCGGCGGCAAAGGTGAGCCGGGCGAGGCGAGAGGAAAGCCTGGGGAAGCGAAAGGCAAACCGAAAAATAAAGGCTTTAAACACCGCAAAGGTTGATTTGAATAGCTGGCCGGCGTTCCTCTGAATGCCGGCTTTATTAAGCGTTTTTCTCCTCTTTTCTTCTCTTTTTTACATTTCCCTCCTTTTTGAAACGGCATTTACGCGGTTCGTTGCGGCGATTTTTGTGATCTTATCGGCAGTTGTTTTCACGTAGCGCCTTGATTTTTCGCATTTGGCTCACTAGTTGCTTTCATGGATATAACGAGATTAGAACAGTGGCGAATCCTAATAAATTAGTTGCCGCCATATGGAGATGAGTTATGACGCTGAAAAAAACCCGTTTTTCCCTGCCGCATTTTTTTTATTTTCTTGAAGTGGTTTGGCAGGAGAAATTGATAAAGAAAAATACGGTAAAACGTTGGCAGGAGGCGGTCGACGAATTTCAGCAGGTCATGACCGCGCAGGAAATAGCGGATATGCGGTGTATCGATGTCCAGCAACTGGGTGCGCGCTATATCGACTTGTTGGTAGGGCGGCGCAACAGCATCACACCCTGGCGGATCTACCATTTAAAAAATGCGCTGGCGCAGTCTATCGGTGATTTTGTCGCATTCACCGTCAATCCGAATGAATACCGACGCGCTGCGACCTTGGCGCTTGCCAAGCAGGTCTATCTGCAAAACCTCGCCGAGGCGACCGCTGCAGTAGTGCCGTTGCCGACGTATCAGGGTGGGGCCAAGCTCTCGGTGGCGGCGAGGTAAGTCCAACATAAAGGGGCCGACATGCCAGGTGAATTCGGGATTGATTTTGGGCTGGTATTTTTTCATTTTTACCAACTCGGCATCGCCTTTATTTTAGCCTTGCCCATCGCGTTCAATCGCGAACACGGCTCCCGCGGTGCTCGCGGCGCAGGTTTGCGAACCTTTCCTTTGGTCACTATCGCCTCCTGCGCCTTTATGTTGGTGGCAATGAGTGTGTACGAGGGCTCGGAAGCGGAAGCCAGGGTCATGTACGGCATTATTACCGGTATAGGTTTTATCGGCGGCGGAGCGATAGTCAAGGAGTCGGGTAGGGTTGGTGGTACAGCGACGGCAGCAGGAATCTGGATTACGGGAGCAATTGGAATTTCCGTCGCATATGCGCGTTATGAAATTGCGATTTGTTTATCCATAATGAGCTTTATTATTTTCCAATTTTTTTCTTACTTTAAGCGTCGGGACATCGACGAAGACAAAATATAAGAAAGATAAAGTATAAAAAGGAAATGATGGCGGGTATTACACCGCCATCGTGGACCGATTATTAATCGGTGGCATCTTCAATTGCGTCGCCCGCATCGTCAGCGGCATCTTCTACGCTATCCTTGGTGTTATCGACGGCGTTATCCACGCGCTTGCCGGCAGATTCCACCGGGCCATCGTTCGCATCGCAACCAACCAGAGAAGTCGCCCCAAATACCGCTAATAAAATTGCAAAAATATGTGCCTTTAACATAGTTATCTCCCAATGGTGTTAAACACGTTCGACACTATGCGGAATTTGTGCCAGTTAAAATTAAATGAGGGGTTTTTTGTTTCAGCTGAACAAAAAGCCATGCATTGGTTCGTTATCTGATCAGCTGCGCTTAATTTTGCGGTCTTTCGGTGCGTGCCGATTTTGCTGAAGCAATAAAAATGGATGGCTTCCTGCAGGAATTACAAGTACACCCGTAAAAAGTTACATGGCTCACGCGCCGCTTATCTGACGTATGTTCCGTTTATAACTTTGGGGTAGGGAATCCGTATGCCCGCACGTTTGAATAGGTGACGAAAATCCTTTTGCGATCAAGGCCAAGATCGGAATGTCGGAAATTTTTGGCAGCAAAAACCCTGAGTGGCACAGGGATTGCCTAAGTCAGTTCAACTTAAATTTTTTACGATCTTGGATTTTTTATGAAAACGGCAACAAGAACGGCGGCGCGGGACGTGGCGGTAATCGACATAGAAGCGTCCGGTTTCGGCAGGGAAAGCTATCCGATTGAAATCGGTATCGTTCTCCCAGACGGCACACGCTACCAATCTCTGGTAAAACCCGAAGCCAACTGGCTGCATTGGGACAAAAGTGCACAAGACGTTCACGGTATAGAACGCCCCTACCTAATGAAAGCAGGGCGCCCTGTGCAGGAGATCTGCCGCGACATCAACGCAATCTGCAACGGCGTTACCTTATACAGCGACTGCTGGGTGCATGACAGCCACTGGTTCCGCGCGTTGTTTAACGCGGCAAAAATGCCCGCTCTGGCGCGCTGCACGGCGATTGAATATCTATTGGACGATTACCAGCAGGCGGAATACCAACGCGTTAAATCCCGTATCGCGGCGCGCCTGGCAATGCCGCAGCATCGCGCTTTGAACGATGCTTTAGTGATTCAGGCGGCGCTGAAAGAATTGCGTTTCGCCCCGGAAGAGCAGACCTATTACCATCAAGGCCGCTTTACTATCGCTTGCTAATCCCTTCCTCGCAGCTGGTGTGAACGTCTTTCACACCAGCTTTTCTTTCCTGACGTTAGAAAATGCTGCAAACATTACGACCACTTCGCATTCAGAGCAGTGCGCGCAGTCGTTTGGGTGTTGATTGGTCTTGCTGAAGGATAATGCCGCGCAATTATGCAACGGCATTGGGGAGAGGAAAATTAATTGCGCTCTTCTTTGAGAATAACTTCGGCTGGATCGTCCTGCAGACTGTCCTTTAATTCTGTGATCCTTTTACTGCACAGCCGGCACTCCGCCAGAATGGCTTCAAAAATCTGAATGGCCTTGGTGATATCGCCATTTTTTTGCAGCGTCAGCTTGCCGAGTTCGGCATTAATGGAAATGGTATTTAAAGGGTTGCGGACATCGTGGATGAGCGCGCTGGTGGAGCGTTTCATGGTTTCTCCGGATTGCATGGCAATAAAGACTATCTCGCTAGCTTAATTCCGCCACCAGCGCGTCGTATGCGTTACTCCGCGCAGGTATTGGTATAGCTGTTCAATCGGTTGTAGAGAGTCTTCAAACTGATTCCGAGCATTTCTGCCGCTTTCTTTTTGTCACCGTCGAGGTGCTCAAGCGTCGTTTGAATCAGCTCTTTCTCTACGTCCTCCACTGTCTTTCCAAAATGTATGCCATTGTTTTGCGTCGTTTCTAAACGCGAAAACGGAGATTGAATGCGCTCTGGCAGGCGGATTTTGCCGGTCGCCTGATCGGCCATGATATAGGCGCGATGCAGACAGTGACGCAGTTCACGCACGTTGCCGGGCCAATCGTATTGGCAGAGGCGGTTGAGATCTTCCTCGCGGATGCCGATCTTGGCGTTGTATTGCAGATTGAGATCGGTAAGGAAGTGATCAACCAGCAGGGGGATATCGTCCTTGCGCATACGCAGGGGCGGTATATGAATGGGGAACACGGCCAAGCGGAAATACAGGTCTTCCCGCAGTTTTTTGTCCCGCGCGATTTCATGTTCCGGCCGATTGGTGGCGGACACCACCCGACAGTTCACGTCCAGCGCGCTGGTGCCGCCCAGGCGGGTAACCTTGCGCGACTCCAGCACCCGCAACAGGTTGGGCTGCAGGTCGATGGGCATTTCGGTGATCTCATCGAGGAACAGGGTGCCGTCCTGAGCCAGTTCGAACACGCCGGGTTTGCGGTTGATCGCGCCGGTGAAGGCGCCTTTCTCGTGACCGAAGAGTTCGCTGTTGATGAGCTCAGTGCTGAAGGCGCCGCAGTTGATGGGGACAAAAGCGCCGCGCGCCTGGCTGGCGAAGTGGATGGAGGCGGCGACTTCCTCTTTGCCCGCGCCGCTCTCGCCGACCAGCATGACATTGGCTTGGGTAGTGGCGACGCGGTCGATCATTTCATACAGCTTTTGCATGACCGCCGATTCGCCCACCAGGTGGCCAAAATGTTTTTTGATGCCGCTGTCCTGCTTGGCGGCATTGCTGCTGGTGCTGGCGAGGAAAGCGTTGAGTTGTTCGAGATCGATAGGTTTGATGAGGTATTTGATGTTCGGGCCGTAGAGGTTCATCACAAAGGATTTGATGGACGCGTGCCCGGTGACCAATGCCACCTGCAGATTGTGATTTTCGGCATTTAGCGCATCCAGGACATGAAGGCCGCTGCCATCGGGGAGAATCAGGTCGAGAATGGCATGGGTATAGTTACTGGCCACTGCCATGGTTTTGGCTTCTTCTACGGAGCTAGCCCCTTTTACCGTGTGACCTAGCATCTGCAGCAGATCTGTCGTTGCATTCAAAAACTTCGTGTCATCGTCGACCAGCAGAATATTTGCCACCAACTATTCCTCTATCAAACAGGTTCGCTTCACACCGCTCAAACCGGCGGTGGATTCACTCATTCCTAACCGGCGGAGAACCGGTGTTGGCGGACAATCCGCCAGTGGCATATCGACGCGGGACAATGCGCGTGACATACCGGGCTTCGGCCTCTATCCGCGCGGCTGTCCAGTGCTGCGGGATATATTGACTGAAGCTGGGTTTTTAAGAGTTTTATGCACAGAAACCATCCGGTTCCGCTTGCTCACTTACGCGCCTGAATCCCAAATGTGGCAATCACCGAGATGCAAAATGCAAGGCCCAGCGGTGGGTGAGAGTGGGTCATATGGCGCCCCGTACTTTAAGTCATGGGGGATTTTGTGACAAGGCTCGTTAAAAAAAGCACTCTGCGCACCGACGGGTAGCGCGAAAACCACACCAAAATTGCACCCGTGCCGATAAACAACAATTTTTTATAGCGACAGCTGCTCAGTGGATGCATGTGCCAGTGTTGTTGTAACAGGCGATAATCGCCGTTCAGGCGCGTATTAAGAATTTTGATTTCAGCGGGCAGCGTCACGGAAATTCTCTTGTACGGTTTTAACGAAATCGCGTGTATTCGGTAGCGACAGACGTTTTAAGTGGGTGGCGACCAGATATCGGCAAATAATCAACGCAACGATTTGAATCAATAAAAAGCCGGCGATCCCCCAGCCAACTGTGCCGAGGACGGCAAAAGCCAGCCAGCCGACCGCAGCGGAAAACGACAACCACGCAAACAGAGCCAATAAAAAGATAACGACGAAAAGTCCCACGATTTTTGGCAGGGACTCTAAAGCCAGTCGCAGCTCCAGTGACGCCAGTTCCAAAAAACTTTTGGCGACGGTTACTGCTTCTCCCGCCAATACCATCAGTGATGGTTTTTCGGGGGAGTCAGTTGCGGCTCCCGCCAGGGCTTCGTCAGTTTTGGTCTCGGTTTCTTGTGTCATGATTTTCTCGCTGCGGCGGTGGAACGCCAATGTGGGTTATTAACGAGTTACGCGCGACAGCAGCCAGCCCAGCGCGAAAGCCGCACCCACATACAGCAGCGGTTTTTCTGCAACTTTGTGCTCAGCTTTTTCTTCCAATTCCCAAGCTTTGCGTTTGCCTTCACTCAGTTTGATTTTGGCGATGTCACCAGAGGCCAAGCCGAAACACGCGATTGCATCGTAAATACTGGCAGACGCTTTTTTCATTTGTTCCAGCGCGTCACTGATGCGTTCAGCTTGTTCGCTGATAGTGTGTTCGGAGGAGCTTAAACGCTCTTGATGAACACCATTGGTTTTTTCGGGTTCGAAACTCGGACGTGCACCTGTAGTTGGTTGTTGAATGTTCATAAGGCAGTTCCTGTAGTCGGTTTGTTTATAGTATCCGGCGAAATAAACAGGCGCCGGTAGGCAGAGTTCGAATATCAAGAACCATGCCAGCGGTCATTGACCGGCGGAACTATCAGTTTCCGTACGGCCCTTTGTAAACTTTGCAAGAAACCCAAATTTTTTACAGTTCGGGTTGGCTTCCTCATTGGGGCAGCCATTAAAAACTTCAACCCAGTCGCCGATGAGCCGCAGGTGGTTAAGGGCGAGTTTGATGCACATCAACAGTGGAATCGCGAGCAGCATGCCACCAAAGCCCCACAGCCAGCCCCAGATGAACATCCACATGACCACGAGCAAAGGATTAATATTAAATCGCCGGCCCAAAATTGTTGGCGTAATAAATTGCCCTTCAATCAAGTTGAGTGCGAAGAAAATAGCCGGCGCTTTGGCAATACCCAGGACGGATTCATGTTCAGCAAAACCCACAGCGGTAAGAATGGCTACCAGAACTGCCGGCCCGACATAGGGTGCGAAATTGAGAATCGTGGCCAGCGCTCCCCAGAGAAGCGCGTCCTGCACCCCGGCCAGTGACAGCGCCGCCGCCGTACAAAGGCCTAGGGCGACGTTGATCAGCGACACCCACATGATGTACATGGACACGTCGTCGCGAATTACCTGAAACATCACCACAGTCAATTTCTTATCAGAAAAAGTCTGCTGCGCTTTGACGATGTTGCGCATCAAGTCATCGCCGTAAACCAGAAAAAAATAAATCAGGATGATGACAGTAAATGCTTGCACGGCCAGCAGTAACGTCGTCTGAGCAAACGTGGAGGCGATGCTGACCATGGTGGAATCCATAGCTTGCTCAATGGCGGAAGAGGCTTCTCCCGCCGAGCTGCGCGCCACACCAAAACTTTTGGAAACTTCGCGAACCCCATCCGCAAGGCGATCGCCGATCAGCGGCGCAGCCTCCAGCCAGCGCATGGCAGGCTCAAATAACAGGGTGAAGATGTACACCATACCGGTAATCAGCGCCGCTTCCAGCAACAGGCTGGCAAGCGGTTTGGGTATGCGGAAACTCTCCAATGTACGCACCAGAGGCGAGGCGAACAGCGCGGTAAATCCCGCGACTAGAATCGGCAGCAGGATCAACTTGGCGTAATAAATAACGGTGATCACCACAATAATGGTGAGAATTTGCAGGGCGAGAGGCGCTTTGGGCTTTTCGATCTCTTGCTCGCTGGTTTTTGTTGCTTGAATAGTGTCCATTGTTCATTCGCTTTGCATAGTAAATGCGCTAAAGCTGATTCTGTGCCATCCGATTATTTCCGCGATGTTTATGGCTGGTTTTGTTTTCTCCCTTCTGTCGCGATATGTGTTTTTGCAAAAAAAATTGCAATTCATGTAAAAGCCACCGCAAGCAAGCTGCGTTTCTGTCTCGTGATTCCCACGGTTATTGCGCTCCGGCCTGTGGCATGGAACCTGCACTTTGTCTTCGCGCTGAGTGAGCATGATCGATGCGCTACTGGATAGGAGGCATGTTATGAAAATGGTGACATTGTTTTTCGCTCCTTTGGCGGTTACCTCCTCATTGCTGCTGATTGACGCAGCTGCCGCAGATAGCACGGTGACGACAGAAATACGCCAGGAGTCTCGCGAAGGAACGACAGCGGTGCGAGATGGCGCGCAAGAGGTAAAACAGGACACTAAACAAGCGTGGAATACAGTCAAAGAGGGCAGCAAGGAGGCGTGGCGGGATACCAAGTCGGCATTCAGCGAAGGAGTTTTAGAAGGCAAATTGGCAATGGCGATTTCGCTCAATAAATATCTGAAGCCATTCAAAATCGATTCGGATGTACACGGCAATACCGCTATTTTGCAAGGACAGGTCAGTTCGGAAGTGGAAAAAGAGTTGGCGGAAAGTATCGCCGGCGGTATTGAAGGAATTGGATCGGTGGATAACCGTTTGACGGTAGATGCGTCCTTGGCGCAGCTCCATCAGCAAAAAGCGGAGAAAAGAGATTTCTCGCAATTTGTTGCTGATGCATCTACTACGGCATCGATCAAAACCGAGTTGTTGGCGAACGACAATATCAAAGGTTTGAAGGTCAACGTCGACACCTATAACGGCCGTGTAACTCTGACCGGTGAAGTTCAGACCGAAGAGCAAAAATCCCTGGCGGAAGCCATTGCCAGAAAACGTGACGATGTCACTGAAGTGGTCAACCAGATTCGCGTGAATTCCTGATATGCGCTTGGCTGATCGAATACACAAAGGCGCGGGCAGTCGTGCCTTTACTGTGGGGTACAAAAAATGACAAACATAACGTTTATCGATGATATGAGTTCCAGACGCGCCCGGGCCCGCCGTTGCATGATCGGCTGTTCAGCGGCGCAAAATGATGAAAAGTCACAACAGGTGATTATCGATCTGTTGAATGAAGTGCTGGCGACGAAGTTGATCTGCGTGATGCGCTATAAGGCTCATTATTTTTCCAGTCACGGATTTACTGCGCCGGGAGATGAAATAAAACTCGCCGATACGGAATGTAAGGAGCACGTTGCGGAAGAGCAGCGTCATGTGGAACGCATCGCTGAGCGCATTGCGGAACTGGGTGGCATTGCGGATTTCAATCCGCCGATTCTCGCGCAGCGCGGCTATAGCGATTACACCTGTACCGCGAGCCAGCTGGATTTGCTGCAGGAAGATCTGATCGGCGAACGCATTGCGATCGACATTTATCGCGAGATGATCCGCTTTGTCGCGGGTCGGGATAAGGAGACGCGGGACCTGCTGGCGGACCTGATGAGTCACGATCAGCAACATGCGGAGCGCCTGGAGGCGCGCATTCAATCTCTCCGCCCGGAGCCTGTTCGCCGCGCCGTCGCCTGATGGTTTTATGCTCCGGTGGCGCCCGCGACTGGAGCATTTTTGCATAAGAGACAAACTAGTCGGTTTGTGCCTTGCTCCTTCCCCGTTCAAGGGTTTATATTCTCCGCCGCTGTCAACACTTCCCCCTTAGTGTCGGACCGCTGAACGCATGTGGCCACGCCCCCGTGCGCGGTTACATTTTTTTTCATCTGGAATCGGTTTGATACCGTAGCATGCGCTGCCGGATTGCTGACTGCGTGCCTGTTACCCCATCGTCATCCTGAGTCCATCCTTCCCGATTTTTGCAGTTAAGCGTCCGGCGTGGAGCTGGGGTCGGATTCTCTCTCTTTAGCGGTAGTCATCTCATGATCAAGAACATTGCTTTCACTGTGCTCGCATTGTTTGCGTTGATTGGCCTTCTTGGAGGCATTAAGGCGATTCAAATTAGCGACCTGATAGCGGCCGCCTCAACTATGGTGCCGCCCCCCGCCAGCGTGGCAACTCACAAGGTGGAAAAACAAGACTGGGAAGTTTCCCTGGACTCGGTGGCGTCTCTTGAGGCGGTGCAGGGCGTGGTGATTTCCGCCGATATTCCGGGCCGGATCACCGAGATTTATTTCACCCCTGGCAGCACTGTCGAGAAAGGCACACCGCTGCTGCAGCAGGACATCACTTCGGAAACCGCGCAATTGCGCGCCGCCGAAGCCAATGTCGAACTGGCGCGGGTGAATGTGGAACGCGTGCGCGAGCTATACACCAAGCGCGCGTCGTCCAAATCCGACCTGGATACCGCCGAAGCGCGTTACAAAGAAGCGCAAGCGCAGGCCGACACTTTCCGCACCACCATCGAAAAGAAAACCATAAAGGCGCCGTTTAGTGGCCGTCTCGGTATTCGTTTGGTGAACGTGGGTCAGGATCTGGCGAGCGGCACTGCGATTGTGTCGCTGCAGGCGGTGGATTCCATGTTTTTGAATTTCTCTCTGCCGCAGCAAAGTCTGGCGCTGATCGAACCCGGTCTGCCGGTGCGCATGAAAACCGACGCGGCTCCGGGCCAAGCTTACGAAGGCGTAATTACAGCGATTGATCCAGAAGTGGATAAAGCTACCCGCAACGTGCGTGTGCAGGCGACCGTGGCAAATCCCGACCAGAAACTGCTGCCCGGTATGTTCGGTCAAGTGAAAGTCA
>ENA-UOVV01002142-UOVV01002142.1-compost-metagenome-genome-assembly--contig:-NODE-2142-length-11871-cov-20.373477_pt1 | contig 11871 bp, 9 predicted proteins | sample MGYA00238155_ERZ761577 | MGnify/ENA primary metagenome ERZ761577 (study PRJEB28898, sample SAMN06268775) | compost metagenome | isolation source: Emeryville, CA | place: USA:Emeryville, CA | collected...
CGTTGATGAGGCGTTCGTACTCAAGCGAGGAGTGCCACGTGACTCCGCCGAGAAGTCCGAGGCGGCGGGGTGTGCTCATGTCTTCACCGTAGGCGTCGCCGATGGTGCCGGTGGGGTTAACGGTGGCACGCCCTCCGCCGCCTCCTCGCCACCTCCACGCCCCGCTCCCGCCCCGACACCGCTCCCGCCCCGACACCGCTCCCGCCCCGCCCAAAAGGCGCTCAGGGTCGATCTCGTGCGCAAAACGACCCTCAGTGCCTTCTGCGGTGCTGGGGGCGGGGGCAGAGGTGCAATTGCTCACAACATTCCAGCGGGATGGAAGGTTGGCGTACGATGAATGCATGCGCATCGGACAGCTTGCAGACGCCGCGGGGCTCACGCCCAAGACGATCCGGTACTACGAGAGCATCGGCCTGCTTGCCGCGCCCGAGCGTCAAGCGAACGGATATCGCCACTATGACCGGTCCACCCTTGAACGCCTCGCCTTCATTCGCGACGCCCAGGCCGCGGGGCTTTCGCTGAGCGAAGTGGGCCGCATTCTGCAGATGAAGGCGGATGGCGAAGGCACCTGCGAGCACACGCGGTCGCTCCTGCACCATCACCTCGATGACGTGACGGAGCAGATCCGCCGGCTCGAGGCGGCAAAGGCCGAGCTGGAGGCGCTTGTCTCGCGTGCGGATGCACTCGATCCGGCGTCATGCACCGATCCGTCCCGCTGCCAAGTCATTGCACTTGACCTTCCAGTTGAGGGGAAGGTTTACGGTGAAGGGGAACGCCCTCGTGGGGGACATGAGCACGGCACCCACAAGGCGCCGGCAGCGACCGCAAGGAGCATTTGATGACGACCACCGATACCCACGCCGACGCGGACGACAGCCAGGTGCTCAACCTCGCCGTCGGCGGGATGACGTGCGCGGGCTGTGCTGCCGGGATTCAGCGCGGCCTTTCCGCACTGCCTGGAGTCACTGACGCGGCGGTCAATGTGGCGACCCGGCGGGCGACCGTCCACGCCGACGGAACGATCGATCCCGCGGAGCTCGACCTCATGATGCGGAGCGCGATCGAGGGTCTCGGCTACCAGGTGCTCACTCCTCGCGCCGACGAGGATCACGGCCGCGGCCACGCGGAGATGAGCCGCGCGGACGAACACGCGGCCCACATTCACGCCGATGCTGCACGCATCTCCGACTTGCGTCGCCGCTTCATCATCAGCGCCGTCCTCACCGTGCCGGTTGTGCTCATCTCGATGGTGATGGGCCTTCAGTTCTCTGGCTGGGAGTGGGTGGTCGGTGCTCTCACGACACCCGTGGTGTTCTACGGCGGCTGGACCTTCCACCGCTCCACCATTGCGTCGGCCCGGCATGGTGCGACGACGATGGACACCCTTGTCACGCTCGGCTCGCTTGCCGCGTGGACATGGTCGGCCGTCGCACTTGTGCGCGGCACCGGGCACCTCTACTTTGAGACGGCCGCGGTCATCGTGTCGCTCATTGTGCTCGGCAAGTGGCTTGAGGTGCGATCCTCCGCTCATGCAGGGGATGCGATCCGCGCCCTGTCGGCGCGCCAGTCGGCAACCGCAACCCTCGAAGACGGCACCGTCATCGCGCGTGATGCCCTCGAGATGGGCATGCGCTTTGTCGTGAAGCCCGGCGAGACGATCGCGACGGATGGAGTGGTGGTCAACGGCGAGGCCGCTGTTGACGCCTCGCTTGTCACCGGGGAGTCCGCGCCGGTTGCCGTGCGCGAAGGATCCGAGGTGGTGGGCGGCACCATTGCGACCGACGGTGCCCTCACCGTCGAAGCCACGCGCGTCGGCACCGAGACGATGCTCGCGCAGATTGCGCGCATGGTGGACGAGGCCCAGACAGGCAAAGCGAAGGTCCAGCGTCTCGCCGACCGGATCTCAGCAATCTTTGTGCCCGTGGTGATCGGGCTCGCGATCATCACCCTCGCGGCTTGGCTCATCGCCACCGACGACTCGGCGCGTGCCGTATCAGCCGCCGTCGCGGTCCTCATCATCTCGTGCCCGTGTGCGCTCGGCCTCGCGACGCCGCTCGCGATCATGGTGGGCGTAGGCCGCGGTGCACAGATGGGCGTGCTGATTCGCGGTCCACGGGTTCTTGAGGACACCCGCTCGCTCACCGCTGTGGTCTTCGACAAGACGGGCACTCTCACCACGGGGGACATGGCAGTGACCGCCACGCATGCCCCGCACATGGACGCCGACGCTGCCGCCACCGTGGTGCGAGCCGCCGCCTCGGTCGAGGCCCGGTCCGAGCACCCGATCGCTCGCGCGATCGCCACGTACGCGGGAGACGCCGCGCCCATCAAGTCCTTCCGTTCGCTACCTGGGCGTGGAGCCGTTGCTACGGTTCAGGCCGCGGGTGCCAACGGAGCGAACGTCGACGTGACGGTGGGGTCACGCCGCTTGTTCGACTCGATCTCCGTGGAACTCACCACGTGGGCCGAAGAGCAAGAGGCGGATGGGCGGACCGTCGTGTTCGCAGGCCGCTCCGCACCCGTGGTGGGCGGTCTGCTCGATAGCGCCGCCAGCCTCGTCACCCGCGAGAAGCTCGCGGCCGAAATCGCCTTCGCCGTTGCCGACACCCTCAAGCCGGGTGCGCGCGAGGCAGTCGACACTCTGCGCGCTCGCGGGCTGTCCGTCACTCTCCTCACCGGCGACAATGAGCGCGTCGCACAGGCCGTTGCGACGGAACTCGGCATCGACGAGGTCATCGCTGAGGTTCTCCCTGGAGACAAGGCCGCCGAGCTCGAGCGCCTCCGCCGAGGTGGCCGCCGCGTCGCCATGGTGGGCGACGGTGTCAATGACGCTCCCGCGCTCGCGGTTGCCGACATCGGTATCGCGATCGGCACGGGTGCGGACGTGGCGCGTGAAGCGTCGGACATCACGGTGGTGAGCGGCGACGTGCGCGCCGTGCCCGATGCGATCAGCCTCGCGCGACGCACGCTCGGCACGATCCGAGGCAACCTCTTCTGGGCCTTCGCTTACAACGTCCTCGCGATCCCGATGGCGGCCTTTGGCTTGCTCAACCCGATGATCGCGGCAGGGGCGATGGGTGGCTCGAGCCTGTTCGTCGTCGGCAACTCGCTGCGACTGCGCGCGTACCGCGCGAGTCGCTAGGACCCGCTAGATCGCGTCGAGAGCCTGAGCGAGGTCCTCGCGCAGGTCCTCGACATCCTCAAGGCCGATGGACAAGCGCACGGTCGCCGCCGAGATGCCGACGGCAGCGCGACCTTCGACGCCGATGCGTCGATGAGTCGTTGTCGCGGGGTGTGTGGCGATCGACTTCGAGTCACCGAGGTTGTTCGAGAGGTTGACGATGCGCAACGCGTCGAGGAAACGGAAGGTGGCGAGTTTCGCCTCGTCACCGTGCGGGTCCACGCCCTGAGGAATCGCGATGTCGAAGGTGACAAGGGTGCCACCGAGCGTCATCTGCTGCTTTGCGCGCTCATGCTGGGGGTGGCTGACGAGGAACGGGTGGCGAACCGCAGCGACCTTGGGGTGAGCCTCGAGCCACTGCGCGAGGTCGAGTGCGGAAGACGCCTGGGCGCGCACGCGCAGCGACAGCGTCTCAAGTGACTTTGACAGCACCCAAGCGGTGAACGGATTCATCGTCGCCCCGATCGTCCGCACCATCGTGCGCACGGGGCCGTTGATGTAGTCCGCGTTGCCGAGCACGGCACCACCGAGAACGCGACCTTGGCCATCGATGTGTTTCGTCGCGGAGTACACCACGGCGTCAGCGCCTAGCTCGAGCGGCTTCTGGCCGAGCGGCGTGGCGAAGACGTTGTCGACGATGAAGATCGCGCCGGCCTTCTTCGCGAGCGTTGCGACCGCAGCGATGTCGACGACGTCCTGCATCGGGTTGGTGGGGGACTCGACGAACACGGCGTCGGCCGGGGTCGACAGCGCCCGCTCCCATTCGGCGTTGTCGTGCGCCTCGACGTAATCGACGGTGATGCCCCAGTTGGTGAAGTAGTCGTCGAACACCGCGATGGTTGAGCCGAACAATGCACGGCCGGTCACGAGGCGCGAACCCTGCTTGAGGATCGACGCGAGAGAGACGAAGACGGCGGCCATTCCCGTCGCCGTCGCAAAACACGCCTCAGCACCCTCGATGGCGGCGAGGCGCTCTTCAAAGGTGGTGACGGTGGGGTTTCCGTAACGCGAGTACTGATAGCGCTCGATCTCGCCAGCAAAGGCAGCCTCGGCCTCGGCTGCGTTCGGGTACACGTATCCCTGGGTGATGTAGAGAGGCTCCGCCATCTCCTCGAACGCACTGCGGTGGATGCCCGCGCGCACAGCGAGGGTGTCGGGCCGGAGCCGATCGGGAGTGTGGGCGGCGCGGGGGGACACGGCGTCGGTCATGCTCACAGGTTAGTGGCATGTGGTGCCGCCGGGTCCCGAGACGGAAGGGGTTCGGGACCCAGCGGGCACCGCTTAAGCGCGCGACACCACCTGGACGGTGGCGTCGGCGCCGGTGACGACAGGTGCGTCAGGCGTACCTGAGATGCGGAGCGAGTGCACACTGCCATCGGGCTGGACGATCGGCATGGTCATGTCCAGCTGAGAAGCAACCCCGTAGAGACGGATGGTGAGTCCGTCGAGGTAGTCGTAGTCCGGGCGGTCCGTGCGGTTGCCAACCGCGATCGCCGCGCCTTCACGCACGTACAGCGGCAAGGTGTCGAAGCCGTGAGTCTCCGTACGCCACGCGCCTCCCTCAACCGTTTCGCCCGTCCACCAATTGGTCCAGGTGCCTGCGGGGAGGTAGAAGGACACCTCTCCCGAGGCGCTCATCACCGGTGCCACGAGCAAGTCGGGGCCGAGCATGAACTGCTGGTCGAGGTACGTGATGGCGGGATCATCCGGGAACTCGAAGAACATCGGCCGCGCCACCGAGACACCTGTAGCCGCGGCGTCGGCGCTCACCTTGTAGAGGTACGGCATGAGCGAGTTCTTCAGCCGGCTGAACTCGGCCGTGATCTCCACGGCCTCCTCATCGAAGTTCCACGGCACGCGGTAGCTTTCGGAGCCGTGCAGGCGCGAGTGGCTCGACAACAGTCCAAAGGCAGTCCAGCGCTTGAAGACCGCGGGATCTGGGGTGCCCTCGAAGCCGCCGATGTCATGGCTCCAGTAGCCGAATCCGCTCGTCGCGAGCGACAGGCCGCCGCGCAGCGTCTCCGCCATCGACGGGAAGGTCGCTGTGTTGTCGCCGCCCCAGTGGACGGGGAACTGTTGGCCCCCAGCCGTAGCGGAGCGTGCAAACAGCACCGCCTCCCGCTCGCCGTGGACCTCCTTCAGCACCTCGAAGACCGCTGCGTTGTACAGCTGCGTGTAGAGGTTGTGCATCGTCTGCGGGTCAGAACCGTCATGCCACACCACGTCAGTGGGGATGCGCTCGCCAAAGTCGGTCTTGATCGCGTGAATGCCCTGGCCGAGCAGCGCGCGCAGCTTGCCCTGGAACCAGCGGGTCGCCTCGGGGTTGGTGAAATCGACGAGCCCCATGCCGGCGACCCACATGTCCCATTGCCACACCGAGCCGTCAGGTCGCTTCACCAGGTAGCCCTTCTCGGCGCCTTCGGAGAACAGTGCGGACCGCTGCGCGATGTACGGGTTGATCCAGATCGACAGGTGAAGGTCGCGCTCGTTGCGGAGACGGTCGAGCATGCCCTTGGGGTCGGGGAACACACGGGCATCCCATTCGAGATCCGTCCAGTTGAACTCGCGCATCCAGAAGCAGTCGAAGTGGAAGACGCTGAGCGGGATTCCGCGCTCCCGCATCCCGTCGACAAAGGAGTTGACGGTCGCCTCGTCATAGTCGGTGGTGAAGGAGGTCGACAGCCACAGTCCGAAGGACCACGCGGGCACCTGCGCCGGGCGCCCGGTCGCTCGCGTGTAGCGGTTGATGACGTCCTTGGGAGTGGGGCCGGCAAAGACGAGGTACTCGAGGGACTCGCCAGCGGTGGAGAACTGCACGCGCTCAACGGCCTCGGAGGCGATCTCGAAGGAGACGTGCTCGGGGTGGTTGACGAGCACGCCATAGCCGCGGTTCGTCAGATAGAACGGGATGTTCTTGTAGGACAGCTCGGAGCTCGTGCCGCCGTCGGAGTTCCATGAATCGATCGACTGGCCGTTCTTCACGAACGGGCCAAAGCGTTCGCCCAGTCCGTAGACCACTTCGCCGACGCCGAGGTCGAGCTGTTCGTGGACGTAGTGGCGGGCGGGGGCCAGGCCATCGGCGGTGTATCCGGTAAGGCCAGCGGGCTCCGCTGTCACCGTGTGGCCGGGGCCAAGGGTGAGATACGCCTGCGACTTGTGACCAGAGCCGGTGAGGCGGGTGTCGCCGTCCCAGAAGCTGAGGTCCCACGGAGCGCCACGCTTGATGACGGCGCGCAGGCGCCCAGCGGTGAGGACGCCCTCTTCCTCCGTGATCGTGAGCTTGCCCGCACCCGGCTCGCTTGCGATCTCAAAGCCGGGAGAGCGTCGGCCGCCTGTGTGGTGGTCGATGCGCACCTTGATGACGCCTTCGGCAACTGCGCTCAGCGTCACCTGCAAAACCGGCAGGTTGAGCACGTTGCCGCGCTGCTGGATGACCCGTGAGGGAGCCGTGACAACAATCGTGTCGCCATCAGCGGTGACGTCATAGGCCTCTTGGGCATACGCGGCGGTGACGCCGGGACGCAAATGCCAGAAACCGTCGGTGAACTTCATGGTTATTTCACTGCTCCTGCGGTGATTCCTCGGGTCAGCGTGCGCTGGAAGATGAGGAAGAAGATGATGGTCGGAATGGTGCTGATGAGCGTTCCCGCAACCAGCGTGGTGGTGTCTGTTTGACGTTCGCCGTTCAACTGCTCGAGCACGAGCGGCACGGTCAACGAGTCATTGGTGTTGAGGAAGGCCATGGGCAAGAGGAACTCGTTCCAGGTCCAGATGAAGAAGAAGACCATGAGCACCGCGAGAGTCGGTCGGATCACCGGCACGATGACGGAGCGCAGCGCGCGCCACCTCGTCGCACCGTCAACGGCGGCGGCTTCGAGGATCTCGCGGGGGAACGTGCCGAGCAGGCTCGACAACAAGTAGGTGCCAAAGGCCGACTGGATCACCGTGAAGGTGATGATGACGGACCACGGGTTCGAGAGCAGACCGAGGCGGTCGTAGAGCTTGAACAGCGGGTCGAAGAGCATCTCCTGCGGCACGAGGTTCGCCATGAGGAAGACGAGCACAAGCCACGTGCGGCCGCGCACCCGTCCGATGCCGATGGCAAAAGAGTTGAGCACGGACAGGACCACCGCGAGGAGCGCGACCATGCCAGAGATGAAGATCGAGTTCCACAGGGCGCGGGGGAAGTTCTGCGTCGTCCAGAACGTGGTGATGCCGGTGAAGTCGAGCTTCTGCGGAAGGTCGAGCGGGCTCGAGTTCGCGTAGTCCGCCGGGGACTTGAAGGCGTTGAGCAGCAGCAAGATCATCGGGAACACGACGGCGAGCGCGCCAAGGATGGCGAGGGCGAGCAGCAGCCATTCGCTGACGGTCCGCGGCCGACGCCGGTTGCGGGCGGTCGGGTCCGTCTTGGGGGTGACGGGTCGAGTGGTCGTCGTCATGTCGCTCACGCGTCCTTTCGCTCGACGCGGTTCTGGAACCAGATGAATGCCACTGCCACGAGCGCAACGAGGATCGTGATCGCCGAGGCGATTGTTGCTGCATAGCCCTTGTCAGTGCCCTTGATGAACTCGATGTACGCGTAGTAGGAGGGCACGTACGTGGACTTGGTGGGGCCACCGTTGGTGAGGATGAAGACGGGTGCGAACACCTTGAGCGCCGCGATGGTGGTGGTGAGGGCGACCACGAAGACCTCGGGGCGGATCATCGGCAGCGTGATGGCGCGAAAGCGCTCGAACCAGCGCGCGCCGTCGAGCTCGGCGGCTTCGTAGAGTTCGGGGTCCACGCGCTGCAGGGCGGCCATGAAGATGACGACGGGGTAGCCGATCTGGATCCACACCATGAGGACCATGACCGACGTCATTGCCGTGCCATACGAGCCGCCGAGCCAGTTCACCTGCACGTCATTGCCCGTGACAAAGGTGAGGAACTGGTTGAGGACGCCGTCACTGTTGGGTTTGAGGATCCAGCTGAACATCACACCTGCCACGGCGATCGGCAGGATCTGCGGCAGGTAGTACGTGGCGCGAAGGAAGCTCGACACCTTGGCGCCGAAGCGTCGGCCCACCACGTCAAAGAGGAGTGCGGCGATGACGAGGCCCAACAGCGTGGGGATCACCACCATCGCGAGGATCACCAGGACGATGTTCTTGAATGACTGGAGAAACTCCGTGTCACCAAAAAGCTTGATCCAGTTGTCTAGACCTGCGAACTGCTCTTCGGCCCGGCCGCCGCGCCAGTGGAAGAAGCTGAGGCGGAAGTTGCGGATGATCGGGTAGAAGATGACGACGCTGACGAGCAGTGCACCCGGAATGAAATACAGCCAGTAGCCGAGGCTGCCGCGACCGCGCTCGGGGAAGCGCGGAGCGTCGTGCGGGTGACGACTCTTTGTGCGCGTGGGTGTGGTCATGGTGAGTCCGTTCCGGCGGGGTCCGGGCGGTGAGACCCGGACCCCGCACTGTGCAGATGACTAACGGAAGTCCGCGACGTAGCTCTCGTAGTAGTTCTCGAGCTCCGCCTGGGCTTGCTCGGGGGTGTAGGAGCCGTTGACGAGGCCCTGCATCACCGAGTTGAGGTCACCGTAGAACGTGGGCGTCGGCCAGTCCGGGTAGAAGGACAGGCCGTCGCGGTCATTGACCTCGTTGAACAGACCGATGAGCTTTTGCGCGTTCTCATCGGCGATGTCCTCCGTGTTGGCCGCGACGGGCAGGCCACCTGACTCGCCCATGAGCGCCTGGATCTCAGGACGCATGGTGATGTCGATGAAGATCTGGGCGAGCTCGGGCTGCTTCGAACGCACCGGGATCACCCAGATGTTGCCGCCCGAACCGGGGGTGAGTTCCGTGCTCGGCCAGTTGGTGATGCCCAGCTCGAAGGTGGTCGCCTCGGCCAGCATGCGGCCGTACCACCATGAACCTGAGTAGAAGAACGGAACCTGACCGTTGATGAACTGCAGGCCGGCGTCCTCGGCGGTCATGCCGGAGACTTCCTTCGAGATGTAGCCCTTTGCCACCCAGTCCGCGAGGGTCTCAGTGGCGTAGGTGATCTCGGGGCCCTTCCAGTCGACGGGGTTCTCGTACAGCTCGTAGTCGTTGACGAACTGACGGTCCGCCTTCGACAGTGCGAGCTGGTACCAGAGCTGACCCATCGGATACTCCTGTGCGGACGTGGTGAGCGGCGTGATGCCGTCGTCCGCGAAGGTTGCGAAGGCGGCCTCGAGATCCTCAATTGACGTGGGGACGTCGAGCCCGTACTCCGCCAGCATGTCGGCGTTGTAATAGAGGAAGACGAACTCGCCGTAGTTGGGAACGCCGTAGAAGGAGCCAGAGCCCATCACGCCGTCCTCGTTGTACTTGGCGATCGTGTCGATGCCCGCGCCGAGTTTGTCAGCCCAGCCATATGACGCATACGCGTCGTCGAGGTTCTGGATGACGCCGATCGCTGCGAGGTGTCCCGCAGTGCCGTTGCCCTTGTTGTACTCGGACACGTCAGGCGCGTCCGAGGAGTCGAAGAGCTGTGCGGCAGAGGCGTTGAGGTCCTCAAACGCGGTGATCTGAAGGTCGACCTTCGCGCCGGTCTCCTCTTCAAAGATCTCGATGGCACGGTCCCAGGCGATTCCCATTGCGGAGTCGGCGCCTTCGTAGTGCATCACCTTGAGGGTCTCGCCGGCAAAGTCGCCTGAGCCGGAGTTCGAGCCGCCGCTGGCTTGCGGCTTCGGGTCGTCGGAGCCTGACGAGCAGGCTGCGAGCATGAGGGCACTCGCGGCCACGGTGGCCACGAGTGCTTGCTTGCGGTACTTCATTGGTTCCTACCTCCTTGTAGGGCCTGGGCCCGGTGTGTGCGGAGCCTTCCACGTTTCGAAGCGCTTCGAATGATTCCCTATCGAAAAGTCGAGACGGTTTCGTCACGTGGTTGGGGGTGGAACGGAGGCTTTCGCCACCGTCCCGCGGTTCTGATAAATGGGGGGAACAAGCGTGACGCCGCGATGCGGCGACCCGCCGTCAATGAGGTCGACAAGGATGTCGACGGCGACCGGGCACGTGAATGCGGGGTCAAGTGGCATGGCATCAAACGGCAGAGGTGCGCGAGATGGGCCGGGTGTCATACCGGCCGCCACAACAGAAATGTCATGCGGTACAGCGAGGCCACGACGGGCCAGCGCCGTGGGGAGTGACGTCGCCACTCCGTTGGTGGTGCTGAGCACAATGCCCGTGGTGCCCGGCTGTTCGGCGAGCATCGTCGCGACGGCGCTTTCGGCGTCGTCCCCATCGGGGTGAACGATGACGCCGCTCACGCCGCGGTCAGCGCAGTGGCGGTCGAACTCGCGCTCGATGCGGAGCGGATAGTTGGGCTCGCGTGCGAGAGTCGCGGTGCGCTGGCCGATGAGCGCGAGCTGCTTGTGCCCGTGTTCGGCGAGCTTGTCGACGGCCATTCGCACAGCCGCCTCGAAGTCGAGGTCGACGCAGACGAGGCCATCGGTCTCATCGGGAACGCCGATGAAGACGGTGGGGCACGAGATGGTGCGAGCGAGGACGGCGCGCTCGTCATGCGCGGCGACGTCGAGAACGATGATGCCGTCCGCGAGCGCCGACGCTGCGGAACGCTTCATGCCAGCTAGGGCGTCGTCGTGGACGAGCAGGAGGGTGTCGAAGTCGCGGGTGCGTGCCGACATCGTCACCTCCATGGCAAACGCCATGTGCGCAGTCGGGTCGGTGTCCGGGTGGAGGGGTGCGGTGACCGCGATGATGTCCGAGCGGTTCGCAGCGAGGGCTTTTGCTGAGGCGCGGGGGGCGTAACCGAGGCGTTCGGCTGCGTCAAGAACGCGCTGCCGCGTCTCATCGGAGATCCGGCGCTTGCCGGACAGGGCATAGGACACGGTCGAGATCGACACGTTCGCTTCACGAGCGACGTCCTCGATCGTTGCCATGTCTGACCTCTTCGTCTCCGACATCCCGACTGCGTTCGCAATCTTCGAAGCGCTTCGATGCGCTTGCGGAGAGATTAGGCCGAAGTCACCGGATATCGCAAGCGCTATGCCGAATCGTTATCAACCGGTTCACACGCGAGGGGTCACGGGGAGTCACCCTTGGCGCCATGGCAAGCCCGACGCCTTCCAGCCTTGGACACCCCGGTGGCCGTCTTCATCGGGGCTGCCTTCAAAGCCGTCGAGAATGTTGTACGCAGGGCCGATGCCAGCCGCAGTCGCCGCGCTCGCAGCGCTGATGCTGCGGGCACCCGAGCGGCAGAGGAAGAGCACGGGTGCCCCCGTTTCCGGGTTGATACCGGCGTCGTGCAATTGCTCGAGAAAGCGTGCGTTGTGCTCGCCGCCTGGGTAGCTCACCCACTCGATGAGGACGGGCTCCCGGCCAGTGGCAGACGTGTCGGGCACCCCGACAAAACGCCATTCAGGCTCTGTACGGACGTCAACAAGGATGGCGCTAGGTTCGCTCAGGAGCAGTTCCCATGCCTGTTGTGGCGTGAGATCGCCTGCGTACGCGCTCATATGTCCTCCATCGGCACTGATCGTTTGCCAGTGTATGGAAGCGATTGCTATCCGGCTAGAGGTTTTGCCGCAGGTCGTCTTCGGCAAGCCGCTGCGGACCGTCACCACATGTGGGGCCCCCAGGTGGGGGGCATGGTGTGGTTTTGCCAACAATCGCTGGACCTTGCGCTCATGGTGTTGTCGAATAAGA
>ENA-UOVV01002146-UOVV01002146.1-compost-metagenome-genome-assembly--contig:-NODE-2146-length-11854-cov-4.469023_pt1 | contig 11854 bp, 9 predicted proteins | sample MGYA00238155_ERZ761577 | MGnify/ENA primary metagenome ERZ761577 (study PRJEB28898, sample SAMN06268775) | compost metagenome | isolation source: Emeryville, CA | place: USA:Emeryville, CA | collected...
CTTACACCCACGGCGAGCAGGGGGAGAGCGCGTAAAGAGATGATGTCAGTCCGGAGCATTGAGGATGCGTGGCGTCGGTTCAAGTCTTATCGCGACCTGAAGGCGCGTGCGACCATCATCGATAACTATTCGTACCTGGTCAAGATCACGGCAGGGCGCGTCGTGTCCAACCTGCCGCCCAACCTGGAGCGCGAGGACCTGTACACCGCGGGCGCAATGGGGCTCATCAAGGCGGTTGATCAGTTCGACCCCGGGCGGCAGGTGAAGTTTGAGACCTACGCCATCGCGCTGATTCGCGGCGCCATTCTGGAGTCGCTGCGCGAGGAGGACTGGGTTCCGCGCTCGGTGCGCGAGCGGGCCAAGGCTCTGGAGCGAGCATTCCACGAGGTGGAACTCAAACTCGGCGTCCCCCCCTCCGAGGAGCAGGTCGCGGAGCACATGGGCATCTCCACCAACGACCTCGCGCGCATGCTCGCCGACGCTGGCCGCGGCAGCGTCCTCTCCCTGGATGACCTGATTCTGGGCGGCGAGGGCGTGGAGCGTCTGCACCTGGCGGACGTGGTGCCGGACGACGCCGCCGGACCGCTCTCGGATGTCGAAGCGCGCGAGCGCATCCGCCAACTCGGCCAGGCCATCGACCGTCTCCCGGAGCGCGAGCGCCTGGTGATCGCGCTGTACTACTACGAGGGGCTGACCTTCAAGGAGATCGGTAAGGTCCTTACCGTCTCGGAGTCGCGCGTGTACCAACTCCACACCCAGGCCGTCCTCCGCATGCGCGGTTACCTCAGCCGCGACCAGGCCCTCTTCCGCAACTCGTAGCGGACGGCGGGCCCGCCCGTAGATTCTCGACGCGGGCGGTTCCGGTGGTAAGATAGTAGACGATGCGTGTCTCTCCTCGAATTCCGAGCCGGCGTTTGCGGAAGCCGAGCCTGACCCCCTGTCTGTTATTGCTCGTCACCGCCACGACCGTCGCGACGCTCCCGGCGCCGCCCACCGCCTTCGCCAACGCGCCCCAGGCCGCGGTGCGCAAGAAGCCCGTCGCTGCGGACGCCGCCGCGGCGTACAAGCGCGGCATTGCCGCCTATAACGCGGGCGACGCAGCGGCAGCGCGGCGCGAGATGGAGAAGGCCGTCGCCGCTGATCCCGAGTACGGGGATGCCCACGGCTGGCTCGGCTTCCTGCTCCTCAACATGAATCTTCCCCAGGAGGCGATCGCTCCCCTGGAAACGGCCATCCGGCTCCAGCCGAACGTCGGTGACCACTATACGAACCTGGGCAACGCCCTCCTGCTGAAGTCGAACCGGGCAAAGTCCGACACCGAGCGTGCTATCGCGATGTTCCGCAAGGCGGCGGCTGTGTCTCCGGATTCCGCCGAGGCGCACTTCAACCTGGGGTACGCCTACGCTCGCACCGCGCAGTACAAGCCGGCGGCGGTGTCGTATCGCAAGGCCATCCAACTCCAGCCGAAGGACGCCCGCGCCTGGGCCAACCTTGGCCTTGCCCTGGAGGCGGGCGGCGATATTCCCGGGGCGGCGGACGCTTACCGTACGGCCGCGTCGCTCAAGCCGCAGGATGCCGCGCTCTGGGTGCGTCTGGGCACTCTGGAGATGAAGCGCGGCGCCGCCGGGCGGGGGACGGCGCTGAACGCCCTGGAGACGGCCCGGAAACTCGACCCGAAGAACATCGCAACGATGCTGACGCTCGGGCGCGCATACGCCGAGGCGGGGCGCCATGACGACGCTGCGGCGGTGTTCGGCGAGGCCGCCGAACTTCAGGCCGCGCAGGGGGGCACAGACCCCACGGCTCGTTACAATCAGGGCGTCGTTCTGGCGTCCGCGGGGAAGTACGCGGAAGCCCTCGCTGCCTACGACCAGGCGCTGGCGCTCAAGCCCAACTACTACGACGCGCTGGTCAACGCGGGCTTCGCCCTGTTCCGCATGGAGCGCCTGGATGACGCCATCGCCCGCTTCACCGAGGCGACGAAGGTGCGGCCGAACGCCCCGGTGGCGTGGACGAACCTGGGCCTCGCACACGCGCGCAAGAAAGAGCCCGACGCCGCCCTGGCGGCCTGGCGCAAGGCGATCGCCCTGGACCCGAAGGACTACGCCACCCGCGACTATGTGGCGGGAGTTCTCCTGGAGCAGGGCAAGTACGACGAGGCGATCTCCCTGTACAAGCAGATGACCTCGCTGCGCCCGAACTTCGGCGCGCCGTACAACGCCATCGGCCTGGCCTACCAGAAGAAGGGGGACGTGGACCGCGCCTTCGCTGCCTTCCGGGAGGCGATTCGCCGCGACCCGAAGTTTGCCCCGGCCTACAATAACCTCGGGGTCTGCTACGAGAAGCGCGGCCAGTACGCCGAGGCCGTGGCGCAGTACCGCAAGGCCCTGCAGATCGACCCGAACCTCGCCGACGCCCGCCAGAACCTCGCCCGCTACGACAAGGGGAAGACGGAGGATGCCTCCGCCGTGCGCCAGAACCCGGCCGCGGGCGGGCCACCCCCGCCGGTGGGAGGCGGTGCCGGCGGCAGCGGCACCACGAGCGGCGGCACGGACCGCTGACCCGTATGACGTCCCCTGCAACCGTCGGCCTCCTCATCAACCAGACCAAGCCCGGCGCGATGGAGGTCGCCCGTGCGCTCGTCGCGCAGCTCAGGACGCGGGGAGTGCGCGTTCTCGCCCTGGAGACCGACGCCGGCCAGTTGAACGGCGGGGCGTGCCGCCCGATGGCCGATGCGGCGCAACTGGCTCAGGAGGCGGATATCGTCGTGGTCTTCGGTGGCGACGGCACGCTGCTGGCTGCCGCCCGCAACGTCGCCCCGCACGGCAAGCCGCTCCTCGGGGTCCACTTCGGCCACTTCGGTTTTCTGACCGAGGTAGACCCGGAGTACCTGCCCCGCGCCGTGGACGCGATTCTGGAGGGGCGTTCGACCGTGGAAGAGCGCTCCATGCTGCGCGCGGAGGTGCGGCGGCGGGGGCGCGACCCGGAGGAGTGCGACACGCTGCTCGGCATGAACGACATGGTGGTGGCGAGCGGCGCCGTGCGCATGGTGCACGTCCACACCCGGATCGGCGGCCAGAGCGTTGCGACCTACGCCGCGGACGGTGTGATTGTGGCCTCGCCCACGGGGTCCACGGGATACTCCCTGTCAGCTGGCGGACCGCTTGTCCACCCCGCGTCCCCGGTGTTCCTGGTCACTCCTATCTGCCCCCACACGCTGAATGCTCGCGCCCTCATCATCCCGGACACCGAGACCGTCGAACTCTCTCTGGAAGGCCACCGGAGCGATACGACCGGTGTGGTCAGCGCCGACGGACAGACCGAACTTCCCCTCGGTCCCGGTGACACGGTAACCGTGCGGCGCGCGCCGCATGTGGTCAAGTTGATCCGCCTGGGTGGCCCCGACTTCTACCAGAAGATCCGGGAGCGATGGCGCTATGGCGAGCGCTCCGCCAACTGAATCTTCCTAGGGACCGGTGAGTGGCTTCGCAGGGAGATTCGGGTATATTCCGCCCGGGAAGCGCGAAGATGGGGCCGCGCGGCTCTCCCTTGCGCCCCGGCGCGGCAGCTTTTTCCATATTCCGCGGCGCTGCCGTGGGCCGCGTGGGCTCTTTGAGTTCCAGAGCCCGCGCCCCCCGTCCGCTGATTGAACGGCGAGACGGGAGTACAACTGAGCCTGAGGAGACAGCGTTACATGGACATCAAGCCAGAAGACCTTCCGGTAAGGGTGGAGAAGCCCTGGGGGTACGAGATCTGGTATGCGTGGACCGACCAGTACGTCGGCAAGATCATCCACGTGAACAAGGGGCAGAAGCTTTCGCTCCAGTACCACAACCAGAAGGACGAGACCAGCTACCTCCTGAAGGGGCGTATGCTCCTGACGAAGGGCGCCTCCGAGGATAACCTCACCGTGACCGAGATCGCCGAGGGGCACCAGTGGCGCAACCGCCCCCTGGAGATCCACACCATCGAGGCGTTGGAGGACTCGGACGTTCTGGAGGTCTCCACCCCCCACCTGGACGACGTCGTCCGCCTCAAGGACGCCTACGGCCGCGAGGGCACCAACAACCCGTAGGGGGGAGGGTTCGCGCAACAAACAAACGTTTTGCGTCCGGCGGCCTGTCGCGGGTATAATTCCCTGGGCAGGCCGCCTTCGCTTTTTTCTTTCTGCCCGATGCTCCACCGGCGCGCCCGCGCACGCAGAAACCCATGCTTACCGAACTCTCTGTCGAGAACTTTGCGCTCGTCGAGAAGGTCCGCCTTGCCTTCGGCCCGGGCCTGAACATCCTCACCGGCGAGACCGGCGCGGGCAAGTCCATCCTCCTCGACGCGCTGGGCATGGTGCTGGGAGAGCGCACCGGCACGGAGGTCATTCGCCACGGCGCCGCAAAGGCTCGGGTGGAGGCGGTGTTTGCGGTGGATGAGGGCGACCCACGCCTGGCAGAGGCGCTGGAGGCGGCCGGAGTGGAGTTGGAGGAAGGGACCCTCCTGCTCTCCCGCGAACTGACCACGGCGGGCAAGAGCGCCGTGCGCATCAACGGGCGGCCCGCGACGGTAGGAATGCTCAAGGCGCTCGGGGATGCTCTGGTGGATATCCACGGGCAGCATGAGCATCAGTCTCTGCTCGCCGTGGAGCGGCACGCCGATATCTTAGACGCCTGGTGCGGGGCGGACATCCTCTCCCTGAAGGCGGCGGTGGCGGAGGCGTACACGACGGCGCAGGCGGCGGAGCGAGAACTGGCGGCGCTCCAGCAGGACGCCCGCGAACGCGCCCGCACCCTTGATCTCCTGACGTTCCAGCGTGACGAGATCGACGAGGCCGCGCCAAAGCCGGAGGAGGAGGAGGAACTCATCGCGGAGCGCCTGCGGCTGGCGAGCGCGGAGAAGCTTTTTGCCGCCGCGTCCGGGGCCTACGCGGCGCTGCGCGGCAGCGAGGGGCGCTCTGCGGGCGCAGCCGGCGCGCTGGATGCTCTGGGCACCGCGGTAGCAGAGATCGAGCACGCGGCGAAACTGGACGAGCGACTGGCCCCGCTCCTGGAGTCGCTGCAGAACGCCCTGTACCTGGCCGAGGATGCCGCGCGCGACGTGCGCGGGTACCGTGACGAGGTAGAGTTTAACCCCGAGCGCCTGGAGCAGATCGAGGCGCGTCTGGACACCCTCAAAACGCTCAAGCGCAAGTACGGCGAGACGCTGGAAGAGGTCCTGCGCTACCGCGCCGAGATCGGGGAGCGTCTGGAGGTCCTGGAGAACGCCGAGGAGCGTATTGCGGAGTTGACCGCGGCGCGGGAGGTGACCCGGGCGGCGCTGGAGAAGGCGGCGGCAAAGCTGACCCGGGCGCGGAAGAAGGCCGCGCAGCCGTTTTCGGCCGCGATCATGAAGGAGTTGGCGGATCTGGCGATGGGGGCGACCCGCTTCGCTGTCGCCGTCGAGCCGCGCGAACCCGGCGCCTCCGGGGCGGACGCGGTCGAGTTTCTCATCTCGCCGAACCCCGGCGTCCCGCTCAAGCCGCTGGCAAAGATCGCCTCCGGAGGCGAGATCAGCCGCGTCATGCTCGCCATGAAGTCTGTGCTGGCCCGCACACACTCGGTGCCCACGCTCATCTTCGACGAGATCGATACCGGAATCGGGGGGCGCACGGGCACTGTGCTGGCAGAGAAACTGCACGCGCTGGCGGGCACCGCTCAGGTGCTCTGTATTACGCACCTGCCCCAGATTGCGGCGCGGGGCGACCGGCACTTCAGCATCGACAAGCGGGCGGAGAAGGACCGGACGGTGGTTTCGGTAGGCTCGCTGGCGCCGGAGGAGCGGGTGCAGGAGATCGCACGCATGCTCGGCGGCGCGTCCACCGACACGGTCCTGCGACACGCCCGCGAGATGCTCGCCGGGAAGTAGGTACCGCGGAACTTTCCCCGCCTATCCCTGTTCGGCCGCGGGGGCGAGCGGAGAGAGGGGCACGCCCGCGGGAATGACGTCCTCCAGGCTTCGGGCGCGGTCAGCGGTGACGGGCGGGGCCGCCCGCTGGGCGCGCGCGTCGTAGTCCGCTTCGGAGTCATGGTCATGCAGGTACAGGTACGCCTGCGCCGCGGCCCCATTCTCCGTCATCACGTCGATAAGGACGCGCCGGTAGTCAAAGAGGGCAATCAGGCCGCTGCTCCACAGCGCGCGGACCACCTCCGCCACCTCCCGGTGACGCACCGGGTAGTTCTTTGCCTTCAGGCCATTGCTGACATCAAGGGCGGTAAACGGCACCCGGTCGGTCAGGCGCTGCCGGACCGCTTCCTCAGTCAGCGCGACGATGGCATTCGCTTCACTCGCGCTGCGCTGGGGAAAGATATTCTGAGACATAGCTTACGTCCTCCCGTAGATCACCGTGGAACAAGGTCTCTGCGGGGAGACTCCCGGGGCGAACTACGGACCGGAAGCGGCCGACCTTTGAGTCGGTTCTCAGATTTTGTGCTATAACAGCAGGCAAGGCAACTCGGTTCTCGTCGCGGCCTTCGGGCGCTCTGCGTTCCGGTCCGGGCCTGAAAGAGGAGGAGACAGTTGAACAACAAGCCTACCCATCAGAGACTTCGGGGCTGGAGAGCGTCTGTTCTGGCACTGGCGCTGCTGACTGTTCCCGCGGCGGCGCACGCAGACCTGACGATAGTGGCAGAAGTCACCACTACCGGCCCCACTAGCGTGGCGGCTCGCGCCGCTGCAGGCGCCCCCGCTGGGGGCGCAGGTGGCGCAAGGGAAACGCCACCGCCACCCCCGCCGTCCCTGAGCGGGACCACGACGAAACAGACGGTGACCACGTACTACCGGGGGCGCAAGGCCCGCTCCGAGGTCAAGAATGGTCCCGTGACCCTGTATGACGCTGACGCGGGCAAGGTCTACCGGTTGGACCCCGCGCGCAAGACGTACCGCGTGTTTGCACTGCGGGACGTTCTTGACGGCAAGGTCAACCCCAACGGCGGCCTGCTGGCCAGCATCGCTGCCGCGGTACCCACGGTGGCCTTCGGGCGAACGGCGCCGGGCGCCGCGGTAGCCGTAGAGGGCGCACCGGTGCCTGTAGAGGGTGCACCGGCGCGTCCGGCACGCCCAGCGCCGACCCCGGAGGAGGAGGCGCGGCGGCGTCAGATGGTGGAGCAAGTCATGAACCGGGTCGAGAGCGCTCTGTCGTTCCGAACCACGCTGACCATGAGCGAAACGTCGGAGCAGGCGACAGTGGCGCAGCAGCAGGCGCAGAAGATCGACCTGAAGGGGGAGATTAACACCACCTTCGACACCGCCGCCCTGGGATTCGGTGCGGGTGGGGCAGCGCAGCCGGGCGTCGTCGCGATTCCCCCGGGAGGCGCACGCGCGCGCGGTAACGCTCCGGGGGGAGCATTTCAGATCCCGCCCACGGCGGTGACGGGCGAGGCATGGGTGGGGCGCGGTGTGTTTGCCCTCCTGCCCGACAACGGCCGGCTCGGGCTCTATCCTACCACGAACGGCATCCTGACCGGGCCGGGCGCAGCCCAGATGGCGAAGACGGTAGCGGACCGGATGGTCAAGGCGCAGGCGATTCCGTTGGCGCTACGGCTGAACCTGGCAATCGCCAGCCCGCGCGGCGACCAGTCCTTCACGTCCAGCACCGAAATGCTGGTGACGGCGGTCAGCGGCGAGGCCCTGCCCGACAGTCTGTTCGCCATCCCGGAGGGGTACACCGAGACTGCGGCCCCGAGCCTCCTGGAGAGCCTTCAGCAGGTGGCACCGGGGAGAGCGGGCGAGCGCTAACCGGCGCTCTCGCGGACAGCCTGGCGCAGCTTCGGCCCGAGGCCCCGGACGTCGTCCAGTCGGCCGGCGTCCAGGGCGTCCGCGAGAGCGCTCAGGCTCGTGATGCCGTACTCAGCGTAGAGGCGGCGCGCGGTCAGCGCCCCGAGGCCCGGGAGGGCCGTCAACTCCAGAACCGAAAGCGGGGGCGGCTCGAAGCCGTCCCCGCTTTCCGTCATCTTGCGCGACGTGCCCGTTTCGATAAGCTCGCCGAGGATGCGTCCGACCGTTTCACCGACCCCGGGAATCTCGCGCAGACGATTCTCCCGGTGCAGGGCGTCGATGCTCTCCGGATGGCGGGAGATGGCGTAGGCGAGCTTCGTGTAGCGAGCGGCATGAGACGGCTCATAGCCGCCGATCACGAGGTAGTCATGCAGCCGCTTCAGGTGATCGGCGATCTCGTCGTTGCGCCGCCAGCGGGTCCGCCCCTTGTCGTCCGTGTAGGTCTCGCCGTCCATCAGATCATCTCCATGCCGCCGGAGATGTCAAGGGCGGAGCCGGTCATGTAGGCGGCGCGGTCGGACGCCAGGAAGGCGATCACGCCGGCGACCTCCGCGGCGGTACAGGCGCGTCCCAGCGGAATGCGCGCGAAAAGCGCCTGAACGTCGGCGTCGCCGCCGACTGCCCGTCGCTCTTTCAGCACCTGTTCCCACATCTCCGTTTCCACCGCTGCCGGGCACACGGCAAGCACCCGGATGTCCGGCGCAAGCGCCACCGCCGCTGACTTCGTGAGGTGGATCAGCGCGGCTTTAGTCATGCCGTAGACGGCTTGCGTTGGTCGGGCCGAGCGCCCGGCCGCGGACGCCACATTGACAATCACGCCCCCGTTCCCCAGAGCACGCATCTCCCGCGCCGCGGCTTGCAGCACGAAGAATGCGCCCTTCAGGTTGACCGCCATGAGGCGATCGTAACCGTCCTCCTCAACCTCCAGCAGCGGCTCGTTTTTGAACACTCCCGCGTTGTTCACCAAACAGTCCAGGCGCCCCATCTTTCGGGCCACACCGGCCAGGGTCGCGCGTACGGCGCCGATGTCCGTCACGTCCACGGGCACCGGCTCTGCGTCCAGTTCCGCCGCGGCGCGCTCCAGCGCCGCCACATCCCGGTCCGCCAGCACGACGCGCCAGCCCTCCGCCCGGAGCGCCGCCGCCGCCGCCCACCCGATGCCTCGCGCCCCACCCGTAACGAAGGCGACTTTGCTTGTTTCCGTAGCTTCCACGGCTGTCAGGTTCGGCGCGGGGTGGGGCGTGACCTTCAGAGGTCTGCACCCACCCGTAGCGCTCGGCAGCCCCCAGGCAGAGGCACCCACCCTCGGCGCTTCGCGCCACCCCCTCCTTCGCAAGCGAAGGAGGGGGAGAACTGCGGGCATGGTGGTAAAACCCCGGCTACGGTTAAGAAGCCGGGGTTTCAACCCACGGCACAAAACCCACGGCGGCCAGCGGGGGGCTGCCCATTTGACACCCGCGCGCTCCCGGTGCTACCATCGCCCCCATGAGCAACGAAGACAAAGCAGGAGCGGGCGGGCAGGGCGCCGCACCGTTCCGCCTGGACGGGAAGACGGCGTTCGTGACGGGGGCCGCTTCGGGCATTGGTGCGGAGATTGCGCGGGTGCTGGCCGCGCAGGGCGCGCGGGTCCTGGTCGCGGACCGGAACGAGGACTCCGGCCGGGCCGTGGCAGAGGAGATAGGCGGTCAGTTTGTGTTGGTAGACGTGGCGTCCGAGGAGTCCGTCTCGGGGGCGTTTGCTGCGGCGCTGGGGGAGAGGGCGCCCGACATTCTGGTCAACAGCGCGGGCATTGGGTTCGTGGGGAACATCCTGAACACAGCGCTGGACGACTATGAGCGCCTGTTCGCCGTGAACGCCCGGGGGGTGTTCCTCTGCTGCCGCGAGGGCGTCCGCCGCATGAACGCTACGGGGAAGGGCGGGAGCATCGTCAACATCGCTTCGATCGCCAGCAAGGCGGCTCTACAGGATCGGTTTGCCTATGCCGCGACTAAGGGCGCAGTCCTGATGATGACGAAGGCTCTGGCCTGCGACCATGTGGGCGACGGTATCCGCTGCAACTGTATCTGCCCCGCCCGCGTCCATACCGCGCTCGTGGATACGTACCTGGCGAAGAACTACCCCGGCAAAGAGGCGGAGATGCTGGCGAAGCTGTCCGCGGCGCAGCCGATGGGCCGGATGGGCACGCCCCGCGAGGTTGCGAACCTGGCGCTGTACCTGTGCTCGGACGAGGCGGCGTTCGTCACCGGAGCGGCCTATGACATTGACGGCGGAACGCTCGCCATGCGCTAGCGCGCACCTCCGTCCTCCGGCCCCTCCTCGGGGCAGAGGAAGAAGTACGGGCAGGACGGGCAGTCGCTCGCTTCGGCGGGCGTAGGATCGAAGACTCGCAGCCGGATGCCGCGCAGCGCCCGGTCATAGGCGGCCAGATGCTTCTCACGCACCCGGGGGCGGTTCGGCGCGGTCAGCACCGTACCGTTCTGGAGGTAGTGCAGGTCCACACGGGCCTTGCCGCCTGTGGCTGCCTGGAGCAGCGACAGGCGTGGGTCCTGGGGCGCGTCCTTTTCGCCCTCCTTTGGCGGGCGGCGGAACGTCTGCCGCTCCACCACGCTCAGGTCCGGCGTCGCGGCGTCGGGACGAACGGCGATGGTCCCGCCCGGCAGCGACACGGTCAGCACGGGCGGCTCGGCGGCGTCCGCCTCGGGTGCTGCTACCCGGCGCCGGGGAGGGTGGGGCTCCGTCACAAACGCCTCCGGCTCCCGGCTGCGTCCCAGGACGGCCTTCTCCGCCGCTGCGCGGTAGAGGTCGTGCAGGGGGTGATCCGGCTGCGGCCCCTCTGCACGCCACGCCGCCTCCAGCGCCTCCGCAGGCGGTGTCTCCGGCGCCGCCAGCGCGGCCTGCACGGCGCGCTTGAACGCCCCGTAGGCAGAGCGCTCGCCGCCTCGCAGGTTCTTCACGCGTTCGTAGTAGTAGCGTCGGGGGCACCGCAGCCACAACTCCGCGTCCGCGGCGTCGGTGGGGGCGGAGTCGTCCGTGGAGCTCTCTGCCGCGTCCCCACGTCGTGGCGGAGAGCCTGGCTTCGCCGTCTCCCCTTCTTCCTTTTCTTCCTTTTCCGAGGCGGAGAGGGGACGCGGCAGAGGTAGCACCCACTCCTCGCGGACGATACCCGGGGCGGCAGCGAGGTTGCCCAGTAGCGGCGACGGCGGGGCGGCGCGCTTGTTGTACTTCTCGGCGCGCGAAAGGATGAGATGATCGCGGGCGCGGGTGAGCGCCACAAAGAAGAGACGCTCCTCCTCCTCAATCTCCCGCTCGGCGGCGTCGGGGGCGGGCACCTCGTCCGTCAGCGGCAAGGGAGACAGGAGGGACGGCCCGGGGCGGGCGGGGAACTTGCCCGCCGACAGGTTCGGCAGGAACACCACCGGGAACTCCAGCCCCTTCGCGGCGTGGACCGTAAGCAGGCGCACAGCGTCCGGCGCGGCGTCCGGGTGGCCGGGGTGGCTGAGGTCGCCGCCGAGGCGGGCCATGCGGCGAAGGTGCGCCAGGAACGCCCGACGCGGCTCCTCGGTCGGCTCCAGGACCACAGCGCTGCGTTCGCGGAACGAGCGCGCCACCCCGAGTAGGGCGGCGACGCCAGCCGCGTCCGTCACCTGCTGTGCGAGCCGGGGCGCCCCCCAGAGCGCTTCTGTGAAGAAGTCATAGGCGTCCCCGGAGTAGGGCAGGCCAGCCGGCAGTTCGGGGTAGCGCTCCCGGGCGGGACCGTCCGGCTCGCAGGCGCGGGCAAGCAGGAGGATCAGGTTCTTGACGTCATGGCTTCGGAGCAGTTCGTAGTCACCGCCGGTCTCCGCGGCGACGGGCACATCCCGCTCGCTCAGGAGGGCGCGCAGAGCGCGGGCCTGTCCGCGCGTCCGGCACAGGATCGCCATGTCCGACCAGGCGTAGCCTGCCTCTCGGAGCGCGCGCATCTTCCGGGCGATGCCGTCGGCCTGGGCGATCTCGTCCGGCGCGACCGCGAGCGTGGCCGGGGGGAACGGACCCACGACCACGGCGGCTTCCGCGG
>ENA-UOVV01002147-UOVV01002147.1-compost-metagenome-genome-assembly--contig:-NODE-2147-length-11851-cov-30.226857_pt1 | contig 11851 bp, 9 predicted proteins | sample MGYA00238155_ERZ761577 | MGnify/ENA primary metagenome ERZ761577 (study PRJEB28898, sample SAMN06268775) | compost metagenome | isolation source: Emeryville, CA | place: USA:Emeryville, CA | collected...
CGCGGGGACGCGAACGGGTCGCTGTCCTACATCCCTGGGGGCCGCGCGTCGATCTACTCGGTGAGCGCTGGCGCCGCGACGTTCCTTGGCGTTGCACCCGCCGCGAACGGCATCGTGATCGGCACCCTTGGCTTCGCGGAACGCACCGGCGCGCACGACGGCGACACCGTTCGCATCGTGCAGCGGGCCTCCTTCACCGCCGCGGAAGCGACGTCCGATCCGCTCACCCTGCGCGTTGCGGACTCTGCGGTAATGGGCGAGGAGTTCGACGGCGCGATGCTCATGCCCGCGCAGCTCTCCGGCACCGCCGACGCCTGCTACGTGCGCACGGACGCGGCTCACCACTCGGCGGTCGAGGCCGCACTGCCCTCGTACCTTGCCTACAACGGACTGCCCGCGATCCCCAACCCGCGCCTGTTCGAGTCCGACTTCACCGTGGACTACACCCACGCCTACGAGGACCGTCAGCTGCGCTGGCTGTGGGTGCCATGCGCCGCGCTGCTCGGCCTGCTGTGGGCAATGCTCCAGTGGTTCCGCCGCTCGCACGTGGCGATCTACGCGACCTTTGGGATGCGCGCACCATCTCGCCTCGCGATGCAGACCGCAGAGTGGGGCGTTCTCGCTGGACTCGGCGTGCTCGCGGGTTGGGCGCTCGGAGTAGTGGGCGCGCTGGCGCTGGGCGCGAGAGTCGATCAGGCGCTGACCCAAGTCACAGCCCACGCGGTGCTGGTGGTGCTGGGAGCGTCGGTCATTGTGGTGCTGCTTGGCCTGCGGCCAACCGGCACGCTGCTCAGCGCGCTGAAGGACCGATAGGTCCCACTCGTGTCGTTCCTGTTGACACACACAAAGTCCTGACAGGGTGGCTTCGCAGGGCAGACGCAACGACGCGTGGCTCAGGGATGGGGAACCCTCATCAACGGACAGCCCAACTGAACCAAGAGCGTCCTCGCGCGAATCGCCGTGATCTTCGCGGCGACCGTCACGCTCGCAACTGGAATCGCCGCACCCGCTTCCGCAGGCTCAGGTTCGCTCAGTTCGAACGGATGCGTCGCATCCTTCAGCAACTGGAACTCCGGGTCGAACGGAGCGTCGCGAACGGTTTCGAATGGCTCGTGCGGTCTAATCGGCCTTCGCGGGAGGGAATACGTGGGAGGCGGCTCGTACTCCTACCGGTACGCAACCGAGTACTACGCCACGATCGCCGCGACGTACACGCGCTTTTTCAGCGCCACCATCAACCAGTCTCGCCACCACTTCACGATCCCCGGCGATTCCGCGACCTATCACAGCCTCAACATTTGACCGTGGCGCGAACAGTTTCTGGCGCTCCCAAAGCGGTCGCGCTCGGAGCTGCAGTGGCACTGCTGTTAGCGAGTTGTGCGCACGAGAATGCTGGCGCAAACGATTACGCCTCCACTGTGACCGGCTTAATCCAGGAAGCCGAATCCTCAACGGCCTCCGAGCGCCAACTCGCGGTGCTGAACCAGGCTGCAATCGACGGCACGATCCCGGTGCAGGCAATGACAGAACTGCTTGGCGACTACGCCGCATGCCTCGAGAACGCTGGCTGGAGAGTCACCGTTGGCGCACCCGAGGAGGAACCGCCGGGGTCAGACCTGTTCAGGTTTCCGATGCAGGCCGCTGCCCCTTCGCGTTGGACCGAAGATCAAGCCGCGTTGGTCGACAACGACTGTGCGGCACAGAGCTGGATGTACGCGAGCGCCGCCTACAATTCGACACCCAACGCTCTCCACTGGATCAACCTGCCGTGGGAATCCCCCTCTGTCATTGAATGCTTGCGTGAACGCGGGTACACGGTAGGCGCCGACGCCTCCGGCCTCGACATCAACATCATTGCGACGCAAGACGCACTCGCCCATGCCAACGACCCCGGCTACGTCACGTGCGACCCGTACACGCACTAACCAGTCGCGGCCCTCCTCCACACATTTTCAGAGGGGTCGCGGCGCTAGGGCTTGTCGGCGCGGTCCGCCGCACTGACGTCGTCGGCCATCTCGTCGAGGATGATCAGCTCGCCGTGCAGCCCGTCCGTGCGATACGCGGCCCTGCCCGCCATGTGGGCGGCGATGGGCTGCGTGAGCATCTGGAACACCACCACGAGCGAGGTGAGCGCAACCACCGGCCAGCTGGGAGAGCGCAGCACGATCGCCACACAGATCACGATGACGCCCAGCACCTGCGGCTTGGCGCCCGCGTGAAGGCGCTGCAGCGTGTCCGGGAAGCGCAGCAGGCCAACGGCCGCGGCGAGCGACATCATCGCCGCGAGCATCACCAGCGCGATGGCGAGCACGTCAAGAACGGGGCTCGCGCCAGGAGTCCAGCGCATCATGAGTCCTCCTCCTTCCGTGCAAGGAGGCGTGCGACGCTCACCGTGCCCACGATGGCGAACAGGGCCAAAGCGATGAGCACAGGCAGCAGCGTGGTGTCCTTATTCGCGACCATCCACAGTCCCATCCAGCACACGAGCGTGGCCGTGAAGACGTCCGCGGCAACGACGCGGTCAAGGTTTGTGGGGCCGATGATGATGCGGATGAGGGCGGCAAGCCCTGCAACGCCAAACATGATCCCTGCAGCGAGCAGCAGCGCCGTCATCGCCCACCGCCCTTCTGCAGCGCCATCTCTTCCCTGAGCGCCTGCAACTCCTCGCGGGACCCAACCGCGCGGATGATGCGCGCCTCGGTCGCAAGGATGTCTGCGCGGGCCTTCTCGATGTCCTTGTCGCTGTGCACGGAGAACACGTGCACGAACAGTGCATGCTTTTCGCGATCGACGTCGATAACGAGCGTTCCGGGGACGAGCGTTGACGCCTCCGCGGTCGCGGTGAGGACCAGGTCACTGCGCGTGCGCATCTGGACTTCGATGATGGCCTCGTACCTCGAGTAGCCGATGCCGAACGCCTGCGCGGCGACGATGATCGAGGCGCGCGCGATGTCGAACAGCAGTCGCGCCACGAAGTAGATGAGCCGCAAAGGATTGACGCGGCCGGACACCTCGATGGGCGGCATGTAGTAGATCGTGGGGATAGCGACGCAGACCACCGCGCCGACCGCGAGATTGGTCCAGCTGAACTCGTCGCCCCACAGGAACACCCACAGCAGTAGAAGGGCGAACAGGAACGGGATCTGCTGCCGCAGCGCAAGGGCGCGAGCCCGGCGCCGGCGGGAACGGCTAGCCATCTCTCGCCTCCTCCGGAAGCACGTCGGCGATGCGCGCCTCACGGTCGCCGATCTCCTGTGCAGTGCGGTCACCCAGGCCAAACAGCGGTCCCGCGAACAGGGTGAGCCCCACCGTCACCGCAACCATCGCGGTGGTGGCGGCCACCATGAGCCGCGGGGTGGTGGACTGAGTACGGGGCTCGTCGTCGGCGTCGGGGTTCTCCACCAAGGTGTTGATGAGGAAGGACTCATAGCCCTCGTTCACCTCTTTGCGGGAGCGCCAGAACACCATGTTCCACACGCGCATGAGCGTGTACAGGGTGAGCAGTGACGTGAGCACCGCACCCGCGATCACCACCCACACGACCCAGCCGCCCACCTGGGCGCCCGCGACGAGCAAGCCCGCTTTGCCCACGAAGCCGGAGAACGGCGGGATGCCGCCAAGGTTGAGCGCGGGGATGAAGAACAGCACGGCGACCAGCGGAGCAGCTTTGAGCAGGCCCGACAGTTTGGAGATCGACGTCGACTCGCCGACGCGCTCCACCAGTCCCACGGCAAGGAACAGGGTGGTCTGCACGGTGATGTGGTGCACGACGTAGTACACCGTGGCGTTAAGCCCCAGCTGCGAACTGAGCGCGATGCCGAAGATCATGTAGCCGATGTGGCTCACGAGCGTGAATGACAGCAGTCGTTTGATGTCCGCCTGCACGGATGCGCCAAGGATGCCGATGACCATCGTCAACAGCGCCACCCACATGAGCGGCACGCGCAGGTCGCCGCCTGGTGCGTCATCAGGGAACAGCAGCGTCTCCGTGCGGATGATCGCGTAGACACCCACCTTGGTCAGCAAGCCCGCGAAGACCGCGGTGACCGGAGCGGGCGCCGTGGGATAGGAGTCCGGCAGCCAGAACGACATCGGGAACAGTGCCGCTTTGATGGCGAAGCCCAGCAGGAGCATCACGTGGAGCAGCAGCGCGGTGCTGGGCGGCAGGTCGCCGATGCGCTCCGCGACCTGGGCCATATTGACCGTGCCGGTGGCGCCATAGACCATCGCGATTGCCGCGAGGAAGAACGTTGAGGACACGAGGCTCACGACGATGTACGTCACGCCCGCACGAATGCGCGAACCGGTCCCGCCAAGCGTGAGCAGCACATAACTCGCGGCGAGCAGTATCTCGAAGCCCACAAAGAGGTTGAAGAGGTCACCGGTGGTGAATGCCACCGCAAGTCCCGCGGACAGCATCAGATACGTCGGGTGGAAGATCGTCAGCGGCGTCTCTCGGTTGCCGTCGGCAATTCCCTGCCCCACGGCGTACACGAGAACCCCAAGCAGCACGATGCACGAGACCACAAGCATGATCGCGCTGAGCCGGTCCACCACGAGGGTGATGCCATATGGCGTCTGCCATGCGCCCACTTCGACAATCGCCGCACCGTTGCGGTCCACGTAGTACAGCAGCCACGCGGCCGCGAGCGTCATGAGCGAAAGCGTCGCGGTGCTGATCGCGACCTGGAACTTCTTGTACCGACCCATGGCAAGAGCCAGCGCGGCGCCAAGCAGCGGCAGCAGCACTACGAGCGGGGGAAGCACACGCGTCATGCCTCACCTCCCGGCTCTGCCTCGGGGGCCGGAGACAGCTCATCACTGGCGCCAACCGCCTCGACGATGGCCTCACCTTCAGCAGAGGCGCTGACGAAGATCTCGCCCGCGAGCTCCCTGTCTTCTTCGTGCTCGCGCACCAGGGTGTCGCCTTGGTCGCCAAGGCGTGCCAGCCACCACGACCGGTACAGCAGCGCGAGCAGGAACGCCGTGACACCAAAGTTGATGACGATGGCGGTGAGAATCAGCGCCTGCGGCAGCGGGTCCGAGAACGTCGCGGGATCCACTCCGTCTTCCATGATGGGCGCCCGTCCGGAGCGACCGCTCATGATGAGGATGAGCAGGTTGGTCGCGTTGCCGATGAGCATCAGCCCGATGATGACTCGCGTCAGGCTGCGCTCCAGCAGCACATACACACCAGCCGCGTACAGCACGGCCATCACGATGATGAGGGTCAGCGAAGCGCTCATGACTTGCGCCTCCTCTGTGCCGCGAGCAGCTGGTCCTGGTGGCGGTCAACCTGCGCGCCAAGGCTGCGCAGGATGTCGAGCACCACGCCGAGCACCACGAGGTACACACCGATGTCGAACAACGTCGAGGTGCCAACACTGATGCCGAACGGGCCAAGGCTTCCCTCGAACCACGTGGACTGCAGCACCTGCTGACCAAAGATGAGCGGCACGGCTGCGGTGCCGGCGGCCAGCAGGATGCCACCGCCGAGCAGGCGTCCGGCATCGAGCGGAGCAGCCTCGCCAAGCTCGTAGCGGCCACCCGCCAGGTAGCGCGCGACCAGCGCCAAGCCGGCGAGCAGTCCGCCCGCGAAGCCACCGCCGGGTGCATTGTGACCCACGAACAGCAGGTACACGGACACCACCATCGCCGGGTGGAACAGGAAGCGCACGAGCACCTCGAGCAGGATCGAGCGATTCGCGGCGGACAGCGTTCGCCCGGCGAGCAGCCATGTCTGTCGCGTGGGCGCGCGGTTGGCTCCGGCGGAGAAGTCCATGGGTTCGTCGCCAGCGATCTCGTAGGAGTCGCCATCGATCTTGGTGACGGGCTTGGACGTCGCCGGCTCCGTGACCTGAGCGGCGGCGAGGTCGCGACGTCGCGGCGTGCGGCGCGAAGACTCGCCACGGCGCGTAAGGCGCGGGGCGGTCCCCTCACGGCCAGTCACGAACAGCAGGCTCGCGATGCCGGTAGCGACCGCGACGAGCACCGAGATCTCACCCATCGTGTCCCACGCACGGATGTCGACAAGGAGCACGTTGACGACATTGCGGCCGTGGCCCTCCTCGTACGCCATCTGCGGCAGCTCACCCGAGATGGGCTCATCGACGCGCGACCCGAGCGACGCGACCGCAACGACGGCCATCGTGAGGCCAACGAGGATGCCGATCAGCGCTCGGGGCACGCGTTTGTTGGGCTTGTTGCGAGCGGCGATGCGGTGCGGAAGTCGCCGCAGCACCAGCACAAACACCACGAGCGTCACGGTTTCCACGAGCGCCTGCGTCAGCGCGAGGTCCGGCGCCCCGTGCAGTCCGAACAGCGCGACCATGCCGTAGCCCACCATGCCCACGAGCAGGATCGCGGTGAACCGCTGCCCCACCATGGCCGACGCTATGGTCGCCAAGATCATGAGCGTCGCGATCACCGTCTGCATGGGGTAGTCCCACAGCACGAACGAGCCGCTCAGGTTGCCATCGGCGATGGCCGTCACGGACGCCGACGCCACGAAGACGATGAGGATCATCGTCAGGTAGCCGGGAAGGCCCCGACGCTGCAGCAGCCCCGTGGTGAACAGGCCGACGCGGTCGACAGACCGCAGGAACGCGTAGTAGCCGCGGGCAGCGTCGGGCAGTTTCGGCACAGAGGACTGGATCCGCACCACGGCGGCGCGCTGCAGGTACAGCAGCAGACCGATAGCGATCACACCAGCCGTGATGAACAGCGCGGGGACCAGGCCGTGCCATAGGGCCAGGTGCTCCGGCCCCTCACCGGAGAACGCGTCCGCGTACGGAAGGAAGGCGCGCTCGAGCACGTTTGGCACGATGCCCACCACCAGGCCAAAGGCCGCGAGAACGGCAGGGACGGCCACCATCATCCACGGCGACGCATGGGTCTTGCTGTCCTCAGCGTCGGGCCGGGTACCGAAGGCGCCGCGCACAAAGCGAGCGCTGTACGCGAACGTGAATACCGAGCCCAGGACAACGCCGATGAGGGCGGTCCACGACCAGACCTGCTCATGCGCGGTCTCCTCAATGAGGGAGGTGAGAACCGCCTCTTTCGCGACGAAGCCCAACAGCGGCGGCAGGCCGGCCATCGATGCCGCGGCGAGCGTCGCGACGGCGGCGAGGCCGCGGCGGGTGCGGCCAAGGCCGGACAGCTCGCGGATGTCCCTGGTGCCGGCGTCGTGATCGATGATGCCAACGACCAGGAACAGCGTGGCTTTGAAGGCCGCGTGCGCCACGAGCATCGCGAGGCCCGCGAGCGCCATGGCTGGAGTGTTGAAGGCGAAGCAGATGGTGAGCAGGCCCAACTGGCTCACGGTGCCGTAGGCGAGCAGGAGCTTGAGGTCCGTTTGGCGAAGGGCGCGCCAGCCGCCCACGATCATCGTGGCGACGCCAAGGACCACGAGCGCTGCGCGCCAGCCGGGGGTGTCCGCGAAGCCGGGAGCGAGGCGAGCGATGAGGTAGATGCCTGCTTTGACCATCGCCGCCGCGTGCAGGTAGGCGCTGACCGGGGTGGGCGCGGCCATCGCGGCGGGCAGCCAGAAGTGGAACGGCACGAGGGCGGACTTGCTGATCGCGCCGGCGAGCACCAGCAGCACCGCGGTGACGATGAGCGGCTCGCCAAGCGCGGGGGGACTCGCGACGATGCTGGCCATCGACGTGGTGCCCGTCTGGGCGATGAGGATGACGATGCCCACGAGCATCGCGAGTCCGCCGAACGTCGTGACCATGAGCGCCTGCAGTGCAGCACCACGGCTCTCGCGGCGCCTCGTGAAGTGGCCGATGAGCAGGTAGGACAGGACGGATGTCGCTTCCCAGAAGATGAACATCAGGATGATGTCGTCTGCCGTGACGAGGCCGAACATGACGCCTGCGAAGCTCAGCAGGAACGCGGCGAAGCGACCGAGGCCCTCAGAGAGCGGGCCGAAGTACCACGCACAGTAGACGAGCACGAGAGCGCCGACCACGCTCACGATCATCGCCATGACCCACGCGAGCGCGTCCATGCGGAACGCGAGATTGATGCCCAGTTCTGGGATCCAGGCGCGGGATTCGGCGACCACTCCCCCTGCGAACACCGCCGGTCCCTGCAGCGCAGTCCAGACGGCGGCGATGGCGGGCGCGATTGCGATGAAGAGGAAGGTGCGCGGACCCCACCGCGCGACGAGCCAGGGCGTGACAAGAGCAAGTGCGCCGAACATCAGCAGCAGAACTGACACGTTGCTCCTCGCAGGCCGAGACTTCGTTGTGTGGACGAGTCGCTCGAGGCGGCTGCATGCACCCTCGAGGGCGCATACGAGCGAGGAACCAAGCGCCTCGTGCGGTAAGTCTACCGGCTGCTGCGGGCGCCCAGAGAGCCTCGACGGAGCCGATTACTCGGCGTTTGCCTCGACCTTGAGTGGCTTGGTTGCAGGGATGACCGCGAGCGCGAGGACGGACACCGCACCCACCACGAGGAGGGCGTTGAGCACGCCGAACTTGTCGCCGAAGAAGCCAAGCAGCGGAGGTCCGGCGAGGAACGCGGTGTAGCCGATGGTCGAGACCACCGACAGGCGCATAGGAGCGCGACGCGGGTCGTCGGCCGCCGCCGACATACCCACCGGGAAGCCCAAGCTCGCGCCAACACCCCACACAGCAGCGCCGAACAGAGCGATCCACACATTGCCGAACACGACCAGCAGGCAGCCAACAATTGCTGCGGCGAACATCACGCGCAGCACCAGCAGGCGGCCGTACTTGTCGAGCAGGTTGGTGCCCAGGATGCGGCCAGCCGTCATGAAACTCAGGAAGACAGCGAGCGCCACCACGCCCATGGCGTTGCTGACGTCGTGACCGTCAACGAAGGCGACGGCCATCCAGTCGTTCGCAGTGCCCTCCGCGAAGGCGGCCGCAAGCACCACCAGGCCAATGAGAAGTGTGCGCGGCTCAAGCCAAGCGGAGCGCTGCTTGACCTTGGTGCCGTCCGCAGCAGCGTCGGCCTCATGGTCCTCATCGAAAGCGGGAAGGAAGTTGGCGGTGCCCCACCACGCGGCGAAGGCGCACGCCACGGCCACCGCCACAAGGTGCGGCACGATGCCGACCCCCGCCCAGACGAGGCCCGCACCGATAAGCGCGCCGAGCACGGTGCCACCGCTGAAGAGCGCGTGGAACCAGGGCATGATCGCGCGGTCGAGCGCTCGCTCGATGATGGTGCCTTCGAGGTTCTGCGAGACATCCCAGACACCAAAGCCAAGGCCCACGAGGAACAGTCCCGGCATCACGAGGTACATGGAATCGGTGAACTGCACGGCGAGCGCCGCGAGCACCAGGCCGGGCAGCGAGGCGACGGCGCCAAGGCGCACCGCGAACGCCGCACCCCAGCGGTGCGCAATGCGACCGGCGACAGGCAGACCAATGAGTGAGCCGACGCTGATCGACAGCAGCATCACGCCCAGCTGGCCAGGCGTGAGGTCAAGCATCTGCTTGGCGTCGGGGACGCGGGACATCCAGGTGGCGAACGCGAAGCCGTTGGCAGCGAAGATCACGAAGTCCGCGTTGCGGGCGCGAAGTGTCGCGGGCGCAGGCGCAGCGGCGCTGGTCATAGGGCCTCTTTCACTAGGCGCGCGAGAGCCGCGCGCCTACCACTTGGTAACTAACCAAAGGTACCAGAGCGACCCTGTCGCAAACGTCGGAAATCCACCGGACATTTCGCTCCGGCACAATGGGCACATGAGCAAGAGCGAGCTTGCAGAGTCCCCCACGCCCCACAGGCTTGGCGTCTTCCCCGTCGAAGGCGGCGTCACAGTGGGGGTCTGGGCCGCTCACGCCACGGCCGTCCACCTGTGCCTCTTCGATGATGAAGGCAATGAGACGCGCCACCTGCTGAATGGTCCAACGAACGGCGTCTGGCACGCCTTCGTCCCTGGTATTGGGGTGGGTCAGCGATACGGTTTCCGTGCCTCGGGACCGTGGAATCCCAAGCAGGGACTGCGCTACAACCCCAACAAACTGCTGCTCGATCCCTACGGTCGCGGCATCGAAGGCGAGCTCGCCAAGATGACCGATCCCGGAGCGTCGGCCCTGCTGTCCACGCGCGACGGGACGGACTCCGCTCCCCTCATGCCCCGCTCCGTCGTGACCGAGCCGCCGCTTGAGCCGCTGCCCACGCCCAAGCCGCGCATTCCCGCCACGGACACAATCGTCTACGAGATCCACGTCAAGGGCTTCACCCAGCTCATGCCCGGCGTCCCAGAGGAGCTGCGCGGCACCTACGCAGGCCTCGCGCACCCCGCCTCTGTCGAGTACCTCAAGAACCTTGGGGTCACCGCCGTCGAGCTGCTGCCCATCCACGCCTTCGCTTCGGAGCCTCACCTCGAGCACTTGGGCCTCAGCAACTACTGGGGCTACTCGACGCTCGGTTTCTTCGCGCCTCACCCCGGCTACGCAACGGCCGACGCTAGGGCCAAGGGAGCGCAGGCCGTCCAGGATGAGTTCCGGGGCATGGTTGACCTGCTGCACCAGGCCGGCCTCGAGGTGATCCTCGACGTGGTCTACAACCACACCACGGAGGGCTCGCCCACGGACCGCGTGGTCAGCTGGAAGGGTCTCGACAACCGCACCTACTACCGTTCGCAGCCGCACAATCCGCAGCACTACGACGACGTCACGGGCACCGGCAACACGCTCGACTTCGGCCACCCCACGGTGGTGAAGATGGCGCTCGACTCGCTGCGTTATTGGGCGTACGGGATGGGCGTCGATGGCTTCCGCTTCGACCTCGCCGTCACGCTTGGCCGCACGGCGAACGGCTTCTCGACGGACCACCCGTTCCTCGTGGCCCTCACCACCGATCCGATCCTGAGCGGCGTCAAGCTCATCGCCGAGCCGTGGGATGTGGGCCTTGGCGGCTGGCAGGTGGGCAACTTCCCGCCGCCGATGGCCGAGTGGAATGACCGCTTCCGCGACTATGTGCGCTCGTTCTGGCTCGAGTGGGGCTCCGGCAAGGTGGGCGACCGCCACCACCCCACCGCACCGGAGCTCGCAACCCGCGTCGCCGGGTCGTCTGACCTGTTTGGCCACTCGGACCCCTACGGCATGCGCGGCACCGTGGCGTCCGTCAACTTCATCACCGCCCACGACGGCTTCACGGCGCGCGACCTCGTGACCTACACGAACAAGCACAACGAGGCCAACGGCGAAGACAACCGCGACGGCACTGACAACAACCGCTCCTTCAACCACGGCGTCGAGGGCGAGACCGACGACGAGAAGGTCAACCGCGCGCGCCGGCGCTCCCTGCGCAACCTGCTGGGCACCCTCCTGCTCAGCGCCGGCACTCCCATGCTCCTTGGCGGCGATGAGATCGGCCGCACCCAGCGCGGCAACAACAACGCCTACTGCCAGGACAACGAGATCGCGTGGATCGATTGGAACTTGGAGCCGTGGCAAGAGCAGCTGCGCGCCTCCGTGGCACGACTCATCGAGCTGCGCCGCACCCACCGCGCGCTGCGCCCCTTCCGCTTCTATGACGGCACCGACGAGGACCCGCGAGACGGCAAGTTCCGCGCCGACCTCGCCTGGTTCCGCGCTGACGGGGAGCACGAGGACGAGGACTGGTGGGAGGACCCCAAGACCCGCGTCCTGCAGTTCATGCGCTCAGTGAGCGACGAGGATGAGGCCGACGCTCTGGTGGTCATCAATGGATCGCGCAGTGTCGCCGAGGTCACCATTCCCGACGACGGCGGCGAGCCGTGGGAGCTGGTGTGGGACTCGGCGCTCGAGACGCCGGACGACATTCCGGCCGGCATCGTGAAGCCCGGCGATCAGCAGGAGCTGCGCCCCATGAGCCTGCGCCTGTACATCAGCCA
>ENA-UOVV01002149-UOVV01002149.1-compost-metagenome-genome-assembly--contig:-NODE-2149-length-11841-cov-4.581198_pt1 | contig 11841 bp, 9 predicted proteins | sample MGYA00238155_ERZ761577 | MGnify/ENA primary metagenome ERZ761577 (study PRJEB28898, sample SAMN06268775) | compost metagenome | isolation source: Emeryville, CA | place: USA:Emeryville, CA | collected...
CGGCCTGCACCCGTAGCTCAGCTGGATAGAGCGCTGCCCTCCGAAGGCAGAGGTCACAGGTTCGAATCCTGTCGGGTGCGCCAATCTTTTCAAAGACTTAGGTGATTTTGCCAGTTTGGCGTTTTCCTACAGGAAGCACATAGGAAGCACGGCGAAGGTAAATCCGGGTCAATTCGCGCCACCCTTTTCGCGCCTTCCGCTCCCCAATAGATAGGTAGAGATAGATACCTAAGAGAGCTTGTTTTCCTCGGAGCCGCCTTCGCACAAAGCGAAGGAAGGCGGGTCCGAGGAGAGCAAGCGGGTTTTCCTTGGTGAGCAGGAGCAACCCCACCCAGCCGGTTGATATTCGCTAGCTCTGTTGCTTTGGATCGGAAGCACCCTCAATATCATTAGACAATGACTCTAGCTGCGCCTGCAGATCATTGGCCAAGGCATCGGCCATTTTCACAAAGCCCTTAAGTCGCCGTATCCGCCCTTCTATTTGCTCGCGAAGTTTCGCGTTGTGGTCGGGCTCCTTGCTAAGTTCGTCATCTGGCGCAACAAGTCTGATCACAATTTCGGATGGGCCATCATCTAGGCCGGCAGCTTTGGCATGTTCGACCCACTCTTTGGACTTGTCGACAGCAGATTCAGCCGCCTGTGCTAAACAAAATCGAATTAGCAGTTTTGCAGAGTAATCGAAGCCATCCACCAATTTCAGCCAGAACTCTGCTTCAGACTCCTCATCCGTCGCTCCTTTGGGAGGCCACGCCTGCCGGAAATAGCGCGGGGTTTCGTCTTCCGGGTCCAAGCTCGCAACGGCCCTGACAATCGGCTCCAAATCTTCAAAAGGTCGCCTGCCATTTGGCAATTCGCTGCGATGCCTCCAAAGCGTCAGAATGGCATCGAAGCATTCCTTTTGCGCCGATTCCTTGTCCTCCCTGTCCTCCGCTTGACATCTGGTGATAAGATCGGCCACGTGGTGGGCCATCCAGCGACCAAGAGTATCAACTGACGGTTCCAGGCCAAGCTCATCTACTAGTTTGTGCCCGAGAGCTAAGATAGCGTCAGAGCGTTCGGAATCGTCCGTCTGCGCTGAAGAGATAGAGTTTTGCGGTGGTGGGGATTCGTTCCTTGTCATCTGTGACGTTGCTTTCGTATGGTCGATACCGACGCCGACGATCTATCTGCACCTCAATAATCAAATCTCGATCAAGCTTGGTCAGCAGCTTAACTACGAAGTCTAAGGTTGCTTGCAGTCGGCTGCCACGTTCCGGATCGCTGCTTTCGTGACGCTTTGCTTCATCGTAGTGGCCCCATACTTGCGAGGCCATTGCAATCGATTCTTCCGAATCTTTCCAAAGTCTATCGTCTAGGTCAGTAGTGAGAGACATCGAATCAATTACGTACCGTGCAGGCTTGGGTGGTGGAAAACTGATTCCGCCGGCCCAACGGTCCATGCCATCCAATCCCCGGTCGCGGCTATGGTCAACTACCCACCCCTTGAGCAAGTAGCCAAGCTCATCGATTTCCATATCACTTCCCGCACTCGGTATGGCGTAGTCATAAACGCTCCCGGCCGTCGCAAGGGCTCTAAGAAGTGAGTGCGACTTATCCGGCGCGACCAATGCGCTGTAGACGTGAGTTGACTGCTCGTATTTGGAATCGGCATTTGTCCAATATCCCCATACGTTGAGCATGTTTTCCGCAATAAGAGCTTCACTAAAATCGTCTGCCGTGATGCGATGCTCTTCATCGTCATCTTTCTTTCGATTCTGCCAAGAATAACGTTCCAGTGGTGCCCGGTCGCGTCGATCCCAAAGCCAGCGCCCATCACGTCGCGATAAATCATGGCGGTCAAGCCAGTCGGCGAACTCATCTTCCTCGCCATACTCGGAATCGCAATGCGTCGGAGTACTAGTCAATAGGTTCCCCGCGACGATCATCATCGCGTGATAGGCATGATAGAAATGCAGCGTGTCGGCACGCGGATACGAGCCGTGAGAATGATGCGTGTGGTCTTCTTCATAAAGCCGACGCTTGCCGCGCTCGTCGTCATCCCAGCGTCCGCTCGCTGTGGAACCAAAGGCGTTCCTGATTATCTTCAACGCGTCGGATTCGATCTCGTCTTGAGACAACGCGAAGACTCTACCGAGAGGTGCATACCAGTAAGGCCCGATGTCGATGCCAAAGTAAAAACGATCATCGTCATTGGTGGGCATCTGAACTTTTGCGTTAGCCCTGATGCGGTCATAGGACTTTGAATCGACAATGGGATAAGGGGATTTGTTGACGCTAACGAGGCGGTCCTTGAGGCCATCCTTGTCAGCCAGAGCATCATTGTTCATGAGCGCGAGGGCCGCGCGCGCGGCGAACTGCCGAATTAGAACATGAGGCTGATCTTTGAGCGCCCAATCCACGATTTGATCTGTGAACGGCGCGAGCACTTCCGGGAACTCAGTCGCAGCACGCGCTAGGCCTATCAGGAGCCACTGGAAAGCATGCAGGACATAAAAGGGTAGCCTTGCGTCCACAAAGGGACCGCCCTTCTTTTCAATTGCAAACCTAAAGATACAGGTGAGAAGATCCTGCCGTCCCAGCGCAGCCAACCCGAAAACAACATGCGTGCCTTCCCATCGCAGAACGGCTTCCGGCGCTGCCATCGATGCCCAAATGTAGCCTGCGAGCGCAACCTCTGTGTCATTTGGCGGCAGGAGTTCTTTCGACCAAGGGCCATCACCATCTCGATCCTCTAAGACTGGATTAAAAAGGTGGAGGCCAAAATCTAGTGCTTCAAGCGCCTCATCTTCCGAAAGCTCAATCGCGAGAAGACCGACTAACGAGAAGAGCCTGTCTGAGTCTGCCAGGTCGGGCGCTTGCCCGACGGCATCGAGCACAACTCCGACTATTTCGCTTTCGTCTATCCCCGCCAGTGTGCAAGCGGTCTTGAAGGGCAGTACTTCATAGTATCGGTTTTTTGCAATTCCCATGCAGTAGCGACGGCAAAAGGCCTTGAGTGTAGTCTCTAGTGCGTGTCGAGTAGCTGGCCGATCCTTCCATCCGTTGGGCGCTCCCTCTAGAAAACTACGGAAATGGTACAGGTCGAACTCAGGAACGCCAGCGATTGCTCCAATAAAAAGGGCCTCGGAACCAGCCGGTACGCGCGCAATGGCTTCCTTAAAAAAAAGATCGTGTTCCCAAGGCGGTTCGGTGCTTTTGAAAGCTCTATACGCCTCGGCCAACCCCTCAGGTTCGGCTACATTATGGTCGGAGAAAACAGCGTCCCAGCTCCGTGCCGGCTTTGCTCGCATGTTGTTCGTCGGACCATTTGCCGGCTCGGGGGGCCGCCGTTGGGCAGCAGTCTTTTTCGCCTCTCCAAACCGAATGATCTCATCAAGGCCATCTAGTGCTAAGCCATGCTTCGCCGCACTCTTCTTTACCGCTGAAAAGTCTCCTCCGCTAAGCTGCATATAGCGAAAAAGATATGCTGCTGTTGCAGCTTTCTCATTGCTCGTCGCGCATTCCGATAGCGCGCTTTCGAGCAATTGATCGTAATTCCAGTGCGCGCGAAATCCGATCAAGGGCAGCGCATCGCGCGCACCTAACTTCCCACCCTCGATGAGTTGGGTTATCGCAATAGGCAGTATACGCTCGGACCATCCGAAATTTCGGTCTCGCCAGCGGCTCAGAATGGCTAAGGTTGATGCCGGACAAAGGCCACAGAGTGCCTCAATAGTTGCTTCCCAATTGAAGTGCTTATCTCGGTGGACATAGTCGTAAGTCAACTCGGCACAGCGCGCGAAATGATAAGCAGTCTCTGGTGACGGGCGGTCACTAAGAGCAGCACGATCCGCTAGGTCCAAAATGGAGTCCCAGCGCGCCAGATTCTCGTCGCCAATTTTGCTGGCGACCTCAACAGCTTCATTGAAATACGCAGATGCATCCGACTGACTCACCAATAAGATGGCGCGGGCTGCATCGATGTAACCCTCGGATTTGCTTTCGGCATCTGACCGCTCCTCCTTCGTGAGGCTAAATGCCTCAAGCGCAAAATCGAGAGCCGTTGTCTTGGTATCCTCTTTCTGACCGCACAAGCGAGCGAGAGCGGTTAGCGTGGGTGTAAAAAGAGGTCTTTTGAGTCCGCTCTTCCATTCAGTAAATGCGGCGAGTGTCGTCGTGTCTGCAGCATCAAGCCGGTGCAGAATATCCAACCACAGCAAGGCGATTTCATTCGAAGTGTGGAAATCGTCTCGATAGTAGACTTTACCCGCACTACTAGATGCCTTGCGCGTTCGTTCTAGTTCGTCTTCCAGCGATGTTTTCGCCACATGGCCAACAAGGGTTGACGCCCACAGTTGGTGCCAGGGAAGCAGTGCGCCAATGTCCTCTTGAAATTCCTGGAGATCACGTGACGTCGAATGCTGGTTCTTCTTGTCCATTTCGGCCAGCAGTTCAGGGTGGGCCAAATCACGGAGTTCTAGCACCTGATCTTGCAAGGCAGCCCGCAGACAATACGCTCGCAATATCGGCGCCCGGGCTTTCGAGAAACGCGATGACAGACCCCGGGGCGGCTCAGCAGGCAAGTAGCGAGAAAGAATTTTGGCTGCTTCGATAGGGGTGCAAGCCTCAAGCAGCAGACCAGCTTCGACGATTGCGGTTACAGCATTCAGAGCGGATTCCCGGTCATCCCAAGCATGGCCATCGGTGAGTTTGATTCGCGAATTTGCAACTAACCGGAGGGCGCGCCGCGTTACATCAGTTGGCGGGGTGCGCTGGACCTCCCGCATCTCGACTGCAATGGCAAGCACGAGGCAAAGATTGTTGCCAGCGGCCTTTGCAAGAGCTTCCAAATCTTCAAAACGGCCATGGTCGATTAGAAGTCTCGTAACTGCTTTGCCGACGCGGAACGACACGTCGCGCGGTGTCCAGCGTCCAAGGCTATGCGCCCCGCTTTCGGGGCCGTGAATGTTGATGTCAGCTAACGTAAGTTCGATGATATCCTTATCCGATATCTGTTCATCTCTTCGTTCATCCGGCGGTAGGCAACTCCAGTTTCGCAACCACTCATAGGCCATCCGTAATCGACTTCGTGCATCGCCCAAAAGCTCGCGGCGGCCCGACAACAAAGCGGCTTCATAAGCGTGATGAGACCCGAGCCAGCCTGATCCAAATGTCCGGCGCGATACCAGTTCTTGAAGGAGTTCCGCCTCTAAAAACACCGCCGCGAGATCGGTATTGGCTTGTAGAATTTTCCGCTGCCGGTCGTCTCCAGCCATCTCGCCACCAGCCTTCAAGGCCAATTTCGCGGCATCGGGATAGCGTTTGGTGCGGAGGCAAGCTTTCAGCGCGAACTGCAACCGCTGCAATTCAACGTCACGTTTTTCCAAAGGACTTGTTTCTGGAAGCGCTGCCGAGGTGAGAGCTAGTTCGACAAGCTCCGAAAACCGCCCGGCTTCCAACATCAATTGCGGCAGCACAGACGCCACGTAGGCGCTCGTCGTCGCGAGGGGCGTGAGACCTGAGATAAACCCGTCCATGGCGCTGGCCGATGGTTTGAACTTCGCCCGAAACCACGTTTCGGCAGGTTCATCAAAAAACTGAATTGTGTCGCCAGCCAATAGTAACGGACGACCAAGGTCGATGGCGAAGCTCTTGATAGCCCCCTCATCGACGCCTGACATTTGAGATAAGATTGGAATAGGGATTAGGGGACGCAGAACAGCCAAACCTGCGCAGATTTTGTCAACCTGGGCTTTTTCAACGGAGCCCGCATTGTCCTTTAGCTTTGCAATGGCACCTTCCAATAAGCTTCCAATGGTGTCTTCGACGGTTGTGGGATTGGGTCCAAGCAGACGCAGCGTCTCGGAAAGAGTATTATTGCGTGATAGAGCGAGCGCTTGAACACGTGGGTTGCGCGAACTTAGGCGATGAAATTCCGCAATATCGTGTTCGCTTGCATCCGCGAATGTCCATCGGAGGTGGGCTGCCGTTTCCTCTAGGCTGAACGGCTCCAGCTCGCGGCGCATCGACTCTACCGGCGGATCGAGGGCGTCCTGACGATGCGACCGGCAAAGGAAAACCAGACGAACATTGTCTGGCAACTTGGCTCGGATGAGGTCGCGAACGAAAGATCGGGATTCACCGATTTCTTCTGCCGCCATTTGCGCGTTATCGGCAGCGTCGACCACGACGCATAGAAGTCCATCAGGGTTAGCAAGCCTCACCAGAGTCGCCGCTTGGTCAAGCCGATGAATGAATGCTCGCATATAGGACGAGACATCGGCGTGAGGGGTAGGAATCAGCAGATGGCAGAGGCCCTTTGCAGCAAGCTCATTTGCGATTTGCACGAGGGCATCTCTATGCCTGTGGCGATAGCCGGATGCATTGCGGTATTGGCCGTTGCCGAAACAGTCATACAAAATGCCCGTAGATCCGTCGGGAAGACCGCGCGTGATGCGAGTCGCGAACACGGTCTTGCCGACCCCAGCCGAAGCATGAACGATCACCGGAGCTTGTGCCTCGATTATTTCGCGTATCAGGTTTGCTTCCTGAGCGCGCGGCACTGCGGTATCGAGTATTTCAATCAGGCAATTGGCTGGAAAGAGAAGGCTCTCATCGGTTTTTAGTGCCCTCAGAACATCTATCTTCGTGATGATGGGATTGCTTTCTCCCTCTGAGAGCGCCCTTCGGGTGACAAGCTCTTTCAATTGTGTGGGAGCATCAACATCGGCATCGGGCAGATAGCCGCTCACCTCTTGAAACAGAATGTTCCGCTGGTCCCAGTAATTATCTTGCCTACCTTCGAAGTGCAGCAGCTTCGAAAACGCAGCCAGTGCATCACCGTTCAAACCAACGAAGCGTTCTAGCTTCTTGAGTTCATCCGGATGACGTGCCGCCACTCCAGCCGCGGCGTCAGCTACGGCTTCTGTGAAGTCCGAACCGATTGGCCTATTGGTGACAAACCAAAATTGAAGCTTTGCCGCGAGCGCATCAGCTGAAAATGCTTTCAGTAGGTCTCGATAACGCTCTGCAAAACCCTCGATAGTTTTTTGAAGGCCGCTAGCGGTCCAAGTCTCGGCTGCATGCAGCGTCGAATGCTTGAGCTGCATGTATCGTATAAGACGAGCGTCTTGGATGTGTTCGCTGTCAAAATATTCGGCGATGTCGATAACTTCTTCACCGGCATCGGTAGAAGAGTCACCTTCTCGCTCTTTTGGAGATGGCCCTTCGATGCTGATGGCGACTAAATCGCTGTCTGCCGATAGGAGTTTTAGGCAGCGCCGCGCCGCCCACAAGTAATGAAATTGATCTCCGTCGCGGCTAGGGCGAACTAGGTTTGTCTTCGACATTTTTGGCGCAATCGAGAATCGGACGAATAATTAAGCGATGTTATCGCAAATGAGTCATTTTGCGGCCACCGCCTCGGCCTGAATGACGGTGATTTCCAACTCCCGGTCATCCATACTCTTGGCTGCCATGTTGAGTCGGTCCGTCAGCAGGTCTCGCCCAGATCGCTTCATTTCGCTCCCGAACCCCAACAACTCGTTAGGCGTGGATTCAAGTATCGTCGCGATTCGAACGAGGGTTGCCAAATCCGGCTCGTTTCTCCCAGCGACGTAATGAGCGTAGCGACGCTCACTTAGACCGACGCGTCGCGCAACCTCTGCGTGAGATAGGCCCAGCTCCTCCGCTCGTTTCCTGAGACTTTTTGCCAATGTGTCCATAGGAACAAATTGTTCCTGACACTCGGAATCAGTCTATGTATAATATGTTCTGTGTGAAATGAACAAATCCTGTAGTTATGGCTATCGAAGTTGCAGCCGCGTTGAAGTGGATCGGCATTGCTGCAGTACTTTCCCCCATCTGGGGCACGTGCTCTGGCACACATGGGAGCTGAGCATCCGGCCCCGGCTGATCCCTGTAGGTGACATCAATGCCTTGGCTGACGAGATGATCGCCAAGCATGGACCGCGTGCCGAGGAACTAGCATTTGCCGAGGAAGATCGGGCTTGGCGCTATTCCGAGACTTTCGAGCAGGGCAAGTGGCATCGGGTGCGCCGGGAACTTTGGCGACGCTATGAGACCGGAGAATGGGGTGGGCCGGAGGATTGAAGGTCTCCTCAGAGGCATCAAACCTTTGAGGAAACCAATAGCTTTCACTGTCCTATGATATGTCAGTAGTCCTGAAAGTTTGCTCTGCTTGTTCCTATTTCCTGTCCAATTCATCATTCACGGTATGATGATAACCGTAGGCGGAAAGGGGGTGGTGCCGGTGCTTTACCCTTATACTCTTCCCGATGACTGAGCCCGGCTACAACCCCGGCGAAGAGAGCGTTGGATAGAACCTCGCGGCCTATTCCGTTCGCTGCATTGACATACAGACTCGCCAGCAACGATTGAAAACGCGATTCAGTGGTGGGCGGCTGCGATGTTTCGACGTTTCTTTCCCTGTTTCCTGTTTGGTTCGCGTGTTTCGTTTGACTGTTTCAGCGCCGCAATGGCTGGTGAGTCGGCACAGACTCGACGACATGGACCGAAAAGGGGCACCGTGTTTCCCTGTTTCTCCGGGGTAACATGGGGGAACCGGGCCAAGACGGGTTTGTTTCATTTGACCCGTTTCAGCAATTCGCCGCTCTTGTGCATCGGGCGTGGATCGTTTCCCGCCATCGCTTCAATGCGTGCTTCGCGGGCCAACCGCTTCGCCAAATCCAGCGGCAGATTGCCCGGCTTGCCCAAGGTAATTTTGCCCTGTGTGCTGCGCCCGTTGATCCTGAACATAACGATATAGGTCCTCACGCCTGTTGGCCGGATGCGCAGGCCGAATCCCAGCACGGTCTCTGACCAGATCGTATATTCGGTAGATCGGGGCGGTGCAGTGGCGACGCTCTCTTCGGTGAGGTCAGGCTGCACCACAACGGCCAGCTTTTGCACTTCCGCGTTCATCTTCGGCACGAAAAGTAAGTCTTCGGGATCGATATCGTCAATATACTCCCCGGTCAGTTCGACCTTCTCGCGATAGAAGCGGGGGAGCATGTCCCGGAAGGCGCGGCGGGCGAAGGCGTGGGAATAGCCCTGATGGCGCAACGCCCAATACGCATCATTACGGGCGCGCGGATCATGCGGTCCGATTGGCTCGTGCTGCTTGCGCCGCAAGAGCTGTCTATCTGTGGGGTTCTTGCGGGGCTTCATCGTCAAGCCCCGCAAGTTTCCGTGTGAGCCGGGTTAGCGGACTTCCGCCACTTCGGCCTCCAGATATCCCGCGATCTGCGGGATAGTCGCGGTCGTGTAAACCGAGGGGCCGGACTTGAGATAGACGATGCCGCCCTCCGCGCCGCTGGGGCGGCCTCCGGCAATCTCGCTGCGGCGAACCAGAGCGCCGCCACCTTTGGCCGGAATGAGAATGAAATCGTTGGTTTCGTGTTCCATGACATGTGTCCTTTCAATGGGTTGGTGTCATGGTGAGGCACAGCGGCCTTCACCTTAATAATAGAACCAGACCCACTATGGGTGTCAACTTTTGAGTGGTTATAAGTCATTGAGATTACATCAATATTTTGCCCCCATCCGACTCTTGAAATTTCGACAGAAGCTCAAAGACATCCAAGTCTCGGCTGATCTCGATTTCCGGTTTCACGCTCGGACGCTTCGCGGGTTTGCGATTGGATCGCCGGGACGGAATAGAGGGCCTTTCCGCCTTGTCGCTGGCCGTGAGGACGGACGGCTCCGAGGTCGTCCGGCGGACCTGACGGCGTGACTGCACCCATTCGTCAAGCTGTTCTGGCGTGTAGTAGACGCGGGCGGGAAACTTGACATGTTCAGCGCCATCGCCGGTGTGGCGCAGCTTGGCGAAATATTTCGGGCTGTAGCGGATGCCGTAGGTCCGAATGAGGTAGTTGACGGCTTCTTCGGGGGTGAGGTGTTCGGTCTGCATTTTTGCACTCCGTTGATTGGGTTTCAGAGTGCGACACAGGGCTGTATCGCCCTATTATATACAAAAAAATTGCAAAATCCTCCGCCCTCCGGTGAGGGAAAATGAAATAGGCATAGAAATCAAAACGTTATCATTGGTCGCGGGTTGGAGGCGAGCGGACCGGAATGGCGTCTGACATTCGGTTCAATGCCTGACGCAATGGGTCTTCTGTGAGGTGCGCATAGCGCGCGGTCGTCTCAGGCGACTTGTGCCCGAGCAAAGCACCGATCATTTATAGGCTCATACCCTGCGCCGCGCCGATGGAGGCGAAGGTGTGCCGCAGATCGTGCAAACGTACATCTTGAAGCTCGGCGTGTTGCGCGATCCGCTGCCAAGGGCGCTTCAGGTCGGCGCGGGGCTTGTCAGGATTGGCTCCCGCGATCACATAGCGACCGACGCGCGGCAAGTTCTGTAAGACCTCAAGTGCTGCATCGGACAGGAATACGGTTTTGCGGCCTGTCTTGCTGTCCGGTAGGAGTAGAAGCCCACGTTCGAAATCCACCTCATTCCATCTCAGGTGCAGGATTTCCCGCAAGCGGCAACCGGTCAGCAAAAGCAGCCGGATTGCGCCGGTGACATGCGGGGAGAGAATTTCGCGCTGCTTCTCTTCCGACTTCGGACGATGCTTGGCTTTGGCATGCTCGCGGAAGGTCCACGGCAACCCGATTGTTTCGGCTTCCTCCAACGCCTTGCTCAACCGGGTCAACTCGTCTTCTGAAAGGAAGCGTTCTTTCGCGCCATCCTTGAAGAGCTTCACGCCGGTTCGGGGATTGGTTTCGAGGTAGCCTTGGTTTACGGCGTAGGTGAAGATGCCGCCGAGAAGGCGCACCGTGCGGGTCGCGGTGCCCTTGCCGCCCTTGATGATGGAGCGGCCTTTCTTGCCTGTGCGTTTGTCCTGCGCGGTCTTGCCCTTGGCAATGTCATTCAAAAACCGTTCGATATCCTGCCGTGTGACGGCGCTGATCTTTTTCTTACCCAGCAGAGGGCGAATATGGCCGTTGATGCGTCCGACATCGGTCTTAATGGTGCTGGCCTTCTTCAAGCCGACACCATGTTCAAGATATTCGTCGCAAAGCTGCGAGACGGTCATCTCCGAGCGGGCCTTTCGCTCCGCCCCCACCAAATCGTTTCCGAGATGGGCCGAGGCGAGATAGTCTTCGGCACTCCTCCGCGCCTGATCGACCGTCACCACGCCATAGGTTCCCAGCGACTTGCGCCGGGTCGGCGTGCCGCGCCCGCCGGTTCGATACTGGACGATGAAAACCTTCTTCCCGTTCGGCCAACCCTGACGCCGAAACCAGACAGCTTGCCGCACCATGCGAAGTATTCTTTCTCGCGCGGTTCGAGGCGATCAACGACAGTCTTGGTGAGGCGGGTTTCGCTCATTTCGATTTACAGGAAGCACATAGGAAGCACGGATTGGGTAAATCGAGGTCGTTTCGGGTAACGGCGATTTTGGTATCGCCTCTTACAAGAAACACTATTTTCTCAGAAAAATCAAATGGCTATGGTGATGCTGAGTTGACCAGAGAAAAGCCAAGATATTTCAATCCTTCGCCCTCCGAAGGCAGAGGTCACAGGTTCGAATCCTGTCGGGTGCGCCATTCCTGTTCGAAACCGCGAACACCATTCGCTGAAAATTTGCCCTCAGTAATCGCACGGTGCAGCGCATGCGTGCTGCCCACGATCAGCACGCGCTTCTCACTGACGATAACGCGACCAACAACGCTGCGCAGGTAGTTGCGGCTCAGCACCGGCTCGCCACAACGCAGCCGCTCCCTGACCAAACGGCAAAAGCGATGTAGCTTCTCATCGTCCAGCGGCACTGAAGGCGCGGCCTGTGCGACGGCCCTCTGAATGACCGCTTCCAACTTGGTCTTCTCGGCCCGGCG